>Ga0306923_10007348_pt1 | contig 10972 bp, 6 predicted proteins | sample sta12Can44000108_FD_203841 | JGI IMG/M metagenome (GOLD analysis project Ga0306923, IMG submission 203841) | Lab enrichment of tropical soil microbial communities from Luquillo Experimental Forest, Puerto Rico - statanox.12C.anox.44.000.108 (v2)... | ecosystem: Environmental > Terrestrial > Soil...
CGTCCCACACTGGTGCTGGCCCACAACAAGACGCTGGCGGCGCAGCTCTATCACGAGTTCAGGTCGTTTTTCCCCCACAATGCGGTGGAATATTTCGTCTCTTATTACGACTACTACCAGCCCGAGGCCTATATTCCGGCGGGCGACATTTATATCGAAAAAGAATCAACCATCAACGACGAGCTCGACAAGTTGCGCCTGGCCGCGACCCGCTCGCTGTTCGAACGACGCGACTGCATCATCGTGGCGTCGGTGAGTTGCATTTACGGCCTGGGCTCGCCTGAAGCGTATTACGGCATGCTGCTGTTCCTGGAGAAGGGTCAGAAGATCAAGCGCCAGGACATCGTGCGCAAGCTGGTCGAGATCCTGTACGAGCGCACCGAGGGCGAGTTCAAGCGCGGCACCTTCCGCGTGCGTGGCGATGTGATCGAGCTGTTCCCCACCTACGACGACAACGCCTACCGCATCGAGATGTTTGGCGACGAGGTGGAGTCGCTGGCGCAGATCGATCCCTTGTTTGGGACGGTGAAACAGAAGTATCACCGCCTGCCCATCTATCCCAAGAGCCATTACGTGATGCAGCCGGAGCGCAGAACCTCGGCGATCGACAGCATCCTGGAAGAACTAAAGTGGTGGGAGGCGGAACTCGAGAAGCAGGGGCGAACGATGGAGGCGGCGCGCATCCATCAGCGTACCCGCTTTGATCTGGAGATGATCAAGGAGATGGGCTACTGCCACGGCATTGAGAACTACTCGCGGCACTTCACCGGGCGGCTGCCGGGCGAGCCTCCGCCTACCCTGCTCGATTACGTGCCGCGCGATTACCTGATGTTTATCGACGAGGCGCACCAGACGGTCCCGCAGGTGCGCGGCATGTGGCACGGCGACCGCTCGCGCAAGCAGAACCTGATCGAGTATGGCTTCCGATTGCCGAGCGCGCTGGACAATCGTCCGCTGACGTTCGAGGAGTTCGAGCACCGTGTCAACCAAGCGATCTATGTTTCCGCGACGCCGGGGCCGTATGAGCTGACCAAGTCAGCAGGAGTCGTGGTTGAGCAGATTATTCGTCCGACGGGACTGATCGATCCGGAAGTGGAAGTTCGTCCGGTGAAGGGGCAGATCGACGACCTGCTGCACGAGATCCGGGAACGCGCCAAGAAAAACGAACGCGTGCTGGTGACCACGCTCACCAAGCGCATGGCCGAAGATCTGGCCGAGTACTACGGCGAGGTCGGCGTGCGTTGCCGCTACATGCACTCCGAAATCGAAACCCTGGAGCGCATCAAGATTCTGCGCGATTTGCGCAAGGGCGACTTCGATGTGCTGATCGGCATCAACCTGCTGCGCGAGGGGCTCGATCTGCCGGAGGTCTCGCTGGTCGCAATTCTCGACGCCGACAAGGAAGGCTTCTTGCGGTCCGGGGGATCGCTGATCCAGACGATTGGGCGCTGCGCGCGCAACCTGAGCGGGCGCGCGATTCTCTATGCCGACACGGTGACCGATTCGATGCGGCAGGCGATGGACGAGACCAACCGCCGCCGCGCTATCCAGCGCGCCTACAACGAGGAACACGGCATCACGCCGGAGTCGATTGTGCGGCCGCTCGATATGACGCTGGTGGCAGTGGCCGCGGCGGACTACGTTGACCTGACCAACGACGCGGAAGGGATGCCGGAATTCCGGACGCAGGCGGAACTCGATTCGTATATTGCGAAACTTGAGAGTGATATGCGCGAGGCCGCCAAACGTTTTGAGTTCGAACAGGCGGCGCAACTGCGCGATAAGGTACGCGAGTTGCGCCAGAAGGAATTCATGTTCACCTGAAACGGCGTACAGTTGCGCGGCAGAAAAGATGTCGCGGCGTGCTACTGCGTGATGATCATCTGCGGCCGTTGGAACGGACAGCTGCTGACCTGGGGATCGCAGTTGGGATCCTGCTGCGGTGCTGGCATCGTGACGGTCACCCCATTGTTCGACGTCTGAATGACGCTGATATTACCGGAACCAGCATTGGCCGTGTACACCTTGGTCGAAGTCGGCTCGCCGGCAATAAAGACGGGGTTCGTTCCCACGGTGACGGTTGCGACGACGGAAAAGTTGGTGGCATTCACCACGCTGACATCGGTCGAGATGGAATACGCCACGTAGAAATTGAGTCCATTGGGCAGGGCGGTGACCCCAACCGGAGAGGATCCGACATTGACTGTCGCCAGAGTCGGGATTGCCGGGTTCACCCCGAGGGCTACGTTCGAAACGTCGAAGACAGTGACGCTGTTGCTGCCGGTATTGGTCACGTACAGGCGATTCAGGCGAGGGTCGAGGAACCCGAAGCTGGGGGATAGTCCCAGCGGAACGGAGCCACCGATGGTGTCCGTACCCGTATTAATAATGTCCAGCGCGCCCGGACTGCTACCGTTACCTTGAGTCACCACGAACACAACGCTCCCATCGGAGCTGGCGATCAGTGCCACCGGATTTTGATGCAACCCGTTGGCCTGGGTGATGGTGCTGGAAATGTTCTGGGTCGTGGGGTTGTACACAGAAATCGAGTTATCTCCCCGGTTGGCAACGTATACTTTTCCCCCGCTGGGCAGCTCGACAATTGGCCCTGGGTTCACGCCAACGCACACCGTGCTGGTGGCCACCAGGCTGGTGGTACTGATCGGGCTCAGTGAACCGGTGGAGGGGCAGACGGAATTCGCGCCCGAGTTCACCACATAAACTATGGCTTGTGAGGTGGACGCCAAATTGACAGGTCGCGAGCCGGGATACAACGCAATTGCGATCGCCGTGCCAGTCGAGCTGATAGCGAACTCACTCACCGAATCACTGTCCCGGTTGGCCACGAATATGGCACCCTGCACCGAGCCTTGAAACGCCTCCGCAATCGATCCCAAACCGGTAGTCACAACCTGCACGTTGGTGTCACCGGAAACGTTAATCTTGGTGTTCGACCCCGATCCGCTGGCGTTGTAACTTACCACGTAGGCGAAATGGGACCTCTGCGGCTGACCGCCGGGTCCGACGATGGGATTTGCGATTGGACGATACTGGTCGCCGCAACCAAGTTGTAACAGCAGAAATAAGAGACAGGGTACGATGACCGTGGTTCTACGCAAAAACCTCATCCAGTCGTCCTAAAAGAAATTGATCCGGGCTGATCACTGCACAGAATCTTTGATTGTATAGGTTCCGCGCGGTTGGGGTACAGACAGGCCCTCGTCCCAGCATACTTAAACCCCAAGCGTAGCGGCTCGTTGCGTCCTGAAGGCGCGAAGGATAAACAGCAGGCCCATCGTGCGAGGATCGGGTAGGCGGCGGGACAGCTCCGGCTGTCCTGCCACAGCATCGTACATGCGGATCAGCATACGGCGGGTCGCGGGTTGAGCTACCCACGCACGACCAGCGACGGCAGACCCAACGAAGTAAAGAACGCTTCTGGCGAGGCGATAGCCATAGCAGGGCTTGCTGAGACGCCAAGGGCCGTGGCAGCTTCCGGCGGTGGGAGCGGCAAGTTCGCACCCGCACCCGCGCAGTTCGGGTTTCCGCTGTTCCCAGAAGCTCGCCCGCGTGCGTCGGCCTCACGATCCGGTTCTTGTTCGTCGGCTCGCGCCTTTGCTCCCCGCCTCTTTCAGACCCGCCTCGGGGCGGCGCCCTGGCGCTTCGCTATCTCTTCCCCTCCATCAGGATGGGACTGACTTCCACCTGCGGCTGTTAAGCATGCCCGGCAGACAAGATAGGCGGCCCGCCGTGGCGGACCGCCCTTATGGTCTTGAACTGGCGCTCGAGAGCTTATACAGGCTGTACGTTCTCGGCCTGCCAGCCCTTCGGTCCCTTGACTACGGTGAACTGAACGGTTTGACCTTCCTGCAGGCTGCGGAAGCCGCCTGCCTGGATAGCAGAGTAGTGAACGAATACGTCTTCGCCGTTCTGCCGGCTGATGAAGCCGTAGCCCTTCGCGTCATTGAACCACTTAACTGTTCCTTGTTCCATTGTGATACACGTTCCTTCGGTATTGATGTAGCTGCAATTCGACCGGATTGTGAAGCAGGCAGGGATGCTGCAAGGCAGGAACTGCTGCGTACAACGTCGATCAATCGAGCAAGTTAATCATAACAGTCGATTTGCGAAAGCCCAAGCAGATTTGTGACTAGGGGACCGGGCGGGGGCGTACGATAGTCCATCAAGATATTCAGAACCAATAGGATACGGAGATTCAACCGGTGATAGTAGTACCCTTCTCGCAACACTGAACCGGCGCCTGCAATGTTGTATGGTGGTGCAATGATTGTAGGAACGGGGATCGATATCGCCGAAGTCGATCGGATCGCCTCGTCGATCGCGCGCTTTGGACGGCGGTTTACGGAGCGGATCTTCACGGCGGATGAGATCCTGTACTGCGAGTCGAAGGCGAACAAGGCGGAGCGCTACGCCGCGCGCTTCGCGGCGAAAGAGGCAGGCATGAAGGCCATCGGCACGGGCTGGAGCCATGGCGTGAGATGGCAGGATATTGAGGTGCGGCGGATGCCCGGCGGGCGACCGACGATTGTGTTTCACGGGAGAGCGGCGGAGTTCTTCGCCAAGATGGGCGGAGTGCGCGCGAACCTGTCGCTCACACACACCAAAGTATTCGCGATCGCCCAGGTGATTCTGGAGAGCGAGTAGCGCGCACGAGAGTCGTAGTTCCCACGTTAGCCAAAATCGGGCGAAGGTGGGACACCCTAACGACAGTTTCAAGTTTCGCGCAAAGCAGGTTCCTCCGCTCCTCGGTGGTCACGGTGATCTCGCGGGTCGTGATGAGAGGAGAACGATAGATTGTCGCGGGAAAAGGGTTCTTCGACTCCGGCGGCAAAAGCCGCCTCCGCTCAGAATGACAATGCAAGAATTTTTCGAACGGAAGGCGTTTTCTCTTGTGGTTCGCAACGGCAAGAACGCGAAGCCTCGACAATTTGCACGGGGTTAAGCAGCGAGCAGAAGGAATGAATTGTTTGCTTGCAAAGGTGTGAACGTGACTTGTTATAATCACCGACTTGGGTGATTTGCGTCACCCGCGATCAGGACATAAGCACAGCAAACTGCACTAACCTGGCGCCGAACGGGGTAATCGGCTCCGTGCCCGCAAAACTGGAAAGCATCGTACATGGCACAAATTTTTCATCGTAGTGCGAACAGCCTCTCGCGGCTGTCGATGCTCGCGGTGGTGCTGGTAGTGACCGTCCTACTCGGAGTGGCATGGGAAACTCAGCGGGCGCCCTTTGTCACGTACCAACACGTAGCCGAATCGCAGCCGGTGCCGTTCAGCCACCAGCACCATAATGCCGGGCTGGGAATCGATTGCCGCTATTGCCACACTTCGGTGGAGCAATCGAGCTTCGCGGGTATTCCTCCCACCAAGACCTGCATGAACTGCCATTCGCAGATCTGGACCAATGCGGCGCTGCTGGAGCCGGTGCGCGAAAGCTACCGCACGGGCAAATCGCTGATGTGGACGAAGGTAAACTACCTGCCTGATTTCGTCTATTTCAACCACAGCATCCATGTAAACAAGGGTGTGGGCTGCGCCAGTTGCCACGGACCGGTCAACAAGATGCCACTGATGTACCAGGAATCCTCGATGCGGATGGAGTGGTGCCTGAGTTGTCACCGCGCTCCGGAGAAGTTCCTGCGTCCGAGGGACCAGGCCTTCAACATGAATTACCAGGAGCCGTCATCGGCCCACCCGGTCCAGTTGGCCGATGGGTCGAAGTTCACCGACCAGATCGAACTGGGAGCGGCGCTGAAGGCTCAATACCACGTGCGCACCGTGGAGGACTTGACGAGCTGCAATACCTGTCATCGCTAGCGAGGATGCGGAAGAAGTACGAAATGCAGATCCCTCGCGGGCTGAAGCCCGCTCGGGATGACAAAAACAAAAGGGCTTTAGGGCACGACTACGGAAGTCGCGCGCTGGTACAAAGCCCCGCGAAAGCGAGTTTTTCGGCACGGGTTGAAGTCGTGCCCTGATACCAAACGGCCGAAACCCAGTTATTCAGCAGTCTGTGATGTGGTGCCGTGACACGGAGCGCCGCGAGCTGTAGAGCGGCTCAGAGTGAAGATATCGACCAAGGAAGTCTTACCGGAACCGACGAGAAGATGGGAAAAGAGAGTCGACAAAAGTCCGAGGCGGTTTGTCCCAGCAAACTGGAGCTGGCGGAAGTTCGCGACAAACTCGCGCGCGCCAAAAGCGGCCCACAGTATTGGCGGAGCCTGGAAGAACTGGCCCAGACCAAGGGCTTCTTTGAAATGGTGCACCGCGAGTTTCCGCGGCAGGCGTCGGTATGGCCGGAGGGAGCGTCGCGCCGCGATTTCATGAAGCTGATGACGGCTTCGATGGCGCTGGCGGGCCTGTCGGCGTGCGTCAAGCAGCCGCTAGAGCCGATCGTCCCCTACGTTCGGCAACCCGAGCCCATCGTGCTCGGCATCCCGTTGTTCTTTGCCAGTGCGATGCCCTTCGCGGGTTACGCGACGCCGGTACTGGTGGAGAGCCACGAGGGACGTCCAACCAAGGTGGAAGGTAATCCGGACCATCCTGCAGGTTCGGGGAGCGATGTTTTCGCGCAGGCTTCCATTCTCGACATGTACGATCCGGACCGCTCACAGGTGGTTTCGTTCACCGGCGACATTCGGGCTTGGAGCGACTACGCCACCGCCATCAAAGGTCCGCTGAATTCGCAGAAGGCGATGCAGGGCGCGGGGATGCGAATCCTGACCCGCACCGTGAGTTCTCCGACGCTCGCGTCCCAATTGAATGCGGTGTTGGCGGCGTATCCCGAGGCGAAGTGGATCCAGTACGACCCGCTGAGCCGCGACAACGTTCGTCGAGGAGCGCAGTTGGCGTTTGGACAGTACGTCGAGACGCGTTACAGCCTGGACAAGGCCGACACGATTCTGTCGCTCGACGGCGATTTTCTGTCCAGCGGATATCCAGGATTCCTGGTATACGCGCGGCAGTTCGCTTCGCGGCGCAATCCGGAACTGAAAGAGAGAATGTCGCGCTTCTACATGGTGGAGAGCACGCCGACCAACACCGGCGGCAAGGCCGACCACCGTCTGCCGGTTCGCGCCTCAGAAGTGGAGCAGGTGGGTCGCGCCATCGCCGCCGGATTGGGAGTGGGCGGCGCAGCGGCGAAGCCGGAGCAGCAGAAGTTCGTTGCGGCCCTGGTAAAAGACCTGCTGGCGCACAAGGGCGCAGCGGTGGTGATTCCTGGCGACAGTCAGCCTCCGGCGGTGCACGCGCTGGCGCACGCCATGAACCAAGCGCTGGGCGCGGTGGGCACCACAGTGTTCTACACCGATCCGGTGGAGGCCAAGCCGCAGGACCAGACAGCGGCGCTGAAGGAACTGGTCGGCGAGATGAAGGCCGGCAAGGTGGACCTGCTCTTGATCGTGGGCGGCAACCCGGTGTACGACGCTCCCGCCGACCTGAAGTTCGCGGCGGAGATGGGCAAGGTCCAGTTGCGGGTGCAGCACAGCCTCTACCAGAACGAGACCACCGATTACGTCCACTGGCACATCAATGCTACACATTATCTGGAGCAATGGGGCGATGTGCGCAGCATCGATGGAACCGCGACACTCGTGCAGCCGCTGATCGCTCCGCTGTACGACGGCAAGAGCGAGTACGAATTCATCGAAGCGCTGATCGGTTCGTCGGCCACCACCGGCTACGAAATTATCCGCAAGTACTGGCAAGGCCACGTGACCGGCGGTGACTTCGAAACGGCGTGGCGCCAGGCGCTGCACGACGGATTCGTGGCAGGCACCGCGTTCCCGGCCAAAGCAGTGTCAGCGAAGGAAAGCATTCCGCCTGCCAGTACAAGTAGTACGGGAGCCTTGGAGGTCATGTTCCGGCGCGATCCCACGATTTACGACGGCACATTCGCGAACAACGCGTGGTTGCAGGAAACTCCCAAGCCGATGACACAAGTCTGCTGGGACAATGCGGTGCTGGTCAGCGTGAAGACGGCGGAAAAGCTAGGGCTGAAGACCGAAGACATCGTAGAAATCGAGGTGAACGGCCGTACGGTCAAGGGCGGAGTGTGGCGCACGCCCGGACATCCGGACGACGCGGTCACGGTGTACCTCGGTTACGGCCGCAGCAAGAGCGGACGCGTGGGCACGGGCGTGGGCTTCAATGGCTACGAACTGCGCACCAGCAACGAGATGTACTACGCCGGCGGCAAGATCACCAGAGTGGGCGACGGCTACGAGTTCGCCAATCCGCAGGGCTGGCAGTACATCAACCAGTCAGGCATTCCGGGCGCGGATGACATGAGCGACCGGCATATTGTACGCAAGGCGACGCTGGAAGACTTCATCAAGAACCCGAATTTCGCGCACGAAGGGATCGAAGCGCCGGCGCCGGAATTTTCGCTGTACACCACGGCTTCGGGTGCGCCGCTGTTCAAGTACACGGCGGCCAAATGGGGCATGGCCATCGACATGAACTCCTGCATTGGCTGCAAGACGTGCGTGGTGGCGTGCCAGGCGGAGAACAACATTCCGGTGGTGGGCAAAGAGCAGGTGAGACGTGGCCGTCATATGAACTGGCTGCGCGTGGACACCTACTACGAAGGCGGAACGGAGAATCCGACAGCGTACTACCAGCCGATTCCGTGTCAGCAGTGCGAGAATGCTCCGTGCGAGGTGGTGTGTCCGGTGGGCGCAACGGTGCACAGCACCGAAGGCCTGAACGACATGGTCTACAACCGTTGCGTTGGCACCCGCTACTGCTCGAACAACTGCCCCTACAAGGTGCGCCGCTTCAACTTCCTGTTGTGGCAGGACTGGGAAACGCCGCAGTACAAGATGATGCGCAACCCGGAAGTCAGCATCCGCAGCCGCGGCGTCATGGAGAAGTGCACCTATTGCATCCAACGCATCACCCAGGGCCGCGTCACCGCGGAAAAAGAAGGCCGCCAGGTGCGTGACGGCGAGGTCATCACTGCCTGCCAGCAGGCGTGCCCGGCGGGTGCCATTACCTTCGGAGACTTGAACGATCCCGACAGCCGCGTGTCGAAGCTGCGGGCCAGCCAGCGCAGTTACGGTTTACTGGAAGATCTGAATACACGTCCTCGCACCAATTACATGGCCTTGGTGTTGAACCCGAATCCTGAACTTGAAAAGTCGGAGCGGAGTTAGATGGCGGAACTAGAGGAAAAAAACGTGGCGTTGCTGGAGGAGCCGCCGGTGATAGCACCGGGTCAGACGTTTGACTCGGTCACCGATACCATCACCGACGTAGTTCTAAGGCGGCCGATTGGTCTGGGTTGGCTGGCTGGTCTCGCCGTCGGGATGACCTTGGTGGCAATTCTGGGCATGGCGGTGACTTACCTGTTCCTGCGCGGCGTGGGAATCTGGGGCATCGAGGTGCCGGTGGCCTGGGGCTTCGCCATCATCAACTTTGTGTGGTGGATCGGTATCGGCCACGCGGGCACGCTAATTTCGGCCATTCTGCTGCTGTTCAAGCAAACTTGGCGCAACTCCATCAACCGCTTCGCCGAAGCGATGACGTTGTTTGCCGTAGCCTGCGCGGGAATGTTCCCACTGCTGCATATGGGGCGTCCATGGCTGTTTTACTGGATGTTTCCCTATCCCAGCAGCATGGGAGTGTGGCCACAGTTCCGCAGTCCGCTGGTGTGGGACGTATTCGCGGTCTCGACCTACGCGACGATTTCGGCGGTGTTCTGGTTTGTGGGGCTGGTGCCGGACTTCGCGACCATGCGCGAGGAGGCTACCCATCCCTGGGCGAAAAAGGTTTACGGAATCCTCTCGCTAGGCTGGCGCGGTTCAGCGCGCCACTGGAATCGCTACGAGTCAGTGTACATCCTGCTGGCGGGCATCTCGACACCGCTGGTGCTCTCGGTACACACGGTGGTGAGCTTCGACTTTGCGATTGCCATTCTTCCCGGATGGCATACGACGATCTTTCCGCCGTACTTTGTGGCGGGCGCGATTTATTCCGGGTTTGCGATGGTGCTGGTGCTCGCCATTCCAATCCGCAAGTACTACGGGCTGGAAGACATGATCACCATGCGGCACCTGCAAAACTCAGCGAAGGTCATGCTGGCGACCGGACTGATCGTGGGCTACGGCTACTTCTTTGAGACGTTCATCGGAATGTACAGTGGATCGACCTACGAGCGTTTCATGCTGCACAACCGCTGGTTTGGGCCGTATGCTGCGCTTTACTGGTCGCTGATCCTGCTGAATATCCTGACCCCGCAGGTGCTCTGGTGGCCGAAGGTGCGCGCCAGCACGAAGTGGCTGTTTGGGGTTTCTCTGATCGTGTTAGTGGGCATGTGGCTAGAGCGCTTCGTGATCATCATCACCAGTCTGCATCGTGACTTCCTGCCGTCGTCGTGGGGCCATTACGTGGCGACGCGCTGGGACTATGCGACGTACTTCGGCACGATCGGCTTCTTCGTCACGGCGATCTACATATTTATTCGCATTGTGCCGGCGATTTCGATTTTTGAGATGCGCATGCTGCTGCCGGAGTCGGAGGTGAAGGAATGAACCATGCGACGACGGCGCCGGGCATTTACGGGCTGGTGGCGGAGTTCGGAACCCCCAGCGATCTGGTAAAGGCGTGCAAGGCAGCGTATGCGGAAGGGTACCGTGAGATGGATGCCTATAGCCCGTTCCCGATCGAGGAGGCGAGCGAGGCCATCGGTTTTCACAAGTCAGCGGTTCCCCTGATCACGCTGATGGGAGGACTCCTGGGCGGGCTGTCAGGTTTCTATCTGCAGTACTGGATCAACGTGATTGCATATCCGCTGAACATCGGAGGAAAGCCGTATAACTCGTGGCCGGCCTTCATCGTTCCGACGTTTGAGATGACGGTCCTGTTCGCCGGAGTGATTGGGATGTTCGGCATGTTCGCGCTGAATGGACTGCCGCAGCCGTATCATCCGCTGTTCCACGTGGAGCA
>Ga0306923_10007353_pt1 | contig 10966 bp, 8 predicted proteins | sample sta12Can44000108_FD_203841 | JGI IMG/M metagenome (GOLD analysis project Ga0306923, IMG submission 203841) | Lab enrichment of tropical soil microbial communities from Luquillo Experimental Forest, Puerto Rico - statanox.12C.anox.44.000.108 (v2)... | ecosystem: Environmental > Terrestrial > Soil...
GGCCTACAGCTATACGGACGCGAACGGCAACTACGACATCCCGACCCCGATCAACGATCCGCCGCACACCACGGCCTACTCGGTCTACACCATCCCGCCCGCCGGCTACTTCCCGACGACCCCCATGTCGATCGGCGGGCTGTGGCTCAAGCAGAACCCGTCGCTCCAGAACAACAACTTCGGCATGGCGAACTTCCAGATCATCACGCTCAACGCCAGCCGCGTGCTGTCGCTCGCCGCGGCCGACCTGGTCGAAAAGGACTGGAACGGCAACCCGAACAAGGCCCACCAGGACGTCGACCTGATCCTCGGCGCCGATGCCGGCGGCACGGACAACGTCTCGGTGTGGTTCAACAACTACCCCGCCTCACCGTTGTTCAACACCACGCCCACCGACCCCTACGGCTACACACGCCTGGCGCCGAACTCGGTGATGTCGATGGCCGTGGACACGCTGGACCAGAACGACACCGTGTCGCGCCCCGACCTCGTGACCGGGACCAAGTTCACGGCCGGTGGCAACTTCTTCGTGTGGTTCACGCAGGGCTCGAGCAACAACGAGGGTTACCTGCCCGCGAACTACAGCCCGAACCAGAACTACCACACGCAGGACAACGGCGACGTGCAGGCCGTGGCCACGCTGGACTGCGGCGGCGGCAACATGCCCGACATCATCGTGGGCACGAAGGGCGCGTCCGCCGGCTTCGGCTCGGTGGAGGTGTGGATCAACGACAACAACACCACGCCCACGTTCTCGCGCGACGAGACGTTCACCACGATCGGCGGCAATCCGATGGGCGAGGTCACCGGCATCGCGCTGGCTGACCTCGACAACGACGGCAGGAAGGACCTCATCGTCTGCACGCACACGAGCGACTACAACGGCCAGCTGGCGGTCTACCAGAACGTGGGCCGCACGGCGGGAAACCGGTTCGCGCTCCGCTACTCCGTGTCGTTCGGGGGCAGCGCGCCCACCTGTCTGACCACGGTGGACGCCGACGGCGACGGCTGGAAGGACATCTTCGTCGGCACGCAACGCAGCACGTCGGCGGGCAACGTGTGGCAGATCAAGAACACCGGGCTCGTGTCGCCATGGACCTTCAGCATCGTCCGTGCGATCGACGCGGGCGGCATCGTGAACAGCCTGAGCTCGGGTGACTATGGCGGCGCCACGGGTGGCGACGTCGCCGTGGGCACGCGTTCATCCACCGTGGGCTTCGCCGGCGGCGTCAGGATCTACTACCTGGACACCGGCGTCATCAACAGCGGCACCGATCCGTCGGCAGGCTCGGTGGTGAACATGGTGCCGGCGCTGGCGTCCGCGAACTTCAACTTCGGCCTCAACTCGACCGCACCGCCGACGCCCTACCTCACCGACCTCGCGGCCGGCGTGAAGGCGAGCGCCACGACGGGTGCGCTGGTTGTGTTCATCCGCTGACATGGGAGTGCGAATGGACGTGCGTCTCCCGAACACGAACGAGCGCGGTATCGCGCTGGTCATCTCCATGCTGATCCTGCTGGTGATGACGCTGCTGGGGCTGGTGCTCATGGCCGGGGCCAGCCTCAACCGCTCGCTCGCGGGCAACGACCAGCGCATGCGCCAGTCGCTCAACATCGCCGAGGCGGGGATCGGCGAGGCCGAGGCGCGGATCGCGAACCAGGAAACGTTGATGAACCCGACGGATCCGGTCGCCGGCTGCCAGGTGTTCAACACCATCGCCGGCAGCGTGCCCGTGGTGGGCGCGGACACCACCGCGCTCGCGACGGGCCAGACGGTTGGCTCGTACCTGAACTACACGACCGCCACGCGCACGCCGGATGTGCTCACGATCGGGTGGAAGAAGAACACGGCGGGCACGCAAGTGATGAAGTATGACGGGACCAAGAGCCCCGCCATCCAGACCGCCAGCGGGATCCCGATCTACGCAATCACGTCCACCGGGCGTGTGGGCCAGGCGCGGCGCACCATCGTCGCCGAGGTGATCCAGAAGCCCTATGTCGTGTTGGCCAAGGGTGCGTTCACCGCGAACACGATCGTCACGAGCCTGGGCAACGCCGTGGTCTGCGGCTACAACCACTCCGCGGACACGCCGTACGACGACGGCAAGAAGGGTCGGGACAACCCCACGCCGATCCCACCCAATGATCCCGACTACTGCCACGACAACGAGGTCGGAGGCGGCGACGTGCCGGGCGTCTGGGGTGGGGACTTGGTCACCAACGGCGGCGCTGCCCAACCGTTCGGCAACCCGTCGGGGATCGCGCAAAACCAGGGCAAGAACAACTTCTACACGGGCCCGTGGGACGCCCTCGGCATGTCGCAGGCGGATTTCTGGCAGTTCGTGGGCGCGCCGACGAACCCGTCGGCGGTCTCGAACTGGAACGGCATCCTCTATGTCGACGATGACGGCGTGACCCAGAACCAGTCGTGCTCCCTGGGCCCGAACGGCGTGGACGCCGAAGGGTTCATGTATGTCGACGGCGATCTGCACCTGAACTCGAACTTCCACTACAAGGGCTTCATCTACGTCGAAGGCGACATCACCGTGAACGGCACCGCCTGGATCCTGGGCGGCATCGTGGCCAGGGGCAAGACCACCATCAAGATCAACGGCGGCATGACCGTGCTCTACTCCTCCGACGCCATCACGCAGGAGCTGACCAAGTACGGCAGCCAGTTCGTGACGCTGTCCTGGCGCGAGAAGTAGCCCTCCGCCGCAACCCGTTCCCGACGCCCGCTCCGGCCCCCCGGAGCGGGCGTCGCGTTGTTGGGCGGCTCCTGCGCGGTGTATCGTGGCTGGCCGCATCCGACTCCGACGTCCCTCCCGCCCCGAGGAGCCGCCCCCGCCCGTGTGGAACCGCATCGAAGAGAAGGTGCTCCGCGGTGAGCGCCTGAGCAGCGACGAGGGCGTGTTCCTCCTGACCGACGCTCCGCTCGTGGAGCTGGGCGCGCTGGCGAACGAGGTGCGCTCACGCCGCACCGACCCGCGCATCGTCACCTACGTCATCGACACCAACCCGAACTACACGAACTGGTGCACGGTCGACTGCCACTTCTGCGCGTTCTACCGCAAGGTCGGCAAACCTGCCGCCGACGCGTACACGCACGACGTGGAAGGGGTCATGGGGATGATGGAGAGCGCCCGCGGGCTCGGCGCCACCACCGTGCTGCTCCAGGGCGGCCTGAACCCCGAGATCCCGTGGGCGTTCTACACCACGATCGTGAGCGAAGCCCGGCGGCGCTACCCCGAGATCACGCCGCACTTCTTCTCCGCCCCCGAGATCCACCAGATGGTCGAGGTGAGCGGACTCCCGATCCGCGGCGTGCTGGAAGCACTCTACAAGGCCGGCCAGCGGACGCTCCCCGGCGGCGGCGCCGAGATCCTCGCCACGCGCGTGCGCAAGCGTATCTCGGTCAAGAAGGGCGGGCCCGAGGCGTGGCTCGATGTCCACCGCGCCGCGCACGCGGTCGGCATGCGCTCCACGGCGACGATGATGTACGGCCACGTCGAGACGCCCGCCGAGGTCGTGGAGCACTTCGACTACATCCGTGCGCTCCAGGACGAGACGAAGGGCTTCACCGCGTTCGTGCCCTGGAGCTACAAGCGCGGCAACACGCCGATGGAGTCGCGCGTGCCCCACATCGCCGGCGCGAGCATGTACTTCCGCGTCCTCGCCGCGAGCCGGCTCTACCTCGACAACTTCGAGCACATCCAGGCGTCGTGGTTCAGCGAGGGGAAGAAGACCGGGCAGGTGGCGCTCCACTTCGGCGCCGACGACTTCGGAGGCACGCTGTTCGAGGAGAACGTCCACCTGGCGACGGGCCACGTGAACAAGACCACGGTGGCCGAGATCGAGACGCTGATCCGCGAGGCCGGCTTCACGCCCGCGCAGCGGACGACGCTCTACGAGATCCTCAAGGTGGGCGACGGGCCGGAGGCGCTCTCCAACCTCTCGGACGACGTGCCGCTGTTCATCGAGAGCCTGCGCGAGCTGCCGGCCGAGTACCCGGCCGTGCTCGAGGGCGAGGAGCCCGGCGACTCGCTCGTGATGCCGCGCTGAGCGCCGCGCGGCGCCGACGGCCAGGGACGCCGCGAGCGGGTGCGTTCGCCCGCGCGACGGGGGCGATGCCCCGCGCGCAAGGCATCGCGGACGATCCGACAGCCGAAAGCCGCTGAATTCCGCCGTAATTCCGGGGAATTGGCGGGTGCGCGCATGGCGCGCGCCGTGCATGTCTGTGCACGGAACCGGAAGGACCCGGTGCGCGTGCACGACTCGTCCCCCTGCGCGAGGGGACGCTCCCCGGAGTCTCTCCTGCCCCTCCCCACGTTCCCGCGCCGCGCGTTCAGCGCCGGCGCCGTCCTCGGTCTGGCATGGCTGGCCGTGCCGGTCCCGCGCGCACGCGCGCTCGAGCCCGGCATGGGCGACTGTCTGCCGCCGCGCATCGTGGTGGCGCTCATGCCGCTCGCCGACCGCACCGACGGCGTGTGGGCGAACTGGACCGGCGTGAGCCCGGCAGTACTCGTAACGCGGCTGCTCGCCGACTCGCTGGCACGCGGCCAGCGCCGCGAGATCCTGCGCTTGGGGAATCAGCCGTCCCGCGACCCCGGCAAGGGGTGCGCGCGCGGGCTGGACGACGACCTGGCGCTCCGCGCCGCACGGCACACCTCGGCCGAGGTGGTCGTGAGCGGCAGCGTGGAGGTGTTCGCGCGCGACGACCAGATGGAGCCGGGCAAGTTCGCGCGCTGGGGAATGGGCGCTCCCGACGCGCGCTCTCGCGTACGGGTGAGCGTGTCGCTGCGGGCGCTGGACGTGCGCGACGGCACCGTGCTGATCGAGACCACCGCGTCGCGCGAGCGCATCGGCAAGAGTGTCGCCATGATCGACCGGACCGAACGCGCGGCCTCGCTGCTCGATCCGCTGTTCGCGCAGGCGCTGGGCGAGGTGATCGGCGACCTCGCGCGCACGCTCGGCCAGCGCGTCGAGGGCCGGTGGAAGGCCCGCGTGCTCTCCGAGCGCCGCGGCGTCGCCGTGCTGGATGGGGGGGAGGCCCGCGGGCTCTTCGCGGGCCAGCGACTCGACGTGTGGCGCCCGGGGATCGACCTCATGGACGACGACCTGATGAAGCTGGGCGACGACGTGTGGGTGGGCTCGGTGGTCGTCACGTCGCTGAGCGGCAAGGGGCGCGCGCGCGCGCGGCTCACCGAGGGCGAGGTCCAGGCGGGCGACGTGGTGCGGCCGTGCTCGCTCTCCGGCGGGCCGACGCTGTCGCTCAAGACCCGCTAGCGCACGCGCAGCCGGTAGAACCACACGAGCGGCGGCTCGCCGTTCACCGCCGGATCGAGCGCGAAGCGCAGGTCGTAGTCGCCGGCCTCGAGCCGTCCCTTCGGCCGGAGCCGGATGGCGTCGCCGAGCGTGTAGAACGCTCCAGTGTGGCTCGCGAGCTCGCGGCCTTCCCTTAGCAGCGTGATCACCATCCTGCGCTCGCCCGCCTCGGGGCTCGGCGGCTGGAGGGCCGGCGGCAGCACCAGCACCATGCCGGAGATCTCGGTGACCGCCCCGACCTCGATCGGCTTCGCGGCGCGCGCACGGAAGCCCGGCTCGGGCAGCCGCACGGCGCCCGCGGTGAGCGAGTCGAGCGCGAACTCGAACGTGATCGGCACCGCGCGGCCGGCGCCTCCCATCGTGGCCCAATTGCGGCCCTCGCCGCCGAGGAACACGGGAGGCGCCGCCAGCAGCCACGCCAGGACGCCCGCCGCGGCGCCCGAGAGGCCAAGCGCCCACATCCAGATGCGGTGCGTTCGCTGCTCACCGGGGCCGCGCACGACACGGCGCGACGGAACGCGGGCGGGCTCGAGCTCGAGCACGGGCTCGTGACCGGCGAAGCGCAGCGCCGCGCGGCACTCCTCGCACTCTTCCAGGTGCGACTGAACGAGCTCGCGCTCCAGTCCTTCGAGCACCTGGGCGCTGCGCCCCCAGGTGGCGATGAGCGAGGCCGGCAGGTGGTCGGCGCTCGTGCCCGAGGCGGGCTTGAGCGGCGCCAGGCGCGCGCGGCAGTCGGGGCAGCCGTCCAAGTGCTCCTCGAGCTTCAGGAGCTCGTCCTCGGGCAGGAGCCCCGCACCGTAGGCGAGCAGCCGTTTCACCGCCCACTCGTGGCCGTTCGCGGCGCCGGTGCTCATGTGGGCATCCCGTCGTGCCTCACACGATCCGGGCCTCGCGGGCCCACTCCCACACCGGGCCGCGCTGCGAGTACGCCAGCTCGCGGATCTGCGTCATGCATCGCGACCAGCGCTTGATCACCGTGTTGTGCCGGACCTGCAGCCGCCGTGCCACGGCCGACCAGCTCTGCTCGGCGAAGAAGTCGGTGGCGAGCGCGAGGCAGGGGGCGTCGTGCTGCCTGAAGTGCTCGAGCACCACGAACCGGAACAGCTCCAGCATGTCGGCCCCCACCTCCTGCACGGGGTCTCGAGCCGGCAGCTCGAGCGGCGTGTCCGTCTCGGGCAGCGGGTCCAGCCGGCCCGAAGGGCCGCGCATGCGGCGCACGTGGTCCACGCACACGCGGTGGACGAGCGTCGTCGCGAGCGCCTCCGGGTTCACGAGCGTCTCGCGCCGCGAGAGCCGGAACAGCGTCACCATGACCTCCTGGGCGAGGTCCTCGATCGTAGGCGCGGGCGCGAACCGCAGCTTGCGCCGCACGCGCTCGAGCGCGTAGGCGCGCAGGGCCTTCCAGTCGATCGCGGTCGGCGTTCGTGGAGCGCCCAGCGGGATCCTCCGGGGGAGTCTCGAACCAGCAGCGGGCAGCGAACGGTCGAGGGATGTACACCAATTTAGCAATCCTGAGCGGCGCGCGCGATGCGCGCGCACGACACGCCCGCGACCGCCGCCCCCATCGGGACGGCGGTCGCCGGGACTCGCGTGCGGCGCGTGAGCGGGTGCGCTCGCATCGGGCGCGCCTCTGGTCAGTCGGTGCGGGGACGACCGTTGTCGTCGCCGCCGGTGCGAAGCGTGTCGGAGGCGGGCGTCGGGGCGGTGGCGACCGGGTCGACCCTGGGCTCGGGACCGGTGCCCGGATCCTCGCGCAGAGGATCCCCGAGCGCGCCGGAGCGCGTGGCCACGTCGACCCGGGGTCCGGTGAGGCGGTTGACGCCACAGCCTTCCAGCGAAGCGAGCGCGACGAGCGCGAGCGCACAAACCACGATGCGACGCAGCATGGCGGACCTCCTTTCGGCCTTCGTCCTCCGGGCCTTTGCGCCGAGGGATCGAAGCGCGGACACCCGTTCCGTCGGAGCCGGGGAGGGGCTGTGACCGTGTTTCCTCAGGGCTCCCCGAACGCCAGCTGCGGCTGCCTCGGGCCCAACTCGAGCCACACGACCGTGAAGCCGTCCGGCGTGATGAACCGGCGCTCCCGGCGCAGGCCCAGCTCGGCGTGCGTGCCGGCCGCCCCGGAGCGCTCCACGATCTCCCGCCACGGATCCCATGCCTGCTCCGCGCTCCGGAACACGAGCAGGATGTGATGGAAGTCCTGCCGCGCACGGCACGCGTTGACGTCCTCCGGCGAATAGGCGAGATGGATCACCGGGTGGTTCGTCTGCCAGGCGAGCGCCGGTCCCAGGTTGCTCATGAGCGTCTCGCCCGGTGCCAGCCCGCCCTTGAGCGCGATCGAGAGCAGTGTGAGCGAGCGGCTGGAGGGCACCCCGCGCTCGTACGACGTCTCCGCCGACTCGGCCTGCGAAAGCCGGGTCATCCACCCACCCCACCCGATCGCCAGCAGCGCCGCGATCACGCACGCGGCGGCACGCTGGCGATCGCTCGTCGCCGGCAGGCGGAGGAGCAGCGACCACAGCGCCAGCACGCCCGCGAGCTCGGCGACGATGCGCGTCGCGAACACCTCGCCGAGGAGCGCCGTGCCCGCGCTCGCGGCAAGCGTGTCGAGCGTGAGCCCGGCGAACGCCACCGCGGCGGCCGCGACGAGCGGCCTCGCCACCGCGTCCGCGCCGGAGCGCGTGAACGGCCAGAAGGCGAGCGCCCCGAGCCAGAGCCCGCGCGGCCCGGCGAGGAGCGTGGGCACGATCCGCCCGAGGTTCGACGCCATCTTGGCGGCGATGAGCCCCAGCGCGTGCGTGCCGCGCGGCAGCGCGGGGCTCTCGGCGCGGTGCAGGAGCTGGAACCAGCTCCGGTCCTGGACCCGGTCCCAGAGCTGGAGGCCCACGACGTCCCATGCCGGCGAGCCGAACGAGCGCCACTTGTAGATCCACCACGGGGCGAGCGGCAGCACGAAGCCCGCGAGCACGAGCGCGCCCGAGCGGAGCCTCTGCTCCGCCGGTGCGCTCCATGCCGCGGCCAGTGCGAAGAGAGGGCCGAGCCACAGCGTGTTCGCGCGGAAGAGCCCGGAGACGCCGAGCACGATGCCGAGCGTCAGCGGCAGCTCGCTTGCCGCTCCGAGCGCGAGCCCCAGGAACGCCAGCAGCAGAAGAGCGGTGGCCGGCAGCTCGCCGACGCCGCTCAGCGCGAAGTGCTGGGCCTGCGCGTCCAGGACCACCGCGAGCCCGAGCGTCCCCGGCGCGCCGATGCGCACCCAGCCGGGCGCCTCCGGGGCGTGGCGCGCGAGGAGGTAGCGCGCCGCCAGCACGGTGAGCGCGCCGAGCGCCAGGTAGCTGACGAACGGCAGCACCAGCGTGAGCCACGCCCGCGTGTCCGAGCCCGCGGCGATACCGCGCGCGGGCACGAGCTTGAGGATCAGCCCGTCGGCGAGCACCGGTCCCGGCTGCACGGCCGAGAGCGGCCAGGGCGGGGCCGCGTGCGAGACCAGGTCGAGCGGCAGTGCGAACGGCGTGGCGAGCCGGCCGTGCCAGGCCAGCTCGCGCGCGGCGAGCGCGATCTGCGCGCTCTCGTAGGAGAGGATGGGCGAGCGGCCGCCCAGGTCCCACGCCGTGGCGTGCGCGTACCAGAGCGCCGCGCCGGTCAGGAGCACCAGCACGAGCGGGATCAGGTGGTCCGTCGACCTCCGTGTCGGCGCCATGGCGCGCGACAGTACGCGGCGCGACCGCGCGGCTCAAACGCGAAACCAACATCGGTCGCGCCCGCCGTCGGGTCGGTGATATTCCCGATGCGCGCCGCGCCGGTGCCGCGGAACCGTGCGCTGGCGCCGGCCGTGCTTGCGTGACGGTGGGCGATTGTTGAACCCTTCCCCGCCCCTGCCACCAAGTCCCCTTGCCCCGGAGAGGTCCCATGTCCGCATCCGCTCCCCGCAGGCCCGTGCGTGCCCTAGTGCTGATCGCCGCGTGCCTCACGCTCGCGCCGCTCTCGATCACGCGCGGTCAGGAGTCGTCGTCGGAGGCGCCCGACGTTCGGCTGGGGCGCGACGTCGTCCCCACGTTCCAGCGCGTGCGGCTGAAGCTCGATCCCGACAAGCGGAGCTACTCAGGTCTGGTGCACGTGGAGCTCAAGGTGGCGAACGCCACCGACACGGTCCGCTTCCACGCCGAGGGGCAGAAGCTCACGCGCGTCACGCTGCGCCAGGGCAATGACAGCGTCACGGTGACGCGCACGACCGGCGACCACGGTCTGCAGACGCTCGCCGCGGCGCGCAGGCTCGCGGCCGGAACGGCCACGCTCGACATCGAGTTCACGCACCTCTACGGCACGCGCGCGGTGGGCCTCTACCGGGCGGTCCAGGACAACCGCGGCTACCTGTTCACGCAGTTCGAATCGGACGACGCGCGCGAGGCGTTCCCGTGCTGGGACGAGCCCGGCTTCAAGTTCCCGTACCAGGTCGTCCTCGAAGTGCCCTCGGCGCAGGAGGCGCTCTCGAATACGCCGATCGAGAGCTCGACCGACAAGGACGGCTGGAAGACGGTGACGTTCAAGCGCACCCCGCCGCTGCCGAGCTACCTGCTGGCGATCGCGGTGGGGCCATTCGAGTACACGCCCGTCGCGGGCACGAAGGTCCCGATGCGCATCGTCACCTGCCAGGGGCGGAAGCACCTCGCGGGCACGACGGCGCAGAGCGCGCCCAGGCTGCTCGCCGGGCTCGAGCGCTGGTTCGGGACCCCGTATCCGTTCGAGAAGCTGGATCTCGTCGCCGTGCCCGAGTTCGCGTACGGCGCCATGGAGAACGCCGGGCTCATCACGTTCCGCGACGACCTGCTGCTGCTGGACCCGGCCAGCGCCAGCGTGGCGCAGCGGCGGTCGAACGCCTCCGTCATCTGCCATGAGATGGCGCACATGTGGTTCGGCGACCTGGTGACGATGGCGTGGTGGGACGACCTCTGGCTCAACGAGTCGTTCGCCGACTGGATGGCGGCCAAGGTCACCGACCAGGTGTACCCGCAGTTCCGCCAGGGCCTGAGCGACCTGCAGCGCATCCAGACGGTGAAGAGCGGCGACCTGCAGCCGTCCACGACGGCGATCCGCGACAAGACCACGAGCGCCTCGGCAGGGCTCACGAACGTGGGCCTCGTCTACAGCAAGGGCAACGCCGTGCTGTCGATGTTCGAGCGCTACCTGGGTCCGGAGACGTTCCAGAAGGGCGTGCAGGCGTATCTCAAGAAGCACGCGAGGGGGAACGCCACGGCCGCCGACCTGTGGCAGGCGCTGGACCAGGTGAGCGGCACGAACGTCTCCGCCGCAATGACGACGTTCCTGGACCAGCCCGGCGTGTCGTACGTGCGGGTGGTGCCGGCGCCGGGCGGCGTGCGGCTCACGCAGTCACGCGGCACGCCCTGGGGCGTGTCGCAGCCCGCGATGCGCTGGGACGTGCCGATGACGCTCAAGTGGTCGGACGGGAAGAGCGTGCACACCGAGCGCGTGATGCTCAAGGACGAGAGCATGGTCGTGAAGCTGTCCGCCACGCCGCAGTGGGTGATGCCGAACGGCGAGGGCCACGGCTACTACGCCTGGAGCGTGCCCGAGGACTGGATGGGCGCGCTCGCGGGCACCGCGGCGAAGACGCTCACGCCCGACGAGC
>Ga0306923_10007360_pt1 | contig 10961 bp, 5 predicted proteins | sample sta12Can44000108_FD_203841 | JGI IMG/M metagenome (GOLD analysis project Ga0306923, IMG submission 203841) | Lab enrichment of tropical soil microbial communities from Luquillo Experimental Forest, Puerto Rico - statanox.12C.anox.44.000.108 (v2)... | ecosystem: Environmental > Terrestrial > Soil...
CGTAGTGCTTCTAGCTGAGCTGGCGGCAAAACGGCTCGACTTGCTGCACGAATTAATACCTACAGCATCCATCGTTGCTCTCCTGGTCAATCCGACCAACACCGCTAACACCGAGGTCCAGACGACAGGTTTGCGGGATGCAGCGCGTTCTCTCCAGTTGCAGCTGCATATCCTGCCGGCAAGCAGCGCCAGCGAGATAGACGACGCGTTTCAGAAGCTTGTCGAGCTCCGAGCAAGCGCGCTTGTCGTCGCCGGCGATCCGTTCTTCACTAGCCGTCGCGCTCAAATCGTCGCGCGGGCAGCCCGTCACGCGGTGCCTGCGATTTACGCATGGCGCGAGTTCGCCGCGGCCGGCGGCCTGATGAGCTACGGACCCGATCTTGCCGACGGATCGCGCCTCACTGGGCTCACCGTACCATTGACCCTGCTTGGCCGCGCCGACGAGGTCATCGAGTGAGCGACCGATGGACATGGGCGACGGGTAGATGATGGCGATGCTGCCCACGTCGAGCCCTGGCTATGCGGCGCTGATCTGCGTCATGGGTGGGTGATGATGATAGCCATGATGCTGCCGACCGCTGCTCCGACGGTGCTGTTGGTCATCTCGCTCGCATGGGATCGGCGCTCTTCCTCCTATTGGCGCTCGCCGGATGCGCTCAGGTGGCAACGGAGCAGGGGCAGGCGCCAGTCCCGTCCTATCCGCATGGCAACGGGCCGGACAGGCGCGGCGATATGAGGTAGCCGACTGGGGCAATCGGACTGACGGAATCGCTGGATTGAAACTGGGAGCGGCTCGCTGACCGCTGGCAGCGTTCGCATCCGCGTCAATGAGATCGCTGCCCTTTTGGCTTCGCTGGCCCAGCCTCTCAGCAGGCGGTTGATCGGCCGCCGCCGGCGCGGACAATCGCACGGATTGATCGGGCGGTTCAGTGCGGCATGATAGCAATCAGCTCCGCTTTTGCCACGTCAAGTCGTACGAACAGTACCCTGTCACCTGGCCGGTGATCCGATTTTGGCTATTAATCGACCCTTCAAAAACCTGACCAAAGGGGGAGGTCATCATCAATGCCCCGCTTGGGGTCACATTTCCGGTGAGCGTGTAACCCTGCCAGGGAAACTGAGCGCGGCCGCGCGAAATCACCAAGGTCGGCGCAGGCTCGGTTACGCAGGGTTGCGAGCCCCCTGAGGTCCAGGTGTTGCCGGCACTGTTATTGACGACAGAAACACCGACGTATGTTCCGTTGTAATTGAGACCGAGGTTCTTGGATGGTCCCTGGCCCGGGGGGCTGGCCGCGGCGACCAATGGCGGGGCTGGCTGCTGTATACAAGCGGCGACCCCAAGGAGCAACATCGCGAACAGGGATAGGCGTTTCATCGGTTCCTCCCACCAAAACGCGGCAAGACTGGTGCCGCCCTGAGATCAGCTGTTGAGCTGGTTACATATGTAGACACCATAGGTTGATCCCAGAAACGTCTCCGCGGGAATTGTGAGAAATTTTAGCGAACTGTGACGTGCTTCACACTCTCCGGGGCCGCGAGAGGTTACCTCCCCGATAGGACCAGCTTGGTCAATCGAAAAGCCACCGGAGCTGAAAATGTTCAGGATCTTAAGTTTCCCGATTATCGCGGGGACGATCGCTTACGCCTTGCAAACCGGGACCGGGCCTCCAGCCTTGGCGCTGGATCGTTGGATCGAGCTTACCAACAACACGCGGATGCCGATCGTCGAGGTTTACATCTCCCACGCTCACTCCGAGCACTGGAATATCGATCTTCTGGGTGACGATTACCTTGCACCGGCGAGTTCAGTCTTGGTGAATATCGACGATGGCGCCGGATGTCGATTTGACTTCAAAACTGTGTTCGACGACGGCACCACCCAGATCCACCGAAATGTCGACGTATGCGCGGTCGAGAGATATGCGATCTCTTATCGATAACGGTGTGGGTCAGGGCCGCGAGATTAGCGGGCGGGTAGACAACACAATTCGATCGCACAGCGCTTACTCCGTAAACGACCGCATGCCGCTAGACGAACCGCCTGCGGAGCGTGCCCCCGATAATCGGCTGGACACAGGAGCATGTGTGATCGTGATCGGGCTCTTGTCGCTTGGGCTCTGGGCAGCGATCTGGGCGGCTGTCGCCTCATTGATCTCGGCCGCCGGTGCGCTGCGATAGCCTGAGCTCAGAGCTTTCCGCTCGGTGCCTCTGGGGCTGAGCTTGTCCAGCCGCAGCCGCACAGCGATGTGCGGTCGTCGACATGCCCGGCAGTTCGAGCTGCAGTCCTTGCCGCTGTATCACACGGCCGCAGCTTTCGGCCGGGCGCCTCGGCTTGCTGGCGAGGTCGACCGCGGTAAGCCTGTGTGAAGCGAGGGGACATAAACCCATACGTTTTCGGAAATCGGGCGTGCTTGGGAAGCGAGCTTGGGAATAGAGCTAGCCCAGGGGGGGCCTCGCACCCCCGGGCGCCACCCCCCACCCCGTGGGTTGCCCGCGGGGCGGGCAGGAGAACGCTGCTAAACGCAACCAAGCCGTGCGCTCGAAGACTATCATCAAACAAGGCTAAATTTGTCGGGCGGGCAACGCTTCCATCCTGTAGCAGCGCCGGCTTAGCTCCTGGGTGGCACTTTTCGGATCTCCGAATGAGTGGGCGATTCGCGGAGGTTGCACGCTGTGTCCATAACACCTCAGACCCACATGGCAGCCCGCAAGCCATGCTGCTGACCAGCCGTAAGCTGCTTCAGCGCAAGCTGCTGGACGTGGAGTCCGATTTGCGCGGCACGCTGCACAATTTCGGTCTGAAAGTGGGCGTCGTCAGCAGCTTTCGATACGACGCACGGGTCCGCGAACTCGTCGCGGGCTTTCCTCGGCTGGCTGCATCGCCGAGCCGCTGCTCATCGTCCGCCGGATCATGCGCCAGCAACTCGCCGTCCTGCACAAGATGCTGCTCGACACGGTCCGCGACGACCCGGTGTGCCGGCGGCTAATGACTGCCCCCGAGGTCGGTGCGGTCGTAGCGTTAACGTACCGTGCGACGGTCGACCAGCCCCAACGTTTCCTTCATTCCCGGGCGGTCGGCGCGCATGTCGGCCTGACACCGAAGCGATACCAGTCCAGCGAGATCGACTATGACGGCGGGGTGTCCAAATCTGGCGACGCCCTGCTACGCACAATGCTCTACGAGGCCGCACATTCATTGCTTATCCAGAGCAGGAAATGGTCTGGCTGAGGACCTGGGGCATACGGGTGGCTCAAGGGCACGGGGTACGCCGAGCCATCGTCGCGGTCGCCAGGCGCCTGGCCGTGGTTCTGCACCGGATGTGGGTCGACGGTAGCGAGTTTCGCTGGAGTAAGGATAGCACCTCGGTTCCTGCGGTTGCCTGAAGCGACGACGGAGAAATTGCAGGCAAGGAGATAACGCGTTCTGCTTCAAAATGTCCTCACGGGGACGACGGGTGGGGTGAGTTCGTGATGACCGCCGATCCTGCCGCTGATTAGCGGCAAGGCCGTCCGTTAGATTGTACCGCCCCATCCTTCTCATCCCATCATGAGGCGGCCTGACGCCGACCTCGAAGAGAAGCGAGAGCCCCGTGTGACAGGTGAGTCGAAGCGCAAGACGGCGGGCGGGTATGAGGTGATCGGGCGAGGCTTGACATTGGCCGCGATAGAGAAGCGGCCGCTCAGCCTTGGAGGCGGGAACGCGTCCTCATGCCCCGAAGCCGCCCTTGGTGTAAGGCCTGCGAGGACGGAAGGAGCGGTCATTCCTGCGTGATGACGACATGAGCTCTATCATGCGTCAGCCCCGTTTCTGGGGGCCGCGGCCTGAACACCGAATACATTCGCCAAAAATTACCTGGTGATGCGAAAATCTGCCTCGTGTGAACTACCTCACACTCCGGTTCGGAATAGGGCGCATAGGTTAACCAAAACCGATTGTCGAGGTCCCGGATAGAAGGTACCGTTAACTAAAGCGGGTTGCCGAGCCAGGACCTCCTGGCAACCATAGAGCAATCCGGCAAAGCGTTTCTGGGTGTACGCGTACGCATGGCGCTTTCGCTTAACAGGGGCATGCCATGGCAGAAAACGGTACCACCGGCGAGCAGGGAGGGAACGGCCCAAGCGCGGAAGCGTCGCCGTTTAGACCGCCTCAGATCAACCTGCCCAAAGGCGGTGGCGCGATCCGGGGCATTGACGAGAAATTCGCCGCCAATCCCGTCACCGGCACGGGCTCGCTCAGCATCCCGATCGCAACGAGCCCGGGTCGCTCCGGCTTCGGGCCGCAGCTTTCGCTGAGCTATGACTCGGGCAGCGGCAACGGGATCTTCGGGATGGGCCACAGCCTGTCCTTGCCATCGATCACTCGCCGCACCGACAAAGGGCTGCCGCGCTATTGTGATACCGAACACGAAGATTCCGACATCTTCGTTCTGTCGGGCGCGGAAGATCTGGTTCCGGTACTAGAGTGCGGGCAGTGGGTCTTCGACGAGTTCGAGCGCGACGGGTATCGCGTCAAGCGATACCGGCCGCGCATCGAGGGGTTGTTCGCCCGGATCGAGCGCTGGACAAAGCTCGACACGGGCGAGGCGCATTGGCGCTCGATTTCGAAGGACAACATCCTCACAATCTATGGCCTCGATGCCAGTTCGCGCATCGCCGATCCCGAGGCACCCGATCATGTCTTTTCTTGGCTGATCTGCCGCAGCTACGATGATAAGGGCAACGCGATCGTCTACGACTACGTCGAAGAGAACGATCGCGGCATCGACCTACGGAAGCCCAGTGAACACAACCGGATAATTTCGGCCAACCGCTACCCGAAGCGCATCCGCTACGGCAATCGGGTGCCGCTGCTGCTCGATCCGGACACGCCGAGCTTTCGACAATCGCACCTCGCGCCACACGATCTCGACGCCGCAGGATGGATGTTCGAGGTCGTGTTCGATTACGGCGAAGGCCACTACCGGGAAGAGTCGCCGGACGAGGAGGGTCGGATTTTCGCCCACGTCAATGTCGGGCCCGACCCGGATTGGCCGGTCCGCAGAGATGCTTTTTCGGCTTATCGCTCAGGCTTTGAGGTCCGCACCTATCGGCTGTGCCGGCGCGTGCTGATGTTCCACCACTTCCCGGAAGAATTGGGAACTGACAATTACCTCGTTCGCTCGACCGCGTTCCATTACCACGAAAAACCGATTGGCTCTTTCATCACGCGGGTCGTGCAATCGGGCCACAAAAGACACGAGGACGGCCGCTACCTAACGCGGTCGCTGCCGCCTCTCGATCTCGGCTACACTGCCAGTCCGCTCGAAGATCCCGATTTTCGCGACTTCCCGATCAAGGACGTTGATCCCGAGAGCCTCGCCAACCTGCCTAGCGGGATCGATGGCGGGAACTACCGCTGGGTCGATCTTGATGGCGAAAGCATCTCCGGCGTGCTGACCGAGCAGGGTGGTGCTTGGTTCTACAAGCCCAATCTCGGCAATGGCCGTTTCGGCGCCGTGGAGACCGTGAAAGCGCGCCCGTCGATTGCCGCCCTGAGCGACGGACGTCAGCAGCTGATGGATCTGGCTGGCGACGGCAACCTCGATCTCGTCGATCTTTCGCCGCCGGCACCCGGCTTCCACGAACGAACCCTTGATGCGGGCTGGAAGGGTTTCGCGCTTTTCGCTCCCTTCCCGTGCGTGACTGGGACGATCCCAATCTGCGTTTCGTCGATCTAACCGGTGATGGCATCGCCGACGCGCTGATCACGCAGAACGACGCCTTTACCTGGCATCCCTCGCTGCTGCTCGAAGGGTTCGGCGCCGGAGTGCGCGTGGCTGTCCCGCTGGAGGAAGACAAGGGGCCGCGAGTGATTTTCGCCGACGGCACCCAGTCGATCTATCTCGCCGACATGACCGGCGACGGGCTGTCCGATCTCGTGCGCATCCGCAACGGCGAGGCCTGTTATTGGCCCAATCGCGGCTATGGCCGGTTCGGCGCTAAGATAATCATGGACCAGGCGCCGTGGTTCGACGAGCCCGACCTTTTCGACGAGCGCCGCATCCGCCTTGCCGATACCGACGGGTCGGGCACCACCGACGTCCTTTATCTGGGACATGACGGCGTAAAAATCTTCCTGAACGAGACCGGGAACGGCTGGAGCCGCGCCCGCCATCTGCGTCAGTTTCCGGCAATCGACAATGTCGCGTCGATCACCGTCACCGATTTTCTCGGGCGCGGCACCGCCTGCCTGCTCTGGTCCTCGTCGCTGCCGCGTGAAACCGGACGACAATTGCGCTACGTCGACCTAATGTGCGGGCGAAAGCCGCATCTCCTCGACCGGACTGTCAACAATCTCGGCGCCGAGACGCGGATCGACTATGCCTCCTCGACAAAGTTCTACCTCGCCGACAAGGCGGTGGGCGCGCCCTGGGTCACGCGGCTGCCGTTTCCGGTGCATGTCGTCGAGCGGGTTGAGACCGACGACTACGTCAGCCGCAACCGCTTCGTTACGCGCTACACCTATCACCACGGGTTTTACGACGGGGTCGAGCGCGAGTTCCGCGGTTTTGGCCGTGTGGATCAGCTCGATACCGAAGAACTCGCGACGCTGACCGCCAGCGGCAATTTCCCGACCGGCCACAATATCGATGTTGCCTCGAATGTGCCGCCCGTCCTAACAAAGACTTGGTTCCACACTGGAGTTTATCTCGAAGCCGGGCGCATCTCGCGGCACCTGGCGCACGAATATTATCAGGAGGGATCGGCGCGTTGCGGCGAGGGCAAACTCGATCCACAGCAGATCCAGGGGATGCTGCTCGACGATACGATTCTTCCGCCGCGTCTGACGCCCGAGGAGGCGCGCGAAGCCTGCCGGTCGCTGAAGGGGTCGACGCTACGTCAGGAAGTCTATGGGCTCGACGGAACCGAGGAATTGAAACGGCCGTATTCGGTCACCGAGAACAATTTCACGATCCACACATTGCAAAGGCGCGGACCTAACCGCCACGCCGTCTTCTTTACGCATGCGCGGGAGCAGGTCAGCTTTCACTACGAGCGAAAGCTGTATGACATCGACGGCCGGCGTCGCGCCGATCCGCGCGTCTCGCATGCCGTCACCCTGGAGGTCGGCGATTACGGCAACGTGCTGAAATCTGTAGCGATTGGCTATGGGCGGCGGTTCCCGGACCCGTCGCCATTGCTGACCGACGCGGATCGGGAAAAGCAGTCGCGAATACTGCTGACCCTGACCGAAAACGATTACACGAATGCGGTCGCGCAGTCGGATGCTTGGCGCACTCCGCTCACCGCCGAAACGCGCCTTTTTGAGTTGCTGAAAGTGAGGCCGGAGGCCAGGCTCCCCGGCATCACCAATATGTTCTCGTTCCGCGAACTGGCGGAAAAGATCGCGGCGGCCGGCGACGGGACTCACGATCTCCCGTTTCAGGATTGGCAGGGGATCGACGCGCTCGAGAACGCGCCTTACCGCCGTCCCGTGAAGAAAAGCCGCACGGTTTATCGCAGCAGTGATCTGCGCTGTCTGTTGCCGTCCGGCCGGCTGGAAGCGCTGGCGCTGCCGGGCCAGAGCTACACGCTTGCCTTCACGCGCGATCTCTTGACTGAGGTGTACCAGCGCCGTGAGCCACCGGAAGTTCTTCTGCCCGACCGCAACGCTGTGCTGCGGGAGGGCGGCTATATCGACCTCGACGGCGACGCGAACTGGTGGGTGCCGTCCGGCCGCGTTTTTTACTCGGCCGAGGAGGGCGACAGTCCCGCGCATGAATTCACGGAGGCGCTGCGGCATTTCTTTCTGGTCCGACGCTATCGCGATCCGTTCGGCAATGTCCTGCGCGCCGCCTCCGACAAGTACGATCTGACTCCGATCGAGACGACGGACCCGGTCGGCAACACCATCCGTGCCGAGCTCGATTATCGATTTATCGCCCCTCGGCTCATTACCGATCCCAATGGCAACCGCTCCGCAGTCGCCTTCGATGCGCTCGGCCTCGTCCGCGCCACGGCGCTGATGGGAAAGGTTGGTGAAGACCTCGGCGATTCGTTGGATCGATTCGAGCCGGACCTCTCGCCGCTGCAGTTGAAGAGATTTTTTGTCGCCCCCCATGCCAGCGTGCTGGGGTTGCTCGAAAACGCGACGACCTGCCTCGTGAGTGACGTTGAGCGTTATTTCGCATCCGAAAAACCGGTCTTTGCGGCGACGATCGCGCGGGAGACGCACGTCTCCGATCTGCGGCCGGGCGAGCGCTCGAAAACCCAGATCAGCCTCCATTTCTCCGACGGCTTCGGCCGCGAGATTCAGGCTAAGCTGCAGGCCGTCCCCGGCCCGGTGACCGAGGGCGGTCCGGACATCGAGCCGCGCTGGATCGGCAGCGGCTGGACCATTTTCAACAACAAGAACAAACCGGTCCGGCAATACGAGCCGTTCTTTAGCGAATCCCACGATTTCGAGTTCGCCGCGCTCGCCGGCGTCAGCCCGACCCTTTTCTACGATCCCATGGAGCGCGTCGTCGGCACGCTGAACCCGGAGAAGACCTATGGGAAGGTGATCTTCGACCCGTGGCGGCAAACCAGCTGGGACGCGAACGACACCGTCACGCTCGACCCAGGATCCGATCCGGATGTTGGAGGGTATTTTCGACGTCTCCCCGATAGCGACTATCTACCTACTTGGTTTCGCCTCCGGATCGACGGCGACATGGGGCAGGCCGAACAGACGGCCGCGAAAAAAGCCGCGTGCCACGCCGACACCCCGGCCGTCGCCTATTTCGACACGCTTGGCCGGATCTTTCTAGGGATCGACGACGATGGCGGCGACCAGAAATATCTGACACGGACGGTCCTCGACATCGAGGGGTATCGCCGCGCCATTCTCGATGCGCTCGACCGCGGGGTGATCCGCAGCGATTTCGACATGGGTGGCGTGCACCTCCGTGACGCGAGCATGGAGGCCGGCGAGAATTGGATGCTGAAGGACGTGGCGGGAAAGCCGGTCCGCTCCTGGAGCAGCCGCCACTTTGTCATTCGCGCGGAATACGATGCGCTGAGACGGCCTACCTGCTCTTTCGTGCGAGGCGGCGACCCCTACGAGCGCAACGCCCTGCTATTCACCGAGGAGACCCTGTTCGAGCGCACCGTCTACGGCGACAGCCCAGACATAGGGCTGCCCGAGCATCGGCAACGCGCAGCAAACCTGCGCGGCAAACCCTATCGGTATTTCGACGATGCCGGCGTCGTCACGACCGACCGATATGATTTCAAGGGCAATCTGTTGCGCAGCGAACGGCAATTCTCCCGCGATTACCGAAGCGTGCCTGACTGGTCGCGCGACCCTGCAATGGAGGTTGAGCGATTTGCCGGCAGCACCACTTACGATGCGCTGAACCGGCCGGTGACTGTCACCAGCCCGGACGACAGCTTGTATTACGCCAGCTAACCAGACGGGGCTGCTGCAGACGATCGATGTAGCGTTACGCGGAGCGCGGCAGGACGGCAAACCGGTGCTGACATCATTCGTTCGCCATATCGCCTACAACGCCAAAAGCCAGCGCATTGGTGTTCAATACGCCAATGGCGCCGACACGACGTACGTCTATGATGATAAGACCTTCCGACTAATCGGCCTCAAAACCGTGCGCCCGCCGCAGCGCAACGGGCTGAGCGCACAGATCTTCGCAGATGCCTCGCGAATCCAGGATCTGAATTATACCTACGACCCGGTCGGCAATATCACCCGGATAGCAGACCATTCACTCCGAACGGTGTTTCACCGCAACCAGCGTGTCGATCCCACCTGCTGCTACACCTATGATCCTCTCTATCGGCTGATTAAGGCGACCGGGCGCGAAAGCGTTGGCCAGACCGCCTTCGACTTCGCCCCGCCTGAGGGCGACTATCGCGATTTTCCGTTCACCGGCGCGGCAAAGCTCGGCGATCTGCAGGCTTTGCGGCAGTTCGCCGAGCATTTCGATTACGATCCGGTCGGCAGTATTCGGCGCATGACCCACCGCGCCGAATACTGCAGCTGGACCCGGCAATACGCCTATCGGGAAGAAAGTCTCCTCGAGCGCGGGGCCAACAGCAACCGCCTGAGCCAAACCTATTTGCAGGGCGACGAAAGCCGCGCCCCGGAACGTTATCTCTACGATGCCGACGGCAACATCGTGCAGATGCCGCATCTGCCGGTGATGCAATGGGATTTCATGGATCGGCTCGCGGCCAGCGCGCGGCAGGTGGTCAATGGCGGATCGTCGGAAACGACGTTCTATCGTTACGACGCGGCCGGGCAGCGCGTGCGCAAGATCACCGAGCGGCGCAGCGGGATGCGCAAGAACGAGCGGCTTTATGTCGGTGGTTTCGAGGTATTTCGAGAATACGACGGAGGTGGCGGCACTGCGCTCGAACGCGAGACGCTGCACGTGATGGACGATAAGCAGCGCATTGCGCTTGTCGAAACGCTGACGGAAGAGCGGGGGAATTCGCTACCTGTTTGCTACCCGGTGCAGCGATTTCAGTTCGCCAATCACCTCGGCTCCAGTACGCTGGAATTGGACGAGGCGGCTCGGCTGATCTCATACGAGGAATATGCTCCCTACGGCGGCACCGTGTACCAGGCCGGCAGTCATGCGGCCGAGGTCCGGCACAAGCGCTATCGCTATACCGGCAAGGAGCGGGACGAGGAGAATGGTTTTACCTATCATGGTGCAAGGTATTACGCGCCGTGGCTCGGCAGGTGGACGAGTGCAGACCCCGCCGACTTGGCTGATGGCGTCAACTCGTACATTTACGCGCGGGATACGCCTATTCGGCTCGTGGATCCCAACGGAACGCAATCCATCGAGGCGACCGAGCAAAAGTATTTCAGCAACACGAATCCGCAGGCCAAGCAAAATCTTGCACATTTTATCGAAGCTGCTGGAGGGTTTTGCTACAACCCTAAAACTGCCTCGTACGCCACACTTTGGAAT
>Ga0306923_10007362_pt1 | contig 10959 bp, 8 predicted proteins | sample sta12Can44000108_FD_203841 | JGI IMG/M metagenome (GOLD analysis project Ga0306923, IMG submission 203841) | Lab enrichment of tropical soil microbial communities from Luquillo Experimental Forest, Puerto Rico - statanox.12C.anox.44.000.108 (v2)... | ecosystem: Environmental > Terrestrial > Soil...
GCCGCCTGTACACGGCGCTGCGCGATCTGCCGCTGCTCGCGCCGTCGCCGAGCGAGCACGGCGAGCGTTTTCTCGAGGCCATGGACGATGATCTCAACACCCCGGAAGCGCTCGCGGTGCTGCAGACACTCGCCCACGAGGTGAACTCCGCCAGGGCCGCGGGTGTGCACCAGCGCGCGGCGGCGCTCGGCGCGGAGCTCGGCGCGCTCGGCCAGGTGCTCGGACTCTTTGCCATGCCGGCCGCGCAGTGGTTCCGCCTGGCGAAGCCCCCGGCGGCGGACGCGGCGCCCTCGCTCGATGACGCCGAGGTCGAGGCGCGCATCGCCGCACGCGCCGCGGCGCGCCGCGCGAAGAACTGGGCCGAGTCCGACCGCATCCGCGACGAGCTCGCCGCCGCCGGAGTAGTGCTGGAGGACAAGCCAGGGGGCAAGACCACCTGGCGCCGGGCCTGACCGCTCGCCGCCGCCGGGCTCAGCCGCCCGCAGCGCGAGGCACGGCCGGGAGCGATGCCTGCGGTGCATCCTGCTCCGCCCGGCGTCGTTGCCAGCTCTGCAGCGTGTTGTGCATCAGCATGGCGACCGTCATCGGTCCGACGCCACCGGGCACGGGCGTGATCCACGCGGCGCGCTCGCGCGCCGCCGCGAACTCCACATCGCCGACCAGGTGGCCGGACGCCGTGCGGTTCATGCCGACGTCGATCACGGTCGAGCCGGGGCGCACCCAGCCGCCGGGGATGAGCCCGGGCTTGCCGGCGGCCACGATCAGGATGTCCGCGCGACTCACGTGCTCGCGCAGATCGGCCGTGAAGCGGTGGCAGACGGTCGCTGTCGCCCCGGTGAGCAGCAGCTCGAGCGCCATCGGGCGGCCCACGATGTTGGAGGCCCCGACCACCACCGCGTTCTGGCCCTTGAAGGGCGAGCCGATGTGCTCGAGCAACCGGATCACACCGTAAGGCGTGCACGGACGCATCATCGGGATGCGCTGTGCGAGTCGCCCGATGTTGTATGGATGGAAGCCATCGACGTCTTTCGTCGGATCGATGCGCTCGATGACCGCCGAGCGGCCGATGTGCGCTGGCAGCGGCAGCTGCACCAGGATGCCGTCGACACGCTCGTCGGCGTTGAGCTCATCGATCAGCGCAAGAAGCTCCGCCTCGGGAGTCGGTGCCGGCAGGTCGTAGGCGAGGGAAACGATGCCGACCTCTTCGCAGGCGCGCCGCTTGCCGCGCACGTAAACCCAGGAGGCGGGATCATCGCCCACCTTGACGACGGCCAGCCCCGGACGCCGGGCACCGCGCGCCAGCGCCGCTGCGATCGCGCGGCGCACCTCGCCCTTCACCTGCCCCGCCAGTTGCCTGCCATCGATGAGCTGTGCCGCCACGCGCTGCCATCCCGTGAAAAAAGGACGCGCATTCTCGCACGGCGGCTGCGCGGCGCGTGCCTCAAAGCGTCACCGGATTGCCGCCAGGGCCGACGGTGCAGCCGTGGCATCGTCGTTTCGGCGCCCGCGTCAGGACGCTGCGACCTGCGCGACAGTGCCGGCGCTGCGGTGCACGGCGTGCCCGGCACGATCCGCGTATAGCAAAGCCGCAAACGCCAGCCACCCACCCATCAGGCGGGGATAGTTGTGCAGAATTGCCCAGGCGGGATGCGCGGACTTGTAATCGATGGGGCAAGCAAGCAGAAGAGTCGCCACCAGGGCGCAGCAGCCGAGGGCAGCGTTATTCGACCGCAGTGCCGCGTGCCACAATACCGCGAGCGGGAGCAGCATGATGACGTAATGGTATTGCTCGGCGATCGGGCTCAACACCTCCGTGAGAACCACGGCGGCGGCGAAGCCAACAGACGCAGTGCGCTTGCCAACAACAAGGGCGAAACAGGCGGCGATGGTAGTGCTCACGGTCAGTACGGCAGCCAGCGTAGGAGCATCAAGCAGAGGATTGGGATTTAGCCGCGCGTCGTAGCGAAACAGGTGCTGCCAGAAGCCCATCGTGTCCTGATAGGCCGTGATGGCGGTCCAGGGCGCGGTGCTGCTCCGGATCGCTTCAAACAAGAAGGCGCGCCACGCATCGAGTCCCACCCAGGGGAGGGTCGCCAATCCGCCCACAGCCACGGTGGCAATGACCCAACGTGCCGCCGACCAGCGGCGCTGCGCGAGCATCAAGAGGCCGATCGGCCAACCCTGGGTCTTGAGAGCAATGGCAAGACCGACGGCGACGCCAGCCAGGGCATCGCTGCGATGAATATATGCACGCCAGCCAACAACGTAGAAAAGCAGAAGGCAGGCGTACATTTGCCCGAGAGCGATCTGCTCGCGCGTCGGAGCGGCAAGGGTCAGCAATGTGCTCATGGCGACGATCGCCCATAGTCGCCGCGACCAGCCGAGTTCCACGGCGATGAGCCACAGCGAAAGCGCCAGGCTGAGCACGCTGAGTGCAATCCAGAGTCGCCGTGAGTCTTGGGGCGAAAGGTACGCCAAGGGCACCCAGGCAACCGCGAGCGGCGGGGGATTGATGTTGAAATCGGTGACGGTACCGTGGCTCACCTCCATCATTCGGGCGGCGAACCACTCTTCGTCATACAGACGTTTGCCGGGCGCACCGTCCCGAAGGGCTTGTCCCGCCACGTAATACGTCAGAAACCCATGGGTCAACCGCTGCGTTGCTGGAATCACTGTACGGACGGCGAATATTGCCGCCACTAACGCGAGCAGCGCGAGTGCGAGAGTTCTCGACAGGATCCGCATACGCGCCGCCAGACTATCGCATCGCAACGAGCGCCGCCCCAGCCACCCCTGACAGCAGCCGCGGGGGCGCGAAGCTGTTACGATGCGCCTACCACGCCGTCCGCGGCCTGAGTCGGGGCATGGCGCAGTCTGGTAGCGCATCTGCTTTGGGAGCAGAGGGTCGGGGGTTCAAATCCCTCTGCCCCGACCAATATTGGCGTGGCGACCCCGAAATCCGTTAGGCTGCTTTCTCCATCGATCGGCAGGCGTTTAGCCCCGGGGAGGCGGATCCGTGGAGCCGCGGCTGGGTCTTGCGCTGGACTCATCGCCGGTCGCGATGCTGCTGCTCGCGCCGCAGCACGATGCGCGCGGCCGCCCCCTCGACTTCACCTGCATCTACGTCAACTCTGAGACCGCGCGCATCCTCGGCCGCGAGCCCGCGGACCTCGAGGGCCACAGCGCGCGCGAGCTTCTGCCCGATGGCCCCGAGGGCGCCGCGCTTCTCGAGGCGTGTGGCGAGGTGCTCGAGAGCCGCGGCCGGCGGCAGATCGAGGTCGAATGGTCCGCCGCGCATTCAGGTGTCTTCAGTGTTGCGGTGGCCGCGGCGGGAGAGTACGTCTCGCTGTGGCTCACCGACGTGTCCGAATATCGCCACGCGGTGAGCGAGGCCGTGGCGGCGAGCGCTGAGCTCGAGAGCATTACCGGGCTCATGCCTGCGGGAGTGACGCGTCTCACGCGGGATATGCGTTATGCCTGGGCAAACCCGCGCTTCGGAGAGTGGGTCGGGCGTTCACCGCGGGAGCTGGTCGGCCAGAGGATCGAGGACGTGGTCGGCCCGGCGGCGTTCGCGGTGCTCGAGCCGCAGTGCAAACGCGCGCTCGCCGGCGAGCAGTTCGAGTACGAGGCGGAAGTCGACTACGGCGAGATCCGCGGCCGCCGCTGGATTCACGCCAGCTACGTCCCGACCCACGACGCACAGGGTCTCGTCGATGGCTGGGTGGCGGTCGTTCTCGATGTGACCGACAAGAAGCGCCTCGAGCTCGGGCTCGCGCAGGTGCTGGCGGGACTGAGCGAGCTCACGTCCCGGCTGTGGCGCGCACGCACGCTGCAGGAGGGACTGGAGGAGATCCTGGCTGCAGTGATCGGGCTGCTCGGGGCGGACAAGGGCAACATTCAGCTGTTGGGTGACGGTGAGCGGCGCGTTCTCACGATCGCCGCCCAGAAGGGGTTCCAGCAGGAGTTCCTCGATTTCTTCCGCGAGGTCTCCGCCGCCGACGATTGCGCCTGTGGCCGGTCCCTGCGCAGTGGCGCGCGGGTGATCATCGAGGACATCGAGACGGATCCTGGCTACGCGCAGTTTCGTGGCGTCGGTCGCGCCGCCGGATATCGTGCGGTCGTGTCCACGCTGTTGCTGGGTTTCGACGGCACGCCACTCGGGGTGATCTCCACGCACTTCCGCACCGCGCACCGGCCGAGCGAGGAGGAGCTGCACCGGCTGGATCTGTATCTGCGTCAGGCCGCCGAGTTCATCCAGCATTCGCGCATGGAGCAGGCGGTGCGGCGCAGCGAGCAGGCGCTGCGCGAGGCCGACCGCCGCAAGGACGAATTCCTGGCGCTCATCGCGCACGAGCTGCGCAACCCGCTCGCACCCATCCTCTACTCGCTGGCCGCGCTGAAGAAGACCGAGCACGGTGCGCAGCAGCAACTGCATGCGGAGCAGGTGATCGAGCGACAGGTGTTGCACATGAGCCGGCTGCTCGATGACCTGCTCGATGTGTCGCGCATCACCCGCGGCAGGCTCGAGTTGAAGCGCACTACGGTCGAGCTCGCCGGCGTGCTCGATGCCGCGGTCGAAGCGGCGCGGCCGCTGCTCGATGAGCGGCATCACCGCCTCTCGGTCGAGCTCCCCGAGCAGCCGCTGCGGCTCGAGGGCGATCCCGTGCGGCTCGCCCAGGTGTTCTCGAACCTCCTGATCAATGCGGCGAAGTACACCGACCCCGGCGGACAGGTGCACTTACGGGCGGTGCGCAATGGCGCGGAGATTGCCGTAGCCGTATGCGACAACGGCGCGGGCATCGCTCCCGAGGTGCTGCCGCGGCTGTTTACGCCGTTCTCGCCGGGTACTGCCTCGGGGCAGTATCCGAGTGGCGGTCTCGGGCTCGGTCTGTCGCTGGTACGGGGACTCGTGGAGCGTCACGGCGGGCGGGTCGAGGCGCGCAGCGCCGGGGTGGGGCAGGGGAGCGAGTTCATCGTGCACCTGCCGCTCGGCGCCTCCGACCCGCAGGTGCAACCCTTGCCACCGCCGGCGCCGCAGGCCGCACCCTTCCGCCGGCAGAAGGTCCTGGTCGTCGACGATAATCGCGACGCGGCCGACAGTTGTGGTGCGCTGCTCGAGCTGTCCGGTCACGAGGTGCAGACGGCCTACAGCGCGCACGATGGCTACCTGCTCGCGGAAGCGTTTCGTCCGGACGTGCTGCTGCTCGACATCGGCCTGCCCGATGTCGATGGCTACGCCCTCGCGCGCCGCATCCGCGCCATGTACTGGGGACGCGATCTCAGGCTGGTCGCTCTCACCGGCTGGGGTCAGGAAGCCGACAAGAGCCGTGCCCGGCAGGCGGGTTTCGACCACCACCTCACGAAGCCCGTGACTTATCAGCAGCTCGATGGGCTGCTGCGGTCCGCCGCCAGCGAGGCACGCTGAAGGTCCCGGGTTGCCCTGGCAATCAAAGCCTTGACAATGACGGCCTAGGCAACTATATTACGCCGCAGCCCCCGTATCAGGGGGTCCGGACGTCCCCCGGAGTAGGGATTCACGGAGTGAAAGCGGTGAGCGACATTTATGACCACGCGACCTTCCAGCCGGGCCGGCATGTCGGTGCGCTGGTGAGCCGCGTCAAGGTGGAGTACATCGCGGCGCTCGACCGGGAGCTGGCGCAGGACAAGCGCCTCGCGCCGCTCGAGATGAGCGCAGCGCAGTACATCATCGTCGCGAATCTGGTGGCGGGCCCGGGCGAGCCGAAATCGGCCGCGGACCTGTGTAAGGTGATCTCTTACGACGCGGGCGCCATGACGCGCATGCTCGATCGCCTGGAGGCCAAGGGGTTGATCCGGCGGACCCGCAGCTCGCAGGACCGGCGGCTCATGAACCTGGAGCTGACCGAGCAGGGACGCGCGGCTTACCCACGGATGCGCGAGATCTCGATGAGCATCGCCAACCGCTTTCTGCACGGTTTCACCAAGGCCGAGGCGCGGGCGCTCGAGGGCTTCCTCGACCGCATGTTGGAGAACGCACAGGGCGTCACCACGCGGGCGAGCGCCTGAAGTTTTTTTGAGCAGATACTTGCCTAGGCATTATCCGCCGCGGCAGCAACTGGAATGAAGACCAAAGGAAGAGTCATGAGCACGGAGAAGACCAAGGCAGTCCCGAAGAGCACCCGCCGCTGGCGGTTGCTCGGCGGGCTGTTTGCAGTCCTGGCGACGGTGGGTGCCGTGTACGGCACGTACTGGGCGCAGGTGTTGCGGTACCGTCAGTCGACGGACGATGCCTACGTAGGCGGGAACGTCGTGCAGATCACGCCGCAGATCTCGGGCACGGTGGTCGCGATCGGCGCGGATGACACGCAGTTCGTCAAGGCGGGACAACCGCTCGTGCGGCTCGACCCGGCGGATGCGCACGTCGCGCTCGACCAGGCCGAGGCCCAGCTCGCGCGCACCGTGCGCGACGTCCGTAATCTCTATGCCACGAGCTCACAGCTCGCCGCCACGGTGCAGATGCGCCAGACCGAGCTCGCCGCCGCGCGCAGCGACCTTGCGCGCCGCCAGCAGCTCGTCGTCACCGGGGCCATCTCGGGCGAGGAACTGCAGCACGCCGTCGATGCGGTGAAGACCGCCCAGGCGCAGCTCATTGCCGCCGGGCAGCAGCTCGCGGGCAACCGCGCGCGTGTCGATGGCACGACACTCGAGGATCACCCGCAGGTGCGCGATGCGGCCGCCGCGGTCCGTAACGCCTACCTGACACTCGAGCGCACGGAGCTCGAGGCTCCCGTGGCCGGGTTCGTCGCGCGACGCAACGTGCAGCTCGGCCAGCGCGTCAGCCCCGGCGCCGCGCTGATGGCGGTGGTGCCGCTCGATCAGGTGTGGGTGGATGCGAACTTCAAGGAGCCGCAGCTCGCGCACATGCGCATCGGGCAGCCGGTGCAAGTCACCGCCGATCTCTATGGCGGGCACGTGGTCTATCACGGCACGGTGGCCGGCTTCGGCGCCGGCACGGGCGCTGCCTTCTCACTGTTGCCGGCGCAGAATGCGACCGGCAACTGGATCAAGATCGTGCAGCGCGTGCCGGTGCGCATTGCACTCGATCCTCGTGAGATTGCCGCTCACCCGCTGCAGATCGGCCTGTCGATGAAGGCCGAGGTCGATGTGAAGGGTGGCGACAACGGCGCGCGCCTGCCGGAGGTGGCGAGCAACCAGCCGACCTGGACGAGCACGGCGCTCGACACGAGCGAGCGCGAAGCGGATGCGCGCGTGCAAGCCATCATCGCCGCCAATCAGTCGACGTCGGGGACAGCGCCGACCGCACGCACATCGTCTGCGGTCGTGCCTGCGAGCCGACTGGCGCTGAACCTGCCCCTGCCGGGTGCCGCACGGCGCTCGCACTGAGGCCAAGCCGACAGACGAGGCGGGCGATGGCCAACGAGAATGCTGACAGACCGGTGAGCGGCGGCGCTCCGCAGGGAGCGCCGACCCCGCCACCGCCACTCACCGGCGCCACTCTCGCGCTCGGGACCGTGGCGCTGTCGCTCGCAACGTTCATGAATGTGCTCGACACGTCGATCGCCAACGTGTCGCTCCCCGCCATCGCCGGCGACCTGGGCGTGTCGCCCGACCAGGGCACCTGGGTGATCACCTCCTTTGCCGTCGCGAACGGCATCTCGGTGCCGCTCACCGGCTGGCTGACCCGTCGCTTCGGCCAGGTGAAGCTGTTCACCGCGGCGATCGTGCTCTTCGTCATCGCCTCGATGATGTGCGCGCTCGCGCCGACCCTGTCGCTGCTGATCCTGGCGCGCGTGTTCCAGGGGGCGGTCGCGGGGCCCATGATCCCGCTGTCGCAGGCGCTGCTGCTCTCGAGCTACCCGAAGAACCGCGCCGGCATGGCACTCGCGATGTGGTCGATCACGACGCTGGTGGCGCCGGTCGTAGGTCCCGTGCTCGGGGGCTGGATCACCGACAACATCTCCTGGCCGTGGATCTTCTACATCAACGTCCCGGTTGGCATCGTGGCCGCGCTCGCTACCTGGGCGATCTATCACAAGCGCGAGACCCCGACCGCCAGGGTGCCGGTCGATGCCATCGGCCTCTCGCTCCTCATCGTCTGGGTCGGCGCGATGCAGGTCATGCTCGATAAGGGCAAGGACCTCGACTGGTTCAATTCCCCGACGATCATCGCGCTCGCCTGCGTGGCGGTGGTCGGATTCGCGATATTCCTGATCTGGGAGCTCACCGAGGAGCATCCGGTCGTCGATCTGTCGCTGTTCAGATCGCGCAATTTCACGGTCAGCACGATCGCGATGTTGTTCGCCTACGGTCTGTTCTTCGGCAACGTGGTGTTGCTGCCGCTGTGGCTGCAGCAGTATATGGGCTATACCGCGACGCTGGCCGGCTGGGTGCTGGCCCCGGTTGGATTCCTCGCCATCGTGCTGAGCCCGGTCGTGGGCCGCTACAACGACCGCGTCGATCCGCGCATCCTGGTGACGCTCTCCTTTGCGATATTCGCGCTGGTGCTGTTCATGCGTGCGCATTTCAACACCGATGCCACGATCGCCACGCTGATGCTGCCGACCGTCATACAGGGCGCGGGCATGGCGGCATTCTTCATTCCACTGGTGTCGATCTCGCTGTCAGGAATGGCGCCCGAGCGCATCCCGGCGGCCTCGGGTCTGTTCAATTTCGCGCGCATCACCGCGGGCGCGGTCGGTACCTCGATCGCCACGACCCTGTGGGACCGGCGCGCAACGCTGCACCATGCGCAGCTCATCGAGCGGCTGGGCTCAGGCGACCCCGCGACGGCGGCTGCGCTCGGCACGCTGCACTCCGGCGGACTCAGCGCCGACCAGAGCTACGCGATGCTGAATCGCCTGGTCGATACCCAGGCGTTCATGCTCTCCGCGGACGACATCTTCTACGCGTCGGGAATCCTGTTCCTGCTCCTGATCTTCCTGGTCTGGTTGGCGCACCCGGTGCGGGGCGCAGGCGGCGCAGCCGCGGCGTCCGGCGCGCACTGAGCGCGCGGCGGCGCGAGCGCGCGCACTCGCCTCAGCGGACCGCGCGCAGCAGCTTCGGCGGCACTAGCCAGCGCAGCTCGCCGTGCCCAGTGCGGGGCGAGCCGTGGAACACAATGAGCGCCACCGCCATCTTGCGCAACTCGAACGCCGCGCTGGCCGCGCTCCCGGGCAGGCAGACGGCGATCAGGCGCCCGAGATCCGGTTGATGTCCGACGACTGCGAGACGCTGGCCGCGGGTCCGTGCGAGCAGGGCGAGCAGCTCCTGCGGCGAGCCACCCGGCAGCAACAGGGGACTGGGGAGCGCGCGCGGCCATCCCGCGTACTGCGTCAGGATAGCGGCGGTCTGCTGGGTGCGCACGAGCGGGCTTACCAGCACGCGTACCGGGCGCACCGCGAGCTTCTTCAGACCTGCGGCCGCGCGCCGGGCACGAAGCACGCCGCGCGGGGAGAGCGGGCGCGCACCGTCATCGGGCCAGCGTTTCGCATCGCCCTCGCAGGCGATGGCGTGGCGGACGATGAGCAGCTCCATCATCGGAGGCCGCAGCCGCTCAGTGCTTCAGGGGGCGCGTTTCGGGCTCGGGCGGCTGCCCGGCAAAAGTGGCTTCGGACGGAGTGAGATCGACGGAAACGGCAGGCGGCGCAGCAGCGAGCGTATCGCTCGCGGTCTCGGCGCTGTCGTGCAACGCTCCAAGTCGCGCCCGCAGCGCCTTCCAGCGCCTGCCGCGCACCTTGCGCCACGAGCGGGCGAGGGTACGGCGGGTCTCCCCGGTCACCTGTGCGTAGTGCTCGGCGAGACGTCCCATGAGGAAGAGGGTCGTGGGCGGAAGATCGCTGGGCGGATCCGCCGCGATAGCGGCAAGGCGGTTCTGTGCCATGCAGGCGTCCTGATGCGCGCCGAGCTTGTCCTGCAAACGGCGCAGGGCCTTCAGCATGTCATTCGCAGGTTTCCCGAACATGACGGCGCCGCACTCGGTCGCGTAGCGAAGCTGCTTCGCGCGGCGGCGCACCAGGTGGTAGTCCTCCATCGAGGATTTCGGGCGCAGCTTGCGCACCGACTTGCGCAGCTTGCGGAAGCGGCGCCGCACGCGCTCGGGCATCACGACCATCGCCGGATCGGCGCCATTCCCGGCACCGTGCTCGGCGTTCGTTGCCTGTGTCAGCGTCTCCAGCCAGTGACGCGTGGGCTCGGCGTCGAGGCTGCGAACCATGCGTGACCGCGCCCGCGACCGGTCCCGCTCGAGGAGCGCCCGCAGCGGCTCCGCGGCGGCACGCTCCTCCTCGGGAAGGTGCGCGCAGTAACGGGCGAGCTCGCTGAGCTCCACATCGAGGTCGCGTGCCGCGCCGAGGCTGCGCAGAATGGCTTTGGTCGGCTTGCGCGCGCGCACGAGCGCCGCGGGGAGCTGACGCCTGAACAGTCCGAGTGTGGCATCGATGCGCCGCGCGGTGACGCGCAGCTGGTGCAGCTCCTCCGGATCCTCTCCGAGCCGCGCCCCCGGCTCATGCCGGCGCCAGGCAGCGAGCAGGCGGCGCAGCTCCGCGAGCGCCATGGCCGGCGCAGAGGTGGTGAGATCGAAGGCGTCGGCGCCGTCGGCCGGCGTGCCTGCCACCGCGGGGGTCGGATCGGCACTGCCAGCGTCTATCTGCTCTGGCTCCGGGGGGTCTGTGGGTAACTTCATGCCGGGTTGTATAGGCCGCTGGCCATGTCACCCCAGTGTAACAAAGCGGCAGGAGGCTCGTGACAGCCTATGGGCTGCGGCGTCAGGGCTTCGGCTCGGCAAATGCTCCCCGGGGAGGCCCGAGCAGCGGAAATTGACGCTCCTTGAGCCCCTTACGTATGATTCGCGCCCCCGTGCGGCGGGGCCGGCTAGGGGCGCTTTGGGGTCGTGCCCGTAGCTCAGGCGGATAGAGCATCGGCCTTCTAAGCCGAGGGTCGCAGGTTCGAGTCCTGCCGGGC
>Ga0306923_10007363_pt1 | contig 10959 bp, 6 predicted proteins | sample sta12Can44000108_FD_203841 | JGI IMG/M metagenome (GOLD analysis project Ga0306923, IMG submission 203841) | Lab enrichment of tropical soil microbial communities from Luquillo Experimental Forest, Puerto Rico - statanox.12C.anox.44.000.108 (v2)... | ecosystem: Environmental > Terrestrial > Soil...
CGCAGGATGGCGATCATCGCCTCCTGAGCGGCGTCGTCGGCATCCTGCAGTGCGATCGGCCCGCACCAGCGGCCGACCGACGGAGCGAGGGCATCGAGCAGCTCGGCCATGGCCAGCCCGTCGCCGCGCTGCGCGGCGCGGACGAGCGCGGCCAGCTGCGCTGCGTCGGTCACCCGCCACCTCCTTACCTGCAAGAGGCTGTTCGCCGCGGAAACGTTCCACGCTGTGCACCATGCCACACCGCAGAACCGAACGGCCGGCCCGCCACTCTATCCGGGCATGACCATCACAACGCTTCCCGCAATCACCCACCGCTACGTGACCGCCAACGGGGTGCGCCTGCACGTGGCCGAGGCCGGCGCCAGCGGGCCGCCGGTGCTGCTGCTGCACGGCTACCCCCAGCACTGGTACGCCTGGCGGCACATCATCGCAGACCTGGCCGCCGACCACCGTGTCTACGCCCTGGACCTGCGCGGCGCCGGGCAATCCGACGCCCCCCGCGGCTACGACACCGCCACCCTGGCCGCCGACGTGCTCGCCGTGCTCGACGCGCTGGGTCTGCCGACCGTGACCCTGGCCGGGCACGAGTGGGGCGGCTGGCTCGGATTCCACCTGGCCCTGGCCGCCCCGCACCGGATCACCGGGCTGGTCGCGGTGAACGTCCCGCACCCGTGGCTGCCGCACCGCAGGCTGCTGCCGCAAATGTGGCGGTTCTGGTACACCGCGCTGCTGGAATACCCCGTGCTCGGCGGCTTGATCATCCGCCGCACCGGGGTGCTGGCCTGGCTGCTGCGCCGTGGCCGCCCCGGCCTGGCCGATGCCGACGCCGCGGTGTTCACCGGCCCAGCCCGCGAGCCCGCCCGCGCCCGCGCCGGTCAGCAACTGCACTGGCAGGTGGTGCTCCGCGACATCCCCCGCCGGGTGCTCGGCGGCTACCGGCACCGTCACCTTTCGGTCCCGGCCCTCCTGCTGGCCGGGACAAGGGACTTCGCGCTGTCCCCGCGCAGCCTCACCGGCGCCGGGACGCACGCCGACGACCTGGACGTCCGCGTCATCAGCGGCGCCGGGCACTACCTGCCAGAAGAAAGGCCCGGCATCGTCGCAGCCGCGATCCGCGAAATGGCCCGGCGATGCTGAACGCGCATTGCCGGTGATGGCGCAGTCCACTCGATAGCAGATGACCACGTACCCGCGCTTCGAACGGCGGGTCGGTGTGCGGTTATCAGGAGCTCTTCGCAGCGTTGGCAATCCCGACTACCACTAGGCAAACAGGCGGCGATCCGTATATTAATTTCTGCATTTGGTCCGAACGCCCGATCATGCCGCGTAGTGGGTGGTTGGTTCGCGATCCGGCCGGCCCTCCGTGCGGTTCGGACGTGCGGTACGGACGTTACTGGCGTCGGGCACCGGGCAAGCTCCTGGTATGCAGGACCGTGGCGATAGCCGGGCATTGAAGCCGCAGCCATCACCACAGCCGGCAGGGCCCGGAGCGAGGCCAGGCGAGCGTCCTGGCGGTACGCTCGCGACCAGCCTTGCCAAGTTTGCTATCGCGCTGCGGCCGGCCACCCCCGCCGATACCGAGTTCTGCTACCAGCTGCACAAGGCGGCGATGGGCGAGTACATCACGGCGATCTGGGGGTGGGACGAGCAGGTCCAGCGCGTGTTTCATGAGCGCGCCTTCACCCCGCACCGATGGCAGATCATCGCCGTCGGGCAGGCCGATATCGGCATGCTGGATGTCGACTACCGCCCCGGGGAGATCTACTTGTCCCGCATCGAAATCCACCCCGGCCATCAAGGCCACGGCATCGGTACCCGGATCATCGGCGCGCTTCTGGAGGCAGCAGAGAGCAAGGGCCAGGACCTGGTGCTCGACGTGTTCACGGTCAACCGGCGCGCGCACGCGCTCTACCGGCGGCTTGGCCTGACGGAAGTGGCCAGGCACGGCGACCGCGGCACCAGGGTCACCATGCGGTCTGCCCATCACCGGAAGTAGAGTCGGGCGGGATCGCCGCGACGGTCCGAGATTAGCTGTCCAGCACCACCGCGGAACGCTGACATCCCTCAGTCGAGAAGGGCAGGGGAGTTCAATCCGGCTCGCCATAATCCGGGTGCCCCGGCCATGCGGCATGAAAGCCTGACGCCGGTAACGCAACGCTGCCGGCCGCAGGTGCTCATCCTGGTCGAATGGGAGTCCCGGGCGGCCCTCCAGAGCTACCGCCAGGAACCCGCACCGGCCGGCCTGCACCCCGCACCGGGAACGAGGCACCTCGGCGTACGTGTGGCACCTGTTCGACCGGCTGGAGGATCTGCGGCCGCTCCTTCGCCACTGAACCGGACCGTTGGAATGCTGAACAGGACCGTCGGAACACGCGCTCATGCCGCGCACCGGTTGTCGTCTTGGTGGTGGCATCGACCGCGGGTCGCGCTGGTGACATGCGGCGGGAACCCCGGCTATGGCGGTCTGGACGCCATGGTGGACGCCGCCCCGTACCTACCTGGGGTGGATGCCGCCGTCGAGGGAGATGACCTGGTTGGTCAGGTAGGCATTGGCTAGCATCGTGGCGGCGAGATCGGCAACCTCGGACGGCTGGCCGAGCCTGCCGACCGGCACCTGCCGGCGCAGCTCGGCCGGGTCGCCGGGCAGCATCCCGGTCTCGGCTACCAGCGCCGGGGCGAGCGCGTTGACGGTGATCCCGGAGGCGGCCAGCCGGGAGGCCAGGAAGTGGGTCAGCCCGTGCAGCCCGGCCTTGGACGCCGCATAGTGCGGGCCGACGATGCCGCCAGTGAACGCGGCGACCGAGGAGACGAACAGGATCCGGCCGAACCCCCGTTCCCGCATCGAGGGCACCGCGCACTGGGCCAGCAGGAACGGAGCACGCAGGTTCACCGCCAGCATCTCATCGAACTGGGCGGCGGTGATGTCCTCCAGCGGCTGGACGCGGCTCAGCCCGGCATTGCTGACCAGCACATCCACCGGGCCCAGCGCTTCTGCGGCAGCCCGGACGAGCTGACCGGGGGCCTCCGCGCGGCGCAGGTCGGCGCGGACCGTGATCGCCGTGCCGCCCGCCGCGGTGATCTCCGCGGCCAGCGCTTCGGCGGCCCGGCCGTGGGCGCCGTAGCCCAGCGCCAGCACCGCCCCGCTGGCCGCCAGCCGGCGCGCCAGCGCCTGCCCGATGCCGCCGCTCGCACCGGTGATCAGCGCAACCCGGCCGCTGAACGGACCGTCCATGACGGCGAGCCTCTCACACCGCGACGATTGGTCCCGATGGCGGTCCCCGGCCGCGGCAGAGCTGGCCGTCTGGTGCGTGTCCCGCGGGCCGCCCGGTTGGTCCGCACGGCCGCGCCGTGCCCCGGGTCGCGCCTGGCGCGGGTGATCGTCGCGGCGGCGCCGCTGCAGGGTAGCCTGTGGGGGATGGCCGGGCCGGATGTGATCCGCACGCCTGATCAGCGGGTGCGGGTGTTCGTGAGCTCGACGCTGTCCGAGCTGGCCGCCGAGCGTCAGGCGGTGCAGGACGCAGTGAGCAGGCTGCGGCTGGTGCCGGTGCTGTTCGAGCTGGGCGCCCGGCCGTACCCGCCGCGGCCGGTGTACCGGGCCTACCTGGCGCAAAGCCAGGTGTTCGTGGGCATCTACTGGCAGAGCTACGGGTGGGTCGCGCCGGGCGAGCAGGTCTCCGGGCTGGAGGATGAGTACCAGCTGTCGGCCGGGCTGCCCCGGCTGCTCTACGTCAAGGGCCCGGCGCCGGATCGCGAGCCGCGGCTGGCGCAGCTGCTGGCAAAGATCCAGGACGAAGGCGGCGTCTCGTATCAGCATTTCTCCGATCCGGCCGGGCTGCAGCAGCTGGTGGAGAACGACCTGGCGGTGCTGCTGAGCGAGCGGTTCGAGCTGACCCGGCCGGGCCGGGCCGCCGGCGGGGCGCCGCTGGCCGGGGCGCTTCCGGTGCCGGCCACGCCGCTGCTGGGCCGCGAGCAGGAGGCCGCTGCGATCGAGGACCTGGTCGTGCGGGAGGGGGTGCGGCTGGTGACCTTGACCGGTCCGGGCGGGGTGGGGAAGAGCCGGCTGATGGTCGAGGCGGCGCGGCGGCTCGGTCCGGGGTTCGCCGACGGGGTGCGGTTCGTCGAGCTGGCCGCAGTGTCGGCGGCGGACCTGGTGGCGCCCGCGATCGCCGCCGGGTTGGGGTTGAGCACGTCGGCCGGGCAGCTGACCGCCGACCTGGAGTGCTACCTGCGGGCCCGGCGGCTGCTGTTGGCGCTGGACAACTTCGAGCAGGTGATCGGGGCGGCGCCGCTGCTAGGCGGGCTGCTGGCGGCCGCTCCTGGCCTGGTGGTGCTGGTGACCAGCCGGGCGGTGCTGCGGATCTCCGGCGAGCACGAGTGCCCGGTGCCGCCGCTGCCGGTCCCGCCCGCCGGCGCGGCCCCGGACCCTGAGGAACTACGGCGCTATGCCTCGGTGGCCTTGTTCGCCGAGCGGGCCCACGCCGCGGACCCGGGCTTCGAGCTGACCGGTGGTAACGCGGCGGCGGTGGCGGAGATCTGCCGTCGGCTGGACGGGCTGCCGCTGGCCCTCGAGCTGGCCGCGGCCCGGGTCCGGCTGCTGCCGCCGCAGGCGCTGGCGTCGCGGCTGGATGAGCGGTTCGGCCTGCTGACCGGCGGGGCCCGTGACCTGCCGGAGCGGCAGCAGACCCTGCGCAACACCCTGGACTGGAGCTTCGGCCTGCTGACGGCCGGGGAGCGGGCGCTGTTGGCCCGGCTGGGCGTGTTCGCGGGGTCGTTCAGCCTGGCCGCGGCCGAGGCCGTCGGCGCCGGCTCCCCGGATCAGGCCCAGGGGGCGGAGCCGGTGATGGACACGCTGGGCGCGCTGGTGGACAGCAGCCTGGTCCGGCCGCAAACCCGCCGCGACCAGCCGCGGTTCGCGCTGCTGGAGACCATCCGGGCGTACGCGCTGGACCGGCTGCGCGAGGGCGGCTGGGTGCCGGCGCATGACCGGCACGCCGCCTATTTCCTGGCCGTGGCCGAGCCGACCGATGCCGACCTGGCCGGCCCGGGGCAGCTGGCGTGGCTGGACCGGCTGGAGGCCGAGCACGACAACCTGTGGGCCGCGATGTCCTGGCTGGCCGGCCACGGCCCGCTGGAGCAGGCCGTGCACCTGATCCAGGTGACCTGGAGGTTCTGGTGGCTGCGCGGTCACGCCGCGGAGCTGGCCCGCCTGGGCGACGACTTCGTGGCCGGCAGCAAGGACATGCTGCCCTACCAGCACGCGCTGGCGCTGACCCAAGCCGGCCTCATTCTCGTCGCCAACGGAGATCCGGCCCGGGGGCAGCAGCTGCTGGAGCAGGCGCTGCCGTTGTACCGGCAGGACTACGACGCGCTGGCGGTGTCGGTGGCGATGCACGCGCTGGTCCTGGTCGTCCTGGGCCACCTCGCGGCCCTCCGCCGCGATCACGCCGCCGCCAGCAGGCTCCTTGACCAGGGCCAGGCGTTGCTGCGGGAGCTGCGCGACGACGACCTCACCGGGTTCGACCGGCTTGAGCAGCTGCTGACGGCCTCCTTCATGGATAACGTCCTGGGCCTGGTCCGGCTCAGCCAGGGCGATAACGACGCCGCGACGCGGCTGTTCACCGACGGCCTGGCCGTGGCCCGCCGTGCCCAGGACTGGAGCCCTCTGCTCGTTTTGCTGTACGACCTGGCGCTGGCCAGGCGGGCCCAGGGCGACCTGGCCGGCGCGGCGGGGCACCTGCAGGAGGGGCTGGCGCTGGCGGCCCAGGCCGGCGACGAAACCAGCGCCGCCTACTATCTCGAGGTCCTGGCGGCTGTCGCCGGGCAGCAGGACAACCCGCAGCGGGCCGTGCGCCTGTTCGCCGCCGCCCGCTCGATCCTGGACGCCCGGGGCAGCGGCTGGCTGCACGCCTACGTGCCACGCGTCCCACCCGACGAGGCCGTCCCGGCTGGGTGGCGGTCCCTGCTGGGCGACGCGGCGTTCGAGGAGGCCCAGGCGTGGGGCCAGTCCGCCGGGAGCAAACGTGCGGTGGAATACGCACTCCAGCAACCGTGACCGCCGCGGCCGCGTTCGCCCACCGCAAGGTGCAGCGGGCCTGGCCAGCGGACCCGGCACCGGGCAGGACGCAGCCAGGGGCGGCAGGCGGCCGGGCGGGCGCTGACGCGGGCAGCCTCGCTGGGTTTGGATTCGGACGGGAAGCGGGGTCCGCGGGAAGGTCAACGGCGAGACCAAGGCCGAGGTCAAGGACAAGCTCCTTCGCCCGGATCCACCATACTGGTATGGCCGACGAGCATATCGTCTGCTACCGGCTGCTGGCTGACCGCGGCGTGAAGACCATAATCCCTCTCTCCCCCGCCTGACCGGGCCCGAGGACGTCCTGTGCCTCACCCCGGTTGCCACCGCCTTCGGCTGAGCACAAGACGTCGGCTACCTGGCCGATATTGGTCCCGGCACAGGGCCGCCGCGGCGCCGGGTTACCTCAGCGGCCAGCTGCGCGCGTGAGCTGAGGTCCAGCTTGGTGAACACGTGCGCAAGATGGGTCTGAACCGTCCGCCGGGACACGAACAGGCGCTCCCCGATCTGCGGATTGGACAGCCCGTCGGCGACCAGGCCCGACACCGTGAGCTCGGTGGCGGTCAGGCTCTGCCAGCCGAACTGCGCCCGCTTGCGCCGGCCCCGGATGCCACGCCGGACACCGGCCAGGCGCAGGATCGCGTTGACGCGAGACAGGTCACGGTCAGCGCCGAGGCGCTCGTAGATGGCGATCGCCTGGTCCAGCAGCGGCCTAGCCCGCTCGGTATCACCCTGCCTGACGAGTGCCGTGGCCGCGTCTTCAGACGCCAGCGCAAGCTCCAGCGGCCTGGAGGCCTCGGCGTAGGTGCCAGCGGCCGCGACCAGGGCGTGGGCGTCGTTTTCCGCCAGTCCCTGGCACCGCAGTGCCGCGCCGCTCAGCCAGGGCAGGTCGTTGCGCGATGCCACATCACCAACCGCGGCCGCCACCTGCCGGGCCAGTCTGGTGTCGCCTTCGGCCATGGCCAGGCGGACCAGATCTGCCCCCACGACCGGGTGGTCCATGCTGATTCCCAGGCGGACGCTCTCCTCCCATGGCGCGGTCATGGTCTCCAGCGCCTGCGCGGAGTCGCCGGATGCCTCCTGCAAGAGGGCGTGCGGTCACGCCGCCCAGTCGGTTCGGTAGCGGAAGCCCCGGCCGATTAGTTCCCGGTAGGCGGTCTGCACCGCCTCGTCGGCCCTGGCCAGGTCATCACGGTGGAAACAGATCAGCGCGATCGCGATGTGCGCGAAGATCACGCTGTGGGTTTCGCCGATCTCCTCGGCCAGATCCAGGCTCGACTCCAGCTCTGCCAGGGCGTCATCCCACTCGCCGGCCAGGAAGCGCTCGATCCCCAGGAACACCCCAAAGCTGGGCAGCGGCCAGCGGACGCCGCGCTCTTCGTTGATCCGCCTGCCCGCGTGCAGGGTGGTCCTGGCCTCCTCGAGCCGGTCAAGCTCGACCAGGACGTGCCCGCGGCCGACGTGGACCGGGTACTGCTGACCCTGCTGGGTCAGGCTCTCGTCGGCCAGCCGCATGGCGTCGTCGACGATCCGCAACGCCTCGGCGAACTGGCCGCGCAGCTCAGCGACCACGGCCAGCGTCGCCATGGCGATGCTGGCCGACATCGGGTCTCCTGCAGCCGAGGCCGCGGACATGGCCTGCCCGGCCGCGCTGGTTGCGCCGTCCAGATCTCCCAGTGAACGCTGGGCGACGCTGGCCCAGGCTCGGGCGGCAGCATGCTCGGGGTCGGTGAGCATGGGCGATTCCGCCGCGCGTTCCATCTCGGCCAGTCCGTCATGGTGGCGGCCCTGGGCCGCTAGCGCCCACCCGAGGCGGATCCGGGCGGCTCCCTCGATGGCAGGGTCGTGCGGCCGGTCCAGCAGCCGCCGGCACAAGGTCTCCGCGTCGGCGATGCGCCCGGCCTGCATTAGGTGACCGGCCCCCTCGGCCATCAGCCGGTCGCGGCCCGGGTCGGTCGGCCTCATCAGCATGACCGCCTGGTCCAGCAGGCTGGCGGCGGCGGCCGGCGATCCCGGGGCCGCCGCGCGGGCGGCCCTGGTAAGCCACTCGATGGCCTCACCATCGCCCTCGGTAGCCCCGCGGGCGAAATGCTCGGCCACCCGCAGCGACGGCGCTCCCGAGTGCGCCAGCCTCACCGCCGCGTCACGGTGCAGCCCCCGGCGCAGGCTGGCCGGGAGGTCCTCATAAATGCTGTCGCGGATCAGGTCGTGGCGAAAACGCAACGCCACGCCGTCGTCTTCGATGACACGCGCCCGGATCGCCTCGGTCAACGCCGTGCTGAGCCCGACTCCCGGCCGGCCGGAGATGAGGGTCAGATCGGTGAGGAAGAACGCGGATCCCAGGATCGACGCGACCTGCAGTACCTGCAGGGTCTCCTTGGGCAGGAAGCTGAGGCGGCGCAAGATCGTCAGCCGCAGCGTCGGCGGCAACGTCGCCTCGGCCACCTCGGCCCGTCTCTCCCTGACCTGAATGGCGCCTTCCTGCCGCAGCGCGGCCAGCAGTTCGGTGACGAACAACGGGTTTCCCGCGGCCCCCGAGACCTCGGCCAGAAGACCCGGCCCGGGCTCGGCCGCCAGCGTTTCCGAGACCAGATCGCTCACGGCCTCGCTGCCCAGCGCAGACAAGGCGAGATGCCTGGCACCAGCGGCCTCCAGGGCGCGCACCGCGCCGTCCAGTTCCGCGGCGCGGGGAGTCGGCCGAAAGCACCCGATGATCCCCACCGGGAGACCGGCCAGACGGCGGCCCATCGCGGCCAGCGTCACCAGGCTGGACGGGTCCGCCCACTGCAGGTCATCGGCGCCGACCACGACCGGCCCGGACAGGGCAAGATCCTCCGCCAGGTCACCGAAGGCGTCGACCACGCGGAACTGCAGGCCGGGATCACTGGTCACCGTGACCGGGCTCTCACCGCTGCCGCCCGTGGCCGACAGCATGGCCCCGATCGCCGCCCGCCGCGGGTCCCCCGACGCCGGGACGCAACCGAACGCACGGGCCAGCAGGCCGAACGGCCGTGACCGCTCCAGTTCTTCTGCCGCTCCCGCGGCCACCTGCACGCCCCGTGCGGCAGCGTCGGCGAGCCCCTCTTTGAGCAGGCGGGTCTTACCGATCCCGGCCTCGCCCTCGATGAGCAGGATCGCCAGGTTGCCGGAGGCCACGCGGTCTAGTGCCTCGCCTAGAACGCGCAACTCCGTCTCACGGCCGCGCAGCAGCGGGACCGGCGCTGGGATACCCATTAGCCGGATGCTACTTCGTCAAGCCAGGGACCAGCAGGCCCGCGCGCAGGCCAGGAGATCCACCGCCCGTTCGGGATGAAAGCCGGTCCGAGCCACTTCCAAAACGGGCCGGGCCGCAGCCCAGTACGTCACGGCATCCCGGCCTCCGGAGCGCACTCGCTCAGCCGCGCGACAAGCGCAGAGCCGAGTCGGCGGCCCTGCCAGGCATCGATCACGGTTACCCGGCCTCCGCAGTGCCGGGCTGGTCCGGCGGCAAGCGCCACGGTCCGTTCGGCCTTTTTCGCAACGGAGCGTGGTGCTTGTCCCCAGCACCCCCACCGGCGCTGGCGGGTGCGGCATGACCCCTGCTGATAGCACGCGCCTATGGCGCCACAGCCAGTACCGCTTTCTCCATTCTTGGCCGGCCGGGTGGACTGGCAGATGAGAAATGTAGGACCTGGCCCGGCACCGGAAGCGGGATGGCCGCCGGCGTCTGCGACGTGGTCGACGGCCTTTACGTCACCGGCTGACAGGGCAGTACACCAGGAAGGCCGGCCCGGGCGCGCCGTCTCGTGCTGGAGCCGGCCGCGGCCGGAATGGATGAGGAAATGAGCACAATCAGCGACGCTGTCGTGGACGATCTCACCTTCGACCCGGATGTCGACGCGTCAGGCATCACCGTCGAGGACGGGGACGGTGACGTGGTGCTGACCGGGAGCGTGCCGAGCTACCCGCAGTATGTCGAGGCGGCCGAGGTGGCCAGTCGCGTCCCCGGTGTCAAGAGCGTGCACAACCGCCTGGAGGTCGCGCTGCCGCCAGGCGATTTTCGCGACGACCCAACTCTGACCGCCATGGCGAACGACGCGCTCACCCTGGGCCGCACCGTAGCGGTTCCGGTCGAGGCGACGGCGAAGAACGGCGAAGTCACCCTCAGCGGGGCGGTGCGCGACGGCGCGCAGCGGGCCGCGGCCGAAGCCATGATCGCCGACCTCACCGGTGTCCGCCGGGTCCGGGATGACATTCAGGTCCGTAACGACGCTGGCCCGCTGCACCCCGATAACGAGCCAGTGGAGAAGGCATGAGACGGACGCGGTATCAAAGCGATGACCGGCGACCGCGTTTTCTATGCCCTGACCACGTTTTGGCCTTGATCGATTCCGCGGGTCGCTGACCTGCAGGTTCGCTGCTCGCGATCGGTGAAGTTGCGCACTAAGGCTGGCCCATAGGGTGGGCTAGTGTCCCCGTATGCCGCATGGTGAAGACGGTGTCGGGCCCGGTGGGAGTGCGGGTGGGAGCGGCCGGCGGCCAACCTGGCGACCCGGCCCCATCCTGGCGTCCGGTTATGCCACCGGCCCGGTACTGGCGCCGTCGGGCAGCGCTCGCTGCAGTTGCAGGCGGGAGCTGATCTCGAGTTTGGTGAATACTTTGCGCAGGTGCCATTCGATGGTCCGGACGGACAGGAACAGCTGGGCGGCGATCTCCGGGTTGGACAGGCCGTCGCGGGCCAGGCGGGCGATCTGAGCCTCTTGAGGGGTGAGCGCGTCGCGCGCTTCCACGGTGCGCTGGCGGGCGGTCTCGCCGGTGGCCGCCAGCTCGCCGCGGGCACGCCCGGCGAACGCCTCCATGCCGATCGCGGCGAACATGTCGTGGGCGGTGCGTAGCTGTGCGCGGGCGTC
>Ga0306923_10007364_pt1 | contig 10959 bp, 13 predicted proteins | sample sta12Can44000108_FD_203841 | JGI IMG/M metagenome (GOLD analysis project Ga0306923, IMG submission 203841) | Lab enrichment of tropical soil microbial communities from Luquillo Experimental Forest, Puerto Rico - statanox.12C.anox.44.000.108 (v2)... | ecosystem: Environmental > Terrestrial >...
AGTGATTCAGATTTCCGCGGGTAATCCCAACGATTAGACAGCAGCGGGAGACTATCATGGCTTTTCGACAAAACCTCATTAGGATGAGGACCGCGCTCGGGGTCATTTTAACCGTCAGCGCACTGTCGACGGCCGGTGCGCAAGCGCCTCGGGCGAGCCGCGAGCCTCCCCCGCCTTACCGGCCCGCGGCCGGTGCCAAGGACCTGCGGGCGGTCCTTTTCAACTGGACCTGGTACATGGGCATGCTGCGGGGTGTCGATGAGCACGAGCTGATCGTCTCGCTCGAATATCAGGGAAAGGGCGCAATCCACGTCGACGGGCAGCCCTGCTTACTCACGAAATATCGTGTGAGCACCAGCTACCAGACCCCCGGTCAGCGCACTCAGTACACGTGCACCCGGCCCAACGGACAAACGGTTTCGGGCATCGAGGTGGTTAGCGGGCAGTACGCCTGGAACGAAGACATACCGGGCGCGGAGATGGTTTCGGGCAAAGGGAAGGCGACCCCCATGCCGGGAGCCGTCGAGGAGCGGCTCATCCGGCTGTGGGCCAGTCCCCAAGGCGCACCCAAGGCCGCGCTGGCAGGGATAGGGCCGGCTGCTGAGCTGGGGCCCAACCCAGGCACACGTCTAAAGGACGGTGTCGACAAGGCGGGCGAAACCTCCCTCACGTGGCAGGCGGGGAAGCCAGTCGTGACCTTCCCCATCCCCGGTGTCCCGGGGGCGATCGCCTCCGCCACACTGAATGATAGGTATATGGTCGAACGCGTGGTGGTCAAGCAGAACTCGACATCCACCGAGTTCACCTACGGCGACTATCAAGACTGGAACAATCCGCTGAACAAGATTGATGCCCTTTACGCGGAAAAGATGGCGGAGCGCAGGGACGGTGTTCTGGTTCGCGACCTGACGACGGTCCAGACAGAAACCGGCAGCCTGTATGTGGTCATGCCTGTGCCGGCAAGCGTGAAGACCGCGATTCAGGTGGCGGCACAGCAGTCGGCAGAAGCGAAGAGTCAGCAACCCGCAGCGGCGCAGACACCGACACCTCGGATGGCCGATGGGAAACCGGACCTGACGGGCAACTGGAACTACGGCGCCATGAATTGGCGGTACGGGAACCGCCGGTGCGGGCCCACGCAGCAGGAGGGCTGTACTCGGGCCATCAATCAGACCATGGATTTCGAGTTCGAAGCGCCGTCACGGTTCGGGCCGAATCGCCCATTGTACAAACCCGAGTATTGGGACAAGGTGCAGCAGCTTGACATGTGGACCAACAAGGAAGACCCGGTCATGACCTGCCAGCCCCTGGGAATTCCGCGGGAGGGCCCGCCCAGACGTATCGTCCAGACGGCTACCGACATCATCTTTTTCTACACCCGGTATGTCGATGGCGGCGGCGGTTATGGGGAATATCGCGTGATCCCGACCGACGGCCGCAAGCACGACCCGCAGAAGGCGATCGAGGCCACGTATATGGGGTATACGGTGGGGAATTGGGAGGGTGACACGCTGGTGCTCGACTCCATCTCCTTCGTCGATACCACCTGGCTGGCGCGCGGCGGTTTCTTCCATTCCGATCAGATGCACATAGTGGAGCGATTGACGCGTCAGGGCAATCAGATTCGGTACGAAGTCACAGTCGATGACCCCGAGGTACTTGTGGAGCCGTGGATGATGACGCCGCGAACGCTGACGCTCAATTCGAATCCTGATGCGGGACTTCTGCCAGAGCGAGGTGACTGCGAGGTGTACGAGACGAAGGCCATCACCTCCCAGATTCGGCACTAGAAGCGACAAAGAGCCCTCCGTCGCTCGAGCGCTGGCCGGCATGTGTGGCTTACTTTACTGGCGCGCCTCTTTTCGGGCCGGCCGCCGTCAAGCGCGACTTCGGCATGACCTATCCGGGCAGACGGTGAAGAGGCCCTGCCGCCTCATGCAAACGGCCCTCAGGTTTACGTTTGGAGAGATCTTACGTTTTGAGAAATCTTTAGGATGAGGGGACGCATTCGAATGACCAGAGCAGCATTAGTGGTACTCCTTGGGAGCGCCATATCCGCTTCCCTTGTTGAACGTGGGCAGGCTCAATCACCGCAGCGGGGAACTGCGATGACTGCACCTGCGCCGCGGGTGCAAGCAACGCTTGCCCAACTGATGAAGGGAACCTTATACCCGGCTTCGAATGTGATCTTTGCAGCGCAAGACCAAAATCCTGCGGACATCCCCCACGCCAAGGATCCAAACATGGCGACCGATCCCCTGACGAGCTCCTATGGAAAATGGGAAGCAGTCGAGAACAGTGCTTTGGCAATAGTTGAAGTTGCGAATCTCCTCAACCTGCCGGGGCGCAAATGCACAAATGGTCTGGATCTTCCGCTGAAGAACGCGGATTGGGCCAAGTTCGTTCAAGAGCTTCAGGACGCGGGGATGACGGCCTACACGGCGGCTCAGGCCAAGGATCAGGACAAGATTACCGATGCCGCCGCCGTGATGACAACGGCATGCGCGAACTGCCACAACAAATATCGAGAGAAGAAGCCTGCCGACCGCTGCAAATAAGAGTGTCCCACCCCGGGCCGCCATTTACCGCCCCGCAAGAATTTCCCGAGCTCCTGTCAGTTCCCGTAGAACTTGGCATCCGGCAATCCGCGCTCCCGAGTGCCTGCACGAGATAACGAGGCCGTGAGAAGATCGCTGCAATCCAGCGGGCGGATCGATTCGGACAGGGTGAACTGCAAACGAGAGCGAAACCGTTCGTTTTGTACCAAGCGGAACTGCCGCTATAACTCCGTGCTTTCCAACCAACGCTTCGCCACTTCCGATGGCTCAGCGGCGGGCCGATATACAGACCCCTCCATTTTCGGGAGGCGATCGTCGTCGACACAACCCGATCAACACTACTCCTTACGAAGGAAATTACTTGGATCGAGGGCCGCCGCCGAACCGCTGGACCAATGTGATCCGACAATAGACATCTTGCGGGCAGACGGCCCGCGAGGATGCGCGTGTTTGCAAATCGATGGCGGCGCACTCACGTTACTACCTACGTCATCACTGTCTATAAATCTACGATTTCCGCCCCTTCGCTATTCTCAGGATCGCTGCGAGACTGCTCTCGACGTCTTCTTCGGTGGTTGCCCAACTCGAAACGCTGATCCGCATAGCGGTGCGCCCGTGCCACTGAGTCCCGCCGCACCAGCAGGTCCCCTCCTCCTGCACGGCAGCAATGACGCGACGAGTTTCCTCGGAGCTGCCAAAGCACACGAGTACCTGGTTGAGCACGATCTCATTGAGAACTTCGAATCCAGCCTGTTGGAGACGGTCAGCGAAAACGCGAGCCCAGCGGCAGTTTCGCTCGATCAGCGTCCTGAGTCCTTCCCTCCCCAATGAACGAATAGCCGCCCACATTTCGATTCCTCGAGCACGCCGCGAAGATTCGGGCGTGTAGTGAGAAGGTTCACGCACGTCGCTGGTTTGAAGATAAGCCGCCGCAGTCGCCAGCGCTTTCTGCAAGTGCTCTGGCGCACGGACCACCGCGATTCCCGAGTCATAGGGTACATTGAGCCATTTGTGACAGTCGATCGCCCAGGAATCAGCAAGGCTGACGCCTTGCAGGAGCGGCGCGTAGCGTGGTGAGACTGCCGCCCAAAGCCCAAACGCGCCATCCACGTGCACCCATGCCCCGGCCTCGTGTGCCCGAGAACAGATATCCTGCGCGGGATCGAAAGCACCGGTGTTTACATTTCCAGCCTGAATGCAAATCAGAGTCCGTTCATCGAGTTCAGGCAGGGCTTCCGATTTGATCCGTCCTTGGCCGTCGGTCGGCACCGAGATCACCCGGGAACGGCCCAATCCCAGTAGTGCCAGCGCTTTCAGCAATGACACGTGAGCCTCCTCTCCCACCACCACCCGTAACGGTGGCGCGCCAAATAGCCCAGCGTCCTCGACGTCCCATCCGGAGCGCTGAAGCAACGCTGTCCGTGCCGCTGCCAGGGCGGAAAAATTCGCCATAGTCGTGCCGGTTACAAAGCCAGCGCCGCTGGACTGTGGGAGGGCGAGCAATTCAACAGTCCAAGCCAACACAATTTCTTCGATCTTCGCTGCGACCGGTGACATGACGGAAAACGCAGCGTTCTGGTCCCAGATCGCCGCCAGCCAGTTTGCCGCAACGGCTGCGGGAAGAGCGCCACCGGTGACAAATCCGAAGTAGCGTCCACCGGTGCTAGCCAACGTGGCCGGCGAGCCAATGTCATCGAGCAAAGCTAAGGTCTCTTTTGGATCAGAAGGATTCTGCGGCAATGGCCCGCCGAGCCCTTTCAGGCGCGCTATATCCTGGGGCTGCGGAGCAAGCCGCATGCCGCGGACAGCCGCCGAATACCGCGCCGATCGAGCAGCCGTTTCCTCCAGTAAAGCCCTCATGTACGATTCCTGTCCAGCCAAGAGCTGCATCATTCCTCCGTGATATGCACTGTGGCGAGCATCTCATTGTATCGGGGTCGATTGAGCTTTTTTCCGCTACTCGAGAGTCGGCCCCAACGGGCTTCGAGGAAGTTGGCACGGTTAGGAACGGGAAAGTCGGCTTGCGGCACGTCGTCTCGCCACTTAATGAACTACTGTCTAAAGCCGGAATTTCCGACGGAAGGTCGGGGTGGCGGCTGACGCCGACTGAAGGGCTCCCGAGTGAGAGCCGGCTCAAGGCTCGGTTGGGCGCTGTGATCTTAAACCCTTGATCCTGTTGTTCCCATTTCTGATTCTTAATGTATTTGTTGATCGTTTCCTCGTCCACTGCGCCCACGCTCGCGCAAAAATAGCCTCGCGCTCACTAGGGCTGCCCCGGTAGCGCTTGCGCAGTTCCCAAAATTCGTCTTGGAGCCTCCGCGATGACCGCCCCTTCAGATACGGCACCAACTTGACTGGCGCAATGTCCGGCGGGCCGACACTGGGCGCGGCACGCCCGTAGACTCGTAGTACGGTCCGCGTGTGGGCGAAGACCTACTCAGACCGTCAAGGTCGATTATCTCGGAACCAGGGAGCCCGGAATCGAACGATGTTGGCCCACGACTGGGGCGGGTTCGTGAGGATGCGCGTGGTGTCGATCAAGGCCCGGCTGTGTACCCGCCCTTCGATCCGTTTCTGAAGGTGCTTATCCAGCCAGTGGAAGCCGATGGTCATCGCCAAGCCTCCCACTTCGTTCATCACGAGATCGTTCATGCCGGTCCTCGGAACGCAGGGAATGTGGAGCGCCTTGCAGTCCCGATCCCACGAGCGAGCGGGATAACCGACATGGCCGATGCTCGCTTCGCTCAAGGGTCCCAGCTTGAACTGCACTGCATCGAAGGTGGCAAACGCGAAGGCCTGCAGAAGTGCGTTGCGGTAGGCCGCACTATGGAAGTCCTGGTCGGAAAACCGGACATGGTCGTCGTTTTGCCAGAAAATGGCCGCGTTCACAGCTCCCTGGGTCGGGTGGCCGAGGTAGGACGTGAAGAACTTGTCATTGTCGTCCCAACGATCAAAGCGATACATGGAAACAGTGTTAATCCAGCCGTGAAAAAAGCGGCCCGACAGTTGATCCCGGGTCTTCGGTTCCTTGATGATCCGTTCAGTGTGCTCCATGACGAGCTCGAGCCACCACTCGCCGAATAGCGACCGCCAATGGATCCCGCTGGGGCCTTTAGCCACCGGTGGAGCGGGGTCAAACCTGTGAGGAGTGATGCTCGATGTAGCGTCGCTCGAGGCAGCGTCGCTCGAGGCAGGGTCGCTCGCGACAACCGAAGGCGATGTCTGCGCGAAGGCTGCCATGCCCATCGACCATATACTGACAAGAACCGACACCTTGCGCATAAGCAAAAAAAGACGGCACAGCCCAGAGGGCGTTCAGCTCGGTGCCCTGCGCTAGTGACTCGGCCATACACTCTGAGGGACTACTGTTCGCTGGCCGCTACGCGCGAGACACACGTTTGGTTACATTCCGCTCTGTTCTGATCGCTCGTACCTGGTCGCCTAACTTGCGGTCCGGGAGGGAGGCATCACTGGCATCGCTTATCGAGGAGCACTATCCTATCGGCCCTCACATGAACCCCACCAACAACAACCGCCGCAACAGTTTGAATTCAACTCCCTACAGGAAGATCGGATGCGCTCCTTGCGGGAGTGATCTATTTTTTGGCATGCAGGGAGGGGAGAGTGGGCGGTGGTCGGCCGTGCAGTTCAGGATTCAGACTCAGTAATTGGAGGTAGCAATCGGGTATGTATACGCGCTTTTTAGGGCGGAGCGCGCTTCCGTAGCCTCTGTTCCTTAAACGCTTCCGGGCCCTCTGTTCCTTTAGCAAGCCTGTGCTGATTCGGTTTCAGCAGACCACAACTGGTAGCGTAGGCGTGCCGGGACCGGCGATTCCCAAGACTCTGCGTGAATTCCAATGGAAATTCGCCACTGAGGAGGCATGTCAAAAATACTTGGCCGCGTCCCGCTGGCTGGAAGGGTTTGCCTGTCCGCGTTGTGGCAATCACCGCCGACAGTGTTCGGTGTTATCGGCGCCAGGTCTCACTCACCGCTGGAACGATCCTGCACAATACGAGGACTCCGCTGGCAGTCTGGTTTTGGGCCGCTACTTGATGACCACGGACAAGCGCCGTGGTCTCAGCTCTACTCGTGCAGCGTCAGCTTTCGATGCGACACCACGAGACAGCGTTCGTGATGCTGCGTAAAATCCCGTGCCCCCGTGAGCCGCTGAAGGGTGAGTTAGAAGTTGATGCGTGGGTTGGCTGGCCTCAGGCCAGATTGCGCGGAAGCCGGGCTAGAGGACGCCGGGTTCAAGCACGTCCCTCGCAGCCAACCTTTGCGAACCCATTTGAAAGGGCGCGAAGTCGGTTGTGGCGTCGGCGGCGGATCCTGCCATTGGTAATCTACACGAGCGGCTGATCGGCACCCATCACGGCGTCAGTCGCGAACACCTCCAGGTGTACCTCGATGAATTGGTTTTTCGCCCAACCGATGCTGGTTGCCGATGGCAGGCTTCCAAACCTCACTCGGCCGCGGTCCCACGCGCAAGGCTACGCATCACCGCCTGATACGCGGTATCGCTGATCTTTTGGCGTTAACCCCGGGAGGACTTGGGGCTTGCTGAAACAACCTAATCATCAGAGGTAAGCTAGTAAGCGCTCCCCCCATTCTATGGACCATTAGTCCTCCTACCGGTTGGCCCTCCTCTGCTGGCGACGGCGATGCCCAGCTCCGCTGACCGCACCCGCGCCAGCGCTTCAAGCATTAGCTCCAACCGCGGCGCCGGCGGCACCCTTGGCGTTACCATAAGTGTTCTTCTGTTGCTGGGTTCGCCGTCGGCGGTGGCGCCGCATGATTCCGTTTGCGACGTGTACCGTCAAGGCTCGAAGACCCGCCGTGAGACTGGCTGGCGACTCCAGTATGTCGCAGAGATAGTGCGCCCGTAGAGCTACCTTAGGAAACCGCCGGTCGCGGAATCTCGCCCATTGGCGGCAAAATTTGATGCACGCTGAGCACGCAGAGGCAGTTGCCTAAGGGAAATCTACGATCTGGATAGTAGGAAAAGTGAGGCGAAATTGAGTGAATCGGTAACCCCCAAATCGTTGACATAATAAAGGCTTACCGATAGAATTGACCGGTGCTCCTAGTTTTTCTGAGTCTATTAATTTTTCTGGGCCTATTAGTTTTTCTGCTTTCTCAGGTCGCCGCAGCCGTCCAACTCGGACGCGACGCGGGAATTCTTAAGAAGCTCCTGGTTTCGGTGATAGTCATGTCCGCTCTTGTGATTCCAAGTCGGGCACCAGCTCAAACAACGAGACCCGATCAGAGCTCACCGGCCGCTCCTCCACCCAACGAACCGCCGGAGACGGCTGAGCCGCCGGCCCCATCGCCGGAACCCGTCTTGGATCGGCCAGTCTCTTGGAAGCTTCTGTACCGTAACGTTCTGGCCGATCAAAAGCAGATTTGGACTTTTCCGGCCAGACTTATGCACGGTCAAAACTGGGCCCCCACAGCTGCTGTTCTGGGGACCACGGCGGGACTCGTGCTCCTCGACCCGACCGAAGCGGGATATTTCCGCCGCACGCCAACATTTCATGGATTCAACAACATCTTCACGGGCAACGCCACGGCTATCGGCATGGGTGCGGTTCCGGCCTCGCTGTATGCCATCGGGCGGATCCGGAAAGACTCGATGATGCAGCACACGGCCTTGCTCGCGGGTGAGGCGATGGCCGATGGCGAGATATTGACGACGATTTTGAAGAATGCCACAAGGCGTGTCAGGCCAATCGGTTTCCCGGCTTCCGGAAACCTGTACGATTCCTGGTTTGACAGCAAGGGCTCACCGTCTTCCTACATACGAGGAAATGGAAGTTTTCCTTCCGGGCACACCATAGCAGCGTTTTCTGTCGCGACAGTCATCGCCCGACGATATCGAAACCATCGCTGGGTGCCCTACGCCGCCTATGGCCTGGCCTCGCTCGTCGGATTTTCACGGCTCTCGCTCAATGTCCATTTTTTGTCGGATGTCTTCATGGGTGGTGCGCTTGGGTATTCGATCAGTCGCTTCACTGTGCTCCGCGAATGACAGCGGCAGTCGGCAGTTCTGTTGTTGGACACGTCTGCTTGCAGGTCATGGTTCTTCATTCGGGAATCTTGCTGATGTTCGACCGCGTGTTGGGCAGCGATGACAATCACGCGTTGATGCCTTCAAGATTCTTTCCGGTCCGTTCCGACCAGCGTATAGCTTTCGGGCCACGCCCGACAGCTGAGAGATAGTGAGAAGTATTGGGCCTGCATGGTCTCGGATGTCACACTCGCATCAGTCCGCATTGGAACACTTTCGGACATATGGGTGGGTCCGCATTCCCGCTGCCTTCCGTGCCGAGGACGCGGCCGCAATGTGTGATCTCATTTGGGCCGCGCTGGGCGAGGTCGGAATCCATCGTAACGATCCGTCAACTTGGACGACGGCGCGGCCGGAACACATGAAACATCTAAAGGGCGATTCCACTTTTCACGCTATCGGGAGCGCGCGTACGCTACAGACGATCGATGAGGTACTGGAAGGCCAACCTTGGCAGAAACCACGCGATTGGGGCGCCTTCTTCCTGCAATTCCCTATCGGGAGTCAATGGGATATACCGAGTAGAGGCTGGCACATTGATGGCGATTACACTGGCCGCCTGTTGCCCCCCTGTGGCGTGAAAGTACACGCGATGCTAACCGACGTTGGACCACGTTGCGGTGGCGCAAACATTCTAAGCGGATCACATCGTCTTGTGCATCGGTGGTTTTCTGAGAATCCAGCTCCACCGAGGACTCGAGGTTCGGAGCTCCGTAAATCTCTCGAACGGCATCCGTACCTCCGGGATCTGTACACCGCGGGGAATCCTGAAGCGCGGATCGCGCGGTTTCACGAATGTAATGAAGAGGTCGATGGGATACCGCTCCAGGTTATCGAGAATACCGCGTCGGCTGGTGACGTGATCCTGATGCACTCGTTACTCCTCCATGCCGCCAAACCTGCCGCACATCTCGGGACGCAGCCGCGTTTCTTGCTGAACCAAGACATCCACCAGCCCTACTGGTGAACCCAACGGATCCGCTGTTTCGGTCGGGATATGTCGGCTTCGGTGTATTTGGCCGAACTCCCGACGCACCGGCGCGGCAGCTTAAGCTCTTGGCCAGCCGCATTGGAGGCCGCTGGAGTGAGCAAACACGCCCGGCGGAAATCCCACAAGTCAGAGCGGCCGGGATCGAGGCTGGATCTCCCGGACCTGGATCACAGCAAAGCGGCCGGACAGCCTAGGCTCACCTGACTCCAAACACGGATACCGACACGCCATTGATGAATTCATTCCGTGGTATTGCTCCGGGCCACGTCTCTCATTTAACAAAATTGTCGTCAACCGCCGTCACCGGATTTGCGTCGTAAATAGCGACCTCAAAGCGGGAACGATCAACGGGCGACTTGCGCCGTGCATCGGCTGGCCGACGAGGCTGCGGATGCTGGTGTGCTCAGCCCCGAACTCTTCGCAAGTACCCGACGTGTGAAACGCGTGAAGAACTTGGAGGTGAGGCTTGGAAACTTTCTAGATGTCCTCGCAAAAAGGAAGTTTTCAGGACTCCCCCACTCCTGCTCATCGCCGTGAGGGAGCCGATGGCGTCGTGGCGACCGAGTGTTTTTGACATTCTTCTTGCCAAGTTTTCCTTGCCAATCGCCACTGGGGCCGCATATAATGTTCCCGCTTTCGCCTTGGGAGGGCGGATACCGCTATGGCTACTTTTCGCTTTCAAGTCAACGGTAAGGATTCTACCGTCACCGTTGACGATCCATCGACTCCCCTGCTGTTTGTATTGCAGGAACAGTTCGAACTCAACGGCCCGAGATTCGGCTGCGGACTCTCTCAGTGCGGCGCGTGCACCGTGCTGCTCGACGGACAGCCCATCCGCTCCTGCGTCACGGACGTCTCCAGCGTCGACGGGCACAGCGTCACGTCCCTTGAGGGTCTCAGGGCGCTCGACGGCCTGCCCAACCCGGGCGCTCTACACCCCATCCAGGAGGCGTTCGTCAGAGAGCAGGCCGCGCAATGCGGCTACTGCCTCAGCGGCCCGATCCTGTACGGCTACGCGTTCGTTCGTGACAACCCGGGCGCCAGCCGCGCCGATATCGAAAAAGGCATTAGCGGCGACCTTATATGCCGGTGCTGCACGAACTCCCGCATGATCGACGCGATCGTGCGCTATGCCCAGGAGGGCCAACAATGAAACCGAAAAATCCTCTGAACCTCGACGGAGCCCGCCCACTCTCCGATAAGGCCATCGACGCCCTAGAACACCTCGACGCCTCCCGGCGGGACTTTCTGAAAACCGCAGGCGTTATGATGATCGGCTTTGGCGCTGCCGCGACCACCGGCAAAGCGCAGAGCAACCCCTCAGGCAATGTCGATAACGGTC
>Ga0306923_10007365_pt1 | contig 10959 bp, 11 predicted proteins | sample sta12Can44000108_FD_203841 | JGI IMG/M metagenome (GOLD analysis project Ga0306923, IMG submission 203841) | Lab enrichment of tropical soil microbial communities from Luquillo Experimental Forest, Puerto Rico - statanox.12C.anox.44.000.108 (v2)... | ecosystem: Environmental > Terrestrial >...
CCCCGCGGCGGCGGCCTAAATCTTTTGATTGTACTCGCCCACTTCCGGGCACTTGGCGAGCCGGCCGTCGATGTCGGCGAAGATGGCGCGCATGTTGGCTTCCGACGTTGGGCTCTCCACCACGATCACCAATTCGGGCTTGTTTGATGAGGCGCGGACCAGTCCCCAGGTACCGTCCTGCAGCACCACGCGCGCACCGTTTACGGTGACGAGGTCGCGGATCTTCTGGCCGGCGACGGTGCCGCCCTTGGCGGCTGCTTCCTTGTATTGGGCGGTAATCTTGTCGACGATGGCGTACTTCACCTCGTCGGCGCAGTGCGGCGACATGGTGGGCGAGCCCCAGGTTTTGGGCAGCAGGCGCTCCAGGTCGGCGAGCGATTTGCCCGGTGCGCGATCCAGCATGTGGCACACGGCAATGGCCGCCAGAAAGCCGTCGTCGTAGCCCCTGCCGAGCGGGGGCTGGAAGAAGAAGTGGCCCGACTTCTCGAAACCGACCAGCGCCTTCTGCTCGAAGGTATGGCGCTTCATGTAGGAGTGACCGGTCTTCCAGTAGAGCGTGCGTGCGCCGTTGGCGGTGAGCACAGGGTCGGTCATGAAGAGGCCGGTCGACTTGACATCGACGACGAACAGGGCGTTGGGGTGCAGCGCTGAGAGGTCGCGTGCCAGCATGACGCCGACCTTGTCGGCGAAGATCTCGTGGCCCTCGTTGTCCACGACGCCGCAGCGGTCGCCGTCGCCATCGAAGCCGAAGCCGACGTCGGCTTGGTTGGCAAGCACGGCCTCGCTGATGGCGTGCAGCATCTTCATGTCTTCCGGATTGGGATTGTGCCGCGGAAAATTGAAATCAAGATCACAATCGAGCGGCACCACCTCGCAGCCAATTCCTTCGAGCACGCGCGGTGCCCACGCGCCCGCCGTGCCATTGCCGCAGGCAGCGACCACTTTGAGCCGGCGCGTGAGCTTCGGGCCCGCGGTGAGCGCCCTGACGTAGCGATCGGCCAGATCCGGAACGAACACGTAGCTGCCGCCTGGAGACGTTTCGCCTTGGCCGGAGAGGACGAGGTCCTTGAGCTCGGCCATCTCCTCCGGTCCGAAGGTTAGGGGTCGGGCGAAGCCCATCTTGATGCCGGTCCAGCCATTGTCGTTGTGGCTGGCCGTGACCATCGCCACCCCCTCCACGTCAAGCTCGAATTGCGCGAAATAGGCCATCGGCGACAAGGCGAGGCCGATGTCGTTGACGTGCGCGCCTCCCGCCAACAGGCCAGCGATCAGCGCCTGCTTCACCGCGCCCGAATAGGAGCGATAATCGTGGCCGACGACGAAGCGCTTGGCGAGGCGACGCCTGCCGGCGAGCGTGGCGAGCCCAAGGCCAATGGCGTTGAGCCCCATCAAGTTGATGTCCTTGGGATAGAGCCAGCGCGCATCGTATTCGCGAAAGCCGGTCGGCTTGACGAGCGGCAGGCGCTCGAAATCGGCGGTGTTGGCTACCAGATCGGCGCGCGGCTTTGCGAGCATGCTTGCCCCTTCCCTGCCTAGGTGCCAGCTAAAGACCACTTAGCTGAGGTAACGTCAAAGGCGCGCTGTTGGGGCATGCGACACGTGCACCGCGGTGCCCTTCCCCGACCCTGTTTGCGCCGGCAACGCCTTACTCCTGCAACAGGAGGGTGCCCGCGCGCATGTCCACGCGCTGCAGGCGCGCCAGGAATGACATGCCAAGCAGCGAGGTTGCAAGGCTGCCAGGCTCGGTCACCGCTGCTGGCACGTTGCGCACTGTGATGGCGCCGATGCTGATGCGATCAAGCACCACCGGCGCCACCCGGGCGAACCCGTTGGCGGTGCTGACGCGTTGGGTGTAGTCGCTGCCGCGGACGATTACCCCTGCGCGCCTGGCGTCATCGAAGGTGAGGGCGACGATGGATGCCCCGGAATCGACCAGCACGTCAATGGGCCGGCCGTTGACTTCGGCACTGGCGACATAATGCCCGTGCGCGCCGGCCTTGATCTCGACGATGCGGTTGCTGTGGGGGCTGCGCCCTGGCGCGGGCGCGCGAATAGGGGCGCGGGATGTCTCAAACCCGAGGATTGTACGCGTTGCGCCTTGGATTTCGTGGAAATAGAGGGGGCTGAGGGCGGCCGCACAGGCGAGCGTGAGCCAACCCGCCGCCGTGCCGACCGCCTGACGCAGACCCGCCGATGACGCCATGGCGCGCGAACTCCAGACCGGATGAATGGCCCTGCCTACCCATTGCCAGGGGATGCGGGTTGTCAACTGCGCAGGGTGAGCATATCGGTGGTGAACTCATAAGAGCGCAAGCGGCTTAAGAAACTCATACCGAGCAAATTCTCTTTCAGCGTGCCGGGTTTGGCCACCAATGCCTCGACATCGTTGAGACTGATGGGTCCCAAAGTCAGGTTGCGCAGGCGCACGTGCGCGGCATAGGTGGTCCCGTTGGCCGTTTGTACCGGCACCGTGTATTTCAACCGGTCGACATCGATCCCCAACCGTTGCGCATCGGCGGGTTTCAGCACGACCGTCGAGGCGCCGGTATCGATCAGCATCACGAGGGAGACGCCGTTGACCTGCGTCTTGGCGATGAAATGGCCATCGGGCCGCCGGCGGATGCGCACGGAGCGCTCCCCTTCGATCTGGGCCTCGCCGCCGCGCAGCGCGCTGCCGGGCGGCAACAGCTCGCCGACGACGCGGTGACCGAAGCTGAAGAGCTCCTCGCGGTAGCTGTAGCCGGCCACCAGGAGCAGCGCCATCAGCGTCCAGCTGAGAAGATCGCGCACGGCATGGCCGGTGCGGCCGCGATAGCTGCCGGCGATGGAGGAGACGAGGAAGATGAGCAGTGCCACGCAGGCCACGGCGATGGCGAAATCGGACGGATCAAACCCGGCGATGGTATCGGCATCCGCGCGCAGCAGCAGCGCCAGTCCGGCAATGACGAGGAGCGTCAGGGCGATCCAAGCCCCCATGTTACTTCTCCACCGCTTGTGGCGCGCGAGCCCGCCTCAGGGGCAGCTCCCGCATAATAAGTTGGCGTTCTGCGTTCGTCATCGCCGCCCAGCGGGCAATCTCGTCGAGCGAGCGGCCGCAGCCGGCGCAAAGCTTGGTGCCGGCATCGATCACGCACACTCTCGTGCAAGGTGTCTCGATTGGCGCCTTGAACTCCGCCGAGCGGTGGAGAAAAACCCCGCCTCGCTTGCCAGAATGTAGGAAGCTGCGGGATCCATGGCAATCCGTCTTAGCGCGTCACTGTGGATTGGCGACCCCCGGCGAGGGGCGCACCGCCCGGCGGTGGCGCTCTTGGCCCAACGGCTGCAACGGCGGCATGGTTCGCAAAACCCGGCTTTTGGGCAGGCAAACTACCGCTTCTGTGCCCTTGCGCAGCTCCGAGCGCAATTCGAAAGTACCGCCGTGCAAGGTCACGAGGCTCTGCACGATGGGCAGCCCCAGCCCGGTTCCGCCCTCCGCCGTCTGGTGCGCCAACGAGCCCTGCCCGAACGCCTGCATGACGCGCGGGATCTCCTCCTTGGGGATGCCCGGCCCCGTGTCCTTGACGCTCAGCATCTGCCCACCGTCTGGCGTGCCGGCGACCGTGAGCGTGATGCGGCCGCCGCGCGGCGTGAACTTCAAGGCGTTGGACAAGAGATTGAGGCAGATTTGGCGGATGGCGCGCTCGTCGGCCCAGATCGGCTCCAGGCCCTTGGGGAATTCCGGCGCCACCTGCAGGCCCTTGTTCTCCGCGCGCAGGGCCAGGAGGCGATGACATTCCTCGACGATCTCGTTCAACCTGATGGGCTCCTCATGCAGCTCGTAGCGGCCGGCCTCGATCCGGGAGAGATCGAGGATTTCGTTGATGAGCTGCAGCAGGTGGCGGCCGCTGGCGTGGATGCTGCTCGCATATTCGAGGTAGCTCTTGTTTTGCATCGGCCCCAGCAGTTCCGCTTGCATCACTTCGGAGAAGCCGAGGATGGCGTTGAGCGGGGTTCTGAGCTCATGGCTCATGGTGGCAAGGAAGCGTGACTTGGCGACGTTGGCGGCCTCGGCGCGCCGGCGTGCATCATCCGAGATCGACTTCTCCTCCTCGATCTCGGCGATCAGCGCGTCCTTCTCGGCGCGGAACTCGAGCATGGCGAGGGCCGTCGAGTTCAGTCCTTTGGCGAGGAAGATGAAATAAACCTGCAGGCCCGCTGCCATTGCTGCCATCGCCATGTAGAAGGGGTGACCCTGCATGACGAGGCGCATGCAGACGGCGACGGTCATTGGCACGGTGCCGACGTAGAGCAGGGTCATGACCGAGGAGGCGAAGGTCATGCGGATTGCCAAGAGCACGATCAGCGACGCCAAGATGAAGACGTGGCTGATGGCATCCGTCGTCCCGAGGCCAACGACCGCCATGCCGCCCCAAGCGATGCCGGTGGCAAGCTCGAGCCATACGAAGAGGTCCCGCCAGGTGTCGACGCGAACCTCGGCCCTGGGCTGGGCCAGGAATTTGCGACAGGCGGCGATCATGCAGAATTTCATGGCGATCACCGCCGCCAGCCACGCCGATGCCTGACCGACGGGGGCCCAGAACATCGACGCGAGCGAGAAGATGACTGCCAGCAGTGGCAGGGTGACGCGGGCGGAAAGCTCGTTCTTGACGAACATCGCCAAGAGTTCGTACTCGAACTCGGGTTTCAGGACGCTGTCCTGGCCAAGGCGGGCGCACAGCTCGCGGATGTATTGATCGAGCGCCGCCCGCCGGTCCTTGGCGTGCGGGCGCAGTGCAGAGCTGATCGTGGCGTCCTCGCCGTGCATCGTCTCCCTCGCCACGCATCCCCAATGCAAATCGCACGCGCCGGGCACGCTCGGCGTCCGCGCGCCCGCAGGATCGATCTTGAGGCACATCCGTTAATCGAGGTTTATCAACGAATTGTTGGCATCGGATGAATTGGAAAGACAACCTGGAGGGGAGCCGGGCGGGAGGGCATGGCGGTCAAGGCTCGCCTTGCACCCTCAACAGCGCTCCTCTACCACTGTTCAGAATAGTCGAGCTTGGGGAGCGCGATGAAGATCCTGCAGACCAAGACGGCGCCCAATCCGCGCCGGGTGCGCATTTTCTTGGCGGAAAAGGGCATCGAGGTGCCCTACGCGGAGCTAGATATCCTCAAGGGTCTCAAGACCCCCGAATTCACCCGGCTCAATCCCTTCCAGCGTGTTCCCGTTTTGATCCTCGATGACGGCACGCCCATCGCAGAGACCATGGCAATCTGCCGCTACTTTGAGGAGCTGCAACCGGAGCCGGGCCTGTTCGGAAAGGGTCCCCTGGGGCGCGCCATGGTCGAGATGTGGAACCGGCGCATGGAGCTCGGCCTGCTGACCTCAGTTGCGCAGGCCTTTCGGCATCTGCATCCCGCCGCGGCGGCGCTGGAGGTGCCACAGGTACCGGCCTGGGGCGAGGCCAACAAGCCCAAGGCGCAGGAGGTGCTGCGGCTCATGGATCGGGAGCTCGGCGAGCACCGCTTCATCGCCGGGGAGGAATTTACCGTGGCCGACATTACGGCCCTGGTGGCGGTCGACTTCGCCAAGCCTGCTCGGGTGGAACGGCCGCAGGGTCTCGACAACCTCGCCCGTTGGCACCAGGAGGTCTCGGCTCGGCCGAGCGCCAAGGCATGAGGCTTGCCTGGGGCCTCGTAGGGGGGGTGTTCCCTAGGGAACAGACAACCCGCCCGGGCCGTGTCCAGGCGTGAGGGGATTGGAGCCCTCGCATGCGAGATGACGTGCCATGAAGCTGACGGTCGTTGGATGCGGCGACGCGTTCGGATCGGGCGGCCGCCTGCAGACCTGCTACTGTGTGGAGACAAGGGCGCGCCGGTTCATCATCGACTGCGGTGCCACCACGCTCATCGGCTTCAGCCGGTTCCATATCGACCCCAACAGCATCGACACGATCTTCATCTCCCACCTGCACGGGGATCATTTCGCCGGGCTGGTATGGTGGTTGGTCCATGCCCAACACGTTGCCAAGCGCACCACGCCGCTGACCGTCGTTGGCCCGCGGGGCGTTCGCGCACGTTTCGAGGCCGCCGCCGACATCCTCTTCCCGGGTTCGATCGCCATCCCACGCCGCTATGATCTGCGCTTTCTGGAACTTGTGGACGAGACGCCGTTGGATGTGGGTTCGGTGCGCGTCACTCCGTTTGAAGTGCGCCATCCCTCGGGGGCACCGCCCTATGCGTTGCGCTTCGAGCTTGAGGGCAAAGTGCTGAGCTTTTCGGGCGATACCGAATGGACCGATGCACTCATCCCCGCCGGTCGCGGCGCCGATCTCTACATCATGGAGTGCTATCAGTTCGAAGGCGAGCCGCGCTTCCACATGAGCTGGCGCAAGATTTCCGGGGAGCTTGACCGCATCGGCGCGAAGCGCGTGCTCATCACACACATGGCCGATGCGATGCTGGCGCGCCGCGCCGAGGTGGCAGACCCCCGCGTCGTCCTCGCCGAGGACGGCCTGGTGCTCCACATTTAGAGCGTGCCGGGCGCGCGCAAAAGCGAGCGCGTGCTGGCGCGCCTCGTGTCGGACATCAGAGCCTGCCGCATCTGCCGTGACACTCCGCGCGGACCGCCATTGCCGCACGAGCCGCGGCCGGTGTTGCGGCCGAGTGCGAGCGCGTCCATTTGCATCTGCAGCCAGGCGCCCGGCGTGCGCGTGCACGCCTCCGGCATCCCTTTCACGGATCCCTCGGGAGATCGATTGAGAGCCTGGCTCGCGCTCAGTGCCGAGGAGTTTTACGATGTGCGCCGGATCGCCATCGTGCCCATGGGCTTCTGCTTCCCGGGGCAGGATGCAGCGGGCGGCGACCTGCCCCCGCGGCGCGAATGCGCCCACACCTGGCACGCGCGACTGTTTGCTGCCATGCCGCAGCTGCAACTCATCTTGGCGGTCGGCGGCTACGCCCAGCGCTGGCACATGGAGCGCGAGGTCGATGGTGGCATGACGGGTGCGGTCCGGCGCTGGCGCGAAGGGCTCGCTGCGCGGACCCGGCCGCGCCGTATCGCCCTGCCGCATCCCTCCTGGCGCAACAATGCGTGGCTGGTGGCCAACCCCTGGTTCGAGACCGAGCTGTTGCCGGCCCTGCGGGGCGAGGTGCGGCGCCTGGTGGAGGGCGTCGCACATCCTTCGGATGAGCCAGAATATGGCAAGGCATGAAAAAATAGCATTGGTAACGCGCCGCTTGACGCAATAAAAGCCCTGCGATACGCAGCCATTCCAGCGGCTCGAGGAAAAATGTTTCAATTGGCACCAGCGCCGGGCCGACGCCGATCCGAGGCGGCTCGCCCCATGCTCGACGACATGGATGTCAAGATCCTCAAGATCCTGCAGCAGGATTGCACCCGATCGGTGGCCGACATCGGCAAGGAGGTAGGCCTATCGACCACCCCCTGCTGGCGGCGCATCCAGAAGCTGGAAGAGGCGGGCGTGATCCAAAGGCGCGTGGCGATCCTCGATCCGCCGCGGGTGAACGCGGGCGTCACGGTGTTTGTCTCCGTCAAGACCGATCAGCATTCGCTGATCTGGCTGGAGAAATTCCACTCGGCCGTCATCGACTTCCCAGAAGTCGTGGAGTTCTATCGCATGAGCGGGGAGGTGGATTACCTCCTGCGCGTGGTCGTACCCGACATCGCCGCCTATGACCGCTTCTACAAGAAGCTCATCGCCCGCATCGAAATCGCCAAGGTGTCCTCCGCGTTCGCGATGGAGCAGATCAAGTATACGACGGCCCTGCCGCTCGCCTTCGCCATCGATCACGAGGGGGCAGAGGCAGCGGCGTCCGGAGGCGCGCAGCGTGGCTAGCTCGATCGGCCAAGTGGGCCTTCTGAGCGAAGCGGCAGGCAGCGTCGGCGTGCCGCCGCCGGAACTGCTGAAGAGCCTGAGCGGCATCGAGTATTTGCAGCGCATCGTCGATGGGCGCCTGCCGCGCCCGCCCATCACCGAGACGTTGGGCTTTGCCATCACCGAGGTAGCGCCGGGATTTGCCCTCTTCACCATGACGCCGCAGTTTCGGCACTACAACCCGATTGGTACCGTCCACGGCGGGGTCGCCGCCACTTTGCTTGATTCGTGCATGAGCTGCGCGGTGCAAACGCATTTGCAGCCCGGCACCGGCTACACCACCTTGGAGATCAAGGTGAACATGGTGCGGCCGATCACCGACAAGACCGGACCGATCCGCGCCGAGGGCCGCTCCCTCCATGTCGGGCGACGCTCTGCCACGGCCGAGGGTCGGATCCTCGATACGGCGGGCACGCTGCTGGCTCACGCCACCACCACGTGCATCATCTTCGCGCTGTGAGGGGCATGAAAGCCTAGGGGCCGTGGTCACCGCCGGGGGTGCTTTCCTCATCCCCCGCCATGGCGGGTGAACGCATGGACCTGATCGCCTGCGCTGGCGCAGATGGCGCCCAGCGCGCGCAGATCGAGGCTCCTTGCGGTGGCCTTGAGGCGAACGCGCGGGTTACGCCACGGTCGCGTCATTTTGCGCGCGGATCGGGAGCTCCACCTGGAAGGTTGAGCCCTTGCCCAGCGTCGATTCCACCCAGATGCGCCCACCGTGCATCTGCACGATCTGTTTGGCGATGGCGAGCCCGAGGCCAGTCCCGCCCTTGGCCTTGGTGTTGGAAGCATCGACCTGGTGGAACTCTTCGAAGATGCGCGTCTGCTCCTCGTCGGGGATGCCCGGCCCCGTGTCGGTCACGCGCACGGAAAAGCCGCCGTTAGCGGGCATGGCAACGATGCGCACCTCGCCGGCGTCCGTGAATTTGAGCGCGTTGCCGACGAGGTTGAGCAGCACCTGGGTGAGGCGCTGCTCGTCACCGAGCCCTAGCGGCATGCGCTGGGCGACCTCGGTCTTGAGGGCGAGATTTTTGGCCGCGGCGAGCGACTCGGTTGCCGCGCGCACGGTCTCAACCACGCTTTCGAGCGCGTATTCCCCGATGTTGAGGGTGAATTGTCCGGACTCGATCTTGGCGATATCGAGCACGGTGTTGATCAGTCCCAACAGGTGCTTGCCGTTGGAGCGAATGCGCGTGAGGGCGTCCATCGACTTCTCCGGCAGCGGCCCGTAGAACCCCTCCTGGATCAGCTCGGCATAGCCCAGTATGGCGGCTAGGGGCGTTCGCAGCTCGTGGCTCATGTTGGCCACGAACTGCGACTTGTGCTGGCTGGCGATTTCGAGCTCGCGGCTCTTGCGGGCAATCTCCTCAAACAGCCGAGTGTTCTCGATGGCGATGATGGCCTGGTCGGCGAAGGTCTTGAGAAGCTGCACTTGGGCATCGGAAAAGAGGCAGGCCTCGGCGCGGGCGACGAAGATCGCGCCGATCACCTGCCCGTCGCGCATCATGGGCACGCCCAGGCAGCTGCGATAGCCGCTGATGAGGGCGGCATCCTTCATTGCGTACTGAGCATCGTCAAGAACGTTGGCCGTGTGCACGACGGTGCCCGCCCGCACGGCACGCGCGGTCACGGTCTGGCTATCCATAGGCATTGGGAAGGCGCGGCGAGCTGCCTCTACACCTTCGGCGTTGACGCCATGGATCGACGCAAGCTCGATGATATCGCCCCTGACCATCGAGACGACGCTGATCTCGGCTTCGCACAGCTTCTCGGACCGTTCGCCGATAATGTCGAACACTGGCTGGGCGTCAGTGGGCGAGCGGCTGATGACACCGAGTACGTCTGCGGTCGCCGTCTGCTGCTGCAACGCTTCGCGCAGTGAGTTGAGCAGTCGTGTGTTCTCAAGGGCGATGACGGCCTGATTGGCGAAGCTCGCAAGCACGGTGATCTGCTTTTGCGTGAAGGGTCTGACCTCCTGCCGGTAGATGCCGATGGCACCAACCAATCGGTCTTCCTTCAGCATCGGCACGGTAAGCAGGGTGCGGGCCCCGGCAATGTCTGCCATCTGAACTGCAGCTGCATCGCCGTCGCGATAGGCCTGTTCCATGGTGATGTCAGGGACGTGCTGCGGCTCTTGTGTCAAGATGAGACCCTTGAGCGCAGGCATTGGAACGGGTCGCACCACCCGATCACGGCCGCGCAGTTCTGCGAACACGGCCGGGGCCCCTTGGGTCGCGACGTGCCGGAACGCCTCGCCGTCGTACAGGAATAGATCGGCGAATTTGGCGTCGCAGATGCGCACGGCATTGGTCAACACCGCCTCGAACACTGGCCCGAGCTCGCCAGGTGAGCTGCTGATGAGCTCAAGCACCTCGGAGGCTGCGGTCTGCTGTTCAAGTGCCTCCTTGAGCTCGCGCGCGTGCTGCTGCTCGACTTCGAAGAGCCGCGTGTTCTCGATGGCGATCACGGCTTGGTCGGCAAAGGTCGCCATCAGGTCGATCTGCCTTGGCGTAAAGGGTGCAACGCGCGTGCGGTAGAGCGACAGCAGGCCGACGGGTCGGCCGTCGCGCAATATCGGCACGCCCAGCATGCTGCGTGCGCCCGTGATGCTCGTGAAGTCGCGGAACGTGTACTCGGCGTCTGCCTCGACGTCTGGAATGTGCACCACCTGCCCTTGCGCGATGGTGCGTCCGGCGAGCGAGCCACGGTTCAGCACCTGACCGATCTTGCTCAGGGCCTCAACCATCTCAGGCGGGAAGCCGTAGCGCGCCCGGCCCGGCAGCTGAGCATCGCGCTGCACGTGGATGGCAACCATTGGCGCATCGCACAGGTGGGCGGCCGAGGCGACGAGTGCGTCGAGCACGGATTGCAGGTCGAAGGCCGAGCGGCTGATGATGCGCAGCACTTCCGCGGTGGCTGCCTCCCGCCGATGCGCTGCGTTGAGCTCGCGCCGCAGTTCCTCGACGGTGCGGGTACGGTCTTGGTCAGGGCTGGCTGTCGCCGCTATGCCGCTCATGAAATCCAATCCTCGTGATCCAATCGCCCATGCAATCGGAGCCGCTGGAGCCAGAGAGATGGC
>Ga0306923_10007366_pt1 | contig 10958 bp, 8 predicted proteins | sample sta12Can44000108_FD_203841 | JGI IMG/M metagenome (GOLD analysis project Ga0306923, IMG submission 203841) | Lab enrichment of tropical soil microbial communities from Luquillo Experimental Forest, Puerto Rico - statanox.12C.anox.44.000.108 (v2)... | ecosystem: Environmental > Terrestrial > Soil...
CCGGCCGGGTTGGGCAGGTAGATGGGCCGGTAGCGGACCGGGTCGGTGCCGGCCAGGGCGGCGCGCACGGACGCGGTCTTCCCCGACCCGACCTCACCGGTGAGCACGGCGACCGAGCGGGTGGTGATGGCCCAGGTGAGCCGGGCGACGGCCTCGGCGTGGCCGTGGTGGCGGTGTAGCTGGCCGGGAGCGATGTCCCGGCCGAACGGCATCTTGGTGAACCCGTAGAACGACTGGATCTTCTCGAGCATGGGGTTTATCCCTTCGCGGAGTGGGTGGCCCGGGGTCCCGGTGCCTTCGGGCGGGCACCGGGCCGGGGCGGGATGATCAGCGCGGGCGGTGCCCGCCGGCGTGCCAGATGGCGGTGGTGACGGCGGCCATGTTGGCGTGGTCTTCTCTGAACTAGAGTTGTTCATGAGTTTTCCCAGTTCAGTGGCCGTTTCCCGGATGCGCGGCGGATGGCGGTGAGCAGGAGCTGGATGTTACGGTCGTCGAGGCCGGTGATGGTGTCCTTGAGGTCGACGGGGATGCCGTCGGCCAGGCTTGCCGTGATTCTCAGCATCCGCTGTTCGCCTCCGGAGCAGGGAAGACTGGCGCCTAGTGCGGTGATGACGGCGGGCCAGTCGATGACGGCTACTGGCTGCCCGCCGCCGATTCCGGGGTGGACGGTGATGAACCGGCTGGTGAAGTCGGCCCGGTGCAGCCAGGTCTGGGCGATGAGGAGCTCGGCGGCGGCTTCAAGGCAGCACAGGCCCTGAGCGTGGGCGCGCAGGGCGGCGGCGAGCGTGGCGGGTGAGGTCATGTCGGCTCCTTGGCGGGAGCGGCGGTGCGGCCGGCGACGTCGGGGAAGGCGGGCATGCCCAGGCTCACTGTGTCGCGGAGGCGGGCGATGAGGCTGTCGACCTGGGCGAGCTTGTTGTTCGCTGCGGCAAGGCTGACCTTCAGTCCCTCGGCCTCGCCGGTCCAGCCCTCGCGGTCGGCCTCGGCGATGCGGGCGAGCAGGTTGTCGCGGATGTCCTCAAGCCGGCCCCGCTGGGCGGGGTCGATCCTCAGGAGCGCGCACCTGACACAGCTGTGCTCGTGAAGGCAGGCAGTGCCGTATGCCCGGCCGCAGTCGCCGAGCGCGAGCTTGCGCCGTTCGAAGTGGCCGAGGAACTCGTCCCATTCGGCCTCGGTGGGAGTACGGTATTCCTCGCTGGGGCGCAGCTCGCGGCGGCGGGCGATGAACGCCCGGTGGCCGTTGATGGCTTCCTCGGGATAGACCGCCTTATACCCCATCGTGGTGTTTATGTCCTTGTGGCCGAGGATGAGCTGGGCGATGTGCGGCGGCATCCCGTTCATGATCGCGTCGGTGGCGAAGATCCTCCGGAAGTCGTGGGGGACGAAGCTGAGCGGGGCGCCGGCCGCGCCGGTGAGGCCGGCTGCTGCCAGCCCGTCGCTGACCAGCCGACGGACCGTCTCGATGCCGATCGGCCGGTTCTCCAGGCCGACCGGGTGCTGGAACAGCAGCGGCATGGGCGGGTTCCACACCTTCTCGTTGATGTCGTAGGCGGCCACGAGGGGAACCGCGCCGTCTTCGCCGCGGATGCGGCTCAGGATCGCGGCGAGGACGTCTGCGGCCTCGGGCCCGATGACGAGCAGCCGTTCCTGATCGGTCTTGGACGGGGCGATGTGCAGCAGCGGGACGACCTCGCCGGTGGCCGGGACCTGGTACTGGACCAGGCTGTGGTGCGAGAGCTCGGTCAGCTCCTCTATCCGGATGCCTTCTCCTGGCGTCCTCAGCCTGTTGCATGACGTTGCGCGAACCGGTCATGTGACGGGGTTCTGCGGCGCGTCTCCTGGGGTGTGGCGCTCGTGGCTGGTAGATGTTCATGCAGCCCAGCACGAGATCGGAGGATCACAGGATGCGGGCGTTCCCGGTGGTGTTGCCGTCCGGCGCGAGGTACTGGACGGTGCTCGATGAGGACCTAGCCGTGGTAGGGGTCGCCGATGGCTTCTTGCGACAGGTGCGGTTCGGCCGTGATGGCGCGGAGTCGACGACCAAGAGTTACGCGCATTCGATCGCGTTGTTCCTGCGCTGGTGTGCCCGCACCGGCCGCAGCTGGCAGGCGGGCGCCGGGCAGCTCGGATTGTTCATGACCTGGCTGGCGCATGCCGGGCCGGCGGCCTCGGGAGCGGGGGCCCCGCCGGGGGTTGTGCTGGCCGGGCCGGGGGCAGCCCCGGCCCGCGGGGCCCGGCGGGTCAACGGCGTGCTGACCGCGGTGCGCGGGATGGTGGTGCACGCGGTGGCGGCCGGGCAGGCGCCCGGGCATCTGGTGACGCAGCTGTATGAGGTCGCCGACGACCGGGACCTGCCCGAGGCTGCCCGCCGTGAGGACGGGCGGATGGGCTGGCGGGTGCGGGCCCGCCACCGGCTGCACGAGCCGGAAACGGCGGTGAACCGGGCCAGTGACGAGGAGATCGTCGCGCTGCTGAAGGCGTGCCTGTCGGCGCGGGACCGGCTGATCGTGCTGCTGATGGCCCGGGCCGGGCTGCGCCGCGGCGAGCTGTGCGGGCTGCGCCGGTCAGATGTGCACCTGCTCGCCGATTCCCGGCCGCTGGGCTGTGAGATCGCCCGCGCCCACCTGCATGTGGTCCGCCGCGGCGATAACCCGAACCGGGCATGGGCCAAGTCCCGCCGACAGCGCGCCGTGCCGCTGGACTTCCTCACGGTGCAGGCGTTCGACACCTACGCGCTGGAACGGATGACCGTCCCGCGCGCCGCGGGCAGCGACTTCGTGCTGGTGAACCTGGTCCGCGGCCCGGTGGGGGCACCGATGCGCCCGGGCGGGATCGGTGATCTGCTTGCCGCAGCCTCCCGCCGCGCGGGCCTAGCAACGGCCATCACGCCGCACCAGCTGCGACATGCCTTCGGGAGCAACACCGCCGACGCCGGATGCGGCATCGACGTGGTTGCCGACCTGCTCGGCCACGCCTCGGTGTCATCGTCGCAGGTGTACCTGCACCCGGATCCCGGCCGACTGCGGGCCGCCGTCGACGCGGTGCCCAGTCCCCGCGAGCAGGCGGGGGTGACCCGGTGACCGCCGCGGCAGCCGCCCGGGCCGTACCCGCCGCCGCGGGCAGCGGCGGCGTGTTCCCCGCCGTGCTGGACGGGGTCGTGCTCGAAGGGCCGACCGCTCTCCTGGCCGGGATGCTGGATGGCGCGTTCCTGGCCGAGGCCGGCTGGGACCCGGTGACCCGGGTGCTGTCCCTGCCAGCCGGGCACCGGCTGCTGGGCCGGACGTTGTGCCGGGTGGACGGCTGCGCCGCGACCGCGCATGGCACCAAGGCCGGCGGGTTGTGCTGGCAGTGCTTTGCCCGGCTCACCCGCGCGGGCGTGAGCGCCGGGGAGATCATCTCATCGCCGCAGCTGCCGCCGCGGCCGGACCGGCCTGCCGGGTGCGCGGTTCCAGGGTGCCTGCGGATGTCGCCGGGCGGACGGCAGGGGCAGCGAACCGGCCTGTGCCAGGCGCACTCGCGCCGGTTCCGCCGGGTCGCCGGGATGACGATGGAACGGTTCCTGGCCGATCCGCGGGTGCGTCCGCTGCCCGCGCTGGGACCCTGCAACGTGGCGGCCTGCACCCGGCGGGCCGAAAGCGAGCACGGCTACTGTCCCACCCACTACGTGCGGTGGCGGCAGGCGGTCACGACCGGCTCCGGGGTCGACGAGCGGCACTGGCGGCTGACCCAGCCGGCCGTCGCCGAGGGCGGGCAGGTGAGCCTGCGGGGGCTGCCGCCGCGGGTAGTGACCGAAGTGCTGTTCGGGATGCAGCAGCGCACCCGCGGCGGGGCGAAGATCACCGACGTGAACCTGCGGGCGGTCAGCGACACACTCCGCCGCCAGCAGGCCGCCTCGATCCAGGCATCCGACGCCGGCCGTGTTCCCGGCAAGCCCGCCAGGTCGCTGCTGAACGCGCTGGTGCGTCACGTCCGCCGCGGCCTCGCCGATCCCGGCGCTGAGCAGGCCAAGGACACCTGGGACCTGGCGGTGTTCGGCCATCCCGGCAGCCTGTCGTTCACCGCGATCACTCAGCCGTGGCTGCGCCAGGCCGCCAAGGGCTGGGCGCGTCAGGAGTTGCCCCGCCACCGCGGCGCTGGCGCCAGCAACGTCCGGTCGAAAGTCAATGCCCTGGCGCGGCTTTCCGAAAGCCTGCGCTCGCGAGACGACGACGGGCTGTTCCCGGCCGCACTTGGCCGGCCCGACATCGAGTGCTTCCTCAACCGGCTCGGATACCTGGAATCGGCCGGGACGATCAGCCGCTACCATCGCAACGTCATCTGCCGGGGCGCCCGCGCTGCACTGGCCGGGATCCGCGCCCTGGGCCTGACCCGGCCCGGCGAGGTGGCCGCCGGCCTGCCCGGCGACTTCGCCATCGAGATCAGCGACATCCCCGCCGAGCCCGAGCGTGGCGAACCCGGACGCGACCTGCCGCCGGAGATCATGACCGTGCTGTGCGCCAGCCTGGACACCCTGCACCCCGCCGAGGTCAGGGCTGCCGTCCAGATCGCCATCGACACCGGGCGGCGTCCCGAAGACATCCTCGGCCTGCCGCTGGACTGCCTGGCCCGCGACGCCGATGGCGCGCCGGTGCTCGTTTACGACAACGCCAAAGCGCACCGGCTGGGCCGCCGCCTGCCGATCAGCGAAGCCACCGCCACAGTGATCACCAGCCAGCAAGCCCGCGTCCGGGCCCGGTTCCCCGCCACCCCGGTCAACGAGCTGAAGCTGCTCCCCGCCCCGCGGGCCAACCCCGGCGGGCGCAAGCCCATCACCATCTCCATGCTGGACGACCGGCACCAGCTCTGGGTCGCCGGGCTCGGAACGCTGCGCACCCGCGACGGCCGCGAGTTCGACAAGGCCAAGGCCGTGCCGTATGCCTACCGGCATTCGTATGCCCAGCGCCACGCCGATGCCGGCGTGCCCATCGACGTCCTGGCCGAGCTTCTCGATCATCGCAACCTGAACGTCACCCGGCGCTACTACCGGGTCGGCGAAGACCGCCGCCGCGAAGCGGTCGACAAGGTGACCGCGATGACCTTTGACCGGCACGGCAACCGGGTCTGGCGCGAGGCGGCCGCGCTGCTGGAGTCCGAGCACGCCCGGCACGCGGTCGGCGAGGTCGCCGTCCCCTACGGCCGCTGCACCGAGCCGTCCAACGTGCAGGCCGGCGGCGGCGCCTGCCCGGTCCGGTTCCGCTGCGCCGGCTGTGATCACTTCCGCACCGACGTCTCCTACCTCCCCGACCTGACCGCCTACCTCGATGACCTGCTGCGCACCCGCGAACGGCTCGCCGCCGCCATCGACGGCATCGACGAGTGGGCCCGCGCCGACGCCACCCCGGCGGAGGAGGAGATCACCCGGATCCGGCGGCTCATCGGCCGGATCAAAGGCGACATCACCCAGCTCAGCGACCCCGAGCGCGCCCAGATCGACGAGGCAGTCCGCGTGATCCGCCAGCACCGGGCCGTGTCCTTGGGCATGCCGTCCGGCCGCACAGTCCCGCCCTCACCCGCAAGAAAGGCCCTCACATGACCGGCACCACCAAGCCTGCCCCGCCCAGGGCGGCCAGCCCGCGGACCGAAGCCATGCGGAAAGGGCGGCAAGCCGACTCCGCGCGCCGCCACCAGCGCGTCATCGCCGCGCTCGACCGCGCCACCGCCGACGGCGCCGAGCTCAGCGTCTCCGGCATCGCCCGCGCCGCGGCCGTGGACCGTGCCTTCATATACAGGCACCGCGACCTGCTGGAGAGGATCCACGCCCTCGAAGCCGCGCCCGCCGTCCAGGGCGCCGGCACGGCCGTCACCCGCGCCTCACTGCAAGCCGACCTGCTCGCCGCCCACGAACACTCATCGCGGCTCACCGCCCGCCTCCGGCAGTTCGAGAAACGCCTGTCCGAGGCGCTCGGCGATCAGGCCTGGCGCGAATCCGGCCTCGGAGCGCCCGCCGACATCGATGCCCTCAATCAGAAGATCACCCATCTCGAACAGCAGGCCATAAACCTGCGCCTGCAGCTCGAGGAACGCGACCAGGAACTCGCCGCGGCCCGCGCCGCCAACCGCGAACTCATGGCCCAGCTCAATACCGCGGCACGACACCGATGACACGCCGCATGTCATCCTTGCACCACACCTGTCGCGCACGCTAACGTTCTTCAATCAGCCCGTGAGCTGCACAAACGCAGACACCAGGCCAGCGCTGACTGGGCGACCCCGGGAGAAGATGCCGGTCGCCCGCAGGATCTCGATGGCGGCCCAGGCCCAGAATGCGTTGTCTTCCTCGCGTGTCAGGTCCCGGCGGGCTGCCGTGCCGGGATCTTCGGCCCAGATCCGGGTGCCGGGCCTGACCAGCACTGACCGGCGCAGGGTCTGGCCGGCGGCGGTGAACAGCTCGCCGGGGCGGGCGGCTCGCGCGGCCTGCAGGCGCGCTGCGGTGCCGGTGCGCGCCTGGTAGGCGGCGGCGGCCAGCACCGGCAGGACTGGCAGGCGTTCCCTGGTGCGCTGGTCCATCCGGGACTTGCGCTGGGACCGTTCTTTGCGGTGGGTGTTGTCGCCGGGCCGGATCGGGCACGGCGCGGCCCATGGTCCCCACCGGGCCGGGTCCTCGGCTGCCCACTGGGCGATGTCGAGGTAGAAGGCCCGCACCATGGTCAGGTAGCCGGCGACCGCGGACCGCGGGATCGTGGCCGGGGCGGCCTGGCCGGCAGCGGCCGCTGGCCTGGCCGTCTTGGTCTGGATGCGCTGCTTCCACGCTGCGGCGACGTCGGGCCCGAGGCGCAGCGAGTCGATGCCGGGGTGGTGGTTCTCCAGGTCTTTCCAGAACAGCAGGCCCAGCCCGTAGGCCAGGCCCATCAGGGTCCTGTAGTCCACGCCGGGCTGGCGCTCGCGCAGATAGTCCACCAGCAGGTCGCGGACCGGCCGGCAGGCGATGTCGTAACGGTCGATCAGCTGCTCGGGGGTCAGCTGGCCCTGAATCTGCGGGTGGAACATCCGCACGGTAGGCGGTGCGGCGGCCGGGAAGGTCCCCGCCGCGTGGAGGAGCTGGTAGAAGTACGGGCTCTTGCCGCCGGCGCATGTCCGGGCGCCGGCTTCCAGCAGTTCCAGGCAGTCGCCGACGGTGATATCGCCGACTGTGCCGCCCTTGGCGGCCACGATGACGGCGACCAGGTCCACAGCGTCGCGCGTGGTGGTGAAAGATGCCTGCCCGGCCTTGCCCGCCGCGGTCAGCGCCGCGAACCCGGCGGGATCGCGGACGCGGGCCATCTCGGGGGCGAGGTTGCGCGGGGCATCGGTGGCCAGCAGCCAGCAGATGCCCGGGCGGATGACATCACCGCAGATCAGCTGCAGCAGTCCGGAGCCGAGAATGGCGGCGGTCTGCTTGTTCTCCCCGGGGATCCGGCCGCTGTCCTTCAGCCACCGGATGGCCGGGCCGCGCCAGTCCGCGTTCCCGTCGGCGCCGGAAGCCATCCATCGCTCCTGCCAGGTGGCGCCCGGCTGTGCGCCGAGCCAGTCCAGGACCCTGGCCAGGCCGAGCTTCCGGTGGTTCTGGCTGCTGGCATTGCCCAGCGGGAACGGCGGCGCGAGCAGCCGGCGCAGCACGGCCGCGCGATCGTGCCCGGTGGCCTCCCAGCTGCCGCCCGCGGGGCGCGGCGGGAACCGCTCCCGCAGCGCGGACGCCTCCGCGCTGAGCCGTCGGCCCGGAACCAGGGCCGGCGGCGTGAGGGGCGTCACTGCGGGCCCCGGCCGAACAAGATGTCCAGGGTCTCTGGCCGGTAGCCGGGGGAAGCCTGCGGCGGTGACGCCTGCCGGGCGGCCCGGCGCTGGTGGTGGGCGAGGACGTCCCGGACAACATCTTCGGGGGCGGCCGTCACGTAAACCTGCGTCGTGGACAGGTGCGCGTGCCCGAGGACCCACTGCACGTCGGTGATCGGCATCTGCGGGTCACGCGCCATCCGGTAAGCGGCGGTATGCCGGAGATCATGAAGGGTCCAGTTCGCCCCCAGCGACTCGTTCGCCCGCCCGAACATGGCACGCGCCGCGTAATACGACAGCGGCCGGAACGGCCGCCGCAGCGTCCACCACAATGGGTCATCGGGACCGCAGGGGACCAGGCCGCGCATCTCCTCCTGGTAAAGCCGCAGCCACACGAACGCGTCCGGCGACGCCGGCAGCGGCTGCAGCGCCCGCGACCCCTTGCGGATCACCGTGACGAGCTGCTGCCCCGGGTCGGCGCCACCGCATAGCACGCCCAGCAGTTCCGACGCGCGGGCACCGGTGGAGATCCAGAACGCGACCAGCGCCCGGTCGCGGTGCGAGGGGAGCTTCGCGAACAGCTCGTTGAACTTCCCGTCCGGGATCCGGCGCGGCAGCCGCTGTTCTGGCCGCGGCCGGAACAGCCCCGTCCGGTCCTTCCCCGGCGGATCCATCGGATTGCGGTGGGCACCCACCCTGCCGCCCCGCACCAGCGGGAACGGGTTGACCATCGGCCCCGTCCCGGCCTCCAGGTGAAACTCATAGAAGCTGCGGAGCACTGTCTCGCAGTGCGCCACCGTGGCCGTCGCATACCCCGCGGCTGGCGCGGGCTTACCGGTCACCGGGTTCGGTGCGCCGCGAGCCGGCCTGCCCGCCGCCCGGCCTGCCCCCGCGTCCGGCCCGGATCGCCAGTGCGGCCGCACCGGCTTGTCAGCGAGCTGGATCCACCGGCAGAAGTCGCGGGCCTCGACCCGGGTCGCCTGATCCCACGGGCACCCGACCGCCCAGCCGAACCGGAACCACCGGAGCAAGTCCATGCCATACGAGCGCAAGGTGGCCGCCGGGCGCCCAGCCGCCTGCAGGTCCTGCAGGTAACCGGCAACAGGGCCGACCGCCAGGCCATCACGGTCAAGCAGCTGATACGGCTCCCACGGGTCGCCGGTATCCCGAAGCGAACCCGCGAGGGGAACGACCAGCGATGCCAGGTCCCTGGGTGACTCGTCGTCTGTGACCATGGGCGGGGAACGTACCCACCGCGCCAGCGGGCTGTCCGCCGAACCGGGCGGCCTCCCGCGGTAGTTCAGTCAACGGGTCGAGCCCGGTGATCGTGTCGCCGAGGCGGACCGGCACGTCGGCGGCCAGGCTGGCGGCGATCCGGAGGATGGCCTGCTCGGTGCGGGAGGCGGGCAGCTGCCCGCCGGCCAGGGCGCGGGCGGCGGCCTTCCAGCGCACGTGGGCCAGCGGCTGCCCGCTGAGCGGGCTGGGCCCGGCGGCGATGAACGGCCCGGTGAAGTCGGCGCGGGCCAGCCAGCGGCCGTGGCCGGCCAGCAGCCGCACGGCGGCTGCCTCGGCAAGCAGGCTGCCGGCGCCGGCGGCCAGCAGCCCGGCCAGGTCCCCTGGCCCTGCCGGCCCGGGCGCGGCCTGGCGGGTCACCGGGATCCCTCCGGCTCGCCCTCGCCGGCGCCGCCCGGCCCGTCGCCGGCGAGGGCGGCGAAGTTGATCGAGCCGGCCTGCGCTGCCCGGTGGTCGCCGGCGATCATGCGCAGGTAGTCGATCCCGGTCGGCTGCGCCGGGGCCGGGGCGGCCGGGGCCAGGCCCGGGTGGGAGTGCCGGCCGATCACGTGCGGGACGGCGGTGCCCATGTCGGTCCCGCGCCAGCGGACCCGGATCCGGCCGGCCAGGTCGGCCGGGTTGTAGAGCAGCTCGACCTTGCGGCCCGAAAGCGCCGGGTCGACCTGGTACCGGTTGCCGTGCAGGCTGACCGTGGCGGTCTTGGTGACGGTCCGGAAGTCCTGCCACAAGAACGCCTCGCCGATCACCTCCGGGGCCAGTTGCCGCAGCCGGGCGGGCGCGGCGGCGAACCGCTCGGCCGGGGCCTGCCCGGTCCCGGAATGGACCGCCTGGTGATACACCTGGTGCACCCAGGCGCCGAACAGCTCCTCCAGGTCGGTCACTGATTCCAGTGCCGTGCCGGCCGGCCCGCCCGCCGCCGCGACCTCGACCAGGAACTGCGCCCGCACCGTCTCGAACAGACGTTCGATTTTCCCTTTCCCCTGGGGGCGGCGGGGCCGGGAGTGGGTGATCTGGATGCCCAGGACGGCCAGCGCGTGCAGCAGCTGCCGGGACACGTACGGGCTGCCGTTATCCACGTAGAAGGCCTGCGGGGCGCCGTGCGCCTCCACCGCCCGCCGCAGCGCGGCGAACAGCCCCGTCGTGTCCTCCCTGGTGGTCCACCAGTGCCCGGTGATGAACCGGGAATGATCATCCTCGATGCCGAACAGGTACGTCTTGGCGGCGTCACCAGCCGGCGGGCCGTGCAGCACGTCGGAGACCCACAGCTCACCGGGCGCGCCGGCCTCGAACCGGCCGAACCGGTCCGGGACCGTCCCGGCACCGGCCGGGCCGGCCAGGTCTACCCGCACGAAATGCCGCTGGATGGTCCGCACCGAGGGCACCTGCCCGGCGGACAGCCGGGCCGCCAGGATCCGGGTGACCTGGGCGGCCGAGCGCTCCGGCTTCTCCTTTTTCAGCGCCACCGCCAGCTCCAGCACGGCCGCGTCGCTGCGCGGCGCGACCTGCCGGCCACCCGGGACCAGGGCGTCGAAGCCGCCGGCCGCCCACAGCCGGATCCACCGGTCCAGGGTGGAGCGGCCGATCCTCACCGGCTGCCCGCCCGGGTCCTTGTGCTGGCCGGCGGCCAGCTCCCGTACCAGCAGGCCGCGCTGCCGCGGCGGCAGGCCCGGGTCCGCGGCGGCGCGGATCACCGAGTACCGGAACAGGGCGACATCCCGCGCCCGGGCGGCCCGGGCCGCCAGCTCATCGTCATATGCGCTCATCGGCGCCTCCCGTCAACGTCGGACTGAGGCCACCGAGACTCCCGCCGGTCACACGGTGAGCACCAGATGCCGGGACGTGTGGAACAGCCGGGCCGGGGCGGTCACCGCCAGCAG
>Ga0306923_10007382_pt1 | contig 10945 bp, 8 predicted proteins | sample sta12Can44000108_FD_203841 | JGI IMG/M metagenome (GOLD analysis project Ga0306923, IMG submission 203841) | Lab enrichment of tropical soil microbial communities from Luquillo Experimental Forest, Puerto Rico - statanox.12C.anox.44.000.108 (v2)... | ecosystem: Environmental > Terrestrial > Soil...
CGCCTCACTGCGCTCGGCACCCTCTCCCGCACTGCGGGAGAGAGGGAGCCAAGCCCGGAGGGCTTGGTGGGTGAGGGTGCCGGGTTTGAGAAGAAAAGGATCAAAAATGGCCAAGCTGCGTCACATCGCCATTGCCGCCAAGGACCCCGATGCGATGGCAGAGTTCTATAAGAAGGCGTTCGATTTCAAGGAGGTCCGCAAAAGCGACGGGCCGCTCGCCTATGGCTATCACCTGAGCGACGGAACGATCGATCTGGCGATCCTGCGGTTCAAGACTGACCAGATCGGCAAGGGCCTCGACTACACCGGCCTGCACCATTTCGGCATTCTCGTCGACGACGTCGAGAAGGTCTCGAAGAAGGTCGAGGCATTGGGCGGCAGCCACTATATGGATCAGGCCGGCGACCGCGCCGGCGGGTTCGAAGTCAAACTCTACGGCCCCGAAGGCGTGCTGTTCGACGTCGCCGAGCATCCCTGGACCGGCACCGAGCCGCTGCCGGCCGAGAAGACCGAAGCCGCCGACTAACGGGCCGGGACTAGAACGGGATCTCGTATTCGAGGCGCCAGCGCACTGTCCCGCGGGGCGTGGCGTCGGTTAGACCGAATAGGTAGCCGACCTCGTATTTGAGGTTGCCGTAGGGAGCGAAATTGCTGACGCCGACCAAGACGGGTCCGATGCGGCGCTGCTGTTCGGCGAGCTTGCCGGGGTTCACGATCTCGTTGACTTGCCCGTAATACTCGAAACCCGGCTGGATCAGCGGATTGATAAACAATCGCGACTGCCAGGCAGTGAAAAGCTGCGTCGCATCGGTCCGGTTGTTGCCCACTGTCCTCGTGAACAGGAGGTTCAAGGTGTGCAGTGCACCGATCCCGGCAATCTCGCCGAACTCGGTCTGAGCCAGTGGTCCGAAGGTGAAGGATTTCGGGTCGCCTTGGCGCAGCGGGTGTTCGTATTCAGCAAACATCGCAAGATCACCGAAGTACTTGCCTGTCGGTGTCAGCTGTAGGTAACTCTCGATCTCGGTCGCGTCGTAGGTGATGTTTTCGCCGTTGGGTGCCGCTATTTCATGTCCGAGCTCGACAAACCAGTTCGGCAGCGGACCAAAACCATATTCAATCGTGTATCGTTGGTTGTTGCTTAATCCGCTCTTCGGCTTGTCGAAGGTGATGTCGCTGAACGGCTCGACCTCGACTTCCCGATAGTCGACGATCGGGTAGCGCACTTTCAGCTGGGCGTGAGCGGCGGAAGCTGTCCCCAGTCCTCCGAGCAGGAGGATGACGAGCAGCGGCGTCGCAGCCCCCCGGCTCAAGGACGTGACGGTCGGTGGTCTTACGGGTCTCCCGACCAATCGGGTCAACAGCCATATGACCAGGAGCGTGCCGAGATAGAGCAGGATCTGGATGCCGTCGGGGCGCGAGACATAGCCGATCAGCGTATGCAGCGCCTTGCCGAGAACACTGTCCTCGGTCAGAACGGCCGAGGTGTCCCAGACGGCATCGCCGAGCGGCGGCAGCAGGTCGGCCTGGACCAGATACCCAGCTGCTTGCGCCGCCATTCCGGCGGCGAGCAGCAGCACCATCCCGCTGGTCACGGTAAACAGCCGGCGCGTCGGGATGCGCAACAGTCCGAGGTAGAGCGCGGCACCGACCGCGACGCCGCCTGCTAAGCCGAGCGCCCCTCCGGTGATCAGGGAACTCGCGCCGAGACCACCGCCTGCGGCGATGCCGTAAAGAAACAGCACGGTCTCCGAGCCTTCGCGCAACACGGCGAGCCCGACCACCACCGCCAGAACGTAAAGCGGCCGAGCGCCGGAGATCACCGCATCGCCCACTTGCCGGGCCGTCGCGGCGAGCTCGCGACCGTGACGCGACATCCAGATGTTGTGCCAGCCGAGCATGCCGACCGCGAGGAGCAAGATCACCGCGTTCAACAATTCCTGGCCGATGCCGGCGGCCGCCGCGGCGATTTCCGCGGCGAACAGAGCCACCAGGACGGCGCCGAGTACACCGCCGGCCAGACCGGTCGAGACCCAAAATCCGCGGCGCGGCGCACCGACGCTGGCCGCCAGCACGATGCCGACGATCAGCGCCGCCTCCAGCACCTCACGAAACACGATGATGGCTGCTCCGAGCATCGCGACGTACCGCCTACTTCGCGATTATGTGACCGCGAGCGGTCCTTGGGTTGAAATCGCCGAAGAACTCGTACTTGCCGGGCTTTAGCGGGCCGACATACACGGTGATCTGCTCGCCGCCGCCCACCACTTTCTCGCGTCTGAGCTCGGTGCTCTCGAATTCCTCCGGTGTCGCGTCGTTGTTCTTTACCGTCAGGGCGATTTTTTGGCCCGCCGGCACCTCGATTTCAGTTGGCTGGAACTGGTGGTCCTTGATGACCAAGGTATACGCCGGATCCTGTGCCGCTGCGCCGGTTGTCGTTGCAAGAATCAGGGCGAGCGAGAGGAGGGCGAGGCGAGGCATGGGGATGTTTTCCGGGAAGTTGCGAACGGCAGCGAATGCGACTAAGTCGCATCTTTACCCGGCTTTCGCCGGCGGCACAAGCAAAATCGTTCGACGCTATCATGACTTAGCTAACGACCCGGCTGACCGTCGAAATCGGCGCCCAGCGGTAATGCTCCCATTCGCTGGTCAAGGTCAGGTGCACGCCGAGATTCAGTGATGGATCGGCCGCCGCGGCCACTCAGGCCGTCGAAAGGCAAGGTCGGAACTGGGTCACCGCGTTCCGGTCGCTACGTCAAACGTTCGTTGCTTCGGCACGGTTGAGCGTCCGCCGCCATTTCGCCCGCAGCGCGCCTGGCCGCTCGGGGTAGCGCTCGTCGAGGAACCCGGCCGCAACCACCCGGTCCGTCCTAAAGCTTCGGAAGTCCTGGCGCAGCTCGCACCAGGCGATCAGGTGGCGGACTGTCTCCATGTAGCCCACTGTTATCGGCCAGACGATGCGTTCGCTCTCGCGACCTTGCTCGTCGCGATAACACAGCCTGATCTTTCGGCCCGCGTGGATCTGCACGCGCACCTGCGCCATGTCGAGGCCGTCGGTTGCGAGGCTTCGCGCCGGCGGCATGTCGGTCACGGGCTCGAATACGAAAGGCCGAAGCCGCTCCGGCACGACAGCGCCGATCTTGGCGATCAGATCCTGAGCCGCCCGCGCCAGCTCAGCGTCGCCATGGCCCGCCACCCATTGGGCTCCCAAGACCGCCGCTTCGATCTCCTCTGGTGTCAGCATCAGAGGCGGCAGGTCGAGCCCCGGCTGCAATACATAGCCGACGCCCGCCTCGCCCCTGATTGGTACCCGCTGGCCGATGAGGTCGGCGATATCGCGATAGACTGTGCGCTTGGAGGTCCCCAGTTCGCCGGCAAGCGCGTCGGCAGTTACCGGCTTTGGCGTGCGCCGCAGGATCTGGATGATTTGAAAAAGCCGATCGGCGGGTCTCATGAGCCAGATTACCCACCATGCTGACAGTATGGTGGCAGCAGGGTAGCTGGCGCGCACGCAATTCGTAACCAAATTATTGACGGCTGGCTTGCCGGGGTTTCTCCGCGCAGCAGTGCGGGACAGGATTCACAATGAGCGAAGCCAAAAATCTCTTTTCGGTTTTGCGGCAATCGGCGGACCCCCGCGCGGCGGCGGCAATCGAGGCGCTGGTGCAGGACGCTCCGGACAGTGCCCTCGCCCGGGTTAACGTGCTCGATTTCGCCGCCAAGAACGGGATCGACGAGGAGCGTGCGATCTCCGCTTTTCTGCACGCCGCCCGCCTCGGGCTCTTTGAGCTCTCATGGAATGTGCTGTGCCCGAGTTGCGGTGGCGTAATCGACGCGAGCCTGACGCTGAAAAGCGTTAACCGCCCGGAGTACTACTGCGCGTGGTGTGCAGCCGGCTACGAACCGATCCTGGACGAGATCGTCGAGGTGACGTTCACCGTCAACAGACGCGCGCGCCGGATAGCGGCGCACACCCCGGACGAACTGCCGTTGGCAGAATATTTCCGCCAGGTATTCTGGAGCTCGGCGATCGATCTGCCGGACGATCTCGATCAGGTGATCGAGGAGGTGACTCTCGACGCGATCGAGCTGCCGCCTGGCGAGAAGGCCCTCTTGTCGCTGCAGCTGCCGGCGCGGCTCGTATTTCTGCTCGACCCGGTGACGCACATGACCCAATTCTTCCAGGTCAAGGGCGAGCCGACGCGCGAGCGTCAGAGCCTTTCATTCGCGTTCGACAAGGTGCTTGCGCCGGCGGAAACGATCGAGTTGCGCCCTGGGCCGCTGCGCCTGTCGCTCGAGAACCGCACCGATAAGCGAGCCTTGCCTGGGTTGTGGCTAGCGACGGACAAGCTCCAGGAATTGCTCAGCCGCCGCAGGCCGTTCCTGACCGCAAAGCGCCTGCTGACAAATCAAGTGTTTCGCGATCTTTACGGGGCCGACACGATCGATGTGGATCAACGCCTCAAGATCACCAGCTTGACGTTTCTGTTCACCGACCTCCGGGGCTCGACCGATCTCTATGAGCGGGTTGGCGATTTGGTCGCCTTCGATCTCGTCAGGGCGCATTTTCAGGTGCTGAACGACATTATCGCCAACGAGGCCGGGGCGGTGGTCAAGACCAGCGGGGATGCGGTGATGGCGACCTTCTCAACACCCGATCGGGCGGTCGCCGCAGCACTTCGCATGCGCGATGCGATGCACGACTTCAAGGACTCGGGCACCGGCGACGGGCTGCTTCTGAAGATCGGGATCCACGAGGGACCTTGCCTTGCCGTCGTTCTCGACCAGCGGCAAGACTATTTTGGTCGCACCGTCAATATCGCGGCGCGCGTCCAGGATCTCGCCGATTCACGATCTATCCTGGCGACCGGACCGGTGGTGAAGCATCCCGGCGCCAGCAATCTGCTTGAAATCAGCGGACTGAGACCAGTCCCGCATCAACGCGCGCTGCGCGGCGTCGCCGAGGAGATGGCCGTCTACGAGATCCCCTGACGAGCTAGGATTCCGAGATGAGCGAAGCTGGTAACCTGTTCACGCTACTGCGGCAGTCCGCCGAGCCTGAAGCTGCCGAGGCGATCGAGGCACTGGTGCGGGACGCCCCCGATCGGGCCCTCTGCCGCGTCAATGTGATCGATTTCGCGAACCGGGCCGGGATCGACGAAGAGCGCGCCATCGCCGCCTTTCTGCATGCCGCGCGCCTCGGGCTCTTTGAGCTGTCGTGGAACGTGCTGTGCCCGGGTTGCGGCGGCGTGCTGGACACCAGCACGACATTGAAAAGCGTCAACAAGGACGAATACGACTGTGCGTTGTGTGCGGCCGGCTACCGGCCGACCTTGGACGAGATGGTCGAGGTCACCTTCACTGTCAGCCGCCGGGTGCGCAGGATCGCGGCGCACGATCCGCACGAGCTCCCTTTCGCGGAATATTTCCGGCAGATCTTCTGGGGTTCGGGCATCGATATCCCGCATGACTTCGAACAGCTGATCGAGGAGATCGTGCTCGATCAGATCGAGCTTCCGCCCGGGGAAAAGGCGCTGCTTTCATTACAGCTGCCCGCGGAATTCGTCATCGTCGTAGACCCGGTAACCCACGGGACGCAGTTCCTCGACGTTAAGGGCGAGCCGACCCGAGAACGCCAAAACCTCTCGCTCATCTTCGACAAATTGCGCGCTCCGACCGGCACCGTGACATTGCATCCCGGGCCGCTCCGCCTGTCGCTTGAAAACCGCACCGATACCCGGCTCTTACCGGGGCTCTGGGTCGCCGGGGACAAACTTCACGATCTGCTCCGCCAGCGGCGGCCGTTTCTGACTGCGAAAAGGCTGCTGACGAACCAAGTCTTTCGCGATCTCTACGGAACTGACACGATCGACGTCGAGCAGCGGCTCAAGATCACTAGCCTGACCTTCCTGTTCACCGATCTCAAAGGCTCGACCGAGCTGTACGAGCGGGTCGGGGACCTCGTCGCTTTCGACTTGGTGAAGGCCCATTTCCAGGTGCTCAACGAGATTGTCGCGTCCGAAGCAGGCGCCGTCGTCAAGACCATCGGCGACGCGGTGATGGCGACCTTCCCGACCCCGGACCGTGCGGTCGCCGCCGCGCTGCGCATGCGTCACGCGATGCGCGACCTCAAAGACGGGCACGCGCGCGAGGACCTCCTACTGAAGATCGGGATCCACGAAGGACCTTGTCTGGCGGTGGTGCTCAACGACCGCCAGGATTATTTCGGGACGACCGTGAACATTGCCGCGCGGGTTCAGGCGCTCGCGGATTCGCGCGCTATCCTGGCGACCAGCTCCGTCGTGACCAACCCGCAGGCCTCCACATTGCTCGAAACCAGCGGGCTTAAGCCGGTATCGCAGCACCGCGCCTTGCGGGGCATCGCCGAGGAGGTGGCGGTATACGAGATCCCTTGATCCGTCAGGTATAAAGCTTCTTGCAAGATTAGGTTAAAATCCTGTCGGGGGGGCGGTCAGGCCCCCGGAAATGGGGGTCGGAATGCCGAGCAAACGCCTCATCGTCTGCTGTGACGGTACCTGGAACGACGCCGATTCCGCCGGCGAGTTCACAAACGTCGTCCGCATGGCGCGCGCCGTTCTGCCTGCCGATGCCCGTGGCGGGCGGGAGACGCCGCAAGTCGTCTACTACCAGTCCGGAGTCGGCACGGGAGCAGATCTTGTCCAGCGTGTGCTCGGCGGCGGCGTCGGGCTGGGCTTGTCGCGAAACGTCCGCGATGCCTATGGCTTTATAGCGGCCAATTATTGCCCCGAAGACGAGATCTTTCTCTTCGGGTTTTCCCGAGGGGCGTACACGGCCCGCAGCGTGGCCGGTCTGATCGGCTATGCGGGGCTATTGCAAAAAGGCGACATGGACGACTTCGCGTTAGTCTGGGAGGGTTACCGGTTAAAAAATCAGCCCGGGCAACCCGACGTGCTCGTCAATTTCCCGCTCCGCCACAAGGATGTCCCGATAAAATGCATCGGGGTTTGGGATACGGTCGGAGAACTCGGGATTCCGGGTCATCTCGACGAGATTTTTACGCAATTCTACCAGTTCCACGACACGACCCTGGGCCCGCACGTCGAAAATGCGTTCCACGCGCTCGCCTTGGATGAGCGGCGGTCCGACTTTGCACCCACCCTATGGATCCAGTCGCCCAGCGCCCAGGCCGCGGGCACTCAGAAACTGGTGCAGGTGTGGTTCCCCGGCGTGCACTCCAATGTCGGAGGCGGTTATGAGGAGCACGGACTTTCGGATGTGGCGTTGGCGTGGATGGCCAGTCAAGTGGAGCCGTTGCTCGCCCTGAACATCGAATACCTCAGAACCAGGCAGGACCGCCGCAATGGCTGGGGCCTCGGCAGAATATACGATTCCGCGGGCGGGGCCTGGAAACTGCGCGGCACAACAGTTCGTCGACCTTTCACGACGCAACCGCAGAGCGCGACTTTCGAGGGAGTTCATCCCAGCCTTGCGGATCGCCGGGAGCCTGGCGCGGCTTGCGTGCCCGGGCATTACGACTGTCCCGGCCTCGGGGGCGTCGATGTGAGTGCAAAGCTCGCGACGCTGAGCCCCTTCGAGGAACAGCTCAAGTGGACGCCTGCGCAGATCGGTGTTTCTCCCGCCGCGCAGGACCCGACGCGCCCTCGGCCGACATTGCTGACGCGCCTCCTCAAGGATCTCGGCGGCGGCTGAGTCTCGATGATTTGACGACGAGGCTCACTAATCGGGCAGACCCGCTTTGCGCAAGCCCGTGAGGAAGCGCTCTCGATCTTCCGAGCGTGTGAACGGCCGGTTGAGCCTCTGGTCTCCGACGGTCAAGTCGGGCATGCGCCGCAGAAGCTCGTTGAGCGTCGACCGGCCTGCGTCCACTCTGCGCAGATGTCCTTCGGCGGCTGCCCGAACAGCGTAGATATCCGGAAACTCGGGGTTGGACTCCGCCGCGCGCATAGCGAATTCAACCGCCTCCTCATAGCGTTCCGCGCTCAGCGCCGCCCATCCCTTGCACAAATACCAGACGATCAGTAGCGGATCGCGTGGACTTAGATGGATCGCGTCGTCGAGGTGCGGAAGCGCCGAGTCGGGGTCGCCATCAAAGGCATGGCTAACGCCAATATATCCATGCGCGAATGCGCAGTTAGGATCGAGATCAGTTGCGCGTCGTAAACGACGCCTAGCCTCTTCATGCCGCCCCGAGAACATCTCGTAAATCGCTAAGACGGTATGTGCAGTGGCGTCGCTGTCATCGAGATTGACCGCCTTGCGCGCCGCCTCGCCAGCGCCCGCATGAGCCTCGGCGACACTCTCGCCCCAGCCGAAAACCGCCTGGAAGTGGCGCAAAATGGCAAGATCGCTCAGCGCCATCGAATTGCTCGGATCCAGGCTGATGGCCTTGGTCAGCAAACATCGAGCCGCAGCGAGATCGGTTCGGGTAAAGCGTCTGACGTGCCAATGCGCTCGCATGATCCGGTCCCAGGCGCTGAGCTGATTGGGGGCCTTCTGCTGAGCGTGGCGGATCTCGGCCGAAATGATACCGGGAGCGATCGCACCAGCGATTCTCTGGGCGATCTCGTCCTGGACGGCAAACACGTCCACTAGGTCGCGGTCGTAGCGGTCGGCCCAGAGATGATGGCCGGTCTCAGCGTCGATCAATTGTGCGGTGATCCGCACGCGATTGCCGGCGCGGCGGACGCTGCCTTCGAGCACGTAGCGGACACCGAGCTCGGCCGCAACCTTGGCGACGTCGACAGCCGGGCCCTTATAGGTGAACGAGGTGCTTCGCGAGATCACGAAAAACGCGCGATTGCGTGACAGGTTGGTGATGATGTCCTCGGTCACTCCTTCCGAGAAGTACTCCTGCTCGGCATCGCCACTCATATTGGCGAAGGGCAGCACCGCGATGGACGGCTTTCGCGGTGCCGCGCGCGTCGTAGGTGCGGATACGACGCGGGGTGGTAGGTCGATAGCGGACATCTCGGTCGTTGAACCGACGACGATGCGATGCGCGCGAACCGGTCGGGCGATGTTCTTGACCTGTTGTTCGCCCAAATCCTCAAATGAGAAATCGAGTTTGTCGCGCACTTGATCGCGCACCACGCGGCTGGTGCATATGCCGCCCGGCTGGGCCAATGTCTCAAGGCGGGCGGCGATATTGACCCCGTCGCCGAAAATATCGCCATCCTCGACGATGATGTCCCCAAGATTGACCCCTATGCGAAACTCGATGCGCCGATCCGGTGGGATGCCGGCGTTACGGGTCGCCATTTCGCGCTGCACCTCGACCGCGCATCGCACCGCGTCGACGACGCTGGCGAATTCGATCAGGAGCCCATCGCCGGTGGTCTTAACAATACGGCCGCGATGTTCCTTTATCTTTGGATCGCCAAGCTCGCGGCGGATCGCCTTTAAGGCAGCGAGCGTACCCTCCTCGTCGGCGCCCATAAGCCGCGAATAGCCAACCACGTCCAAGGCCAGTATCGCTGCCAACCGCCGCTCGACCCGCCTCCCGCTCATCTCGACCGTTCCACAAAGAAATTTACAACGTAGGGTATAATGGAACCTAGCCTGAAGCGAGCCTCTGTGTAACGACGGGATCAAACCGCATGTCCACTCTCAGCTCTCCCTAGCCATTTCCCGATCACGCTCAGCAGCTCTCCGGAGCTGTCGATACAGTCGACGACCGCAATGCGACTCATAGCGGTCCTTTACGCCGGCCGGTCGAAGCGATCGGGGGGCGGTGAGAATTCACCCTCGACACGCCTAAATCTGGCGCTTGGTCCCGCGCCAGATCGGCCCGCTGACTTACGATGTGGAATGTCCAGGCCAGATGCGCGCATCGATTTTCGTAGAGCCACAACAGACTGTCCCGTCCCACATCGCACGAGCAGAGCCGTTAAATTGTCATTGCAGAGTGGGCCCAAAAACGCGAGCTTACCCTCAAACAAATCAAGGGAGGCGACTTATGAAGGCGATACTCAACAGAGCCATCACCACTCCAACCGCGCGCCGATGGTTTGGGTACTCGCTCTACTTAGCCGCTACCGTCCTCTTTTCAGCAACGACCGTTTATGCTCAAGGCATGCCGTCCACCTGCCGATGGGGGTGGATTGATGCAGGTCAAACCAAACAGGGTTGGGTCTGCAAGTCGCGCACCGGGCAGTCCACCTGCCGACGGGGGTGGATTGATGCGGGTCAAACCAAACAGGGTTGGGTCTGCAACTCGCCTACCGGGCGGTCCACCTGCCGATGGGGGTGGATTGATGCGGATCAAACCCAACAGGGTTGGGTCTGCAACTAGCTTCTGTTGGCCCCTCTTCCAACCCAAACCGTATCCCGATTCGACCCCGTTCCCTTCATCCGGGGCAGTCGCGTCTACGATTTTCATTAGCTTGCTCCATTTCGCGCATCACACTGAAAGGCGGAAATTACGCTGAGTCGGAGCGCTAGTTTTCGGAATGCACTCGATTTCGACACTGCGAGCGATACGTCATTGTTGAAACGGTTGCCGGTGTCGGGTCGAGCTGCGCTCCGAAAGCGGGGAGGAGCTGACCTCGATAGCATGTCGAGGGAGGTCTTTCCCAACTGGGGATATCAGATGAGGCAATCGAAGCTGTGGGAACCCTTGGTAAAATTGCTCCCGCCAATGCTTTTGTTCACATTATGCTTGAGCAGCGCGACCCAAGCGATCGCCGGCCACAAGCCACCGAGCTGTATCGATACCCCGCCCTATGACACCACGCCATACAAAGCAGAGAGGTTTGTCAGGGTCGCGCCCGGTGTCAAACTGGAGGTGCTGGACTGGGGCGGTTCAGGGAAGGTGATGGTGTTGTTGACCGGGTCGGGCGACAACGCGCACGTATTCGATTACTTTGCATTCCAGTTCACCAATTACTTCCACGTCATTGGGATCACCCGCCGTGGATGGCTGCCATCGAGCCAGCCCAAAAACGGC
>Ga0306923_10007383_pt1 | contig 10944 bp, 10 predicted proteins | sample sta12Can44000108_FD_203841 | JGI IMG/M metagenome (GOLD analysis project Ga0306923, IMG submission 203841) | Lab enrichment of tropical soil microbial communities from Luquillo Experimental Forest, Puerto Rico - statanox.12C.anox.44.000.108 (v2)... | ecosystem: Environmental > Terrestrial >...
CCCGACGAGGGAGCATCAATGCAATTCAGCGCGAAGATCCCGGGCCCGGAAATCTCCCTGGGCGGGGTGCGAATGAACTTTTCCTACAAGGATTATTTCAATACCGAGCCTACCACCGGTTACGAGACGCTCGTCTACGACTGCATGATCGGCGACGCGATGCTGTTCAACCGCGCCGACGGAGTCGAAGCCGGTTGGGAAGTGGTGCAGCCGATCCTCGATTTGTGGCACGACGACAAGACTGCACCGCTCGAAACCTACGCTACAGGGAGCGCCGGTCCTGAAGCAGCCGACAATCTGCTGTGGCGAAGCGGCCGACAATGGCGCCCGATCGCGTGATAGCTGCGCTCAAATGAGCCGTCCGGTCATCGTTTCGCCTTCGATCTTGTCGGCCGATTTCGGCCGGCTCGGTGACGAGGTTAGAGCTGTGGACGCCGCGGGGGCCGACTGGATCCATGTCGATGTCATGGATGGCCGCTTTGTGCCAAACATTACGATTGGTCCTGTGGTCGTCGAGGCGGTGCGAAAAGCGACAGCCAAGCCGGTCGACGTTCATCTGATGATTGTCGAGCCCGAGCGCTATCTGGACGATTTCGCGCGAGCGGGGGCAAACCATCTCATCGTCCATTGCGAACCGAGTTCGACAATCCATCTGCATCGAACCTTGGGCCATATCCGCGACCTGGGAAAGACCCCCGGAGTGGTTCTGAACCCCGCCACGCCTCTGTCCCAGATCGAATACGTGCTCGATCTCTGCGGCGTCGTCTTGATCATGACGGTGAACCCAGGTTTCGGCGGACAGCAGTTCTTGCCGGAAATGCTGCCCAAGATCCGCGCCCTGCGGCGCCTCTGCGATGAACGCGGGCTCGATCCTGTCATCGAGGTAGATGGCGGTCTGAGCGGCGAGAATGCCTGGCAGGTCCTGGAAGCCGGGGCGAGAGCGATTGTCGCCGGCTCCCATGTGTTTCACGCGCCGGATTACGCCCGCGCGATCTCGTCCATCCGCAACTCGGTGCGCCCCAACTCCTAAGGAGCACAGATGTCCCCAACACCAGCGAGCATCGAGGTGTCCAGGGATGCCGAGGCCTTGGCCCATCGGGTCGCGCAATGGATCACCGATTTGGCCACGGCCAGCCGTGAGCGTTTTGCGATTTGCCTGTCCGGCGGTTCGACCCCGCGGCGGCTCTATCAGCTGCTGGCCGAAAGCCCCTATCGCGAGGCGCTGCCTTGGGAGCGTGCCCATTGGTTCTGGGGCGACGAGCGGTTCGTTCCCTGGGACCACGCCGACAGCAATTACAGAATGGTGCGAGAGGCCTTGCTGGCGCGAGCGCCCGCACCTGCGCAAAATATCCACGGTATCGTGACGACGGGCACTCCGGCCGAGGCCGCCGGCTCTTATGAACGAACACTAAAATCGTACTACGGGGCCGCCACGCTCGATCCCGCGCGCCCCCTCTTCGACGTGCAGATCCTTGGTCTCGGGCCCGACGGGCATACGGCGTCGCTGTTTCCGGGAACGAGTGTGCTCGAAGAACGCAATCGCTGGGTGGCCGAGGTGATCGGTGCCAGGGCCGAGGCGCGGATAACCCTGACTTACCCGGTGCTTCAAAGCAGCCGACACACGGCATTTCTCGTGGCCGGCACGGAAAAACGAGAAATACTGGCGCGGGCTCTGGCTGGCGATACCGAATTGCCGGCAGCACGAGTGCGGCCCGTCGACGAGTTGATCTGGTTTGCCGACGAGGCCGCAGCGCAGTTCCGACCATGATAGTCAACCGCGACGAGCTGAAGCGCGCGGCGGCACTGCGCGCGATCGAAGAGGTCAAGGACGGCATGGTCGTCGGGCTCGGGACAGGATCCACGGCGGCCTTTGTCGTCGAAGGGCTCGGGGCACGTGTCGCGAAGGGGCTAAAAGTCGTCGGGATCCCGACTTCCGAGCGGACTGCCGCGCAAGCGCGCCGGCTCGGGATTTCGATCGCGACTTTCGCCGAATATCAGCGCTTGGATCTGACGATAGACGGCGCCGACGAGGTGCAACTCGGCACGCTCGATTTGATCAAAGGGCTGGGCGGTGCCTTGCTGCGCGAAAAGATCGTCGCGTCCGCTAGCAACCGGTTAGTCATCGTCGTCGATCAGGAAAAGCTCGTCGAGCAGCTTGGCGAGCACACGCCCGTGCCGGTTGAGGTGACGCAGTTCGGTTGGCAAGCTACCGCCGTCGCGCTGGCGAAGCTCGGATGTGTTCCTGAACGGCGCTACACTGTTGGCGAGCAGCCCTATGTCACCGACGGTGGTAATTTCATTCTCGATTGCTGCTTCGGACCACTCGCTGATCCGCGCGCAGTCGAGAAGAGGATCGCGTTGACCGTGGGGACGGTCGAGAGCGGACTCTTTGTCGACCGCAGCTCGATTGTGGTGGTAGCGTCCTCGACCGGCGTCGAAGTCTTGACACCACCAGCCAGGGGGCGAGGGTAATCTAACGAAAAGAGGCCGTCTCGTTGAGGCGGCCTCAGGTATTCACTGTTAGGAATATTAGCGACCGGATTCGCTGTGGTAACTCCGGCGCGGGGTCGAAGAGCCGGTATACGGCTCGTCCTGACTAAAGCTGGCCAGACAGGATTGACGAAGTTGCGGATCGGTAATCGGGCCGCATTCCTTCCGCATTCGCGCTTGACGGAAGGCGCGGTTGGTTTCGAGCAAGTTATCGTAGTGTTGGCTCGCGATGACATTCTGGCGCGCCGACCACGAAGGCGAGGAGTCGCCAGGAGTGGCCTGCGGACCATTGGTCACCATCCGGGTCCCGCTTGTACCAGGGGTGGCGGCCATTTGGGCGTGAGCAGGCATCATCGCAACTGCCGTCAGACAGGCGGTCGCGAAGGTTAAGCTCGTCGCAGTTTTAAGCAGCATGACAATCACCTCCATAAGATGGTTGCCCCCGACGGCAAACATACGACATGGCACTTACGTTCCGCGCGAGGGAATATCTAAGAAGCTAGGTTGTCGTGGACCAGATTTAGAAATCTGGATCAGGAAGACCGCGGCGACGGCAGGCGGCGAGCAAGGTGTTGAGCAACAAGCAGGCGATCGTCATCGGGCCCACGCCGCCCGGCACCGGCGTGATTGCTCCGGCAACGGCGCTTACCGAGGCGTAATCGACGTCCCCGACGACGCGGCTCCGCCCTTCGGGGCCCGCCACCGCGTTGATGCCGACATCGATGACTGTGGCGCCCGGCCTTACCCAGTCGGCCTTGATCAACTGAGGCCGGCCGGTCGCGGTGATAAGGATATCGGCACACCGGCAAATATCGGAGGCGTCTGCTGTTTTGGAGTGGACCACCGTGACCGTGCAATCCGCTGCGAGGAGCAACGCCGCCAGCGGCTTCCCGACGATGTTCGATCGCCCGAGAACGACAGCGGCGGCGCCGGTCAGATCGGGACGCACCGTGCGCAGCAGACGTAGACAGCCTTGCGGCGTGCACGGCACCATGGTGGGAAGTCCGCTCCACAATCGGCCGACATTCAGCGGATGAAATCCGTCGACGTCCTTGGCGGGATCGACCACGGCGATGACGCGGTGGGGATCGATTTGTCGAGGCAGCGGCAGCTGAACCAATATCCCGTCGATCCGGTCGTCGCGGTTGAGCTTTTCGATCTCCGCGATGAGCCCCTTCTCCGAGATATCTGCCGGCAAACGAATGTCGAAGGCTTCGAGCCCGGAACCAGCGCACGCCCGAGCCTTGGTTCGTATATAGACCTGGCTCGCCAGGTCGTCTCCGACCAAGACGGTAGCGAGACCTGGGGCGATCCCCATCTCGTCGAGCAGCCGTGACGCAATCCCGCGGGCACATTGTCGCAACCCAGTGGCGACCGCGCTGCCGTCGATTACTTTGGCCTGCCCCACCTCCCTCCTCCCGATCGAACGCTCCGATGGCCGACACTACTCAAGAGCGCGTGCTCCCGGTAGGGCGCGTCCCCACCCGTCAGGTCATCCTGGCACCTTTATCAGAAAAGAATCTTACCCAATTTAGGCTTGTGTCGAAGCATCTCCGATGGCGCAGATCTGTCGCGGCGAATTGTCGTAGCCCTCTCGATGCGTTGCCATTTAACTACGAATTAAGACTCGGGGAACTCTGCTGTCGGCCGCCGCAGGACGCCTAACTTTCCGATGACCGATCTCGTCCTCAAGCACGGGCTCACCTGCGCCGATCTTTACGCCCGCGAGGGTCTGGTCCGCCTCGATCGTGCATTCGTCGCGCATCTCGCTACGGTTGATGTCGGTCTGCACGACCGACTGATGACGGCGCGGCGCGACCCGAACGCGATCGAGCGCCTCGACGAATCGAACCTGCTGGTCGATCTCGCGCCCCATCTCGAGGATTTCGCCGGTGAGCTGTTCGGCATCGAGGCCGAGGTTCGGGCGCTGCAGGAGCGCCATCACGAACTGGCGCCGCTCCATTCGGTTAAGCGCCTCTTTGTCCAGCGTCGCGCCGTCAAAGGGGTAAACGAAGCCGACGCCGCGGCGATCGACGGGATCAGCCTCGCGCAGGAGCTTGATCGGCTGATGGGGGCATTGCGCGACGCCGGTGGCGGGATCGCCGCCTGGGAGCGGCGTTATGCCGAGCACGTGACGAATTGGCTCGAGGACGAGGCCGCCAATACCGGACCGCTGGAGACAGCGCAGCATTATGCTGCCTGGGCGACATTGTCGCCCGAAGGCCGGCGCAAACACCGGCGCGGCGTGCTGTTCAAAGTTCCGTATCGGCTCGATATGCAGCACCTCGTGCCGGTCGAGACCGTTGAGCGCGACGGGGTCACGATGCTGCGGCTGCCCGAAGACGAATGGCGGCACCGCGATGGCTTCGCATTGACCGACGGGGGTACCGACCTTACGGGGGCGCTCGACCAAGCGAATTACTGCATCTGGTGCCACAACCAGGGCAAGGACAGCTGCTCGCAGGGGCTCAGAGAGAAGGACGGCGGATTCAAGAAGAGCGTCTTTGGCGTGACGTTGGCGGGCTGCCCGCTCGAGGAAAAGATCTCGGAGATGAATTTGGTGAAGGCGCGCGGCAACAGCCTCGGCGCCCTCGCCATCGTCGCCGTCGACAACCCGATCTGTGCGGCGACCGGCCACCGCATCTGCAACGACTGCATGAAGGCCTGCATCTATCAGCGGCAGGACCCGGTCGACATTCCGCAGATCGAGACCCGCACGCTTAAGGACGTTCTCGGGCTGCCGTGGGGTTTCGAGATCTATTCGCTGCTGACGCGGTGGAACCCGCTCAACCTCCGGCGGCCATTGCCGCGCCCGGCGAGCGGCTACAAGGTGCTCGTCGTCGGGCTCGGTCCGGCGGGGTTCACGTTGGCGCATCATCTGCTGAATGACGGCCATTTTGTCGCCGCGATCGACGGGCTCAAGATCGAACCGCTACCGCCCGAGATCTGCGGTGTGACCGTCGACGGCGCGCGGCGCCTGTTCGAGCCGATCCGGGATATTGCGAGCCTCGTCGAGCGGCTCGACGACCGGGTGATGGCCGGGTTCGGCGGCGTCGCCGAGTACGGCATCACCGTGCGTTGGGACAAAAATTTCCTGAAGATCGTCCGCCTGCTGCTCGAGCGTCGCGCGGGCTTTGCGATGTATGGCGGTGTGCGGTTTGGCGGGACGGTGACGATCGACAGCGCGTTCGCTCTCGGCTTCGACCATGTGGCGCTGTGCGCCGGAGCCGGCCGGCCCACGGTGATTGCGATGAAGAACGGGCTGGCGCCGGGAGTGCGGCAGGCCTCGGATTTCCTGATGGCGCTGCAATTGACCGGTGCCGCCAAGACCGAGAGCATCGCCAACCTGACCGTGCGGCTGCCGGTGGTCGTGATCGGCGGCGGTCTCACCGCGATCGACACGGCGACCGAGTCGCTCGCCTATTATCCGCTGCAGGTCGAAAAATTCCTGTCGCGGTACGAGATCCTCGTCGCCGAGCGCGGCGAAGAGGCGGTGCGCGCCGAGTGGAACCCCGCCGAGCGCGAGGTCGCCGCCGAGTTCATCGACCATGCCCGCGCGATCCGCGCGGAGCGCGAGGCGGCCCGCCGCGACGGCCGGGCGCCTCGCCTCGCGAACCTGATCGACGATTGGGGCGGCGTGACGATCGCCTACCGCCGGCGCCTGATCGACTCGCCGAGTTACACGCTCAACCACGAGGAAGTCGCGAAAGCGATGGAAGAGGGAATCCGCTTTGCGGAGCTCCTCACCCCGGTCGAGGTCGATGTCGACGTCTTCGGCCAAGCCGCGGCATTGCGCCTGACCCGACCCGCGACCGAAACGCAAGCCGAGCCGGAGGAGATCGTATTGCCGGCGCGCACGATCCTCGTCGCTGCCGGGACTCAGCCGAACACAGTGCTCGGCCGCGAAGATCCTGCGAATATCGCCCTCGATGGGCGCCATTTCCGCGCGCTCGACGAGGACGGAAACCCGGCGACACCCGAGCGGGTCGCCAAGCCCTCGGCTGTGCGGGTGCTGACACATTTGCGGCCAGACGGTCGCGCGGTCAGCTTTTTTGGCGACCTGCATCCAAGCTTCTCCGGCAACGTCGTGAAGGCGATGGGTGGTGCGACGCAGGGTTATCCGGTGGTGAGCCGCATGCTGGGGCGCCTCACCCCCTCGGCGCCGTCGACGGCCGAGCTGGCGGCGCGGCTCGATTTCGAATTGCGTGCGCGAGTGCATGAGATTGTTCGGCTGACGCCGAACATCGTCGAGGTCGTCGTGCAGGCGCCGATTGCGGCGCGCGCTTTCAAGCCCGGCCAGTTCTACCGCTTGCAGAATTACGAACATTGCGCAGCGCGGATCGACGGCACGACGTTGGCGATGGAGGGACTCGCGTTGACCGGTGCCGGCATCGACACGGAAGCGGGCCTGCTGTCGACGATCGTGCTGGAGATGGGCGGCTCTTCCGATCTATGCGCGCTCCTGAAGCCAGGCGAGCCGGTTATCCTGATGGGTCCGACCGGAACTCCGACCGAAACGCCGTCGGGCGAAACCGTATTGCTCGTGGGAGGTGGGCTCGGGAACGCGGTGTTGTTCTCGATCGGCGCGGCGTTTCGCGCGCGCGGCTCGCGGGTGCTCTATTTCGCCGGCTACAAATTGCTGCAGGACCGCTACAAGGTCGTGGACATCGAGCACGCCGCCGATTGCGTCGTCTGGTGCTGCGACGAGGCGCCGGGCTTCGTTCCCGGCCGGCCGCAGGATCTCGCCTTTGTCGGCAACATCGTCGATGCGATCGAGGCCTACGGCTCGGGCGCACTGGGAGCGACCCGGATCCCGCTCTCCGCGGTCGATCGGATCATCGCGATCGGCTCGGACGGCATGATGAACGCCGTCGCTGAGGCGCGCCGGGCCGGGTTGAAACGCTATTTCCGCCCCGACCACCGGGCGATCGCGTCGATCAACTCGCCGATGCAGTGCATGATGAAGGAGATATGCGCGCAGTGCCTCCAGCGCCACCGCGATCCCGTGACCGGCACCGAGACGGTCGTGTTCTCCTGCTTCAACCAGGACCAAGAGATGGACCGTGTCGATTTCCGTACCCTGCGCCGCCGCCTGTCCCAGAATGGTGTCCAGGAAAAGCTAACCAAGCTCTGGGTCGACCGCTGCTTGCAGCATCTCGGCGAGCGCCCGGCAATGGCGGCGGAGTAGAGACCGTACTTAGGACCGTCAGCATTTGCCGGCCGGCGTTCCACTAGCCGGCTTCGACATCGAAAAAGGTAGCTTTCGCCGAATCGCGCCTCCTGATTGAGGAAGTTCTCGCACCAGCAGCAGATCGCCCTCCTAGTGGTCTGACACAATCACTTGATAGCCATGATTGACGTTTTCGATGATGCAGTCGGGACCGGCGGTCCAGATGAACGGCTTGGGTTTGCGCTTGTGTTCGCCGGGCTGCCGGTTGATCGCGGCTTACGAGTCGACCAGCGATGGAAAGGCGCCGCGTTGCAGGCGTCGACGGGTAAGCGAGGCGAAGAAGGTCTCGACCGTATTCGCCCATGGCCCAGAAACCGCGACGGGCGTCGTTGCCGTGGCGACACATGCGATAGCTCCTAGATCCCGCGGACGTCGATCGATGCAAGGCAGGAGCTAATGGCTTTGTTTCGCAAGAAAGATGTTTTCGGCCGCGCTCGCCGCTCCTCGTAAATCGGTCAAAAGCTCGTCATTCGGTATCTCCTGCGACCAGCGTAACGGCATCCAAAATCGGGGGCGCGGGACGATTCCGGCGTCGGTCCTGTAGCTGTCGGAGCTCGTCGAGGGTCCGAAAAAGCGACCGTTCCAGGCCCCTTTCGCGCGGGAGAACTTGCCTAAGGCGTCGCCCTCTTTGGCGTCGGCGTCGAGCGCGCGTCCGAGGAGGAGCTTGTCCTGGTCCCGCTCGTGTTTAGCCCGCGCAAGCGCCTCCGTCGCTTCCGTATGCGCGGCTTTGTCCGTGATGTCGGGGGCGAAGACCGGGAAGGTCACCTCGTAGGAACCGACCTGGTCTGCGAGCTGGTTCACCTTGAGTACCCGGACCCGCCAATCGAAGAGCGCGGTCTCGGCGCGTGCCAAGCGCCCTAGCCTCCACATAGTGTTGACCGCGCGGTCCACGAGAAGTTCCTCGATCGGCCCTACAGGCGAGAGCTCTGCGCGAACCTGGTTCAGGAGGTCTTCGAAGGCATCTGCGTCCTCTCCCGGGAGGACGACGTCACGGGTAAGAAGCCCGTGCCGGAGCGCGTTGAGGCGGACGACGGCTTTTCCTTCCTGCGTCTTTGGTCCCGTGGAGTGGAGAGCGTTCGCCCGGTTAGCGGCCTTCTGTCGTTCGCTCGTCATTGTTCCCGCGTTCCCCTGATTTCATCGCATTGGACGGGCTCAGCCCAGCCGTTGTTAAGTCTAATAATAGTAAAAACGCAATAGTGCTATATTCGCACTGGGTGTCTTTTGGGATCTTAGAGCGTTTGGTGTCCTTTGGGCTCTTAGAAATCGCCATTACAGGCGCCGTTGCTGACCTAGGCAGCGAAGCATTCCCGTCCGCCGCCGCTCGGGCGGAAGCATGCCAAATCGGGCCACGTAGCTCTCTAACACTTTCGGGTTGGGGAAGTCGCGTCCCGCAAAAGCTTGCCCGCTCCTCGGCATTACTTTCTGTCTGCAGCTGCCGATGCTCGCGCAGCCCGTCCTGGAATTTTCCGTCTTGAAATACAGCCCGCCCGATATCGCAACTCAGGTGTTTTCGGCCTTTGCCTTGAGGGTGGCGCCGTGGCTCCGCCAATGCCGCCTCCAACACTTCGCGGATGAGCTGGCAGCATATGCAGTGCCGCTGCTCTGGCGTTCGCATGCACTCACTGAGGCCGCTGATCGCGCGAAATTTTATCAATGCCGGCAGTGAGAATCGGTTCTGGGAGTACGGTGTGGCTCTCAGCCAGATACCTTCTCCAGATCTATCTGCTGTCGCGCCCGAAAGACAGTGCGCTCCCCGGCCTTTACATCGGCCGATATAGTCCACAGCCGCAAAGCCACATTGAGAGGATCGATGCGGAGCGCGGACCAGAAGGCAAGCTCGCCGATCCGATGCTGTTTCGCATGGCAGGTGGTGCACAGAGGAACGGCGTAGCGATCGCCCGGCTTCATCCCGACACCACCATCGGTTCCGGTACGCACATGCGCGGCGTCTGATGGCGCGGCTCTACCGCAGGCGACGCAGGAGAGCTGACGGACAAAAGCTAGGTGCTGCACCCGCCTACGGAAGTCAGGCGCGGGCTTGCCGTGCGTCACCGTGCGGGGGATGCGGGGGGCGGGCATCAGTCTTATATCGACGATCGCGGCCGTGCATATGCAGCCGAGCCGAACCGCGCTTTCGGATGTTCCGTCACGGGACAATCCCCAGACTTGCCCGTAGCGCCGCCTTCAATGCCAATTGGCCTTGCGGAACCGGCACGTCATTCGTAGCGCGGATCTTTTCCATGACCCGCTCGACAAAGAAGTTGAAGATCTGCAGTTCGCGGTCGAGGGCTTTGATGAACTTCTCGTCGGGCTCAACCCGCATGACGACCTTGGGGAGCACGTCATGCCAGCATACGATATCGACCCAGCTTCGCTGGGATATGTAGAGCTGACCTTGCAACTGAGGCCTGAAGCGTTCATTGACTTGGCCGGAAATCCAGTATTCGACCTGTGTCTGCGGTAGCGGGGCCTTGATTTCCAATAGGCCTTCGTCACCGACGAGCCGATCAGGACTGCATCCGACAGTGTGATGGTCATCAGTGATGAAGCCGACCCTCTCAACGGTCACATCTTGATCGAATTCATACCAATCGGCCGCCTCGGCCTCGACGATCAAGCCCCACTCCATGGCGGGCGACCTGTAGAACTCGATTTTCCGCTGCAGTATCCGTTCGGCGATCAGAAGGCAGGCATATTCCCGCCACTGTTTCGACGGCTTGCCTTGGGGCGTGATGATCTTGTGGAAGTGCGAGCTCGTTGGGATCCCAAGCTTGAGGCGGTCATGAGCTTCCGAATATTGCGCCACGTCATGAAAGATGGGCATGACTGGCCTCTGCCTTAGCTATCTGTTCCTCGAGAGTGGCAATCGCCTTGCGATAGTCCCGAGCAGCAATTGTCGCTACGGCAGCTTCGAGAGAACCGGCTTCCTCGATGCTCTGCGCCTTCATGTATTTCAGAAACTTCGGCCCGCCTTTTGCTTTTTTGAGCAGACCGAGAATTGTCTTGGTCTGGGCCTCGTCGATTGTTCCTCCGGTTCCGTTGTCATCATCCCCGACCACCACAATGTTGAAGATGTTGCACGCGACGTAGCGGCGGAGGAAAGAATTGGTGCTCCCCACTGCCTGCACGTCCGACTTGCCGCCCGAGGTGTCGAGCGGGGCCGGCATAAAGGAATCTTCATAATGGCCGCTCGGCAGGTGCTTCAGGCGGCCGCGGATCAGGAT
>Ga0306923_10007385_pt1 | contig 10943 bp, 12 predicted proteins | sample sta12Can44000108_FD_203841 | JGI IMG/M metagenome (GOLD analysis project Ga0306923, IMG submission 203841) | Lab enrichment of tropical soil microbial communities from Luquillo Experimental Forest, Puerto Rico - statanox.12C.anox.44.000.108 (v2)... | ecosystem: Environmental > Terrestrial >...
GAGAGCGGTGAGGCCGGCGATCCACATCTTCGCCGGGCTGAACGTGTGCATCCAGGCGATGACGCCGATCACCGTGTCGTCGCTGCTGGCGTCCAGGGCGACGCGGCGGATCTCGTCCGGCCCGGTGAGCACCGGCTTCCACACGACGCGGACCGGCATGTCCGGGGCGGCCGCCAGGGCCTCTTTGATGCCATACGACTGGTCGGCTACCTGCCGGAGCGTCTCCTCCCCGTACAGGTGCTGGCTCCCGGTGAGGAACCAGACCTCGAGGTCGCTGTAGGCAGTCGGTGCGGACATCAGCGCGGCGCTCCTTTGGCGGGTTGTCCGTAAACATTCTGGTACCGGTCGAAGAGCGCGTCGATGTCCGCGGGATCGAGGGGTAGCAGCTCGCCGCCCTGCCGCGCGACGTGCACGGTCCGGGCGGCGTCCTCCGCCATGACGGCGGCCTTGACGGCGTCGCGCGCGTCCTTGCCAATGGCGAACAGGCCGTGATTGCGCATCAGGACCGCCCGGGACCGGTGGCCGGACAAGGTGGCGACGATGCCGCGGCCGATCGAGTCGTCGCCGATGATCGCGAACGGGCCGACCGGGATCTCGCCGCCGAATTCGTCCGCCATCCCGGTGATCACGCACGGGACCGGCTCGCCCCTGGCGGCCCAGGCGGTGGCGTAGGTGGAGTGCGTGTGCACGACGCCACCGACCTCCGGCATGGCCCGGTAGACGTAAGCGTGGGCGGCCGTATCGCTCGACGGGGAAAGCCCCGAACCTTCCGTCCCCGCCACCACGGCGCCGGACAGGTCGCAGAGCACCATGTTCGCCGGCGTCAAGTCGTCGTAGTCGACGCCGCTCGGCTTGATGACGAACAGGTCTGTGCCGGGCACCCGCCCGGAGACGTTGCCCGCGGTCCAGACGACGAGACCGTACCTGACAAGCTCGGCGTGCAGCCGGGCCACCTGCGCGCGAACCCTTCTGATCTCGTCGTCCTCCATCATGACAGGGCCTCCCGGCGCAGCGCGCGAAGCCGGTGCATGACCTCGTTCTCGCCGCGGCCGAAGTAGTCGTGCAGCCGCGAGTACTCGGCGTACAGCCGGTCGTAGGCGTCGGCCGCCGCCGGCTCGGGATGGTAGGTGCGCGCGCCGCGGCCGCCCATCGCCTCTCCCGCCGCGGGGACGTCCTCGTAGGCGCCCGCGGCGACCGCCGCGTGGATCGCGGCGCCGAGCGCGGGGGCCTGCGCGCTGGCGCAGGTCGCGATGGGCATGCGCAGGACGTTCGCGTACGTCTGCATGAGGAAGGCGTTCTGCAGCAGCCCGCCGGCGGCGACGAACTCGGTCACCGGGCAGCCGTGCGCGTCGAAGGTCTCGACGATCTTCCGCGTGCCGAAGGCGGTCGATTCGATCAGCGCGCGGTAGACATCTTCCGGCTGGGTGGCGAGGGTCATGCCCAGGACCAGGCCGGACAGGTCGTGGTCCACGAGCACGGACCTGTTTCCCGATTCCCAGTCGAGGGCGAGCAGCCCGTGCGCGCCCACCGGCTGCGCCTGGGCCAGCGCGGTCAGGTGCTCGTGCAGGCTGCGCCCGGCGCGCTCGGCGTCGGCCGCGTAGCTGCCGGGGACGAGGTTGTTAGCGAACCAGGCGAAGATGTCCCCGACGCCGGACTGGCCGGCCTCGTAGCCGTAAAGGCCGCGCACGATGCCGCCGTCCACCACCCCGCACATGCCCGGGACCTCGGACAGCACCTTGGCGTTCATCACATGGCAGGTCGACGTGCCCATGATCGCCAGCATGTGCCCCGGCCGCACGGCCTGCGCGGCCGGCGCGGTCACGTGCGCGTCCACGTTGCCGACCGCGACCGCGATCCCCGCGGGGAGGCCGGTCCACGCCGCCGCCTGGGCGGACAAGGTGCCCGCCGCGTCCCCCAGGTGCCCGATGGGGGCGGCGAGCTTGGTCTCGGCGAAGTTCGCGAAGTAGGGGTTCAGCGCCGTGAGGAACCCGGTGCCCGGGTACCGGCCGTCCTGGTAGATGCCCTTGTACCCGGCCGTGCACGCGTTCCGGACGTAGCTGCCGGTCAGCTGCCAGATGATCCAGTCCGCCGCCTCGGCCCAGTGGTCCATCCGGTGATAGATCTCCGGATCCTCCTCCAGGAGCTGCAGCGCCTTGGCGAATTCCCATTCCGAGGAGATCGCCCCGCCGTAGCGCGGCAGCCAGCTTTCCCCGCGCTCCCGGGCCATGGCGTTGATCCGGTCGGCCTGCGGCTGGGCGGCGTGATGCTTCCAGAGCTTGACGTAGGCGTGCCGGCGATTCCGGTACTCGGGGATCTCGCACAGCGGCGTCCCGTCCGCGAGGACGGGCAGCACCGTGCAGGCAGTGAAGTCGGTGCCGACGCCGATGACGTCCGCCGCGTCGACGCCCGCCGACCGCAGCGCTTCCGGCACGACACGCCGCAGCACGTCCAGGTAATCGGCGGGCACTTGCAGCGCCCAGTCGGGCGGCAGCTCGCCGCCGCCCGGCAGCTCGCGGTCGATGACCCCGTGCGGGAACTCGGCCACCGCCGTGCCCGCTTCCGTGCCGTCGCTGACGCGCACGACAAGAGCGCGGCCGGATAGAGTCCCGAAATCCACGCCGATCACGTACCGCTCACCGCTCATGGTTTTCCTCGCCCGCCTGATGTGACCGGTAACATGGCTGCACCATATTCGCACGGTCCAATACCGCCGTCAACGTTTCAACTAAGTAAAGCGGCGCAGCTCACACTGGCGCGACGGAGGTCCGGACAATGAGCCGCGGTACCACCAGCGGCGAGACGGGTGAGACGGGAGAGGCGGCCGGCTCCGCGCCCGCGTAGCCGTCGGGCGCTTCGGTCCGGCCGATCGCGTCCATCAGCAAGGTCACGCACCGCACGCCCAGCTCGCCGAAGTCCTGGCGCACCGTCGTCAGCGGCGGCCAGAAGTGCGCGGACTCGGGGATGTCGTCGAAACCGACGATGCTGATGTCGCCCGGTACGTCGAGTCCCGCCGCGCGGAAGGCGTGAATGAGCCCGAGGGCCATCTGGTCGTTGGACGAGAACACCGCGGTGAACGGCAGCTCCGCGCCGCCGCGGACGAGGGACCGGCCGATCTCGTAGCCCGAGTCGGCGGTCCAGTCGCCGTACAGCGGGGGTGCCCACGACAGTCCCGCCGCTCGCAGTTCCGCCTTGTACGCGCGCAGGCGCGATTGCGCGTCGTTCCAGTCCGGCGGCCCGGCCACGTGCAGAATCCGCTCGTGCCCCTGGGCGAGCAGGTATTTGAGCACCATCCGTACGCCGGCCTCCTGGTCGATCGCGGCGACCGGGATGCCGCCCGCGCCGCCCTGCTCGCCCTGGGCCGCCACGATGGGCACGTTCATCGGCACCGAGGCCAGCCGGGACAGCACGGAGGTCCGCGGCGCGACGATGACGATCCCCTCGACGTTCTGGCTGAGCAGTTCCTCGATCGCCGCCGAGATCGCCCCGGGGGCGACGGACGCGAGGTGGGCCACGGTCGCGTAGTAGCCGCGCTCGCGCGCCGCGTCCTCCACCGCGCTCACGCTGCTCGCCGGGCCGTAATGGGTGCCGACCGCGGCCGCCAGTATCCCGATGGTCTGCGAGCGCCGCATCGACAGCATCCGGGCGGCCCGGCTGGGCCGGAACTGGAGCTGGTCCATCGCGGCGAGCACCCGGGACTTCGTGACTTCGCGGATGCTCGGGTGCCCGTTGAGGACGCGCGAGACCGTCTGGTGGGAGACTCCGGCGAGGCGTGCGACATCGCGGATGCTCGCCGGGCGCGGGCGAGACCCTCCCCTGCCGTCGCGGCTGTCGGTGACCTGCTGCACGCATTGAGCATCGCATATTCCCAGAGCGCCTTAATCCAGTGAGGCGCCGGTGAACCGTGTGCGGGAGCGTAACCATGTTGCGACTGCCAGCCCCCGCCGCGCCCCGCTGCACCCCGCCCGCCGCCGGCCCCTCCCGCCGCTCGCCGCCGGCCCCCGCCGCACCCCGCCTCCGGTCGCTACCGGCGTATTGTTAGCGGTCACATTATCTCGGCGATCCTGTTATCCTCGATAGAAATGTGACCGGTAACATACGGGGCGCGTTAAGGAGGCCGATGATGGCTGACCACGCTGACCGCGCAGGCCGCGGTGACCAGGCGGTGTCCGAGGCTGATCGCGGTGACCAAGTGGCGCCCGAGCCGCGCGCTGGCCGCGCCCAGGCCATGGCGCGGACGCCGGTGACGACACCCAGCGGATCCGCGAGAGTCCCATCATGATTCGAAATGTTAGCGTTAACTTTTCGCTGACCACCGCCAACGTGATTTCCGGTCGCGGCAGATCCCGGAGCGCGCGCGCGTATCCCCCAGCGCGTCCGCGCTCCGGCCCCGCCGAACGGAGGGGCCGACCGTGTACCGGTATGTGACACTGCCGGGCCGCCCGATGATCGTGTGGCTGTGGGACACCTGGGGACCGGACCGCCGCGGCCGCGGAGTGAGCGGTGACCGGGCGACGGCACAGCGCGCCGCGGAGGCGTGCCTGCGCAACGGCCAGGCGAGCGGCGCCCGGCTGGAAGAGGCGCTCGCCATCCTCGGGACCGAGAGCCTGACCTCGCTCTACCAGCGCACCGGCCAGGGGTGGCAGGCACGGCACGACACCGGCGGCGGCATCAGCTGGGAGCCGCTGACCGCGCACCCGCGCGACACGAACCGCTGACCGGGCGAGCTATACGCGGTAACTATATTTCCCTATAGTGGAAACGCAGTTACCGGTACAGAGGAGCCCACCATGCGCATGGACGACATGATCCTGGTCAGCATCGACGACCACATGATCGAGCCACCGGACATGTACAAGAACCACGTCCCCGCCAAGTGGGCCGGCGAGGCGCCGAAGGTGGTCCGCAACGAGCGCGGCGTCGATGAGTGGGTGTTCCAGGGAGAGAAGACCGCGACGCCGTTCGGCATGGCGGCGACCGTCGGCTGGCCGAAGGAAGAGTGGGGCTTCAACCCCGGCGCCTACTCCGAGCTCCGCCCGGGCTGCTTCGACGTGCACCAGCGCGTCGAGGACATGAACGCCAACGGAGTGCTGGCGTCGATGTGCTTCCCGACGATGGCCGGGTTCAACGCCCGCACCTTCCACGAGGCGAGGGACAAGGAGCTGGCGCTGGTCATGCTCCAGGCCTACAACGACTGGGCCATCGACGAGTGGTGCGGCGCCTACCCCGGCCGGTTCATCCCGCTGGGCCTGGTCCCCATGTGGGATGTGGAGCTGGCCGCCGCCGAGGTGCACCGGCTGAGCAAGAAGGGCTGCCGCTCGATCAGCTTCCTCGAGACGCCGCACGTGCAGGGGTTCCCGAGCTTCCTGTCCGGCTACTGGGACCCGATGCTCCAGGCGCTGTGCGAGGAGAACATGGTCCTGTCGCTGCACATCGGCGCCGGGTTCGACGTCATCAAGCGCCCGCAGGAGGCGCCGGTCGACCACCTGATGGTGCTGGCCTGCCAGATCAGCGCGATCACGGCTCAGGACCTGCTGTTCGGCCCGACGCTGCGCCGCTTCCCCGACCTGAAGGTCGCCCTCTCCGAAGGCGGGATCGGCTGGATCCCGTTCTACTTCGACCGGATCGACCGCCACTTCACCAACCAGGCCTGGCTGCACGACGGCGGTGACTTCGGCGGCAAGCTCCCGTCAGAGGTCTTCCGCGAGCACATCCTGGCCTGCTACATCACCGACCCGTCGGGCCTGCTGCTGCGCGACCGGATCGGCACTGACATCATCGCCTGGGAGTGCGACTACCCGCACACCGACACCACCTGGCCGGAATCCCCCGAGTTCACCTGGGACGAACTCCAGCAGGCCGGCGTCCCTGACGCCGAGATCCACAAGATCACCTGGCAGAACGCCTGCCGCTTCTTCGGCTGGGACCCGCTCAAGCACACCCCCCGCGAGCAGGCGACGGTCGGCGCGCTCCGCGCCCAGGCCAAGGATGTCGACACCACCCGCATGCCCCGCCAGGAATGGCGCCAGCGAAACGAGGCCGCCGGCATCGGCGTCTTCTAACCCGCGCCAACCCCCGCGCCGCCACCAGCGTCGCCCATCCCGCGCCGCCACCGGCGTCATCGACCCAGCGCCGCACACCTGACGCCGTCGGCGGCGTCTTCCACCACGCGCCGCCGCCTCAGCCACCCCACCAGTCCCGTCATATCCGCCGCCTTCGCGCCGGGGCTGAATTTGCCTGAACCTAAGGTTCAGGCAAATTCGACATTGCATCGGCGGTGCACCCACATATCGGGCAAATCGGACGGAAAAGGTGTCACCGCCGATGCAAAGTTCACCAGCGATGCAAAGTTGCCTGCTCGGGGAGCCGTTAGGTGCGCTTGTCTAACGGTCCGGCGCGAGTTGAAGCATGCCGATTGCGCAATCGACCACGCCAGAGGGGGACATGGCAATACCTTTGATATCCGACGCTCATTTCTGGTTCGCCGCTTGGTTGAAAACCGTCTTCACGGGTAGCAGGGCACGCTACAGGTAACGCAATACGGTCGCAGCACGGTCCCACACAAGGCTGGCGAGGTACCTCGTCGGCCTTGCGTCTGAGTCCGCTTACCGGGCGGGGCAAGGGATGGAGGTACACCGACAATGCGGTGGCGCCAAACGTTCATGGCAGAGGTCCACGAGTCACTTGTCCAGCTCGGTCTGCGAGCGTGCCCCGTGTGCTCCTCCGCGGAATCGCTCAGCATGAGCCCCTTCCCGGCGATCTTGGTTGATGGCGAGTTTCCTCCCGACCCCGACGCGCCTCCCGAGCAGGAGAGCGGCGACCTGACCTTTGCCGTCCGGGTCGAATGCACCACCTGCGGCCACCTCATGCTGTTCAACGCCCAGCGGTACCGCACCGGAGACGCGAAGATCATCGAGAACTGGATGACCGAGGAAGGACGTCCGCTCGGCGACTGACCGTCCGTCGGCACTAGCACCCTCCGTCCGCCGCGATCCCGCGCTCGGCATGACCGCCCCCATCACCCGGCAGGGAACCAGGGACATCGCCACCGAAGCGTGGAACTGCCTCGCGTACGCGGCCGTCACCAGCGCCGTCTACGAGGCACCCGACCGCGTCCGCTGAGTGCCGTCCATCGCGACACCCAGCCGGCTGGCGTGCCCCGGCCGGCTGGGCCTCTTGACGGGCGACACCAGACGGGCGACACCAGCCAACCGGGATAGGCCAACACGGTCGCCTGATAGCGCTCGGTCGCCCCGCCCATCGAGACGCCGTGGAACCCGCACACGAGCCCGCCCTTGTCCAGTACGTCCATGAACATCGCGTCGCCGTACTTGATGCCGCGCCGGGCGCCGACCAGCAGGTGCAGCGTGCCACAGTCCGGTCGGCGGCTTTGCCTGACGTCCCGTGGCTCCTTTGGCCGCTACCATTTCATACGTGGATGTGAGGGCGTTCGAGACGGCTGACCAGGCTGCGGGAAGCGCGATCGTCATGATGGAGGAGGGCGAGCGGCTGAGCAGGCTCTGGCGCTATGTCTTCGTCCAGATGCTGGATGACTACACGAGCGTCCTGCACCACAGGGGGGTCCAGGCCGCCGCGCGGATGTGGGCGAGTGCCCCCCGGGAGACAGGTGACGTCCGGGTCGATGCCGCGTTCGCCGCGATGGCCGAGTACCTGGCCCGCAGGGACGGATGGGCGGTTCCGGCCTGGGCCAGGCTGCCTGAGCGCGAGGCGTGGCCCTGGTGGTTCGTCACCGACCTGCGTGGCCTGCACCCGCGCGCGCTGGTCGAGTCGCCGTCCTCGTTCCGCCGTCGCGGTGTCTTCATCACCAGCGGGGCACTCGACCGCGCATGAACATAGGCCTCGGGCGGGAGGACATCCGCGCGCTGCTTGATGACCTGTCGGCAGAACTGGCGTCCCGCGGAGCACGCGCTGAAGTCTTCCTCGTGGGAGGCGCTGCCCTGGCAGTTGCCTATGACGCCACAAGGGCGACCCGGGATCTGGATGCAGTGTTCGTCCCTTCCGAGGTGGTCCGGCAGGCCGCGGCAGCGGTAGCCGAACGCGAGGGACTCGCAGAAGACTGGCTCAACGATGCGGTAAAAGGGTTCCTGCCCGGCCCTGACCCCGATGCCCAGCGCTTCTACTCCAGCGACTCGCTGATCGTCGACGTCGCATCCCCCCGGTATCTGCTGGCGATGAAGCTGTTCGCGGCCCGCGCCGAGATCGACGCCGACGACATCATCCTGCTCTACCGACAGCTCGGATTCACCACCGTGGACGAAGGCCTGGACCTGGTTGAGCAGGCCTACCCAGGACGGCCGATCCCAGCGAAGGTGAAGTTCCTCCTCACCGAAATCGTCGACTCGATGCAGCACTAAGCTAACCCGCCACAAGCACGATGCCACGGGCCCGATGGTGTATGTGACGACATGCCGCCGAGGATGCCAAACCTGCAGACCGCCGACCCTGAGAACCCGCCGCGCGAAGAACTTGCCTGACTTTGCGTCATGAGGTCACAGCAATATAGGCGTTTGGGGCACGCCGGTCTCAGCTTGCAGGTCTTTGCGGACTTAATAGTGGGCGCCACTCTGCCTCCAGATTGGCGCAGCCGGAATGTCGTATTTCAGAGTAGTATCGGCACGTAGCGTCTATCAGGACGCATAACGTGCGCGGTAACCGGAGAAAGCCGATGGCGGTCGACAGGCCCGCAGACCATGACCTGGAGGAGATCAGCGGCAGCCTCCGCGAAAAGCAGCATGAACACGGCCGACAGCCTGCAGACGGCGTGCCTGCGGGGGCGGGAATAGCAGAACCGCGTACCCGGGCTGAGTACTATCAGGCGCTGCGCGCCGCCGTTAACCAGCAGGAACGTGCCAGCGACGCGGCAAGCGCGTCAGCGGACACCTCGCCACGATCCGCCTGGGATAATGCAGACCCGCTCACTCGTCCGCCGTTAGACGCCCTGCGCATGTCGCCGGAGCGGGCGGTCCATATCCTGGATGGGGACGCCACCGGCGGCGGCCACCGGTACGGGACCGGCTCACCCGGCAAGACCGAGTTCCCCGCGAGCTGGGACGAGAACAAGATAACTGACAGCATTCTGAGTGTTGCGCGCTCGCCCGATTCGGCCATCCTCCAGCGAAATGGACGGTGGAAAGCCGAGGGTGTCCGTGACGAAGTCATGCTTACCGTCATCATCACGGCAGACGGCCGAATCTGGAGCGCCTACCCGCTGCCCGGGTCGCCGGGCGTGAGACAGAACCCAAGGAACCGGTAATGGACGAGCATGAACTCGCCGAACGGGCATATGCGCTGCCCGCCAGGTTCGCCGACCGCCTTGATCCGGCGGACCTGACGACTGTGCGCGAATACGCGGAGGCTGGCGAATGGGGCGAGGAAATCGACCTGTTGCTAGCGTGTCTGAGCGCAGCGCGACGTCCGGTGACCGCCGCGGAACGGGAAGAGTTGGCGGCGCTGCTGGAAGCCATGGGCATGCCGACCCAGCCCGCAGAAAAACTCAGCGCCGACGGCACCTGAGACGGCATTGCTCCTCCTGGGGACCATGCCGGAACGCTGGGATCTGCCGGACCGGGCATTCAGCTTCTGCCCCGAACTCGCCTAACCCGAGCCCGCCTAACCCGAGCCCGCCGACGCCGGTCACGCGCGGATGATGAGGGCGTCGCCCTGGCCGCCGCCGCCGCAGAGGGCGGCGGCCCCCGTGCCGCCGCCACGCCGCCGGAGTTCCAGCGCCAGGGTCAGCGCGAGCCGCGCGCCGCTCATGCCGACCGGGTGGCCGAGCGCGATCGCCCCGCCATTGACGTTCACCCGGTCCAGTGGCAGTCCGAGTTCCCGGGCCGATGCCAGCGTCACACCCGCGAACGCCTCGTTGATCTCCACCAGCTCCAGGTCTGCCATGGCGAGCGTGCCGTCGCGGCGCAGCGCGTCGCGGATCGCGCCGGCCGGCTGAAGCAGCAGCGACGGGTCCGGGCCGGCCACGGTGCCGTACGCGCCGATCTCGGCGAGCCACGGCAGGCCGAGCAGCTCCGCCCGCCCCTTGCTCATCACCACGACCGCGCACGCCCCGTCGGACAGCTGGGACGCGGATCCGGCGGTGATCGTCCCGTTCTCGCTGAAGGCGGCCGGAAGGCCCGCGAGCTTCTCCGCAGTCGTGCCTGGCCGCACGCCCTCGTCGTCTTCGACCGTCACCTCGCCTTTGCGCCCGGCGATGGTGACCGGCACGATCTCCTCGGCCAGCCGCCCCGCCTTGATCGCGTCCGCGGCCCTGGCGTGCGACTGCGCGGCCAGGGCGTCCTGGTCGTCCCTGGAGATCCCGAGCCCGGCCTGATAGCGCTCGGTCGCCGCGCCCATCGAGACGCCGTCGAACCCGCATACGAGCCCGTCCTTGTCGAGCGCGTCCATGAACACCGCGTCGCCGTACTTGATGCCGCGCCGGCTGCCGGCCAGCAGGTGCGGCGCGTTGGACATCGACTCCATGCCGCCCGCCACGACCACGTCGGAGTACCCCGTCAGGATCTGCTGCGCGGCCTGCGCGATTGCCGTGAGCCCGGACAGGCACAGCTTGTTGACCGTGGTCGCGGGCACGCTCATCGGGATCCCGCCGCGCGCGGCGGCGAGCCGCGCGGGGTTCGGGCCGACACCCGCCTGTATCACGTTCCCCATGATCACCGCGTCCACCTGATCCCCGGTGATCCCCGCCCGTTCCAGGGCGGCGGCGATCGCCCGGCCCGCCAGCTCCGGCGCCGGCAGGGCGGACAGCGAGCCGAGAAGCTTGCCGACCGGCGTCCGCGCTCCGGCGACAAGAACAGGCTGCGTCACGGGCTTTCTCCTTCTTTTTCGTCCGAACGGTCGCGGCTGACTCCCCGGACAGACCGGACGAGCAGCTGCGCGACGTCGATGACCTCGAGGGTGGGCTTGGCCTGGCCGGCGGC
>Ga0306923_10007388_pt1 | contig 10940 bp, 8 predicted proteins | sample sta12Can44000108_FD_203841 | JGI IMG/M metagenome (GOLD analysis project Ga0306923, IMG submission 203841) | Lab enrichment of tropical soil microbial communities from Luquillo Experimental Forest, Puerto Rico - statanox.12C.anox.44.000.108 (v2)... | ecosystem: Environmental > Terrestrial > Soil...
CTCGTCGAGGATGAGCGTGCCGTGGTTCGCCTCGGCGAAGAAGCCGGCGCGCGCCTGGGTGGCGCCGGTGAACGCGCCGCGGGTGTGCCCGAACAGCTCCGCCTCGGCCAGCTCCGCCGGGATCGCGCTGCAGTTGAAGCGCACCAGGGGGCCCTCCGCGCGCCGGCTCTGCGCGTGCAGGAGCGAACCCACCAGCTCCTTCCCGGTCCCGGTCTCGCCGCGCAGGAGCACCGTGATCTCCTTCGCCGCCACGCGCCCGGCCGCGGCGAGGAGGTGCCGCATCGCCGGCGACTCGCACACGACGCGCCGGCCGATCGCCAGCTCCGCGGTGAGCTGGCGGTTCCCGAGCCGGAGCGCGCGCGTCTCGAGCGCGCGCTCGATCGCCACGAGCATCTCGTCCACGTCGAACGGCTTCGTGACGTACTCGTAGGCGCCCGCCTTGATGGCACGGACCGCGAGCCGCTCCGACCCGTGCGCCGTGAGCAGGATCACCGGGAGGCTCTCGTCCCGCTCGCGGATCGCGCGCAGGAGCTCCATCCCGTCCATCTCGGGCATGGAGAAGTCGGTCACCACCGCGTCGGCGCGCTCCACGAGCTCGAGCGCCTCGGGCCCCGAGCTCGCGAGGAGCGGCTCCCAGCTCCGGCCTTCGACGAGCTCCTTCAGGGCAGCGCGCACCGAGGGCTCGTCATCGACGAGCAGCACGCGCGGCATCGCCGATCTCCCTGCTGGGCGCGCGGGGGAGCGCGACCCGGACCCTCGTGCCCTTCCCCGGCTCGCTCTCGTACCGCAGCGACCCGCCGTGCTGCGCGACGACGGAGCGCGCGAGCACCACGCCGAGCCCGGTCCCCTCCTCGCGCGTCGTGAAGAACGGCGTGCCAATCCGCCGGAGCGTCTCGGCCGGCATCCCGCGGCCCGTGTCGCGGATCACGATCTCCGTCTCGTCGTCGGCGCACCGGACGTCCACCACGACCTCCCCGCCGGGCGGGGTCGCCTCGATGGCGTTCGTCACCAGGTTCAGCAGCGCCTCCTTGATGCGCCGCGGATCCGCCTCCACCGTCGCGTCGCCGGCGGCGAAGAGTCGGACCCGGGCCGCGTCGGCGCGCCCCGAGAGCGCCACCAGGGTGTCGGAGACGAGGGCCCCGAGCTCCACGCGCTTCGGCCTCACCGCCTGGAGCGGGCGCGTGAACGAGAGGTGGTTCTGCAGGATCTCCTGCATCCGCGTGACCTCCCGCTCCACGATCTGGAGCCGCTCGTGCGAGGTCTCCTCGGCGGGATTGCGCAGCCCGAGCTGGACGAGCGCCTTCACGCCGGTGAGCGGGTTCTTGAGCTCGTGCGCCAGCTTCGCGCCGATCTGCTCGAGGGTCTCGGCGCGCGTGAGCGCGTCCGCGGCCATCTCGTCCCGCGCGCGCAGGAACTCCTCGCGCTTCCGGCGGATGGTCGCCAGCACCGGCGCGAGGAGCGCGCCGACGCCGAGGACGCTCACCACCGCGAGCGCGGCGTACAGCGGCCCCGCCGGCTCGGGCCCGGTCCATGCCGGCGGCAACAGCGCGAGCCCGACGAACACGAGGCACGTCACGCCGAGGAGGATGCGCGTCTGCCGGCGGTCGCCGACCACCGCGACCGCGGCGCAGTACGCCGTGACGAGCGTGAGGAGCAGCGGGCTCCGGAGGCCGCCTGTGACCGCCGCGACGAGCGAGGTCGTGAACAGCGTGCTCGCCTGCAGCGCCACGATGAACCACGCGAACTGGTCCGCGTCTCGGTTCACGCACTGCTTGAGGTCGGCCCGCGGGCACGTGCAGAACTTGGCCTGCTGCGCGGCGGCCGCGAGCGCCACGATCCCGATCCGCCAGGCGGGATACCGGGCCACCGCGAGCACGGCCACGAGCAGCATGCCGTAGGCGAGCGGGACGATCTCCTCGTGTCGCGGCCAGCGCAGGACGCTCCGGGAGGGTGATGCGCCGATCGGCTGGGCGAGAGGATTCGCGAGCATCCTGCCCACCCCATCCGCAAGGATCGCGCCGGACGTGAGAACACGCTCCATGAGCGCGCTTTAACGCGAGCACGGGCGCCCGACCTCTCGCGAGCCCAACGGGGATCAGGATCCCCGCGCAGATCGCTCAGGCCTTGAGCAGGAGCTCGGGGGTCCAGCGCGGCGAGGGCGGCGGGCGGCCGCTCGCTGGCCCGTGGAGCCCCCGAGCTGGCGCGCTCGATCCCGCGTGTCCGGTGCCGCGATCATCCACTGGTCCGGCGCATCCCGCATCGCTACAGACCGCCCCTGCTCAGCTCCGCGGCGACGAGCCGCACGAACGGCGATGGAGGGAGCCGGAGCGATGGAGATTTGCGACCAGACAGGCAGGTTCGTGGCGCGGCTGTCCCTCCTCTCGAAGGTGGGGGCTCTCGCCGGAACCCTCGACTACGAGGAGGTGCTCTCCGCGGTCGCGTGGCTCTCGATCCCGGAGCTCGCGGACTGGTGCATCGTCGACGTCGTCGAGGAGGGGGAGACCCGCCGGATGGAGGTCGCGCACCGCGACCCGACCAAGGCCCCACTCGCCGCGGCGTTGCGCGGCTTCCCGCTCGATCACGCGGCGCGGCGGCGCCTGCCGGCGGCGCGCGCGCTGCGGTCGAGGAAGCCGGTGCTCATCCCCGACTACACCGAGGAGATGCTGCGCCAGGGGACGGAGGGCGAGTACCTGGAGCTCGCGCGCCAGCTCCGCGTGCGCTCGGTGCTCGTCATCCCCGTCACGCTCGCGAGCTCGCTCGCCACGGTGGCCTTCCTGATGACTTCCGAGTCGGGGCGGAGCTACGGCGAGGAGGACGTCGCGGTCGCGGACGAGCTCGTGAGGCGGGCGGCGCAGCTCGTCGAGAACGCGCGGGTCCACCGGATGCTGAGGGCCACGGAGGAGCGGTTCCGGGTGGCCCTCGCCCACTCCGCCATCACGCTGTTCGAGCAGGACGCGGAGGGACGGTACCGCTGGGTCTACAACCCGCCGTTCGGCTACCGCGCCGTCCACCTGCTCGGGAAGACGAACGCCGACCTCTTCCCGCCCGAGGAGGCCGCGCGGCTGAACGAGCTCGACCGCGCCATCCTGCGGGGCGGTGGGCGCGTGCACGAGGAGGTCCAGATCTCCGAGCCGGGCGGCGAGACGCGCCACCTCCTGCTCTGGCAGGAGCCGCTGCGCGAGGGCTCGGGCGCGGTCGTGGGCCTCACCGGCGCCGCCACGGACATCACCGATCAGAAGCGGGTGCAGGAACAGCTCGCCCAGGCCGTGGTCTTCCGCGAGCGGGTGATCGGGATCCTCGGCCATGACCTGCGGAACCCGCTGGGCGCGGTGCGCGCGCTGGCGACGCTCCTCCTCCGGCGGCCGGATCTTCCGGAGAGCGCGCGCGACTGCGTCGCGGAGATCGGCCGCGCCGGCCAGCGCATGCTCGAGATGATCGAGACGCTCCTCGACTTCGCGAGCAGCCGCTTCAAGGGCGGCCTCCCCATCGCGCCGGTGCCGATGGACCTCCACGCGGTGTGTCGCGGCGTCGTGGGCGAGCTGCTCGCCGCGGAGCCCGCGCGGGCGATCGAGCTTCGCCTGGACGTCGACGGCCACGGCATCTGGGATCCGGCGCGCATGGCGCAGGTCGTCTCGAACCTCGTCGCGAACGCGCTCGAGCACGGCGTGGCGGACGGGCCGGTGCGGGTGTCCGTCGGGGGCGACGAGGAGGACGCGATCCTCGCGGTGGAGAACCAGGGGCCGCCGATCCCGCCGGAGCTGAGGGCGGTGATGTTCGAGCCGTTCTGCGGCGGGTCCGCCCTCCGGGACGTCTCCGAGGCGCGGGGGCTCGGGCTCGGCCTCTACATCGTGAGCCAGATCGTGAGCGGCCACGGCGGCTGCATCGACGTCGCCTCGACCGACGCGGGGACCACGTTCACGGTCCGGCTGCCGCGCGCGACCGGGACGCACCTATCCCAGGCGCGGATGTGAGCGCGCTCAGTCCCGCCGCGGATACAGGGGCGTCCCGGCGATCGCGCAGTATCTCCGGACCGGGCGCGCCTGTGCCTCGGTTGGGCGCGCTGCGGCTGCAGCCCGCCCCGGCACGCCGACGGCCGCGATCGCCGCCCCGGCGAGCAGGAGCCCCGCGCACACCCTCATCGCGGCGCGGTACGTCGGCGCCAGCACGGCGGGATCGGTGAGCGTCCCCGCCCCCAGTCCGGCGACCAGCGGCAGCACCGCCACCGCGAGGAGCCCGGCCGCGCGCGCGACCGCGTTGTTCACCCCGCTCGCGATCCCGGCGTGGCGCTCGTCCACCGAACCGAGCGCGGTGGCCGTGAGCGGCGCCACGGTGAGCGACAGCCCGAGGCCCAGGGCCAGCACTCCGGGGAGCACGTCCGTGAGGTAGGACGCCCGCGGCCCGATCCGTGCGAGCAGCAAGAACCCGCACGCGCAGACCACCGGGCCAGCGGTCATCGGGAGCCTCGGCCCGATCCGCTCCGCGAGCGCCCCCGCGCGCGCCGACAGGAGCAGCATCAGCAGCGTCACCGGGAGCAGCGCCGTCCCGGCGGCCAGCGGCTCGAACCCCGCGGTGATCTGGAGCTGGAGGACGAGGAGGAAGAACACGCCCCCCAGCGCCGCGTACACCGCGAACGTGACCAGGTTCGCCGCGGTGAACGCCCTCGAGCGGAACACGTCCAGCGGGAGCATGGGCGTCTGCGCCCGCCGCTCGACGAGCATGAACCCCACCATCCCCGCCACCCCCACCGCCAGCGCGGCGATCACCGTGGGCGAGGAGGCGCCGAGCGCGGGCCAGGCGGTGAACCCGTACGTGAGCCCCGCCAGCCCGGCCGCGGCGGTGAGCGCCCCCGCGACGTCGAGGCGACCTCCTGCGTCGGGATTCCGCGACTCGGGGACGTGCCGCTGCGCCACCGCGACGACGACGGCGGCCAGCGGGACGTTGATCAGGAAGACGAGCCGCCAGCTCGCGGCCTCCACGAGCCACCCGCCGAGGAACGGGCCCAGCGCGCCGGCGATCCCGCCCAGGCCCGACCACGCGCCGATCGCCCTCGACCGGTCCCGTGGATCGAACGAGGACTCGAGGATCGCGAGCGCGCCCGGCGTGAGCAGCGCGCCCCCGACCCCCTGCGTGATCCGCGCGGCGATCAGCGCCTCGAGGCTCGGCGCCATGCCGCACAGGAGCGACGCCACCGCGAACCAGGTCACGCCCACCACGAACACGCGCCGGCGACCGAACCGATCGCTCAGCGATCCACCGATGAGGGTCAACGACGCGAGGCTGAGCGTGTAGCCGTTCACGGTCCACTGCAGCCCCGCCGCGCCCGCGCCGAGGTCCGCGCCGATCCGCGGCAGCGCGATGTTCACCACCGTGGCGTCGATGAAGGCCATCGCGGAGCCGAGCACCGTCGCGACGAGCACCCATCGGCCACGTGGCTGCCCGTAGCGAACCAGCCCCAGCGACGCCTCGGGCCCGCGCACGCACCGTCTCTAATCGGGCGCGGGCCGCCGGACGACGGGCGAGTGATCGGAGTGGTTCCGGTCGACCGTGCGCGCGTTCGCACTCCGCCTGCTCACATCGGTCCGAGCCCGGTCGGGAGTTGCAGTGGACTCCCGCTTCGATGACTCAGCCGCCTTCACCGCAACCGAGGAGCCGATGAGCACGATCACGACGCGAGACGGCGCAGAGATCTTCTTCAAGGACTGGGGCTCCGGGCAGCCGGTGGTGTTCTCACACGGCTGGCCTCTCACGGCCGACGCGTGGGACGCCCAGATGGTCTTCCTGGGAGAGCGCGGGTACCGCGTCATCGCCCACGACCGGCGCGGCCACGGCCGGTCGAGCCAGACCTGGGACGGCAACGACATGGACACCTACGCCGACGACCTCTCGGAGCTCATCGAGGCGCTCGACCTTCGCGACATCGTCCTCGTCGGCCACTCCACCGGAGGGGGCGAGGTCACCCGCTACGTCGGCCGCCACGGCACGCATCGCGTCGCGAAGCTCGTGCTGCTCGGCGCCGTACCGCCGCTCATGCTGAAGACGGCCGCGAACCCGGGCGGCCTGCCGATCTCGGTCTTCGACGAGATCCGCGCGAACACCGCCGGGAACCGCTCGCAGTTCTTCAAGGACCTGGCGATGCCGTTCTACGGCTACAACCGCCCGGGCGCGAAGCCGTCGCAGGGGGTCGTGGACGACTTCTGGCTCCAGGGCATGCAGGGCGGCATCAAGGGCCAGCTCGACTGCATCAAGCAGTTCTCGGAGATCGACTTCACCGAGGACCTGAAGAAGATCGACGTGCCGACGCTCATCGTGCACGGCGACGACGACCAGATCGTCCCGATCGGCGCCGCGGCGCTCCGCTCGGCGAAGCTCGTGAAGGGCGCGACGCTCAAGGTCTACAAGGGCGCCCCGCACGGCATCGCCACGGTCCAGGCGGGCGCGTTCAACGCCGACCTGCTCCAGTTCATCGAGTCGGGCGCGAAGCACGCCGGCGCCCCCTCTGAAGGCGCACCGCTCCACTAGGGCTCGCGCCTCAGAGGTGCGAGCCGAAGTACGGCCCGAGCCCGGCGGCGAACACCGCGACGCCGAGGCTCGTGTGCTGGAGCGAGACGAGCGCGAGCGATCGCGTGCTCGCGTACGTCCGCGAGAACACCCAGCCGCCGACGACCGTGAGCGCGATCGCGACCGCGTTGTGGAAGACGACGTGCAGGAGCGCGAACGCGACCGTGCTCGCGATCACCAGGCGGCGCTCGCTCCCGAAGATCCCGCGGTAGCGATGGAAGAAGTACGAGCGGTACAAGAGCTCCTGCGGCACCGCGGAGACGAGCGCGTATCCGGCGAGGTAGGCGACGGCGACGCCGACGCGCGCCGCCGGAGACAGGCCCGCCGCGGCCCTCGCGCGCACCGCGACGACCGCGGCGGCGGCGACCGTTGCCGCGAAGGTCGCGACCACGAGCGGCAGGTGGCCGCGCAGACCGCGCAGGCCGAGCAGCTCGCGCCGGTCGAAGCCGCGGTCCTGCAGCAGCACGATGCCGCTCACGATCGCGATCGCGTCGAGGGACACCATCTTGTGGAGCGGGAGCCCGAGCGCGAATGCACCGGGGATCGCTCCGAAGATCGCGACCAGCTCCACCCAGCGGCGCCGGCTCGAGCTCATGCCACGTCGATAACGGGATGCTGGTCCGGGACGAGAGGACGACACCCCCGAGCAGCCCGGCAGGCGTCGGCTCTCCCGTGCAGGCCCACGCCGTGCAGCGCAGCGTTCAGGGGCCATGGTTAGGCAATGTCCGGATGCGCGGCGGTCGATCGTCGTGAAGACGAGAGTCCGGAATCCACCGGCCCAGAACGAAGGAGGTCCGAAATGGCCGCATTCATGCTGATCTTCCGCGGCAGTCCGGCGCGCGACGACTCACCCGAGCAGATGCAGCAAAATCTGAAGAAGTGGCGCGACTGGTTCGACGTGCTCTCGAGCTCGGGGGTCTACAAGGGCCAGGGCGCGCCGCTCGAGCAGGGCGGGAAGGTCGTCCGCGGCACCCACAAGGCGGTCTCCGACGGCCCGTACGCCGAGGCGAAGGATCTCGTCGGCGGGTACGCCATCATCGACGCGCGGAACCTCGACGTGGCGACGGAGATCGCGCGCGGTTGCCCCATCTACGAGAGGGACGGCGCCGTCGAGATCCGGCCCGTCCGGGCGATGTGAGCGACGCCACCCTCCAGCTCGCCGATCACCTCTTCCGCCGCGAGGCGGGACGGATGGTCTCTTCGCTGGTCCGCGTCCTCGGCGTGAGGCACCTGCCCCTCGTCGAGGACGCGGTGCAGGACGCCCTCGTCCGCGCGCTCGAGACCTGGAAGTTCGGCCGCGCGCCGGCGAACCCCGCGGCCTGGCTGATGCGGTCGGCGCGGAACCGCGCGATCGATCTCCTCCGGCGCCGCGCCCACAAGGAGCGCGCCGCCGCCGGGCTGGCACTGGCGCTCGAGTCGGCGGGTGCGGACGCGGAGCCCGACGAGGTCGATCCGGCGATCCCCGACGACGAGCTGCGCCTCATGTTCTCGTGCTGCGATCCCGCGCTCGCGCGCCCGGCGCAGGTGGCGGTGATCCTGAAGTACCTCAGCGGCTTCTCGGTGCAGGAGATCGCGCAGGCGTTCCTCTCCACCGAGGCGGCCGTCGAGAAGCAGCTCTTCCGCTCCCGCCGCGTGCTGTGCGAGCGCGGAGCGCTGTTCGAGGTGCGCGACCCCGCCCAGGTGCGCGAGCGGCTCCCGGCAGTGCAGGACGCCATCTACCTGCTCTTCAACGAGGGCTACCACGGCGCGCACCCGCACCACGCGGTGCGCGAGGATCTCTGCCAGGAGGCCACGCGGCTCGGCCTGATGCTCTCCCGGCTCCCCGCCGCCGCAGGTCCCGCCACGCAGGCGCTGCTCGCGCTCTTCTGCCTCCTCGCCGCCCGGCTCCCCGCGCGCATGGACGACGACGGCAACCTGCTCCTGCTCGCCGAGCAGGATCGCGGGCGCTGGGATCGGGAGCTGATCCGCGAGGGGCTGCGCCACCTCGCCCTCTCGGCCGAGGGCGACTCGCTGAACCCCTGGCACGTCGAGGCCGCCATCGCGGCGCTGCACGCCGCGGCGCCGAGCTTCGCCGAGACCGACTGGCCGTCCATCCGGGAGCTGTACGACGTGCTGCTCCGGCTCCGCCCCACGCCCGTGGTCGCGCTGAACCGCGCGATCGCGATCGGCATGGCCGAGGGGCCCGAGGCCGGGCTGCGCGCGCTCGGAGAGATCGAGGACCGCGAGCGGCTCCGCCGTTACCCGTTCCTCCCCGCGGCCGTCGCCGAGCTCGAGCTCCGCGCCGGCCGGCGCGATCGCGCCGCCGAGCTGCTCCGGGCCGCGCTGCGGCTGGTCCGCAACCCCGACGAGGAGGCGGTGCTGGCGCGCAAGCTCGAGGCGTGCGTCTCCGGCGAGCCATCGCCGGAGGGCCGGGTGTGCACCGGGCCGGATGAGCGCGACTAACCGGGGACGAGGACCGCGGCGCCGTCGAGCGCGCCGGCGCGGAGCGCGTCGAGCGCCTCGTTGGCTCGACGGAGCGGGAACGGCGTCACCGTGCTGCGGAGCGGGATCCTCGCCGCGAGGTCGAGGAGCGCCACGCCGTCGGCGCGCGTGAGGTTCGCCACCGAGCGGAGCACCCGCTCCCCCCAGAGGAGCGCGTACGGGAACGACGGGATGTCGCTCATGTGGATGCCGCCGCACACGACGACTCCTCCCGGACCGACCGCGCGCAGCGCCGCAGGCACGAGCGCCCCCACCGGCGCGAAGAGGATCGCGGCGTCGAGCGCCACGGGCGGCAGCGCGTCGGACGGGCCGGCCCAGGTCGCGCCGAGCGTGCTCGCGAAGCGGGCCGCGCGCTCGTCTCCGGGGCGCGTGAACGCGTAGACCTCCTGGCCCTCCCAGCGGGCGAGCTGCGCCACGAGGTGGCCAGCGGCGCCGAACCCGTAGATGCCGAGGCGCCGCGCCGGGCCCGCCATCCGCCAGGCGCGATGGCCGATGAGCCCCGCGCACAGGAGCGGCGCCGCGGCGACGGGATCGAGCGCGGGCGAGAGCGGGAACGCGAACCGCGCGTCGGCGACCGCGTACTCCGCGTAGCCGCCGTCCCGGGTGTAGCCGGTGAACTGCGCCGACGCGCACAGGTTCTCGCGGCCCGAGCGGCACAGCTCGCACGTCCCGTCCGCCCACCCGAGCCACGGCACGCCGACCCGGTCTCCCGGCACGAGGCCGGTGACGCGCGCGCCGGCCCGCACCACCTCGCCCACGATCTCGTGGCCGGGGATCACGGGGTGGCCGAGCGGCGGCAGCTCGCCGTCCGCGACGTGGAGGTCGGTCCGGCACACGCCGCAGGCGAGCACGCGGACGAGGACGTCGTCCGGCCCCGGCTCCGGGACGGGCAGCTCGCGCGCGACGAGGGGCGCGCCGGGCCGTTCGACGACCATCGCGAGCATCAAGCACCTCCGGAGATCGCCCGCGCGCTCCCCTCGAGCACGGCCTCGAGCTTCGCCACCTCGGGCCCGCTCCCCTGGGCGGCGTCCGGCGAGCCGCCGCCCTTCCCGCCGAGCGACGCCGCGGCGCCGCGCACCAGCTCGCCGAGGTGCGGCCCGGCGCCCTTCGGGCGGACGAAGGCGAGGTGCGCGCGGCCGTCCTCCACCGCGCCGAGCAGCGCGAGGCGTCCCTGCGCCGCGAGGGCGAGGCCCACCGCCTTCAGGAAGGCCGGCGCGCCCGGCGCGGGCGAGGTGAGCACCGCGCGGATCGGCCCGGCCGGGGTCGCGGCAAGCCGCTCCGCCTCGACGCCGGCGAGCGCGACGAGGAGCCGCTCGAGCTCCTTCCGGCGCGCGGTCGCCTCCTCGGCGAGCCGGGCGACCGCGGCGGGGAGCTCGGCGGGCGCGCAGCGCAGCGGGGCGGCCGCGTCGGCGAGCCGGCGCGTGGCCTCGACGAGGCCGCGGACCACACGCTCGCCGCACACGAACTCCACGCGCGTCCCGCTCCCCCACTTCGTCGCGCGGAGCACGGCGACGGCACCCACCGTCCCCGTCCGCCGCGGGTGGGTGCCGCCGCACGGCGAGGCGTCCACGATCTCGCCGGGCTCGCCCACCACCACGACCCGGCTGCCCTTCGCCGGCTCCTTCCGGAGCGGGAGCGTGGCCAGCTCCGCCGCCGCGTACTCGCGCGCGACGACCGGCAGGTCGCGGAACACGAGGTCGTTCGCGCGCGCCTCTGCGGCGCGGAGCGCGTCCGGACCGAGGCGGTCGGCGGCGACGTCGAGGTCGATCGTGCACGTCTCGTCGCCGAGGTGGAACGACACCGTGCGCGCACGGGCGGTGGACTCGAAGGCGGCCGACAGGAGGTGCTGCCCGTGGTGTTGCTGGACGTGGTCGCGTCGTCGGGCCGCGTCCACCTCGCCC
>Ga0306923_10007390_pt1 | contig 10936 bp, 10 predicted proteins | sample sta12Can44000108_FD_203841 | JGI IMG/M metagenome (GOLD analysis project Ga0306923, IMG submission 203841) | Lab enrichment of tropical soil microbial communities from Luquillo Experimental Forest, Puerto Rico - statanox.12C.anox.44.000.108 (v2)... | ecosystem: Environmental > Terrestrial >...
GAGTGCGCCAAGTCACGCTGATGATCGCCAACATCAAGCCCAAGCTCGATGACCCGGCCTGGGAGAAGCTGTGGACGGCACTCGAACAGACCGGGATCATCCTCTCCTGGCACATCACCGTGTTTGTCGGCCATCGCGACCCGCGCGCTGCCGGCAAGGCGGCGAGCGTGTTCGAGAACACCAAATTCTTCATGGCGAATTTCCTCGAACCGTTCGTCGATTTGTTCGCTTGGGGCATTCTCGAGCGCCATCCGAAGCTCAAGATCGTCATCGCCGAGGGCGGCACCGGCTGGCTGCCCTGGCTCGTGCAGGAGCTCGACTACCGCCATTGGCGCTTATGGGAGGCCAAGGATTTCTGGGCCGATAAGGGCGGCGCCGAACTCGAAACCAAGCCCAGCGAATTGTTCAAGCGGCAGATCTGGGCGACTTTCCAAGAAGACTACGCAGCGATGTCATTGATCCCGTTCTTTGGCGACGGGCATCTGCTGTGGGCTTCGGACTACCCGCATCCCGACGGCGTGTGGCCCAATTCGCGTGATGCGGTTGCGCGCCAGATGAAGGATCTGCCGGCGGAGATGCGCCGTAAGCTGACCCACGACAACGCCGCCAGGCTCTACGGGCTGAATTGAGACGTGCGGCGGAGATGCGCCAGCCCGTAGTGATCGAGTCGCGCCTCTGATGAAGAACGTTGCTTCGCTCCATACCGGGCGTCATTTCCTGCAGATTCCCGGCCCGACCAACGTGCCGGACCGCGTGCTGCAAGCAATCGCGATGCCGACGATCGACCACCGCGGCCCGGAATTCGCGCTCCTCGGACAGGAAATCGTTGCCGGCATGAAGCGGGTCTTCCAGACCGAGGACCATGTCGTGATCTACCCGTCTTCCGGCACTGGGGCGTGGGAGGCGGCACTTTCCAATACCCTGTCGCCCGGCGATCGAGTGGTGATGTTCGAGACCGGGCATTTCGCGACCTTATGGCATCAGATGGCCACTCGGCTCGGGCTTGAAATCGATTTCGTGCCGGGCGATTGGCGGCACGGCGCGGATCCGGCAGTGGTCGAGGAGAAGCTCGCCGCCGACAAAGAGCACGCGGTCAACGCGGTGTGCGTCGTGCACAACGAGACCTCGACCGGAGTGACGAGCCGCATCGCCGAGATTCGCGAGGCGATCGACCGCACCCGCCACCCGGCGCTCTACATGGTCGACACGATCTCGTCGCTGGCCTCTATCAACTATCGCCATGATGCCTGGAAGGTCGATGTCACGGTCGCCGGCTCGCAGAAGGGGCTGATGCTGCCCCCTGGCCTCGGCTTCAACGCGGTCTCGAGAAAGGCGCTCGCGGCGCACAAGACGGCACGGCTGCCGCGCTCATATTGGGACTGGGAGGTGATGCTCGAAACCGGGCGCACCGGGTTTTTCCCCTACACACCGGCGACCAACCTGCTCTACGGGCTGCGCGAGGCGTTAAAGATGCTGCTCGATGAAGAGGGCCTCTCGGCCGTGTTCCGGCGGCACGCCCGCCACGCCGAGGCGACTCGATGCGCGGTCGCCGGCTGGGGCCTCGACGTGGTGTGCGCCGATGCGCGCGAGCACTCCAACTCGCTGACCGCGGTCCTCGTACCCGACGGATACGACGCCGACCGGCTGCGCCAGATCATCCTCGAGGCGTTCGACATGTCGCTCGGCACCGGCCTCGGCCGGCTCCGGGGGAAGATCTTCCGCATCGGCCACCTCGGCCACTTCAACGACCTGATGTTGTGCGGCACCTTAGCCGGGGTGGAGATGGGGCTACATCGCGCCGGCATCCCGCACCGCCCGGGCGGCGTGACCGCGGCTCTCGAATTCCTCGGCTCGGTGCTGCCGGAATAATCCGGCTGCCCCGCTACGCCGAGCCGGCTACCCGGTTTCTATGCCCACCAGGCTGAGGGGCGTACGAAAGAAATCCAGGGCGTCGGCGAGGTTCACGGAGACGCGCAGCCTCTGCCGCCCGCTTTGCACGGTAAACTCGGCCGGGCGCGCCATTGACGGCGCGGTCTTGATGATCCGGTATGCCGGCGCCTCATGGGTGTGACGAAACACCGAAAACAGCGCCATTCCATCGCGATGATCGATCGCATAGTCACGCCAAACCCCGCGCGCCACGTGCCGGCTATACAGGCCGAGAAGCTGGTTCAACTCGAAGCGCGTGAAATACACCGTTCGGTATTTCGTCCGATAATCGCCGAAGGCCAGTATCGTCGCACTCTTCTGGCTCATCGCTGCTCATCGCCATTTGCCACCATCATGCAGTGTTTCCGATTTCGCAGGTGACGTCCAGCGGTCTGACGCCGCGGCCAAGCGCGATGACGGTTGGGTGACGCTGCGACGGTTCGTGCTCGGATTGCCCCCGTTTCGGCAACGGGATATGGTGGTTATAGTTTCGGTGGGCGCTGTTTGAGGCCTTTGTGAGCGACATCTTCCGCGAAATCGACGAAGAGCTCAGGCGCGACAACCTGCTCAAGCTTTGGTCGCGCTATGGACGCTATATCATAGCCATCGCGGTGTTCGCGCTTGTCGTCGCCGGTGGATTCGTCGCTTGGCGGGACCACCAGCTCTCCGAGCGCCGAGCGCAATCCACCCGTTATGCCGGGGCGCTTACCCTTGCCCGCGAGGGAAAAGAAGCCGACGCGGTCAAAGTATTCGCCGCGATCGCCCATGAGGGTGGAGGTTACGCCATCCTGGCAGCCTTCGAAGAGGCTGCTTTGCTGGCAAAATCGGGGGACCGAGAGGCCGCGGCCGCGGCATATGATCGTGTCGCGGCGGCAAGCGAATTCGATCCCGATCTTCGTGGGCGTGCGGTGTTGCTTTCGGTCATGCAGCGAATGCCAGAGGCCGATGCCCAGACGACGATCGATCGCCTCGCACCCTTGACCGCGAGCGGCAACCCGTGGCGCCCGTCCGCTATCGAGCTGACAGCCCTCGCCCGGCTCAAATTGCAGGACAAGTCCGGCGCGCTCGCCCTCTTCAAGAGCCTCGCCGACGACCCCGCGACGCCGCAGAGCCTGCGTGCCCGCGCCGCCGAAATGGCGACCGCACTCGCCTCCTAGACTGCATTCAATGCTGGAATGATTCAAACTGTCAGGCTTACGCTTTTGCTGGTCTCGATGCTGCTCGCGGCGTGCGGCTGGTTCGACAGCAAAAAGCAGCCGTTGTCCGGAGAGCGGATTTCGGTGCTCAGTCTCGATCGCCAGCTCGAGCCGGATCCCGATCTTGCCAAAATTGCTATCACTTTGCCGGCGCCAGTGGTCAACCCCGATTGGCCCGAGCCTGGTGGCTATCCGAACCACGCGATGCAGCACCTCTCGCTCCCCGACAGGCTCACACGGGTGTGGAGCACGAGCACCGGCGAAGGCGCCTCGCGCTATTCGCGCGTCTTGTCCCATCCCGTCGTCGAAAAGGGGCGCGTTTATGCCATGGACGGCGCGGTCCAGGTCGGCGCTTACGATGCCGGGACGGGAGATCGGCTCTGGCAGGTCGATCTCAGACCCGAGGGCGAGCGCGGCACTTCATTCGGCGGCGGCATCGCTTTCTGGAACGACCGTCTGTACGCCGCGACCGGTTATGCACAAGTGTTGGCTCTCGATCCGGCGGACGGGAAGATAATCTGGAGAAGCAATGTTGGCGCACCGGTTCGCAGCGGGCCCACCGTGTCCGATGGCCGCGTCTTTGTGGTCACCGTGGGAAACGAGCTCACAGTCCTCGCTGCGGACGACGGCCGGCAGCTGTGGGTTCATAACGGGATTCCCGAAACGGCGAGCCTGCTCGGTAGCGCCAGCCCGGCAGTAGAAGGTGAAGTTGTGGTGGTCGCCTATTCTTCCGGCGAGCTCTACGCGCTCACTGTCGAGACCGGGAGGCCGCTATGGTCCGACAATCTCGCCTCGACGAGCAACTTGGATGCGGTCTCCACTCTCGCCGATATTCGCGGGTGGCCGGTCATCGACCGCGGCCGGGTCTATGCCGCCAGTCATAGCGGAAGAATGGCCGCGATCGATCTCAGAAGCGGCGAGCGTGCCTGGGAACAGGAACTCGGCAGCACTCATAGCCTGTGGGTGGCCGGGGACTACGTTTACATTCTGTCGAACGACAACGAACTCCTGTGCCTGACGCGGAACGACGGCAAGGTGCGGTGGGTACGCCTACTCCCGAGCTACGAAAACGAGAAGAAAAAGAAGGATCCGATGACCTGGGCGGGTCCGGTTCTCGGGGGCGACCGGCTGATCGTGCTCTCCTCGGACGGTGGCGCCATATCCATATCCCCCTATACCGGCGAGCCGCTTGGCCGCGATGAGATGTCGGCCGGCGGGTATTTCGCACCGGTGATCGCGGACAATTCCCTCTACGTGCTGACCGACGACGCCGAGCTGTCGGCGTATCGTTGATTGGATCGCCTGCGGACCCGCGATGAGCTTCGCGGTCGCCATTTTGGGACGACCGAATGTCGGCAAGTCGACGCTCTTCAACCGGCTCGTTGGCCGACGGCTGGCGCTCGTCAATAACACTCCCGGGCTGACCCGTGACCGCCGGGAGGGGGAGGGGCGAATCGCCGACCTCGGCTTTCGCGTGATCGACACGGCCGGCCTCGAAGAGGCCGCCCCAGCCTCACTCGAGGGCCGAATGCGGGCGCACACCGAGCGGGCGCTCGCCGTGGCGGACGTCGCCCTCCTCGTCATCGACGCGCGCGAGGGGGTCACCGAAGCCGACCGCCATTTTGCCGGCTGGCTGCGGCGCAGCGGCAAACCCGTCGTGCTCGTCGCCAACAAAACCGAGGGTCGGGCAACCCTTCCCGGAGTGGGCGAGGCCTACCGGCTCGGCCTGGGCGACCCGGTACCGCTCTCGGCCGAACATGGCGAGGGTCTGGCCGAGCTCTATGAACGGCTGAGACCCTTTGCCACTGACTCGTCTCACGACGACGCCCCGGTTGCGCATGAGAAACCGCTGCAGCTCGCTGTCGTCGGCCGCCCCAATGTCGGGAAGTCTACCCTTGCCAACCGCCTGATCGGCGAAGACCGGTTGTTGACCGGCCCAGAGGCAGGAATCACCCGCGATGCGATCGCCGTCGACTGGATGTGGAGCGGCCGCCCAATCCGCCTCGTCGATACCGCCGGTCTGCGGCGCCGCCCGCGAGTCGAGGGGAAGCTCGAAGAGCTGTCGGTCGGCGATGCATTGCGTGCGGTCCGCTTTGCCGAAACCGTGATTGTGGTGCTCGACGCCTTGCAGCCGTTCGAGCGCCAGGATCTGACCATCGCTCGGCTCGTAGCGGACGAGGGCCGCGCGGTGGTGCTGGCGGCGACCAAGTGGGATTTAGTCGTCGAGCCTGCAGCGGTTCTACAGCGCCTGCGCGACCGGGCCTCGACATCCCTTCCCCAGCTTCATGGCATTGCTCTCGTTCCGGTATCGGGGATCACCGGTCGCGGGATCGATGCGCTGATGACGGCAGTGTTCGCGGCCGACGAGGTGTGGAACCGGCGGGCGGCGACCGCAGACCTCAATCGCTGGCTCGCGGCGATCCAAGAGCGCCATCCTCCGCCACTCGTCGACGGGCGCCGATTGCGGCTGCGCTATATTACTCAGGTCAACACCCGACCGCCGAGTTTTGCGCTTTTTGCCTCGAAACCGGCAGAGCTCCCCGATTCCTATCGGCGTTACCTGATCAATGCGCTGCGACAGGAATTCGATTTCCCCGGCACCCCGATTCGAATGATGCTGCGTAGGGGGAAGAACCCGTACGACGCGCGCTGATCGTGCCTTATCGCGACCGCGCCGGCATTGCTCGGCGTTTCCCTGCCGCACAGGGAAAACCTGGGAAAAATTTTTTTTGGGACACCCCCCTGCTGAAAAACCGCGTGTGATCAAGAACTTGGTCACAAATTTCGACAACAATCGCGGTCGTGGCAGGGAACCGGCAGGGAAGCCCAAAAATGCCCGGATCGCCGTTTAGCACCCTCCATCGTTGCCAACATACCTAAAATTAATTTTTCGACATTACGTATATTGATCATCTCACATTACGTATGTAGGGCGAGCCTCTGTGCAGGCAAGAGCGGTACGGCAGGCTCCGCACCTCACTGGGCCCCGGGTTCCGGTTCAATCGCGTTGGGCCAGCGCCTTCGGCTCGTTGTAGCTGGCGACGTCGGTGCCGCGATAGAGGATCCGGGCATTGCGCTGGGTGATGGTGCGGTGCAGTCCCACGAATTCCGGGTCGAGGTCTCGGCTCGGCTGCGGCTCCGGTACAAAATGGTGATGGCGATCCTCACCGCGCACGAGGGTGGCACTATCCTCGCCGGCGAGCTGCGCCACCGTCGTCGGGGTATAGCGGATGGCAAAGCCGATGCGCCGGTCGTTCGACGGGTTGGGCGGCGAGCCGTGAACGAGACGCACGTGATGCAGCGACATCTCGCCGGGACGCAGGGTGATGATACGTCGCCGGGAACGGTCGACCTCGACTATCACCTCCTGACCGCGCGTCAACAGATTGTGTTTGGCGAAGGTGTCGTGATGCGGGATCTGATCGAGCTTGTGGCTGCCGGGGATGTACTCCATCGCTCCGTTCGCCTCGGTCGCTGGTGTGAAGGCGACCCACGGCGTCACAACATCCGGCTTACTCAGGCCCCAATAGGTCGAGTCCTGGTGCCACGACACAAAGGCCGGATCGGCCGCCTCCTTGGTAAAGAATTCGGTGCCAACTAGGGGGACCGGAACTGCTTCAACCGGCTCGTCGCGTCATCCACGAAAGCCAGTAGCGTGCACCGCGCACCGCGGTCCTCGAACCAGGCGTGCTCCGAGCCGTCGATCTGGACCAGTTCGCCCAGGCAATCGCGCCGCCGGCGCGGCTGATGCGGCGAGGGCAGACGATGCCGGCGGTCCTGCCACGACCCATCCGCGCTCATCCCAACCGCGCAATGTCCAGCGTGACACCGAGCTGCCGTGATGCTCTGCCAGCTCCTCCGCCGCCAGGGTCGGACCAAAATCGGGATCCAGCTCTGCACGATCCATAGCGCGAGGCTCGAACCATAGGTGGTGCCGTTGGTCAAGCCGAGTACTGGGGTGGGATAGCCGGGTGACTTGCCGTCCGCCGGATCCGGGATCATGCCGTCTCGCCCGCCGCCAGGCGCAGGCCCGACAGGAGTAACTCGCGGTGCTCGGGGTTCCGCAGATAGCTGGTGCGGTTCGGTATCACGACAGGGGTAATAGCCCGCAACCGCTCGACGATCTCTCGTGCATCGTCGAGCCGACCCATATGGGCGTAGCAGGCGGCGAGGATGCGATACGGGAGCGGGAAGCTCGGATCCTCCTGGATCGCGAGGAGCAGCTTCGGCACTGCCTCATCGAAACGCCGACTGTAGAAATACGCGGTGCCGAGATCCGTGCGCGACGCGCCGATGCGGACGCGGGGACTGAGGCGCAGCGAGGTTTCAAGATGCTCGATCGCGATGTCAGGCTGGCCCGCCCAAATCCTGAGGAGGCCGCCGATGTGCCAGCCGCGGGCGTAGTTCGAATTCGCCGCCAGGGCATGGTCAACCAACGCTATCATGGCGCCGATGTTCTCGCCGAAATAGGCCAGCGCGAGGGCGGCATTCGCTAGGATGCCCGGGTCGTCGTTGGCCACTTCCAGGGCTCGCCTCGCGAAATCGGCGCCCTTTAGACGTTCCGCCTCCCAATCTTCGCTTCTATCGTCATTAAGTAGCCGAAAACAGCAGACGGCGGCCCAAGCGAGCGCGGGCCCGTAACGCGGATCGCGCTCGATCGCCTGTTCCATAAGGCGGAGCGCGTCAGGGATTTGTCTTGCCGACGACAAGAACATCGCATAGGCGCGCAGATAGAGGTCGTAGGCGGTAAGGTCGGTCGTCGGGCGGCCAGCCGAACGGGCAGTCTCGGCGGCCTGCAAAGCCGGCTCGATAACGCCGGCGACGCTCGACGCGACCTTGTCCTGAAGCTCGAACACGTCCTCAAGCGAGCCGTCGAAGCGGTCAGCCCACAGATGGGCGCCTGTTTCCGTGTCGATCAGCTGCCCGGTGATCCGCACGCGGTCCCCGGCTTTGCGCACTGAACCTTCGAGCACGTAGCGCACGCCAAGCTCGCGCCCGACCTGCTTCACATCGACGGCCTGGCCTTTGTAGGTGAAGCTTGAATTGCGGGCGATAACGAACAGCCAGCGGATGCGGGAGAGCGCGGTAATGATCTCCTCGACCATGCCATCGACGAAATACTCCTGCTCGGGGTCGCCGCTCATGTTTTGAAACGGCAACACGGCCAGCGACGGCTTGTCCGGGGGCGCCAACGCCGAGCTCGCCAGCGCTTTCAGCACGGGTAACTGAAGGTCTCCGGTGTGCCGTACGCTAAATACGCGGATCGATCGCGCGATGTTCTTGACTTGTTGCTCGCCCAGATCGTCGAAGCCAAAATCGAGCTTGTCACGGACCTGGTCGCGCACGACGCGACTGACGCAGATTCCGCCCGGCTCCGCGAGAGCTTCGAGCCGCGCCGCGACGTTGACCCCGTCACCGTAGATGTCGCCATTCTCGATGATGATGTCGCCAAGATTGATGCCGATGCGGAACTCCATGCGCCGCTCGGCGGGCGCATCAGCGTTGCGCAGGGCCATTTCGCGCTGCACCTCGACCGCGCAGCGCACTGCATCGACGACGCTAGCGAACTCGATAAGCAGCCCATCACCGGTGGTTTTGACGATGCGGCCACGGTGTTCCTTGATCTTGGGGTCGCCCAGCTCGCGTCTAATTGCCTTCAGCGCCGCGAGCGTACCTTCTTCATCTGTGCTCATCAGCCTCGAATAGCCGGCAACATCGACCGCCATGACCGCCGCCAGCCGCCGCTCAACGTGAGCTGAGTTCATAGCCGTAACATTACCTCAACCGCGGTACACACAAAATGCGCCTATGAAGGCGAGCTGCGCCACCGTCGTCGGGATATAGCGGATGGCAAAGCCGATGCGCCGGTCGTTCGACGGGCTGGGCGGCGAGCCATGAACGAGGCGCACATGGTGCAGCGACATCTCGCCGGGACGCAGGGTGATGATCCGCCGCCGGGAATGGTCGACCTCGACCATCACCTCCTGGCCGCGCGTCAAGAGGTTGTGTTTGGCGAAGGTGTCGCGATGGGGGATCTGATCGAGCTTGTGGCTGCCGGGGATGTACTCCATTGCCCGTTCGCCTCGGCCGCTTGTGTGAAGGCGACCCACGCTGTCACGGCATCGGGCTCACTCAGTCCCCAATAGGCCGAGTCCTGGTGCCGCGACACGAAGGCCGGATCGGCCGCCTCCTTGATGAAGAAGTTGGTGGTCCGGCACAGGAAATCCGGGCCGTGGAGATTCTCGATGGCGTCGAGGTTCGAGCGGCACGGCACGAGCTCGGCCAGCCAGGCAAACAGCAGGTGGGATTTATGGCGCATATCGCCCTTGAGCGGCCCGCCCGTCCACCGCTCGAACGCCTCGAGCCGCCCCCGGAGCTGCGCGGCCTCGGTCTCGGAGATGACACGGATCGGGAAGACGCAACCTCCTCGCGATATTGTTCAATCTGGGCCGGTGTCAGACACTTCGGCAGCAATCCTCGCGATAGTAGCGAGCAGGGGGCGAACCGGATCACTACCAATCCTCGGAGAGGAGCGACGTTACACTGTGGTTGTCGAGAATTCTCGGTCCAAATGATGCCCGGTTCCAGCTATTGGATACCGGTGTAAAAGCGGGAAAATCGGGAAGCCTTACTCTAGCAGTTGTAAAGACGAGGCTCGCCCACCCCGCGTGTTGCGAAATTTAAGAAAAACGGAACGTCGGAATCGCTCTCTCAAAAACAAGGGTTTTTGAGAGAACCTAGCCGGATCGAAAAGTCAGGACTGAAAACGCGGTAATCCTCCCTTAAAACTCATTCCTGATTTCAACCTCGCAAAAGGTAAGTGTACGGTTGAGTTTCGACAGGGTTCATGGCGACGAAACGGACAAAGACCACTCGCACCGCTGGTGCCTCGTGGGGGCGCCGCCGCCCGGTCGCGGCGCAGACCGCGCGAGAGCGTGCAACCTCACCCGCCGCTGGTTTCGCTATGGCGAAGCCGATGCTGATTGGCTACGCGCGGGTTTCGACCGTCGACCAGAATCTTGCCCTGCACTGCGACGCGCTGACCCAAGCAGGGTGTCAAAGGATTTTCACCGAGCAGATGTCGGGTGCGGTCACGGATCGCCCTGCTTTGCATGACGCCCTCGGATTCGCGCGCAGCGGCGACACGCTGATCGTGTGGAAGCTTGACCGTCTGGCGCAGTCGATGAAGCAGTTGATCGAGACAATCGAAAACCTTCGGGTGAGAGGCATCGGGTTTCGCAGCCTGCCCGAAGCCCTCGACACGACGACCGCGCAAGGGCGGCTGGTTTTTTCATATGTTCGGTGCGTTAGTAGAATTCGAGCGCAGCCTGATCCGCGAGCGTACCCAAGCGGGCCTCGCCGCCGCGCGGCGTGCTGGCCGCACCGGAGGCCGGCCGCCGAAACTCACTGACGCCGATATCGAGGCCGCCAAGGCGATGCCCGCCGATCCCGACATCGGCGTGACTCAGATCGCACACCGCCTCGGCGTCTCGCCGGCGACGCTGTATCGATATATGCCCGCCGCGCGGACCGCGAATACCCCAGGCGTTTGAGAACGGCCGCTTTATCCCAAAGATGGGACGCTCCAGGAAAGTTTCAGCCTGGCGGTGGGCGGCGGCAGTGCGCCGTTTGCGGTCATTCTCTCGGTTCCTGTTTAGCCGTCCTGTCCGCCCCAAAGCAGCCCCCTTAAGAACGACATCGGCGAGCAAAATTAACTCGGGCGCCTCAAACCCAAGTCATACAGCCGGCGGGTCGCAGGCTGTTGATGTCGTCCTACCAAAGAATCCGTTGACTGCCGGAGCAGGCGGTCT
>Ga0306923_10007392_pt1 | contig 10935 bp, 10 predicted proteins | sample sta12Can44000108_FD_203841 | JGI IMG/M metagenome (GOLD analysis project Ga0306923, IMG submission 203841) | Lab enrichment of tropical soil microbial communities from Luquillo Experimental Forest, Puerto Rico - statanox.12C.anox.44.000.108 (v2)... | ecosystem: Environmental > Terrestrial >...
GCTCCGCCTCCGTGGGTGGCTAATGCCCCACGACGACACTGCACTGGGACGACGCCGCACGCGTGCTGACGCTCGGCGCGCGCGCGGGCTCCTGGCCCGGCATGCAGCCGCAACGTCGCATCGAAGTGCACATCGCAGGGGCAGGGCAGCGTGCGATCACATATTCAGGACAAGAGGTCGCGTTGGGCTTTGGCGATGCCTGAATGATGGATCGACGCTTTCGCTACAGAGTCCGCGACTTTTTCCGTTCACCATGTCTGGCAAGCCATTGAGCACCGCTTTGCACGACAGCCGAAGCCCGGCGCGCGCGTGCCTGCAACAACCCGATCAGAGAGGCCTTCCGGAATGTCCGACGTAAACGAACTCGACAGCGACAGCGCGGTTTACAAAACCCTGCTGGAATCGACGAAAGCCATTCCGTGGAAGATCGACTGGACGACGATGCAATTCGCATACATCGGCCCACAGATCGAACCGCTGCTCGGCTGGAGCCAGGAAAGCTGGGTCACGGCCAACGACTGGGCGATGCGCATCCATCCGGACGATCGCGACTACGTCGTCAACTTCTGCATCTCGCAGTCGAAGGCAGGCGTCGATCACGAGGCCGACTACCGGGCGCTGACGAAGGACAACGGCTACGTGTGGATCCGCGACGTCGTCCACGTCGTACGCCGCGAAAACGGCGAGGTCGATTCGCTGATCGGCTTCATGTTCGACATCAGCGAACGCAAGAAGACGGAAGAGAAGCTGCTCGCGCTGCAGAAGGAACTGGAGGCGCTGTCCTACAAGGACGGCCTGACCGGCATCGCCAACCGGCGCCGTTTCGATTCCAGTCTCGATATGGAATGGCAGAGCGCACAAGGCAACCGCACGCCGCTGTCGCTGATCCTGATCGATGTCGACTTCTTCAAGCAGTACAACGACCTCTACGGTCACACCGAAGGCGACAAGTGCCTGATCGACGTCGCGCAGTCGCTGAGCCTCGCGTTGGTCGGCCAGCGCGATCTGGTCGCGCGTTACGGCGGCGAAGAGTTCGTCATCCTGCTTCCGGAAACCGACGCCGAGGGCGCCGCGATCGTCGCCCAGCGCTGCCAGCGCCTCATAGACAAGCTGGCGATCGAACACAAGAAGTCGCCGAACGGCGAGCGCGTCACCGTCAGCATCGGCGTCGGCACGGTCGTCCCGCGCACGGGCATCAAGCCCACGGAATTCGTGCAGGCCGTCGACCGGCAACTGTATGCGGCCAAGCAGGGCGGCAGGAATCGGGTCGAAACGACCCGGATCTGATTGCGGTCGCAGAGGGCGGCCGCGTGCACCGCTACTTCGTCATCCCCCGTCCTGCCCTGCAGCCGTACATCGATCGTCTCTGGGGCTGGGAGAGCGACGAGGCGCCGGCCATGCCGCTGCTGCTTCCGGGCACCGGCGCGGAGCTGATGTTCCACTACCGCACGCCGATGGCGATCGACGGCACGCGCGGCCGGCGCCATCTCGGTGGCGCCTATCTGCTGTGCGCCCGTCGCGCGCCGCATCAGCCGGTGGCGCTCGGTAGCGTCGGCTTCGTCTCGGTGCGCTTCCGCTCCGGCGCCCTGCGCCACTTCTGTTCGCAGCCACTGACTGCGTTTTCCGACGACGCGATTTCCGTGGCCGACATCTGGGGCGCGGAAGGCGAGGCCGTCGCCGAACGTGTCGCGCTCTCGCCCGACAAAGCCACGCGTATCGCTGTGCTGCAGGACTGGCTCGCCGCCTGCCTCGCGCGCCACGGCAAGCAGCAACCGGCGATCGAACTGGCCGTCCGCGCGCTCTACTACCGCCATCGCGACGTGCGCATCGACGCGCTGGCTGCGCAGCTCGACATGAGCCGGCGCAACTTCGAACGCGTGTTCCGCGACCAGATCGGCGTGACGCCGAAAGCCTTCCAGCGCACCGCGCGCTTCAACCTCACGATGCGCGACCTGCTGCTGGCCGGCCGCAGCGACTACCTCGCCGCCGCGCTGGACCACGGCTACTACGACCAGGCGCATTTCATCCACGACTTCCGCAGTTTCGTGGGCAAAGCGCCCGCGCAGTTCCTGCAGACGGCCGCGCCGATGGCGCATTTCTACAATCCGCCGCTATTCACGCCCGATAAGGTGCCGCTGCCGCGCTGATGCGGAGCCGCCGGCTCCAGCGACGGCCGAGGAACACACCATGACCGTCGTGGCCGCCGTTTTCGACGCGCGTCCCGGCCGCGAGGCCGAACTCGAAAACGCGCTGCGCGAACTCGTGCAACACGTGGCGCAGGAAGCGGGCGCCATCGAGTACACCCTGCACCGCAGCCCCAAGACGCCCGGCCGCTTCTATTTCTACGAACGCTACGCAAGCGCTGCCGCCGTCGATGCGCACATGGCCACGCCGTATCTCGCGCGCCTGCTCGAACGTGTGCCGGAACTCTGCATCGCCGCGCCCGAGGTCGCGTTCTACGAACCGCTCGTGTCGATCAACGAACTGCGGGGCTGAGCCATGTTCCTGGTGCTTCTCGACTACCTCGCGCCGACCGCGGAAATGGACCGCCATGTCGACGCGCACCGCGCACATCTGGCCGAACAGTACGCAGCCGGCCGTCTGCTCATGTCCGGTCCGCAAGTGCCGCGCACGGGCGGCGTCATCGTCGCCTGCCTGCCGACCCATGCCGAGGTGGAAGCGATGATGCAGCGCGACCCGTTCGTGACTGCTGGTGTCGTGCGTTACCGCATCATCGAGTTCGTTGCGCGGGCAACGCATCCCGTGCTCGCCGGCTTCGCGGAGACGGCAGCGCAGGCGTAGGTTGGGCTGAGCGTAGCGAAGCCCAACACATCAAGCGCTGCAACGTTGGGCTTCGCTACGCTCAGCGCCAACCTACGAAGAGCCCGCCATGGCGGCACCCGTCGAAACCCAACTCGTAGGTTGGGTTGAGCGCAGCGAAGCCCAACGTCAAGCGCAGCAAAGCCCAACACGTCAAGCGCAGCGAAGCCCAACACATCAAACACCGCGACGTTGAGCTTGGCTGCGCAAAACCCCGAAGGCGACCCGGCAAGGCTCACGAAAGAATCGACTTCGGCTCCAGATACGCCTCCAGTCCGAAGCGCCCGTACTCACGGCCGATGCCCGATTGCTTGAAGCCGCCGAACGGCGCCAGCGGTTCGTGCGAGAGCGTGTTGATCAGCACCCGGCCCGCATCGAGACGACCGGCGATCGCCCGCGCCCGCTGCGCATCCGGCGACACCACGTAAGCCTGCAGGCCGTAGCTCGTGTCGTTGGCGATCGCGACGGCTTCTTCCTCGTCGCGGTACGCGATGATCGACAGCACCGGCCCGAAGATCTCCTCGCGCGCAATCCGCATGTCATTACGCACGCGGGAGAACACGGTCGGCCGCACGAACCAGCCGGTCGTTCCCTCGGGCCGCCCCTCGCCGCCCGCGATCACGCGCGCGCCTTCCTCGATGCCGATGCGGATGTAGCTCTGCACGCGTTCCCACTGCTTCGCGCTGACCATCGGGCCGATCGAGGTGTCCGGATCGCGCGGGTCGCCAGCCTGGATCTTCGTGACCTCATCAGCGACGCGCGCCTCGAATTCCGCGAGCCGGCTTTCCGGCACCAGGATGCGCGTGCCGGCGATGCACGCCTGCCCGCTGTTCATGAAGCCCGCATTGAGGGCGAGCGGCACGGCGGTCGCGAAGTCCGCATCGTCGAGGACCAGCACCGGCGACTTGCCGCCGAGTTCGAGCGTCACGCGCTTCAGCGTCTCGGCGCCGCCGCGCAGGATGCTCTTGCCGACGGCCGTGGAGCCGGTAAAGGAGATCTTCGCCACGTCCGGATGCGCGACGATCTCCGCACCGACCGTATCGCCACGCCCGGTCACGATGTTGAACACGCCTGCCGGCAGCCCCGCTTCATGCAGCGCTTCCGTGACGACGCGTGTCTGCATCGCGCTCATCTCGCTCGGCTTGATCACCGCCGTGCAACCGGCGGCGATGGCCGCCGCGAGCTTGCCGCAGATGAAGCCGGCGTCGCTGTTCCAAGGCGTCACCATCCCGGCCACGCCGAGCGGTTGCATCACGACCTCGGCGATGCCGATGCGCTGCGTGAATTCATAGCCTTCGAGCACCTTCGCCATGTCGAGCAACTGGCTCGCCGCGTGCGCAACCATCCAGCGCCCGCGCGAAACCGGCGCGCCGTATTCCTCGACGATCGCCTCGAAGAGTTCATCGCCACGCGCTGCCACCGCGTCGTGCATCCGGCGGAGCATCGCGATGCGCTCGGCTTTCGTCGTGCGCGCAAACGCCGGGAAGGCGCGCTTCGCCGCGGCGACCGCGCGGCGCGCGTCCTCTGCGTCGGCGAGCCGCACCTGGCCGATGCGCTCGGCCGTTGCGGGGTTGAAGAGGTCGAACATCTCGTCGCCGTGCGGGGTGACGAAAGCGCCGTCGATGTAGATCTTGTCGATGACTTTCATGAGGGACTCCTGCGTTCGGAAGAAGGTGATGCGACGAAGATAAGTCCCTATGATTGAAGAAACTAGCCGGACAAACCGGCATGACCTGTTGAGCGATTTCGAACAATGCAGACTTCAGGACTTGGCGAACTCGAAGGCGTGCTGGCCGTCGCCCGCCGCCGCAGCTTCCGCGCCGCCGCCACCGAACTCGGCGTATCCACCTCCGCGCTGAGCCATTCGATCGCGGCGCTCGAAGCGCGCATCGGCGTGCGGCTCTTCAACCGCACCACGCGCAGCGTCTCGCTGACCGAAGCCGGCGCGCAGTTCGTCGACAGCATCGCGCCCGCGCTCTCCACGATCCGCGGCGCCATCGAACAGGCTGGCAGCTTCCGCGACACCCCGTCGGGCACGCTGCGCATCAACACCTCGGCCGGCGCCGCCTGGCAGGCGATGCCGATCTTCATCGAATTCCTCAAGCGCTATCCGGAGATGAAGCTCGACATCGTCACCGAGGGCAAGCTGGTCGACATCGTCCTCGAAGGTTTCGACGCCGGCATCCGGCTCGAAGAGAGCTTGCCGCAGGACATGATCGCCGTCCCCTTCGGCCCGCCACAGCGCTTCGCCGTCGTCGGCAGCCCCGCCTACTTCGCCAAGTACGGCCGCCCGCGCGTACCGGCGGACCTCAAGTCACACCAATGCATCCGCAGCCGCTTTCCAAGCGGCGGGATCTACAACTGGGAATTCCAACAGCACGGGGAGTTGTTTTCAGTGGAAGTGCAGGGGTGCCTCACGCTGGACGAGCCGAAGCTGATGATCGATGCAGCAAAGGCCGGATTGGGGCTGGCGCATCTGACGGAGTGGAATGCGGCGGAGGGCTTGGAGAGCGGGGAGTTGGAGCGGGTGTTGGAGGAGTGGACGCCGGTGTTCGGGCGCTTGTGTTTGTATTACCCGGGACGCCGCCTTCTGTCCGCTGGACTAGTGACTTTGATTGACGTGATACGGCGGTCGACGACGGCGGAGGGTCCAATGGTGTCTACGCTCTAGTTTCGGGCTGCCGGATTGAAGAGCCCCGGAGCCAGCCCGGCGCGGATCGCGTCGGCGGCGGACGCGGAATTGAACCGGGGACAGCATCAGCGGCAAACGAACGAGGCGCGCGAGCGCGGGCAGGTCGAGGCGCTGTTGGCGCGTGCACCCGCCGGCGTGCGTGCTGCTTTACCCGCCGGCGGATCGCCGCTGCTGCTCGAAGAGGTGCTGCAGCTTGCCTTCAATGCGGCGCCAGGAAGTCTTGCACCGCCTTGATCGTCGGCGCCGGCGCTTCTTCCATCAGCCAGTGGCCCGAGCCCGTCACGACGAGTTCGGTCACGTTGTCGGCCGCGTTGCGCATCACCACGGCTTCATTCGCACCGAAGGACTTTTCGCCGCCGATGGCCAGCACCGGCATCGTGAGTCGGGTCTTGATCGACTCGGCGTTGTCCTCGGCGTCCTTGCGGATCGAAAGGAACTGGGCGAAAGCGGCGTGCATGGCGCCGGGGCGTGCGTACAGCTTCGCGTAGTGAACCCGCGTCGCCTCATCCACCTTTTTCGGATCGGCGGCGAACTCGTTCCAGAAGCGGTCGAGGTAGATCCGCTCGCGGCCGTGCACCAGGCGCTCCATGTCCTTGCCGCCGAAGTCGAAGTGCCACAGCGGCGGCCAGCGCACGATCTGCTCCCACGGCGGCACGCCCGGCACGGGCGCATCCATCACCACCAGCCGGGTCGTCTTGTCGGGATAGCGCGCCGCGTAGGCGTAGGCGACCATCGTGCCGATGTCGTGGCCGACGATGTCGGCCTTGTCGATGCCGAGCTTGTCGAGCACGGCGCGGATGTCGCCCGCCTGCGTCTTCTTGTCGTAGCCGCCGGCGGGAATCGAGGACAGGCCCATGCCGCGCAGGTCGGGCACCACGACGCGATGGTCCTTGGCGAGCGCGACGGCCAGCGGCGTCCACATGTCGCCGGTATCGCCGAAGCCGTGGATCAGCACCACGGCCGGCCCGCTGCCGCCGACGCGCACATGCATGCGCACGCCGTCGGTCTGGATGTCTTCCACCTTGAAACTCGACGGATACGGCTTGGGCTCGGCGTGCGCCGGGAGCGCGGCGGCCATCGCGATCAGGCCGGCGGCCAGAAGAGGCTTGATTGAGCTGAACATGGCGCGGTGCCTCCTTACGTACGCGTGATCGACGCGCCGCCGTCGACCAGCGAAGCCGTGCCGGTGACGAAGGACGAGTCGTCGGACGCGAAGTACAGCACCGAGCGCGCAAGTTCCTCGGGCTTCGCGACGCGCTTGAGCGCATGCAGGTTGGTCACGAAGGCCTGCGATTCGGGCGTGTTGTTCATGTCGCGGTACATGTCGGTGTCTACCGCGCCGGGGAGCACGGCATTCACGCGCACGCCCTGCGGGCCGAACTCGGCCGCCAGCGCCTGCGTGAGGCCGATGAGGCCTGACTTGCTCGCCGCGTAGGCGGCCACGCCGGGGAAGGCGAAGGTGTGGCCGACGAAGGTGGAGGTGAAGATCACCGAGCCGGCGCCGTGCTTGAGCATCTGTGCGATCTGATGCTTGGCGCCGAGGAAGGCGCCGGTCAGGTTGATGGCCAGCGTGTCGCTCCAGCCGGCTTCGGACACCTCGGTGCTCGCACCGGCCTCGCCGAGCGTGCCGGCGTTGTTGAAGGCGATGTCGAGGCGGCCGTAGTGCTCCACGGCCAGGGCGACGAGCGCCTTCGCATAGTTCTCGTCACGCACGTCACCGGCCAGCGCGACGGCTTGGCCGCCGGCCGCGACGATGCCGGTGACGAGCTTGTCCAGTTCCGCCTGACGGCGCGCGCCCACGACGAGCCTGGCGCCTTCGGCCGCGAACAGCTGCGCGGTCGCGTGGCCAATGCCGGAACTGGCGCCTGTGATCAGGGCTACCTTGCCTTCGAGTCTTTTGCTCACGATGAATGTCCTTCAAGGGGTGAGAGAGGGTTGCATTACCCAGTCTGGCGCCTGGCGGGCACTTTCAGTAGGTGGTCAATGCCGGAACTGCTGTCCGGAAATGGCGAACAATCGCGCGGCTGCCGCGGCATACTTCGGTATCCGCCGACCCGGCCTCGATGCGTGTCGGCTCGCGCCGCACCCAATCGCGACGCATTGCGAGGATCGACATGCTCAAACTGGACAGTGTCGCGAGCTTCGTGGCGGTTGCCGAAACGGGATCGATCAGTGCCGCGGCGCGGCGCCTGCATCTGTCCAAATCCGCGGTGAGCGAGCGCTTGGCCGAGCTGGAGCAGGAACTGGGCGCGATGCTCTTTCATCGCACGACCCGCAAGCTCAGCCTGACCGGCGACGGCTCGGCATTCCTCGAAAAGGCGGTGCGCATCGTGCGCGACGTCGACGAGGCTGTGGCCGAGATGGCCGAGCGGCGGGGCAAGCTCACCGGTCCCCTGCGCATATCGGCACCTGTCACCTTCGGCCGCATGCACCTGGGACCTGCGCTCTACCCGTTCCTGGTCGAGCATCCGGCGATCTCGCTCACGCTGGAACTGGACGACCGTCGCGTGGACGCGTCGGCCGACGGCTTCGACGCAGTCGTCCGCCACGGCGTGATCGAGGATTCCCGGCTGGTGGTCTGGCCGCTGGCGCGTAGCCAGCGCGTCGTCGTGGCCTCGCCCGACTACCTCGCGCGTTACGGCCGGCCGATGTCGATGGAGGACCTCGCCGGCCATCGCGCGATCTTCTACATGAACCGCGGGATCGCCGACTGGCGCTTCGTCGGCGCGGAAGACAGCGGCCACATCCGCCCCAAGGCCGCGCTTCGCCTGAACAACGGCGACATGATGCGGGACGCAGCGCTGGCTGGCCTTGGTCTGGCGCTATTGCCCAACTTCATCATCTGGCGCGAATTGCAGTCGGGCGCGCTGGTCGAGGTGGACGTGGGGCGTGCAGTGGAGCAGGAGTCCATCTACGTGGCCCACCCGGAAGGGCGAAGGACCTCGGCGAAGCTGCGGGCGATGGTCGAGCACCTGCGCTTGCAGTTCGGAGACCCGCCGTATTGGGAGCGGCCGGCCTGAGTACTGCGTTCGGCGCCGGCCGGCCTTCGCAAAAAACGGCCGGCATGCCACGCCGGCCGTGCTTGCTGCTTCATCGGGCATCAGGTGTTGTTCCTGATGTCCCTCGTCGGCCCGTTGAGTTTTATGAGTGCAATGCCAGCGTCTCGCGCCTGCTCCGAATCGAAGACACCACTGGTCCCGATAAGCTGCTCAGCCGGTCCGGTGAGCTTGAAGTGGATCCTGCCTTCGACCGTGGGCAGCCTTTCGTAGCGGGTGTCGAGCGGACTGTTCAGCTGGGCCAGGGAGACGGCCTCTTCCGCCGCCGCCAGGGTTTCGCAGAAGTCGCTCTGCAACAGGGTGTCGCCGCTCTCGGCCTTCAAGTTAAAAACGTACCAACGTCCATCGTTTACCGTCGAGATCTCATACCAGCCAGTCATGGAAACTCTCCTGTAGGACGCAACGCTTGGTTGCAGGACAAGTTTCAGAATAGTCGGCCCTTGGCTCCCGATGAATCAATTGCGTTTCCTGCTTGCCAAGAAGTTCTTCAGCGCCCGTCCGGTGTGCGTCTTCGCCTTCACGCACTTCGTCACCGGCCCCGCGAACACGATCTCGCCACCGCCGTCGCCGCCTTCCGGCCCGAGGTCGATGATCCAGTCGGCCTCGGCCATGACGTCGAGGTCGTGCTCGATCACGAGCACGGTATTGCCGACGTCGACGAGGCGGTGCAGCACGTGGATCAGCTTTTCGACGTCGGCCATGTGCAGGCCGACGGTCGGTTCGTCGAGAACGTAGAGCGTGTGCGGCGTGCGTGCCCGCGCGCGGGCCGCGGGGTCGGTCTTCACCTTCACGAGTTCCGTGACCAGCTTGATCCGCTGCGCTTCCCCGCCCGATAGCGTCGGTGAGGGCTGGCCGAGCGTGAGGTAGCCGAGGCCGACGTCCTGCAGCAGCTTCAAGGGGTGCTGGATCGCGGGGTGCGCGGCGAAGAAGTCGACGGCTTCGTCGATCTCCATCGCGAGCACGTCGGCAATGCTCTTGCCGCGCCAGGTGGCGGTCAGCGTATCGGCGTTGAAACGCGCGCCGTTGCACACGTCGCAAGGCACTTTCACATCGGGCAGGAAGTTCATCTCGACGGTGCGCTGGCCCTGGCCGTCGCACGCGTCGCAGCGTCCGCCGGCGGTGTTGAACGAGAAGCGGCCCGGCGCCCAGCCGCGCAGGCGCGATGTTTCCGAGTCTGCGTAGAGCTTGCGGATCGCGTCCCAGAAGCCGATGTAGGTCGCGGGGCAGGAGCGTGGCGTCTTGCCGATTGGCGTCTGGTCGACTTCGAGCACGCGGCCGACCGGTTCCCAGCCGGTGATGGCGTCGCAGCCTTCGAGCGTGATCTTTGCTGCTTTCTTGCGGCCCTGCGGTGTTTCGGCCGAGACGAGCCGGCGCAGGTTCCGGTGCAGCACGTCGCGCGCGAGCGTCGACTTGCCCGAGCCCGATACGCCGGTGACGACGATGAGGCGGCCGAGCGGGACTTCGGCTGTGACGTCCTTGAGGTTGTGCTGCGACGCGCCTTCGACCGTGACGACGGGCGTTTCCTCATCCACCGCGCGCGGCGGATGCAGCGGATGCGCGAGCGGTTCGCGCAGCGTGCGGCCGGTGACCGATTCGGGCACCGCCATCAGCGCTGCCGCATCGCCTTCCGCGACGATGGTGCCGCCGCGCGTGCCGGCGCCAGGACCGAGGTCGATCACGTGATGCGCGCGGCGGATCGTCTCTTCGTCGTGCTCGACGACGACGACCGTGTTGCCCTTGGCTTCGAGCGCGTGCAGCGTGTCGAGCAGCATGTCGTTGTCGCGCGGGTGCAGGCCGATCGAGGGTTCGTCGAGCACATAGCAGACGCCGCGCAGGTTGGTGCCGAGCTGCGCGGCGAGCCGGATGCGCTGCGCTTCGCCGCCGGACAGCGTGGGCGCGGCGCGGTCGAGCGCGAGATAGCCGAGGCCGACGTCCTTGAGGAAGGAGAGGCGCGACTTGAGCTCGGCGACGATGTCGCGGCCGATCTCGCCTTCGCGGCCATTCAGCTTGAGTGTGCCGACCCAGTCGGCGAGCCCTTCGACCGAGTGCCGCGCGTACTCGGCGATGTTCTGTTCGCGGTAGCGTACGGCGAGCGCGGTCGGGTTCAGGCGCGCGCCGTCACAGGCGGCGCATACGGTTTCGGGCTCCACCTCGTCGTCGTCATCGCTTTCGTCATAACGCAGGCCGGCAAACTCGGCGGCGGTGGCGTCCTGCTCCGGATCGCGCATGGCGTCGCGCAGCCACTTGGGCAGCGTGTGGCCGGTGCCCATGCAGTCGGTGCACCAGCCGTGCTTGGAGTTGTACGAGAAGAGGCGCGGGTCGAGTTCGGGGAAGCTGGTGCCGCAGACCGGGCAGGCTCGTTTTGTC
>Ga0306923_10007394_pt1 | contig 10933 bp, 9 predicted proteins | sample sta12Can44000108_FD_203841 | JGI IMG/M metagenome (GOLD analysis project Ga0306923, IMG submission 203841) | Lab enrichment of tropical soil microbial communities from Luquillo Experimental Forest, Puerto Rico - statanox.12C.anox.44.000.108 (v2)... | ecosystem: Environmental > Terrestrial > Soil...
ATTCCCTGGATCGCGTCGTCTCCACCGCCTACACGGGCGCCCCCGGGACCTCGGACTCGGGCTACACGGAGGACCGGGCCGATACCTTCCTCACCTTCCGGACGACACGTCCGCTCCGTCCGCGCGAGGGGTTCACCATCGCGGTGGGATGGCCGCCCGGCGCCATTCGCGGCCCCAGCGTGCTGCAGAACGCGCGGTCGTTCGTCGGAGACAACTGGCCGCTCGTCCTGCCCTTTCTCGCTCTGGGCGGCGTGCTGCTCGTCTGGCGTCTCTACGATCCCGATTCCGCCGGCAAGCCGAGCATCAGGCCGGAGCATCGGCCGCCCGAGGGCCTGATGCCGGCGGCGGGCGGTGCCCTCGTCTCGGAGCGTGCAGTGCCGAGGGACGTCGTCGCCACTCTCGTCGACCTCGCCGTGCGAGGCTTCGTGCGGATCGAGGAGCGGCCATCGCTGTCCGGCGAGCCCGACTACGTCGTCCACCGACTCAAGCCGCTCTCCGACGATCCGCTGCTGCGGCCCTTCGAGCGCGCGATCCTCGCGCGGATCTTCGGGTCCGACGGCGCCCTGGCCGAGCGGCGGCTCTCCGAGGTGAGGCGGGACTACGACGCCGTCTTCCCGCCGCTGCGCGACGAGTTGTACCGAAGCATGGTGAAAGAGGGGCTCCTGCCTGCCTCGCCCGAGCGCGTCCGCGCGCTGTGGCTCGTGATCGGGCTCGTGGTCATCGGTCTCGCCGCCTTCGTGCTCATGGGAGGAGCCCGCGCCGTGGTGTCCTCGCCCTTGCCGCTCGGCCTGGGACTCGCCGTGGCCGGTCTCGTCATCGCCGTCCTCTCGCCGCTGATGCCACGGAAGACGCTGCGCGGAGCGCAGATCCTGGCGCAGGTGAGGAATTTCCGGGAGTTCCTGGAGCGGTCCAACCAGGACGAGCTCCGCCGTCTTCCGCCGAACACCATGCACAGGTGGCTCGCCTGGGCCATCGCCCTCGGCGTGAGCGAGCGCTGGATCCACGCCTTCGATGGCCTCGCGGTGAGCGAGCCGGGTTGGTACACGGAGCCGGGAAGATTTCAAGTTGCGAGCTTCGACCGCAGCCTCTCCCGCTTCGCCTCGACCGTGGAGCACGCGTTGCTCACCTCACGACGTGGCGACGGCTCCTGGAGCGGGGAGAGCGGCCACTGCTCCGGCTCGTCGGGCGGCGGCATGGCCGGAGGCCGCGGCACGTTCTAACTGTCCCGGCTTCTCGACCTCACCTGCTAGACTCGTTCTTGGACGGGCTTTTCCGACGAGCCCTCGACGTTTCTGGTACAAAACACCCGGAGCCCATGCCACGGTCAGCCGCGCGAAAGAGCATCGCGGTCCTGCTCCTTCTCCTCATCGTGCTGGGCTCACTCCCAGCGCACGCCCAGCAATCGGAAGCGGACGTCTTCGTCGCCCAGGCCATCCTCGCCTACGAGGACAAGCACTACGACGAGGCACTCGGCTTCCTCCGCGAAGCCCTCGCCCAGGATCCCAAGAACGTGGAGGCGCACTACTACATGGGGCTGGTCTACGTGGCTCAGGGGCGGCTGGATCAGGCGGTCCAGGTGCTCGACGAGGCGCGCCAGATCAACCCGGATGATTTTTCCGTGCGCTATCTCCTCGGCGTCACCTACTTCGCCCAGGAGCGCTACGATCTCGCCCAGCCGCTCCTCACGCAGTGCTTCACGGAGCGGCCGAACACGGAAGGTCTCGGCTACTACGTCGGCTTCATGCGCTACCGCAACAAGGACTACCAGGGAGCCCTCCAAGCCTTCCGGGCGGAGACTTCCCCCGACCCCGCCATCAAGCAGTTGACCCACTTCTACTCGGGCCTGGCCCTCGGCGTACTGGGCTTGCCCGAGCGCGCGGCCAGCGAGCTCGACGCGGCCACGCGCGGTAACACGCCCACCGCGCTCACCGGCGCCGCCGAGCGCCTGCGCGACAGCTTCGCGGCGGGCGGGGGAGCGGGTAATCGGTTCCACGCCGAGGTGCGGGTTGGCTATACGTATGACAACAACGTGAAGGTTCTGCCCCAGCCGAGCAACGATCCTCTCGCCAATTCCATCCGGTTCCAGCCCACCACATCCCCCGGGCAGCTCTTTTCGCTGACCCTCTCGTACGACTGGCTCCGCTACGGCAACTGGGAGTCGACCATCGGCTACCAGTTCTTCCAGACCATCGTGAACAACTTCTCCGACTTCGACGTGATGGATCAGGTGGGGACGCTGGGGGCGACGTACCGGGGGGCCATCGAGAAGGGACCCTTGGCCGGCGCGCGCTATCTCGTGGGCGGACAGTACGTGTTCGACAATCAGTGGCTGGGTGGCGACCAGTTCCTCCAGCGCAACACGGGTACCCTCTTCGGCACCGTGCAGTGGAACTCCGGCGGCAACAGCTTCTGGAATCCCACCAACGTGACCACCCCCATCCTCCGCTTCCAGGGGAAGAACTTTACCAACGTTACCCAGATCCCCATCCCACCCACCGACAACCGCGACGCCAACAACTACATGGTCGGTCTCAGCCACACCTTCTTCTGGTCAGGAGATCGCCACTGGTTCAGGGTGGGCTATCAGTGGGACGAGGATGTGGCGCAGGGACGCAACTGGGACTACCGCGGCAATCGCATCCTCGCGGCCATGCAGTACACACTGCCGCGGTGGCAGACCCGCGCCAGCTATAGCCTCGACGTCCACTTCGCGAACTACCTTCACCCCAACACGCTGTTCCCCGTTCTCAACCCCGGGGTGGTGAAGCGGTACGACATCGAGCAGGTGCACATCGTTGCGGTGGAGCAGCCGCTGCCGTTTCTGCTGCGCCAGACGGGCCAGGTCACGCGGGCGCCGCTCACGCTGCGGACGGAGTACCAGATCGGGGTGACGAGCTCGAGCCTGGCCATTTACAAGTACAACCGCAACGTGTTGTCGGTCTCGCTGAGCTACCAGTACTAGGCAGGAGCCGGAGGTCCGGCTCGCGGACTACTTCGGTCCGATGCTGACCTTGCTGGTGGCGCCGCTCACGGAGACGAGCGCCGTGCTCGGCGAGCCGAGCTTGATGGAGCCAAGGCCGGCGTTCTGGATCGCTCCTGCCCCGATGGAGACATTGCCCGCGGTGGCGCCGTTCATGAGGGCCACGGGGATGCCTCCGATGAGGGCGCAGGAGCCCCCGCACAGGCTGTTGGAGACGGAGAGCAGGTTACCGCCCGATCCACCGAAGGCGACCAGGGCGCCCCCGATGCTCGCCTGCGAACCGCCGCTGACCGCGAGCAGGGGCCCGTCTCGAATCCGCCGTTGATGATCTTCATCACCGGCGGGGGCGGCGGCGTCTCGATCGGTCCGGTGCGGGGAACGATGTTCGGAAGATTGAGCGCGCTCTTGTTGTTGGAGGCGGGATCGTCTGGCATGAGGGCGGCAGCCAGCGCCACGAGCTTGTTCTGTTCCTTGAGGCTCATGGCCTGCCAGGTCGCCTGGTTGAACCAGAACCGCGGCGAGGCCGCGAAGCCGGACAGGAGCGTGTTCATCTCGGGCTGACTCAGCGTGCGCACCTGCCCCAGGCTCGACCCGAGGAGGTTGACCGGCTTGAATGCGGTGAGGAGCGCGGTGTTGGCCGGATTGTTTGCGGGGCTCACCTCGACGGTGCCCGTCACGGAGGTGACCTGGGTCGCCGCCCCGAGGTTGGCGCCGCCCGCCTGCGCGCCCTGGCGCGCCACCTCGACCACGAAGATGGTGCCGCGCACCGCGGCCACCGCGTTCGGCGTGTGCACCTCGAGCGTCTCTCCCGGCTTCATCTTCTGCTTGGCCACAGATACCGCGATCTTGCCCGACTCGAGGTTGACGGTGGTCCGGCCGAGATCCTCCGTAATGGTGAGCACGGAAAGCTCGCGTACCGTGACCACCGCGCGTCCGCCCATCAGCACCTTCACGATGGAGTTCTCGGCGGTATTGATGCGGTCGCGCTCGAAGATGCTGTCCTTGAACTTGAGGCGGAGGGTGCTCGAGCTCGCGACCAAGGAACTCTCTCTCGCGAGTAACAGAGTGTCAACACGTGGACGGGCGAGGCGGCCGGATGCGAGGAATGCTGTCGCTCGCGCTTACGATCGCGATGAGAAGAGCGGGCATCGGACGCGCCGCACGCGGGGAACTCGTGAAGCTGTCATCCCGGTGACGATCCTCGAGGCGCGCGCTTCCCATGGGCCGGGGTGGTATCATCTATTTTGGGCATGTTCGACATCGGTCTCCAGGAACTGATCCTCATCTTCGTCATTGCGCTCCTCGTCTTTGGACCGAAGAACCTGCCCCAGCTCGGCCGATCGCTCGGCCGCGCCATGCGTGAGTTCAAGAAGGCGAGCGCAGAGTTCGAGTCGACGATCAGGACCAATCTCCAGATCGACGAGATCGATTCGCCACCCATCCCGGCACCAGATCCCGTCCCCCTCGAAGTCGCCACGAGCCCCGCCACCCCCCCTGCTCTCGCCGAGTCCACCGACCACCTCGCCCCTACGTCCGACAGCATCGCGGCCGAGGCCCCTCCCGGTGAGGCCTTCGTGTCCCAGCGGGGGGCCAAGCTATTCCATGCCCGCGAGTGCGGGTGGGTGCGACGGATCAGCGAGCCCGAGCGCGTGTACTTCAAGCGGGTGTCCGAGGCCAGGGAAGCGTCCCTCCAACCCTGCCCCTCCTGCGAACCCTGGGAGCCAGCCTGATTTTTTTTGCTTGGCTAACTCAACGGGTGTTGACTATTATGATGTTGAGTAGGGTCCTCTCGCAGGCTTACTCGGGTGGGCTTCTCTCGGGCTGTTGATCGAGATCTGGCCGATTGAAATGAGGAGGACGTGTCGGTGAGAGAGATGACACAGCGGCAGCGCGAGGTGCTGAGCTTCATGCGCGCATTCACGGACAAGCACGGTGCGCCGCCCACGGTGAGAGAGATCGCCGAACGCTTCCACTTCACCCCGCGCGCGGCCTTCGACCATCTCCGGGCCCTCGAGCGGAAGGGCATGCTCCAGCGGCGGGTGACGGACAAGCGGGCCTCGCGCACGCTTGTCCTCGCCGATCGCGGAGGGGAGCGTCCGCGCCGGGAAAAGGACATTCCGATCCTGGGCAGGATCGCGGCCGGCGCACCCATCTTCGCCTCGGAGGAGCGCGAGGAGTTCATTCCCGTGCGCCCGGAGTGGCTGGCCGCCAAGGGCGGAGAGGTGTTCGCCCTGCGCGTCAGGGGCGACTCCATGATCGAGGCCCACATCGCGGACGGCGATCTGGTCCTCGTCCGGAAGCAGGTCTCCGCGGTGGCGGGAGACATCGTGGCCGCCCTCGTGGATGACGAGGCCACCGTGAAGCGCTTCGCCGTCGAGAGCGGGGCCATCGTGCTGAAGCCGGAGCATCCCACCATGAAACCCATCGTGGTGGATCCGCAGAAGGCGGAGTTCCGCATCCTGGGCAAGGTCGTCGGATTGGTACGCGAGATGTGAGGAGAGACGCCATGCGGACAGCGCAGAGAGCACCGAGGCATCTCCGAGCGCGCCAACCATCGGGACGCGCCCGCCGGCGGATCTACGTCGGCAGACTGGTGACGCGGCGTTCGTCGTCGCGTGTTTTTTTGTCTCGAACGACTCAACAGATGGCGTCCAGAACGCGTGTGGCCGATTGGATCGGCGGAGTGCTCATGGCCTGCGGCATCGTCGGGTGGGGCGCGCTCGTCGTCCTCCTCGGCTCCTGAGTTCCCCTCCACGGTTGACCCATCGCGCGGAGCGCCGATAGACTACGCAACCTATGACCGCGCGAACCTCGACCGGGATACAGAAGCTGGACGACATGCTGGGCGGCGGCCTTCTGGCCGGCACACTCTGCGTCGTGTACGGAGCGACGGGCATCGGCAAGACGCATCTCGGCCTTCACTTCGCCCACGCGGGCCAGGCGGCCGACGGCATGCCCGGCATCGTGTTTGACATGAACGCCCGTGGCGACTCCCAGCAGCACCACGAGTACGCGGAGCGTCTCTACGCGTGGAAGCTCGCCCGCTGGACCCATACGGTCACCCCCATGGCCGAGCCCTATCCCACGGCCGAGCAGATGGCCGCGCGCTACTGCGACGCCCTGCCGTGGGTGGGCAAGCTCCGCGACTACCAGGTCCCCACCCCCGACGGAGGCTTGGAGCTCGACTGGAACTGGAAGGCCGAGTACAACCACGCCCTCTACACCGTGCGCCCCTTCGTCTACTTCCATCTCGCCGCGGGCTGCCGACGCGTGGTGGTCGATGGTATCGAGCCCATGGACGTGCCGGGAGACTACATCCAGCCCTTCCTCTTCGACGAGCTCTACCGGAAGACCATCCATCGCGACAGCGAGACCCTGGGCATGGAGATCTGCTTGCCCGTATGGAAGCACCGGCCCTTCATCGACAGCCATTGCTACGATCACGCGAAAGTGACCACGCTTCTCCTCGTAACCACGGAGGAGACGCAGCTCGAGCACCTGATCGCCCGCAAAGTCGCCTCCGGTGACATCGGGGCGGTGGCCAACACCATCATGGTCATGGGAAGCGAGCGGGTGGGCAATCGTCTCGGCCGCTTCCTCTGCGTGGTGAAGCATCGCGGCAGCGCCAAGAGCGACGACATCGCCGAGTATCGGGTGACGGAGCGCGGCGTGGAGCTCGTGTAGTCCGCCGATGGACGCGCCCACGCTCGAGGCGAGGCGGGCGCAATGCTTCCGGCATCGCCCCGGCCTGCGTGTCCGCTCCGATCGCGCGGCCGCCGCCTTCGTCGACGCGGTGGGCGTCTGCTCGACCTTCTACCGATTTCCCGAGGGCGTGGCCTGCCTGTGGGAGGCCGTGGTAGGGCGGGAGCGGCCGCGCTGGCCCCGCCATTCCCATCACGACGCCGGCGTGGGCCTCACCTGGGAGCTCAAGGACTCGCTGCCCGCGCGCCGTCGCTGCTACTACGGCAAGCTCCTCAAGGGGCGACCGGTCTTGGTCGCCCTCGATCTCCTCCCGGCTTTCTACGCTCTCGTGCGGGGCCGCCAGCGCGCTCGCGACTACCTGGCAGAGTACCGGGCCGGCCGCATGTCCGCCACGGCCAAGCGGCTCATGGACAGCTTCTTCCGGGAGAGCCCACAGTACACGCGCGGGCTGCGCGCCGACACCTTCATGCTAGAAGCTTCGAAGACCCGCGAGTTCGAGCACGCGATGGCCGAGCTCCAGCAGGGGCTCTGGATCGCCAAGACGGAAGAGCGCTATGAGCCGAGCTTCTCCTATCGCTGGGATCTTCTCGAGCGCTGGCTGCCCGAGCCCGTCGCTGAAGGCCGCTCCCTCGGGCGGCCCGCCGCGCTCGACCGGCTCCTCGCGCGCTATCTCGGGGGTGCTGTGTACTCCACGCCCGCGCGCATGGTCCGCCTCTTCGGCCTGAGGGCCACGGAGACGCATGAGGCGGTGGCTCGTCTCGCGAAGGAGGGGAAGGTGCGAGTGGCCGTCGCGGTGGCTGGCTGGCCGGGGCACTGGGTGGTGCGGGCCTGATGGAGACGCCGGCGGGCTTCCGCTACATCGACATCCACACGCATCTGCATCCCGAGCGACTGTCGCGGGCGATCCGGCGCTGGTTCGCCGAGCGCTCGACGTGGAAGCTCGAATATCCGTCCGAGCCGGAGGAGGTCGCCGCCTTCCTCGCCGCGCAGGGCGTCGAGCGCTTCGTGTACTTCTCCTACGCCCACAAGGCGGGCATGGCGCGGGACATCAATGCCTGGCTCCATGCCATTCGCCCTCGCGTGCCCGCAGGCATTCCACTCGGGACCATCCACCCCGACGATCCCGACATGCTAAAGGTGGCGGAGGAAGCGCTCGTGGGCTTCGGCTTCCATGGCTTCAAGTTCCACATCAACGTCCAGCGCTTCTATCCCGACGATCCGCGCGTGCTGCCCGTGTATGAGCGGCTCCTCGCTCTCGACCGCTTCCTCCTCATCCACGTGGGCTCGGCCCCGTGGCCGAACGAGTACGATGGCTTTCCGCGCTTCGAGCGGGTGATGGAGCGGTTCCCCGCCCTCAAGGTGGTGGTCGCTCACATGGGATCCTTCGAGACGCGGCAGTTCCTGGAGCTGATGCCTCGCTGTCCGAATCTCTACCTCGACACGACCATGGCGTTCGCGCCCATCCACCCGGAGTACTGGAAGATCGACACCCGCCTCAATCGCATCTCCGTCACCAACGACGATCTGCTGCGGCACCAGGACCGGATCGTCTTCGGCAGCGACTTCCCGATCCTCCCGTACCCCTACGAGGAAGAGCGCGTCGCCCTCTGGCTCCGGGACCTGCCACTGCCCGTCTACCAGAAGATCTTCCACGACAACGCGGCCGCGCTCTTGGGCCTCCCGTGAGCCACGAGGCCCGGCTGCGCCTCGAGGCCCTGGGTCCGGCCGGCGCGACCTTGCTGCGGACGCTCGGAGAGATCCTCGGCCCGGGGCGGCCGGCGTGGGTGGTGGGAGGCGCGGTGAGGGACGCGCTGAGTGGCGCGGGGGCTCGGGATCTCGACATCGCCATGCCCTCGGGGGCCATCTCGTTCGCGCGCGAGGCGGCAGACCGTCTCGGCGCAGCTTTTCTCGTCCTCGACGACCGGCGAGGTGCCGCGCGGCTCGTGATCCCCCCCGGCGATTCCTCGCCGGGGTTGCAAATCGATGTCGCGGACTTCCGCGCGCCCGATCTCGCGGGCGATCTTCGCGGACGCGACTTCACGGTGAATGCCCTCGCCGTGGCCGTGGACGAGCTCGTGAGAATGGGAGAGACGTCCGTGGAGGATCCGACCGGAGGTCTCCGCGACCTACAAGCCCGCATGGTCCGGCTCTGCTCCCCGCAGTCGCTGGAGGAGGACGCGGTCCGCGTCTTGCGCGCGGCGCACCTCGCCATCGTGCCCGGGTGGACCCTTGATCCCGCAGTGGCGTCGGCGGCGAAGCGGGCGGCGCCAGGTCTCCAGAGCATCTCCGCGGAGCGCGTGAGGGACGAAGTCCTCGGCATGCTTGCCGAGGCCGCGTCGGCGCGGGGGCTGCGCCGGCTGGACGAGTGGGGCGTGCTGGGCATGCTTCTGCCTGAGCGGCATGCCATGAAGGCCACGACCCAGTCGGAACCGCATCGCTTCGATGTCTGGGAGCACAGTCTCCGCGCGGTGGAAGCTGCCGACGTACTCGCCGCAGAGGCCGGGGCGCTCCACCCGTGGGGTGAGGCATTCGCCTCGCATCTGTCCGAGCCGCTCGGGGATGGCGCTACGCGCCGTGAGGCGCTCAAGCTGTCGGCGCTGCTCCACGATGTGGCCAAGCCCGAGACCCGCAGCGAGGACGCGGGCAAGATACATTTCTTCGGCCACGATGCTCTCGGAGCAGAGAGGGTGCGTGCCATTGCCGTGCGGATGCGCCTGGCGGGCCGCCTCGCCTCCACCCTGGAGCGGCTGGTGCGGAATCATCTCCGCCCCATGCACCTGGCCATCGCCGGAGAGGTGACCCGGCGGGCCCGCTACCGCCTCTTCAGGGACCTGGGGGATGATGCGCTCGACCTGCTGCTCCTCTCACTGGCCGACGGGGCGGCACTGAGAGGCGACTCGCCCCTCTCGATCTGGGAGGGGCCGGGAAGCCGCGTGCTCCGCGAGCTGATGGCCGGCCACGCCGAGGAAGCCGCGGCCATGGCGGCGGAGCCGCTTCTCGACGGCCGCCAAGCCATGGAAGCCCTTGGCCTCGGCCCGGGACCGGAGCTGGGGCGTCTGCTCGGCCTCCTGCGAGAGGCGCAGGCAACGGGCGTGGTGAGCACGCGGGAGGCGGCGGTAGCCTACCTGCGGGCGCAACGGGCCCGCTCGCTTGACACCTCGAAGCCCCGCCCCATAGAGTAGGTCCGCTCGTCGTACCACACAGATCCGTCACCCAAGGAGGCATACATGGCCCGGATACGTCTCTGCGCGGCACTCGCCGTCGCGCTCATTGTCCTCGCGGCGCCCGTCCCGGGTGCGGGTGCTTCCGAAGGCAAGGTGGTGATCGCTCAGGGAGTGGATCCGTCCACGCTCGATGCCATGAACCAGCAGGAGACCCCCGCGTCCGTCGTCGCCACCCACCTGTACGACACCCTGGTGGAGCGCGATCAGAACCTCAAGCTCGTTCCCGGCCTGGCTGCGGAACTGCCGAAGCTCCTCGCGCCCACGGTGTGGGAGATCAAGCTGCGCAAGGGCGTCAAGTTCCACAACGGCGAGGATTTCAACGCCGACTCGGTGAAGTACAGTCTGGAGCGCGTGAAGGATCCCTCGATGCGCGGCAGCTCGAACTTCAAGCCCATCGACCGCGTGGAGGTCCTCGATCCTTACACGGTGAAGGTGCACACCTCCAAGCCGTGGCCCATCTTCGTGGTCGCCCTCACCCAGCGCCAGGCCTCGATGTACCCGCCCAAGGCCTACGCGGGGAAGGACTCGGCCTTCATCTCGAAGAATCCCATCGGCACCGGGCCCTATCGCCTCGTGCGCTGGACCAAGGACGAGGAGATCCTCCTCGAAGCGTTTCCGCAGTACTGGCGGGGGCCGGCCAAGATCAAGGACGTGGTGTTCCGTCCCATTCCCGACGACGCGGTGCGAGTGGCCGCGCTCCAGAACGGCGAGATCGACGTGGCAGTGAACATCCCGCCCCACATGGCCAACATCATCGCCAACCATCCGAAGATCTATCTCAGCACCGCGCCCAGCGTGCGGACCATCCAGCTCATGTTCTACACCGCGCAGTACGACACCCAGAACAAGCTGGTCGGGCCCTATCAGGGACCGACGGCGGACAAGCGTGTGCGCCAGGCCATCACCCTCGCTCTCGACGTGGACGAGATCATCAAGGGCGTGCTCGACGGCAAGGCCCAGCGCGTAGCCACCATGCTGCCCAGCATGCATTTCGGCTACGACCCCGCGCTCAAGCCCGTCAAGCAGG
>Ga0306923_10007396_pt1 | contig 10932 bp, 9 predicted proteins | sample sta12Can44000108_FD_203841 | JGI IMG/M metagenome (GOLD analysis project Ga0306923, IMG submission 203841) | Lab enrichment of tropical soil microbial communities from Luquillo Experimental Forest, Puerto Rico - statanox.12C.anox.44.000.108 (v2)... | ecosystem: Environmental > Terrestrial > Soil...
GCGGGTTTGGTTTTTCTCGGCTATCCGCTGCATCCCCCGGGGCGACCCGACCGTCTTCGCGCAAAGCATCTGTCGGACGTCAAGGCGCCGATGCTGTTCGTTCAAGGTTCGCGCGACGCCTTCGGAACCCCCGACGAACTGCGCCCGATCGTTGCGCCGCTCGACCCCCCCGCCGATGTCTACGTCGTCGAAGGAGGCGACCACTCGTTCAAGATTCGGAAAGGAATCGGCGTCGGGCAGGACGATATCTACTGCGCGATCCAAGATCATATCGCAGCCTGGCTGCGGGCGCGGGTCGCTGTCAGGAGAGCGCCATGAGCGAGGCCGGGACGGCGCCCCGCAGCAAGGCTTTGCGCGCCTCCCATTGAGCGGCGGTATCGAGGTCCGCGAGGAACTGCACCTCGCCACCGGCGAGGAGTGCCACGGGCAGGCCACCGCGGTAGAGCAGGCGATTGCCGGTCAGTGCGGCGAGCTTTGGCCCGGGGGTCAGGATGCCGGCGAGGTTGAGCGGGTCGGCGCCGGAAAGTGATATCCAGCCATCCGAAGCGGGTTTGCGCCGTACCTCGCGCAGCATGCCGACCGCGTCGGGGAGCGCAAACTGCTCACCGGAGAAGCCGGCGACAAAACGGCCGCCGCGGATTTCGCCACGAGCCTCGAGCCGACGGTAGACGCGCAGCAGGTAGCGCCATGGCGGTAGCCAGGGCGCCTCGCGCTCGATCAGGCGCCAGAATACGACGCCATAACGAAGCAGTAGGGTGCGAGCCAGGTGTTCGACCGCTTCGGGCTTGACCTCCGGCACCGGCTGCGCACGACGCGCCAGCGCCCAGCGGCCCGCGTCCTCCATGCGAAACAGCGCGGCGCGGCGGCGCCGCCCATTGCCGCGCCGGTCGGCCGGCACGAGCAGCGCGCGCAGCCCGGCAAAGCTGTCGGAATTGACGAGGCCCGACGCAACCAGCTCGGCTAGTGCCTCCTCGACCTGCGGGCGCAACAGCCCGGTACCATCGACTAGCTCGTCGAAGAACGATGCGCCATTTCGCCGAATGCAGTCGACTACGGCTTCTGCCCGAGTACTCAAGGCAACCGGGTCAACGCTCGCGGAAAGCGATGCCCAGAGCGGAGCATAACGGCGCGCCAGAAGGGTAATCGGCGTCGACCGCACCGGTCCCGCGCTACGCTCGCTGCCGTTGGGTCGTGTATTGGGCGGTCTCAGGCGGGCCCAGGCGATCCGGCCAGAGAGGCATTGATTATCGAGCCAAGCGGGCTCGTATCCACTGAGCCGCGCCGGCAAGATCTCGGTTTCCCAGGCGCCGGCCGGCGCCTCAAACCCTTCGAGCTGCCGGACCAGGATCTCGACCGCATCCGGCCCCTCCATGCGCGTGTCCGGTGCAACTCGCTGCCAGCCAAACAGGAAGCGCAGGAATTCGATCGCTGCGACAGGTTGGATCTCGGCGCGCAAGCGACCCACCGTATAGCGATGGATCCGGGCGAGTAGACGGCGCTCGCACCATTCTTCCCCCGCCGCAGTCCCGGTGAAGCGGCCACGCAATGCGAAGCCTTCGGCCTCGAGCGCCGCGAGACCGGCTTCGATTTCGTCGGGCCCAAGTCCAAGCGGCGCGGCCAGTGCATTCACGGTGACCGGCCCGAGTCCCTCAAGCCGCCCGCGCAGGATTTCGATCAGTGCCTCCTGCGGTGACCATTCGCGCTCCGCATACTCGATCGGGGCGGTAATCGCCGGATCCGATCGTGCACCGGGCCACAGCGCTTGAAATTGCGGCAAACGTTCGGTGGCGATCCATAGTCTGGCCTGTGGCACAGTCAGCAGCGTGACACGCCCGTCATGTACCAACTGCGCAAACCATTCGGTCCAGGCTGGCGTCGCGTCCGCTTCCTTCGCAGTGAAAAACCCGAGCCATGCGAGCGCGTCGTGTAATTCGTCGGCGTTGGCGGGGTCGGGCCAAGCTTCGCTGCGCGCCCGCGCTATCGCCTCGGGATCGAGCCGGCCAATATCGGCGGCGGCCTCCGGTGCCAACCAACGCCGGCTCATCACCGCCTGGGTCCGCCGTTCCTCTAGCGGGGCATCGTCGAGATAGGCATAGGGGCGGGCCGACAGCACTTCGAGAGCGAGCGGCGAGGGCTCGGTCAGGTCACGAGTGACGACGCGGATTTCACCCGCTTCCAGCCGGGTGAGGATCCGCGTGAACCCGTCGATGTCCATGGCATCGACGAGGCAGTCCGTTATCGTCTGACGGATTAGCGGATGGTCGGGGATCTCACGCTCGCCGACGAGGTTCTCGGCGCAGGCAAGTTGGTCGGGAAAAATCGCTGCGATAAGATTTTCGGCATCCATCCGCGCGAGCTGTGGCGGCACTCTCTTGCCGCCGCGGAAGCGTGGCAACGCCAGCGAGATGCCGGCGACCCAACGCCAACGCGTGACGAACATCGGGGCGTCGAGCAATGCCTGGATCAGAACCGCCCTGATACTGGCCGAGTGCAGATAGTGCCGCACCTCATCGAGATCGAAGCTGTGCGCCCGGGTCAGCGACAGCACGATATTGTCCTCAGTTGCCGCGGCCTGCAGCTCGAAATTGAACTTGCGGCAAATTCGCTTGCGCAAAGCGAGCCCCCAGGCACGGTTGATGCGGCTGCCGTAGGGCGAGTGGATGACGAGTTGCATGCCGCCGACTTCATCGAAGAAGCGCTCAATGACGAGGGTGTCTTGGGTCGGCAACATGCCCAATGCAGCGTGCGCGGCGGCCAGATATTCAACCAGCTGCTCCGCGGCGGGCTCGGTGATCCCGACTTCGTCGAGAAGCCATCGCACGATGCGCTCCCCCTCGGGGTCGGTCGGCAAACGCATGGCGATCTCGGCGCGCAGCCGTGACACCGACTGCGACAGCTCGTCGGTGCGGCCTGGCGCCTCGCCCAACCAAAACGGGATATTGGGCATCATGCCCTGCGCGTCCTCGACCCGGACGGTGCCGCGCTCGACGCGCAGGATGCGGTAGGCAGTATTGCCGAGCTGGAAGACGTCGCCGGCCATGCTCTCGACCGCCCAATCCTCGTTGACGCTGCCGATGATGTGGTTCTCCGGCTCCAATAAGACCTGATAATCGGCGTTGTCCGGGATAGCGCCACCCGAGGTCAGCGCGGTCAGCCGCGCGCCGCGCCGGCCGCGCAACACGTGGTTGACGGCGTCGTGGTGGATCAACGCGCCACGCCGGCCGCGGCGGGTGCTAAAGCCCTGGGCCAGCATGCTAACGACGGCGGCGAAATCTTCACGAGCCAGCGCGCGATAAGACCAAGCTCGGCGGAACCTCGCAAAGAGCTCGTCCTCGCGGCATTCCCGCGCCGCCGCCTCGGCGACGATCTGCTGTGCCAGCACATCGAGCGGCTGTTCGGGGATCGAGAGGCGGTCGAGTTCGCCGCGACCCACGCTGTCGAGCAATGCCGCGCACTCGACCAGCTCGTCGCGCGACAACGGGAAGACCCGGCCCTTGGGCGTGCCGTCGACCGCGTGGCCAGAGCGGCCAACCCGCTGAAGGAATGTCGCGATCGAGCGCGGCGAACCAAGCTGGCAGACCAGATCGACATCGCCGATATCGATGCCGAGCTCGAGCGAGGCGGTCGCGACGAGCGCCTTTAGCTTGCCGTGCTTCAAGCGCTGCTCCGCGTCGAGCCGCTGCTCTTTGGCAAGGCTGCCGTGATGCGCGGTTACCTGATCGCTGTCGAGGCGCTCGGAAAGCTGGCGGGTCACCCGCTCCACCAAGCGACGCGTATTGACGAAAATCAGGGTCGTCCGATGCGCCTCGATCAGCTCGGCCAACCTGTCATAGACCTGTTGCCAGACTTCGCCCGACATGACCGCTTCGAGCGGCGAGGACGGGACTTCGAGAGCGAGGTCGCGCGCCCGGCGGTGGCCGGTATCGATAATCTGACACTCGGCATCGGGTCCAACCAGCGAACGCGCGACCGCCTCGATCGGCTTCTGGGTGGCCGAAAGGCCAACGCGCAACAGTGGGCCGTCGCAGAGCGCCGCGAGACGCTCGAGTGACAGCGCCAAGTGCGAGCCGCGTTTATTGGGCGCGAGCGCGTGGATCTCGTCGACGATCACGGTGCGCGTGGTCGCGAGCATCTTGCGGCCGGAGTCGGAGCCGAGCAGGATGTAGAGCGACTCCGGCGTGGTGACAACGATGTGCGGCGGCGAGCGCCCCATGCGTTGGCGCTCGGCCGGCGGGGTGTCGCCGGTGCGCACCCAGCTGCGGATGTCGACGTCCAATCCCTGGGCTCGCAGCGCTTCGCGAACCCCGGCGAGCGGCGCTTCCAGGTTGCGCTGGATGTCGTTCGACAGCGCCTTCAGCGGCGAGACATAGACAATCTGCGTCTCGTCGCGAAGCCGGCCTTCCAGTCCCTGGCGGACCAGCCCATCAATCGCCGCGAGAAACGCCGCGAGCGTCTTGCCTGACCCGGTCGGTGCGGCGATCAGCACGTGCCGGCCGGCCTGAATCGCCGGCCACGCCTCGACCTGTGCCGCCGTCGGCGCAGCAAAGCTGCGATCAAACCAGGCGGCGACCGCTGGGTGAAACAAGGAGGCAGAGGTCACAGGTCAAGGCCGATGTAGCAGACAGCGATATGGTTACGGGCGGGTCCGAGACCAGCCCCGCGGTGCCGCCCCTCCTACATCAGGAACACACCTTTGCCGGTCGTCTGAGTGTCAAACAGGCGATAGGCTTCTTCGGCCTGGTCGAGCTTCCAGCGGTGAGTGAACAGCTTCTCGACATCGACCTTGCGCTCAACGACAAAGCGCGCGCAGTCAGCCTGGCCCTGCCATGAGAAGGTCCACGAGCCGATGATCGTGAGCTGCTTGCGCAACATGTCGGGGCTGACATCGATCGTCACATTGTTGCGCTCGCCGACAAAGCACACCGTGCCCCAGACCTTGGCGCTGCGCACCGCCGCGATGCGGCCCTCGGGTTGGCTCGACGTGTCGAGGGTGAAATCGGCACCGCCATGGGTCAGGTCCTTGATCGCACCGACCGGGTCGTTCGATCGCGGGTTGACCGTTTCCCAGGCGCCGAATTCCTTGGCGCGAGCCAGCCTCTCGGGGCTGACATCAAGGGCGATGACGCGTGCACCCATCGCGGCAGCAAGCTGGGTCGCCGACAGACCGACCGGGCCCTGGCCGAACAATGCAATCGTGTCGTCGCCGGAAATCTTCAGCCGCCGCAGCGCGCCATAGGCGGTCCCGGTACCGCAGGAGATCGCTGCCCCAGTGGTAAAGGACAGCTCGTCGGCGAGCGGCACCAGGGTGAAGGCCGGCACCTTCAGATAGCGTGCGTGGCCGCCATGGGCGTTGTTACCATAGACCAGGACCGGCTCTTCCTGGCACAGCTGCGACCAGCCCGAGCGGCAATGCTCGCACACCGTGCAGCCCTTGTAGTGGTGAACCATGACGCGTCGGCCGATGCGGGTCATCTTGTCGCTGACATCAGCGCCAATCGCGGCGACGACGCCGCACGGCTCGTGTCCGGCGATGACCGGGTCGGGATTGACCGGCAGCCCTCCGATCGCCGCACCACCCGATTTCGGCCGGCGGTACTGGTGCAGATCGCTGCCGCACATACCCGAGGCTTTCATCTCGACAACGACCTCGCCGGGACCTGGCGTCGGGTCGGGAAACTCCATCATTTCGATCTGCCGTTCGCCCGTGAAGACCACACCGCGCATCGCTTCCTCCGCTTTTCTCGAACGAAATAGAAGACGATCAGCCTACGCCGTTTCGCGCTTTGCCGGTACTACCCTTGCTCGGGAAGGCTGCTCATCCGCAGTCTCGATCATCGGGCTCCGAAGACGCGCTAGAATTCGACATCGGCAGGGACGTCTTCGGGCTTGACGCCGCTTATCGCGAGGCCGGCGTAGAGCCACTCCCTAATCTGCTGGATGCCCCGGTTGTAATCGACCCAAGCGTCGAGAAAGTCGCGCCAGCGCTTGTCCGCTTCCATGCGCACGCCAATGCAGGTCGGTAATTGCACGCGCGGCTGATGCAGCATTTGGAACTCGCCGAGCGCCGGGTTTTTCTTGACCGCAGTCAGCCCCAGGTTGACCGCGAGAATTACGCAGTCGGCTCGGCCCGATTGGACAGCCAGGATGCAATCGTCACGCGCCTTCAATCCGATGATCGTCGCATTGGATGCGAAACGTCGGGCTGCGATCTCGTGCACTGAACCGATATCGACGGCGATTCTAACTTCGGGCTTGTTGAGCTCGCCCCAGTTGGACGCGTGAAAGCCCTTCGTCGCGACCATGCCAAAGCCGTGCAGATAAAAAGCATGCGTGAAATCGATGACGAGCGCCCGTTTCGGTGTCGGATTCAAAGAAAACGCCAAATCGATCTTATTGGCCTGCAGATCGAGTACCGAGTTGCCGTAGGTCGATTCGAGGTATTCGACCTTCGCGTCGAAAACCCCGGCGATGTCCTTGGCCATCTCGATACACATCCCCGACCATTCCCTGGTCGCGATGCCCTTGTCGAAATAAGGCGCCTCGCCGGGCAGCGCCGCGATGCGCAGCACCTTGGCGCGCTGGATCCGGTCGATCGTCGACTGGGCTCCCTGGTTCTGCGCCGGAGCCGTGCGGACGAGGATCCCCGGTGCGCTTGCCGCGGCGCCCGCCCCGGCGGCGAACAAACGACGTGACAACATCAAAACCCCCTCTTCTTCTTTGATCATTGGCGTGGCAGAAATTATCAAGCCGTCGCCCTGAGCGAAATCAGCAAAGAGGAGGATGACTGATGCCCGTCAACAAGCCCCATCTCGAATTCCACCGCGTCGATATGAATTCCGGGTGGTCGACGCCTCCCGGCTATCCGGCCGGCATCGAGCAGAAGATTCTGGCGGGCGCGCTCGACGAGGAACACCGGAGCGGCAGCCGCACACGCCTGCTGCGCTTTGCGCCGGGCGTTTTCACGACCGCACCGTTCGTCCACGAATATTGGGAAGAAGTCTACCTGATCTCCGGCGACCTCACCGTCGGCAACGATGCCCAAGGCGGAGGCGGGGACAACTTCTCAACCGGTACCTACGCCTGCCGGCCGCCGGGCGCGGTGCACGGCCCGTTCAAGTCGAACAACGGCTGTCTACTTTACGAGACCCATTATTATGCCGAGTGATCGCGGTCATCAGCGGTCAATAGGCGGTGGCAAGGTCAACACGGCGCGCTCCGCAGCCGTTCCAGCGGCGCCAGCGCGCTCCCCGCCTTGTGCAGCTTGGCAAAGTCTCCCTGCTCGAAGAGGCGGCCTTGCTCCATGATCAGGATTCGGTCGAAACCGAGGCAAGGCGGGTACGGTGTAGGCTGACAAAACAGGCTGCGGCCAACGAACTTGTCTTTCAAGCGTTGAAAAATGGCGGCCTCCATTTCACGGTCGAGCAGCGTAGTTGCATCGCTAAAGAACTCGCGCTCAGCCCACAAACCAGCGAGCAACTCGACAATGATGCGTGCCAACTGCGCGCCGACTTCGACTCGGTCGCCGGTCAGCCCGACACGGTCGAGTACGCTCTGCACCCAGGCGTAGCGAGCGATCCCATCTTCTTCGAAGACGGAGCCGATCGGCATTCCGAACAACAAATTGGAGACCGGCGAGTTGGTATTCTAACGGTTGCTGGCGAGGCGCTCGACGAGGTGCCCGAGATCGTCGCGAGAAGGCGGTCGGCGAGCAGGTGACGCGCTTCGACGATGTGCTGTGCAATTTCCGGTTGGAGCTCCGAAGCGACTCGGCCGCGCAACCCGAAACACTAGACGTCTTCCTCGAGATCGACGGGACGCAGCACCTTGACGATCCGTGACTCCAGCGCCGCCGCGTCCGCCACACCCGCTTGCTAATAGTCGATCCAGTCGGCCGTAATATCGAGTTCGCTGTTTCCCAATTGCCGCCCTCTTCGATCGCCCGCTCCCGGCCCGTAGCCGGCACTGCGCCGGAATCAGGCGTGCGCCCCGGCCGATGACGTAGGCCAAGGAGAACATTGTCGCGCACGCTGGCCGGAGGAATTGGGGCAGGAAATTTCTGCCGCTGTTGCCGTGCCCGACGATCGCAACATCGGAGCCGACAGGAAACTCGAGATTGATCGAGTCGAGGAGGTGGATGCCGTCGGCGTCCACTAGCCCAACATTGGCGGCGTGCCCGAAGTGGGCCGTTATAATGCCGGCCAGAAGATCATCTTCCGGGGTATGACGATCTTGCTTCTAGTACTCGCCACGAGCGGCATCGCTATCTGGGACGCTCGGTTCGGCCAACATTTCACGATCGAGCAGAAACGGATCGCAGCCGTCGTCCACGCCGCAGCAACGGTCGTCGCGCTCGGGCTGTGGATCATCCATGGTTACGCGGCGATCTGGGTCAAGGGTACGGTGCGGGCAATGACCCGAGGCTCGATGACCGGCGGCTGGGCATGGAAGCACCACCGCAAGTGGCTGCGCGAGGAGGTCGCCAAAGAGCCGAGATGAGCGCTGCTGGACGCATCGCCAAACCGATCCATATCAGCAAAGTGGCAAATCCGCCGCCCGTACTCCCGCCTGATCGAAGTCAAGTGTTTCGGCGCCGAGCCAGGCGGCGGTTCGATCGCCTCGCCGCCGGCAGCACGATAGCGGATTTCCTCTCGTTTTTGGCGGCGATCGCGGCCGTCCAATCGGCACTGCTCGCATCGTTGCCGGCATCAGTAGCGCCGGAGACATCTCTTAGTTACTGCACGCCACCCTTCGATCGTCGGAACTGGCGGTCGGACGGGTCTTGGCGGGACACCTTGACCATGATTTGTAATCGCGCTGGCTGCGCAGTCGCTGACCGCCCAAACTCGTGCCGCGCTCGAGCGCCTCGCCAGACTTGATGCTGAAGGTCTCAATACGCTTGCCGAGGCGGCCCTATTCTTGGAGATCGGCGAAGCGGAACGCGCTGCAGGTTGTCTTGCCTTTGCTGCGCTGCGGGTGCACTGGATCCGACTCGCTGGGTTGATCGATGCAGCGGATTTTCAGACCATCGACCAGCCCGGCGCCTGCCCGGCATGCTGGTCGCCACCCGTTGCCAGCCTCGTGCATTCGAATGGGTCACTGGAAGGCTTGCTCTTTCTGGTATGCGCGCTTTGCGCGACGGAGTGGCACCTGACGCGTATCAAATGCGCCAGCTGCGCCTCTACTGAGGGCATCGCCTACTTTGAGATCGAAGGCGCACACGCGCTGGTCAAGGCAGAGACCTGCGACCAATGCCGAACCTATTCGAAAATCGTCTTTGCGGAGAAGGAGGCTGACCCCGAGGTCTTTGCCGATGATCTAGCACCCTCGCGCTGGACATACTGGTCGATGAGGCAGGCTGGCGGCGGTCCGCGCCGAATCCGTTTCTGATCCCCGACTCCTGCTGACCACTACCCGCTCACATGATTGTCGGCACCGCCGGCCACATCAATCACGGCAAGACGGCGCTAGTGCGCGCGTTGACCGGTATCGACACCGATCGGCTACCGGAGGAAAAAGCGCGCGGTATCACGATCGATCTGGGCTTAGCCTATCGCCCCGTGGCAGGAATCGGCACGCTCGGCTTTGTTGATGTCCCCGGTCACGAGCGTTTCGTCCACAACATGGTAGCGGGCGGAGCTGGCGTAAACCTCGCGCTGCTGGTCGTCGCCGCCAATGATGGGCCGATGCCGCAGACGCGCGAGCATCTCCAGATCGTCGATCTACTCGGCGTAGAACGGGGCGTCGTCGCGTTGAGCAAGAGCGACACCGTTACCGCCGATTGGGTTGCTGAGGTCAGCACCGAGATTCGTGGTTTATTGACCTAGACGCGGCTCGCCGTGGCCGAGATCGCTCAGGTTTCAGTCAGTCACCAGGAATGGCGTCGCGTCACTTGAATCGCGGCTTCTCGAAGCGGCTCGGATTGTTCCGGTGCGTACGGGACTTCGCCCGCATGCTCGGCTCGCGCGAGGAGGAGGTGCGGCGGTTGCTGCGGCGCCTCACCCAAATGGGCCGGCTCATCGAAGTAGCGCACGACCACGCTTTTACCCGGAACCGCGTTGTCGGACTAGCGGCGGCCGCACGTCTTCTCGCCGAGCGGAGTCAGAGCGGCAAGATCACCGCGGCGGCTTTTCGCGATCGCATCGGTATCGGACGAAAACTAGCGATACAGATCCTCAAGTTCTTCGACCGAACCGGCACGACTATTCGCGCGGGCGACCTGCGGAGGCTCCGGGAGGACCGACCAGAGTCATTAAAAGGCGCCGATGATTGAAGGAAAACACGCCTTGTGGGGGCTGTCGACCTCCAAGTGCGGCGCCGGGCGCTTGAGATCGAATTCCCCTCTCCCCCAGGTGCGCAGGGATTATTTCGGCGTCGTATTGATCTCTAGCGCAGCGCGAGGCTCGGCGGCGATCACGCGATTCTAAGCGACGAACTGACGAGCCATCGGCTACGCGGTCGCCCGCCGGAATCCGGACGACACGATCCGCGCCTCGTACGACTTGCCTTTGGAGATCGCAAGCTTCTGGTAGCAACAGCTAACGCTAGTCCGCTGGACGAACTGTCGCCTTCGTGTTATTATTTTTCAGCGATCCTACCGCCGGTCGGGTGTAAGGGTTGTCGGCTGTGTGGGGCGCCACCGTTCGCGATGCAACTCAGACTATTCCGACATTTTGTCCCGCTTTCGGTCGTCCTTCTCGCGTCGTCGGACGCCCTGCTGATTACTGGTGCTTTTTATCAGCTCTTGTCGGCGCCGGAGATTGGCGTCCCGATCGTGTTGCGTGTTTCAAGTTTTACCGTTCAGTTCTCCGCGGGTTTGGCTATCGCTGCAGTAACCGCAATGGTTTCGGTCGGGCTTTATGGACATCAAAGTTTCGTGGACTTTCGCCTTCTGTTGAGCAAGATCGCCGTTGCCTCGATAATCGTGCTGATGCT
>Ga0306923_10007399_pt1 | contig 10930 bp, 7 predicted proteins | sample sta12Can44000108_FD_203841 | JGI IMG/M metagenome (GOLD analysis project Ga0306923, IMG submission 203841) | Lab enrichment of tropical soil microbial communities from Luquillo Experimental Forest, Puerto Rico - statanox.12C.anox.44.000.108 (v2)... | ecosystem: Environmental > Terrestrial > Soil...
TGACAAAGAGAGGCACGTTTCGTGCCCCATGAGCGGCGCGTGTCAAGGGCGCCAGCTCTACATGCCCGGGGCGGCTCGCAGGAGTTGCCCGATCCTGGCGACCGCAAGGCCCCAGCCATTCACCCCTGGAGACAAAGCTTGTACTGCTCCTCGAAAGCGCGCCACCTGACGACCGGAGCTCGAAGAATGTTCGGGAGATGGATACTTCTGGCGTGCTTCGCGTGCCTTCCCGTTCACGCACAAGATACGCAATTCCTGCCGGAGATTGATGCGCATCTCACATTCAATTCCTGTGTTCGAGGCTACCTTCAGGCCAAGGACGATCGAGAAGGCGGCGACCCGACGCAATTTACGTTTGGTCCAAGCATCGAGTTTTATCTAAAACCCCTGATAAAGCTCAAATCCGTGACGGCTTTTGACTTGGACGATGCAAAATCAAGACCGTTGGTCCTGGAGAGCGGATACCTCCTCATCACCGCTCCGAATACTCCAAACGAAAATCGTTTACAGGAGGCTGCCACCTTTCGGTTTCCGCTTTTTACCCAGATTCTGCTTTCGGATCGGAACCGGTTCGATCTTGATTGGAAGAATGGCAGTTTTACTTGGCGTTACCGCAATAAATTGACATTGGAGCGGACTTTCGCGATTCGCGCTTACCATTTTATCCCCTACGTTGCGGCCGAGCCTTTTTACGAGAGTCAGTACAACAAATGGAGCACCACGGATCTTTATGCGGGTTCCTTATTCCCGGTAGGAAAACACGTCGAATTCAATCTGTATTATGAGTTCGAGAACGATACGGGCAAAAAGCCAAACCGGCAGAATTATTATGTGGGCTTAGCTCTCTACCTTTATTTTTCTCTGAAAAATACTTCGTAGTAATCCCGCCAGAGGAGAAGGGCCACTCGTGGAGGGCATGTTGGGAGGCGCTAATTCTCTTCATGCTTCAATTTTAGATCGGCATTTTATAGGAGTAAAGACTGTGAGCGCAGAAGTCAATAAATTCACATAGTAAGGCCAGTTAGGGTTAGCTAATCTTTCGACATCGGAGCTCGGTGATGGAAAGCAGGCCTAATCGTTCCTCCCCGAAACCTACGAATCTGCATCCTTGGCGCACAGTGATCCTCGTGTGCTTCGTGGCCATCTTGTCGTATTGCGCAGCACGCGTCGGAGCGATGCTGGCGATGGGTCCTCAAGCGGACTGGCCGCTTTGGCTCGGTAACGTGCTCCTCGCGTCGATATTGTTATTGACGCCGCGAAAGACATGGCCAATGCTCATCGTCGCGGCATTTGCGGCATTTGCTGTCAACGACATACAAGCGGGCTTGACGATTCGGACCAGGGCACTACTCATTCTGTCTGACACCCTTGATGTTTTCTTAGCCGTGTTCTGTCTGAGCTATGCCTTTGAAGGTGTACCTCGCTTAAACAGTGTGAGGGCGCTCGCCAAGTTTTCGCTGTGCGCGGTTATCCTACCGCCTCTGATTGGAGCATGGTTCGTCGCACTGGCCATCGGCAAAGGAAGCTATTGGATAAGCTGGGGGGTTTCTTTTTTTTCGGAGGCGATCGTTTATCTCACTTTGATGCCGGCTATCCTAGGCTGGTTTGGCAAAGTACCGACCAAGGACAAGGAATCGCACGCTAATTACCTTGAAGCCGCGGTACTCATCGCCGGGTTGGTGGCTTTCGGGTATTTCGCGTTCGCAGCCCCTCGAAGATACGGCTCTGAAGCGATTCTTTATGCTCTCGTGCCATTTCTGCTGTGGGCTGCCTTGCGATTCGGATCAACAGGAGTCAGCACTTCAGCGATTGCAATCGCAGTTTTGGCGATTTGGGGCGCAACTCACGGCCGAGGTCCATTCATCGAGTCGCGGCCGCTCCATAACGTCCTATCCCTTCAGCTATTCTTGTTCTTTACAGCGGCACCTTTCATGGTTCTAGCAGCCGTTGTGGAGGAAAACAAGCAGGCAAGCGAGCAGCTTTTCCGTTCGATTTTTGAGAATGCCCAGGTCGGGGTTGCCATTTATAACATTCAGACCGGGGCGCATATTTCGAACAAATCGATGCACGAGATTCTAGGCTACAGCCAGGAAGAACTAAGTCAAATCGAGCAGTGGGACAGGATTATCCACCCAGATGAGCGAGAGTCGGGAGCACAACGATACTTGGAACTCATCGAGGGCAAGCACGATAAGGACGAATGGGAACAACGCTTCGTTCAGCGGGATGGCCAGATTGTCATCGCGAACGGCCGATTTAGATTGGTGCGCGATACAACGGGCAAGCCAAAATACATCTTCAGTTTCAGTGAAGACATTACCCGACGCAAAAGGGCAGAAGCAGAACTCGTCAAAGCCAAGGAATCGGCCGAAGCGGCCACGAGATCGAAGTCTGAATTCCTCGCCAATATGAGCCACGAAATTCGTACACCGATGAACGCCATCCTCGGTATGACGCATCTGGCCTTGAAGACTGGGTTGACGCCAAAGCAACACGATTATCTGACGAAAACAAGGGCGGCTGCCCAATCTTTGCTGGGCGTTGTCAACGATATACTCGACTTCTCAAAAATCGAAGCTGGGAAGTTGGACCTTGAGAACACGGAGTTCGAGCTCGATCATGTCCTTGAAAACCTGTCCTCGATCGTTAGCCAAAGAGTTCAAGACAAGAACCTGGAGTTTCTCGTCGCCGCTCAACAGGAGCTGCCGTCGGTTCTGATTGGGGATCCTCTCCGCCTCGGTCAGGTGTTGATCAACCTCGTTAACAACGCTGTGAAATTTACGGAACACGGTGAAATCATAGTGACGGTCAAGTCCGAGGAGAGCCTTTTGGACCGGGTCAAACTGAAGTTTACAGTCCGCGACACTGGGATCGGAATGAGGCCGGAACAGATCGCGCACCTCTTCCAAGCATTCAGCCAGGTCGATAGTTCCACAACCCGAAAATACGGCGGCACGGGGCTCGGCCTCTCGATCTCCAAACGCTTAGTGGAAATGATGGAAGGCAGCATCTGGGTAGAAAGTGAATATGGGCACGGAAGCACCTTTTGCTTCACAAGCTGGTTTGGGATTGGGAGAGCATTGAAAGGGCAGAGGAGCTTGATTCCTGGCTTAGCTGCAGTCCGGGTGTTGGTAGTGGATGACAATGCCTCGGCAAGAGAAATTCTGAGTAACATGCTCACACAGTTCGCTATCCGAACTGTGTGTGTTTCTTCCGGCAACGATGCATTGCGGGAATTACTTGCGGCCGATTCAGAGGACCCTTACGGACTTGTCTTGTTGGACTGGCAAATGCCAGGGATGGACGGACTGGAAACTAGTCGAGTCATCAAGCGCAGCAGCGGCCTGCGCAACGTTCCGAAGATCATCGTCATTACAGCATTTGGCGGGGAGGAGATCCGGTTGCAAGCGGAGGGAATGGGCATCGAAGGATACTTGCAAAAGCCAGTCACCCCTTCCGTTCTTCTTGATACGTTGATGAACCTGTTCAGTACGACCGGAATTGAGAAGATCCCTGCCACCGCGGAGAAAGGTGAACACGCTGCTCCGCTAGCGACCGGCCTCCGGGTTTTGCTCGTGGAAGACAACGAAGTGAACCAACAGATAGCGACGGAACTATTGGAGAGTGAGGGCGCAAAGGTTGCTCTCGCTTCGAACGGCAGTGAAGCCGTTCGAGTCCTCACCGAAGGAGATCAGCCGCCACCCTTCGACGTGGTGTTCATGGATGTGCAGATGCCTGAAATGGACGGCTTTACCGCGACCAGGTTGGTGCGCGCTCAGCCCCATCTGCAGAAGCTCCCCATTATCGCTATGACCGCTCACGTGATGGCGGATGAGGTCCAACGTTGCTTTGAAGCCGGAATGAATGACCACGTCGGGAAACCTATCGATCCTGAAGCGTTCTTTGCGACACTGGCACGCTGGACACGCGCGCACCCGGGGGAGCCTCCCAATCTGCCGTCTAGGGCTGCAAGCGCTAGAGATGAAATTATTCTCCCCGGGCTTGCCGGCGTAGATGTCGCAGCTGGCCTCGAAAGAACGGCCGGAAACAAACGATTGTACCGGGACTTGCTGGTTCAGTTTGCCGACAGGCATGAGTCCACGGGAAACAGAATCAAAGAAGCCATTGAATCTGGAGACCATAACCAGGCGGAGCGTCTCGCACATTCTTTGAAGGGTGTCGCGGGCAATCTAGGAATCAACCAGATCTTCGTTTTGGCCGGGAATTTGGAGAGGGCCATAAGCGAGTCGGACGCAGGCACTGCGGCCCTGATCGCAGAGCTCACCTCGGGGCTGGATGGTCAAATTCGGATCATCCGGGCGGTTTTGTTCGCTGACTCCGCCGACGCATGTAAACGGCTCGAGGCGCGACCCGCGGAGAGCGGGGAAGCTTTATTGGCAATGGCTCGGCTGAAAGAACGGCTCGAAGCGAGCGCCGCGGACGCCCCCCGGGTGTTTGCCGAAGTGGCCGAAATTCTGCGGGGTACGGTTGCCGCACGGCAGCTTGATGCCCTTGGCGCATTTGTAAAAGCCTTCGATTTCGACGCCGCCCTTTCCAAGCTAGAGGAAATATGCGAGCAGTACCGCTCGGGCCAGGGCTAAGAAGGTTCGCCTATGAATAAAATTGCAGATAAGCATGTTTTGCTCCTGGTGGACGACGACCCGGAAAATATCGAAATCGTGAATTCGATACTGGGCGAAAAGTACGAGATCCGTGTGGCAAAGAATGGAGTTAAGGCGCTGGAACTCGCGAACATGGAACCAACGCCCGGCCTGATCCTGCTTGACGTGATAATGCCCCATATGGACGGTTATGAAGTTTGCAAACACTTGAAAGCGGACTCGAAGACGCGCGGCGTCCCCGTTATTTTCCTGACGGGGAAAACCGATGTTGCCGACGAGACTCGCGGTTTCGAGGTCGGCGCCGTCGATTACATTCATAAGCCCTTTTCTCCTCCTATCGTGACAGCGCGAGTCCGAACTCAGCTGATGCTGCGCGATGCACACGAGACAGTCGCCCGGCAGTTGGAGACCCTGAATAGCGAACTCGAAATGGCTCGCCAAGTTCAGTCATCCATTTTGCCCAGGGAAACTCCGGAACTATCAGGTTTGGAAATCGTGGCTCGCTACCTTCCGATGCGCTCTGTCGCCGGCGACTTCTATGATTTCCTTGTGGTGGACGAAAAACACCTGGGCATCCTGATCGCCGATGTTTCCGGCCACGGGCTCCCTTCCGCGTTAATAGCCTCCATGCTCCAAAGCGCCCTTGCTTGGCAAGGTCCCCATGCTTCTGATCCCGGTCAGGTTCTGTCGGGATTGAATCAATCAATTAACGGCAAATTCGAACGACACTTTGTAACCGCGGCCTATCTTTTCGTGGATCTGGAAAACGGCACAATGAAATACGCCGGTGCGGCTCATCCTCCACTGCTTCTGTGGCAGGCTAAACTCGGACATGCCACCGAATATGTCGAAAACGGCTTGATGCTAGGCCCATTCGCAAATTCGAGTTATTCCTCGGTCGGCCTTCCCATGGAGCAAGGCGACCGAGTTGTTCTGTATACGGACGGACTCGTTGAGGCCAGAAATTCATCTGGGAAGGAGTTCGGGGTCGAGCGCGTGCGACAGATTCTGGAATCAAAACATGATCTACGCCCGGGTCGATTTGTCGATGCCTTGCTCTATGGGCTGTCGGGCTGGTCCGAGGATGCGATTGGGTCGGGCCAGTCAGACGACATCACGCTTCTCGTCATTGATTTCAAGGCTTCAGCACTGTAATCACAGTTTGAAATCTCTTTTGGAACCCGTACATGAACTACCCGTGCCAGAAACGTGATGTGGTTGGGAGCAACGATTCAAGCACATGTACGTACAAATGTATTGACGGAGCGAGCCACAGACGATACTCTCTGTTAGTCGCGACCAGCTATGCGATTTGAATGGGATGAGCACAAGAACCGGCAAAACCTTCGCAAGCACGATGTTCGCTTTGAAACGGCTATTCTCGTTTTCGATGATCCCTACGCTATCACACAGCGCGATTTCACTTTTGAAGATGAGGAGCGATTGGATAACGGTTGGAGCGATCGGGCCAGGCTCGATTCTACTGGTTGTGCATACGTTCTATGAGAAACAACGGGAAGAGGTCATCCGTATTATTTCGGCTCGCGCTGCTGAGTCGCACGAAAGGAGAGCTTATGAGGAAGCTCACAAGGGAGCAGAAGAGAGACATCCGCGCCATCGCCGCAAAAAGAGACGAGGATATTGATTTTTCCGACGCGCCCCCGGTTCTGGATTGGAGCGCAGCCGAAATCGGCAAGTTCTATCGGCCAAAGAAGAAGCCTGTAACAATGCGTCTGGATTCCGACGTCATTGCTTGGCTCAAAGCCGACGGCCGCGGTTATCAAACCAAAGCGAATTGGTTGCTGCGGAACGCCATGCTTCATTTCACAAAAGGAACTGATACCAGTCGGCGCAAAATCGCTCCGCGCTACGCTAAGTCCAGAGAGCGGAAGGGAAAAGGATGACCATTGGGACTGCCGGGCTGGAAGATCCAAGAGGCGCTGCCGTGACAGTGTGGAACTATAGCTTGCGACGGCAGCGTTCTAAACCAGCAGGGGAGGATTCTCGTCATTGCTTGAACGAAGCCGTCTGCCCATCGCTCCGGCATCCATAGGGCTAGCACCGTATGCTCTGGGATGGAGTTCGGTACAAATTCGGTACAGGGTCGAAAGTCGCAGTCCAGATGCTGAAAACAAGCCGGTTACTGACAGGACTTTTATGAATTTGCGCGGGCCGCAGGCCCTAAATGGCAACTGAAGGAGAGAAAGAATGGCTTTCTGGCTCCTAAGCGACACAAGATGAAGCACTTGGATTTTTTGATTTTGTTGTTGGAATCCAAGAGGTCAGTACTTTAGAACTCGCCTCGCTCTTCCTCGGTCTTTCCGCCCCAACTGGCTCAGCCCGCAAAAAGCGGCGTAGTTGGGTGGAGTGATCGGGTTGCTAGTAGGCCAAGTTCGCCAATTTCCAGTTGTTGGTCCGCTAGCTTGAACTCCCGAATTAATTTTCTTCGCTGACTGAATTGACCAAGCTTGTGTTAGTAATGAGAGGCGGACATTCCCAAACCCTCGGAAGCTCTCGAAAAACCTATCATGGCGCCCCGCCGTTTGGGAGAGTTCGATACGGAAATCTGAAACTCCTTCAATGCCTCTTTCGGCTGACCTTGCTGCAATAGCAGGTCCCCAAGCTGCTCCCGTGCCGGAATAACCGGGCCTGGGGTTACCGGAAGTTTTTCAATGGCATCTTCATCGTCGGCGGCCTTTCGCAGCAGATTCCGCGCTTCCTCCGCCTCGCCTTCGACCTGGGCTGACCATGCCATAACCTCAACCTTCTGAATCTCGACTTGCTTGGCCCAGTATTCGGCGTAGTCTTCGCCGGAGGCGTGGAGTTGCTCTTCGAGTTGCCGCAGCTTCTCACCTTCCTGTCGCGCGCTGGCGGACTGACCGCTTCTCGCCAAGCCAATAACACGGGCCCAGACAGCCACGGCAATCACCTGCGGTGGCGCTCCGCTAGGCGGCACGATGCTCGCAGCTTCGGCCCACTGCCGTCTTTCGACTGCATAACGAACCGGGATCGCGGTTGCAGCGTAGACGATTTTGAAGTCGCCCTCGTCGTGGCTGGGCATTGGTTTGAGATGCTGAATTACTTCGTTTGCTTCCTTTTCGCGGCCTTCCTGGAGGTAGGCATAAACGAGATAATCCATCGCGTGCAGCTCTTCCCCGATGTCGCCCTCGTTGTGCGCAGCGCCTCGGGCGGCCAGATTGGAATCGATGGAATCGTCCCACATGCCGAGGTGTGTGAAGATGTGCGACGGCATATGCAACGCATGCGGAGCGGACGGCGCGACTTTCGAATATGCCCGTGCTGCGGCAAGGCCCTGTCGAGCCATTTCCTGGTTGTCGCACGAGTGGATCAGATAGTGTGCAATTCCGGGGTGCCGCGGATATTCTCGAAAGAGTGGATCGAGAATCTTCGCTGCGTGCTTCTGCCTCGAATGGGCTTTGTCGAACGGAGACGCGCTAGCCAGAAGCGCGAGGGCGTAGAAGACTTGTGATTCCGCATCCTTGGGGTATGCCGCCGCGAGTTCTCCCATAGCGCGTTCGTATTCGTACACTCGTTGTCGATATGGGATGGCAGCAAAATCCCGGTCATAGAAAAGAGCTAGAGCGGCTATGAATCTCTGTTCCCGGTCCATGCCGCCACCGATTTCCTGCGCACGGCGAATCTCCTCGCGGCCTAGCGAGATAGCATCCCGTTGGATGGGTGGATCCCACAGTTGGTGAAAATACGTCATCGCGACTCCCCAGTGGGCGATCGCGCAGCGTGAGTCCTTCTCCAATACCTGTCTGAACGAAGCCTCCGCGGCGGAATAGGCGAATGAGTGAAGCAACGCGACGCTTCTCTCGAAATCTTTCTGGATGCCGGGTTGGCAGGATGTGCCGAACGAAACTACCCCTAAGTTTTCAGGGACCGGGTGATCGTGCGTAACTTGGTCGGCCTGAAGCCCTGAAATAAGGAAGAAGCAGACAAGAAACGTCGCGCCTAGACGTGGGGCCGTTAGATCATGATGCCTGGACGTACGCATGCAATCGAGATCTGTCCTTTGCAGTCAACGCATCACCGTAGCTCCAATCCGCGATCTTAGCAGAAGATCTTCGTCGCGCTCTCAGGCGCGACCCCAGACGCGACGTTCAAGAGTCGCCCAGGCATATGATCACTCCAGCGGGCGCATGGCGTGCGTCGCGACGAAATTGGCGACGGCTCGGCCGAGCGTGTTGCCGAGATCACATGACGTGCGGAAATGAATGCCGCCGAAGACGCGAGCGTCAGCGATTTCTGAAACAGCACTGGAGAAACTGGAGAAGGAACGAGAGCCGGGACGCGATTCGGAGGTGACGGTGAAGGAGGTGTTGTCTCCGAAAATGGAGGCGAGGACGAACGCCGCCGAGCCGCTGATTGAGGCGTGGGCTGAGGGATACTCCGGAAAGGCAGGAGTGCCAGGTTTGAAGAAGTCCAGCCAAGGCTCCCACATGGGGTCAGCGTCGGCGGGAGTAAGGCCTTCGCGGATCGCAGTGATCGGCCGCCAGAAGCTGTAGCGGTATTTGGAATCCCAGCAGGCGATGACGGCGTCGGCCATGGTGACATTCAACAAGGTAAAGAGGTAGACATTCTCGTGGAATGACAGACCGCGCTCCGCGGAAATCTGAGCGGCCACTCGGTCCCAGGTGAGCGGCGTATTGCTTTGCCAAAAAAGCGCGAGTTCGGACTGATCCGCTGTGCGCGGAGAGCCGGAAAAGGCGCCCATGGTCTTCGTTTCATTCAGGTCCGCTACGTACTGGGCGCTGTTAAGGGCGTAGGGAGGCGGCAGACGGAACTGTGAGGCCCGCACGAGAACCCAAGGAGTCATGGTAGCGAGCTGAACGCCGGCCCCGGGTGCGTTTAGCGGAGGAGTGGGACGCCAGTAGCCGACGGCGGCGGGAGTTCCGACAATACCGAGCACGCCTTCGAACGGAGGAGGCGGAGGCGCAAACCCGTCGGTGAGGCGCCAAGCCCAGATAGCGTCGGCGACGGTCTGTCCCCAAGCGACACCGGCGGCGATGGATTGCTTATTTTCGGTAAGAGCAAGAATCGCCAGCGAAGCATTCAGCTGGTTGGTGAGCGCCGTGCTCTGCCCTGGGTAGACGTCCACTAGGATTACATACGCGGCTTGAACTGCCGCAGCTCGTTGCGAGGCGCCATCTGGCGCATTCGGCCGCACGTGCAGAGGCTGAAACCGCAGGTCAATGCCGTTGACGGCGTCAAAAACCGATGCCGATACCATCGCTGCAATGCGGCTTGTGAAGAATGGACTCGTACCTCCCGCTAGGGCCGTGTCGTTCATGATGCCGATCCATTGCAGGACCGGGTCGGGCGTCGCAGCTACTGCGGATGGGCCTGAAGCCCCAAGTAGAAACACGAGGACTAACACAGTTACCACGAAACTTGTGACTGCTCTCATTCTGCTCATGGCCATTCCTCCGGTGCTGCTGGTCACTTCAAGTGCGCCGTCGCGGGGGAGAAAGCGGTACCGCTGACCTCGGCGGCTCTTTCGAACACTTGGCGCAGCGCGCCGACAGTGGCCCGACCTGCTCTCGCATGCAATGGCGAGGAGATAGCCGGCTTCTGTTTTGTTTCTGATCGTCTAGGTCATTGAATTAAAGCAGCTTGCGTTGAACAGGCCCAAAACAGCCTAAACGGCCCGAGCTGTTACATTCGCAATAATTGATGATAAACTGGCGCCACGTCCAAGGAACCCTCGCATGGAACCTCCGGCCCAAGCCGCCAGGATGCGCTTCGGTCCCTTCGAAGCGGACTTGCGGTCGGGTGAGTTGCGCAAACACGGCGTCCGCCTGAAACTTCAGGATCAACCCTTTCAGGTACTAACCCTATTGCTGGAGCATGCCGGCGATATCGTTACCCGCGAAGAACTCCGTCAGCGGCTCTGGCCCGCGGACACCTTCGTCGATTTCGATACCGGCCTCAACAGCGCTGTCAAAAAGCTGCGCGACGTGCTCGCGGATTCGGCCGACCAGCCCCGCTACATTGAAACCATTCCCCGGCGTGGCTACCGTTTCGTAGCTCCTCTAGTTGATCCGAGTCCCGCTACAGTGCCTTCGTCGGAGCCCGAGACACACGAATTCGCCTCCTCTCAGCCAGCCAGTTCAGTCGTACCTGCAGCAGAGAGTTTCTCTTTAACACGTTTGAGGTTGCTATTCGCTGCAGCGGTGCTCCTGCTGCTTTTCGTCGCCGTCTTCCTGGTTTATCGCAATACCGGCGCCGGAGGCGCAAGGCGGCCAGTAATCAAGTCCCTCGCTGTGTTGCCTCTCAAAAAC
>Ga0306923_10007404_pt1 | contig 10927 bp, 10 predicted proteins | sample sta12Can44000108_FD_203841 | JGI IMG/M metagenome (GOLD analysis project Ga0306923, IMG submission 203841) | Lab enrichment of tropical soil microbial communities from Luquillo Experimental Forest, Puerto Rico - statanox.12C.anox.44.000.108 (v2)... | ecosystem: Environmental > Terrestrial >...
TCTGCTCTGAAGAGGAAGCTGTTGCGCGACATCCGGCACTACAACAAATCGCCTCGCACAGTGAAATGGAAATATGCCGATCCATCGCGCCATCTCAGTACACAATCAGCTGTTACAGTCCACTAGTCCTTTAGATAGATAACGTACATTACCGCCGCGGCAGTTCCGATGCCGCAAAAAAAGACAGCAAGCAACCTGCCAACAGCGGACCAATGGCAGCAACGGCTCGCGATATTTCGAAAGCCGACGATATTGCGGGCCTCGCACGCGCGTCGGAAACAGTTCCCGAATTTTGTTTTGAATGGCGACATAGATTCCCTTTGAACAGGTAAGGCAGTCCAACGCTTGGGCTCCTTATGACGGATTCAACACAAGGTATTCCCGGGCCAAAGGAATCATGTTCAGATAGTTGCAATGTCTGACATGACCCGAAAAGAGCGCCGTCGGAGCCGACGTGTACGAATGAAGCAGACGCTACGCGTTCGTCCATCGAATCCGAAGGATACTCCATTTGAGGAAATAGGAGCGACGAAGGATGTTTCCCAGGACGGCGTCTATTTTGTCACCCAGCGTGATGCCTATTGCGAGGGAATGCGCTTGCACGTAACAGTGCCGTACCATGCACCCTTTAGCCAGCAGAATTATGAATATCTCGGCCAGGTTGTCCGGGTAGATGATCTGGGAACAAACGAGAGAGGCATTGCAATAAGATTCCTCTCCTCGGCCAACAAGAAATCCGCGTAGAACTAAGAAACATTGAAGGAAAGGCCCTTGTCAAATAATGCGCCTTGGGTTTCTGCGGTCCTCTGAGTCCCATCGCTTCGCGCACCGCTGGCGTACCCGCGCCAGAATCTTCTGCTCCAAGGAGGCCGCCAGCCTGCGGTTCGATGGTCGGCCGCGGAGTCCGTGAACCAATGCACCATCTCCGCTCTTGTGCATGCGACGCAGCAATCTGCGCACTTGACGGTCGGTTAGCTGCAGTCGCTGCGCGGCTTGCAACTGCGTCAAATGCCTTTGCTCTACCTTGTGCAGCACCTTCAGCCGGTCCCGTTCTCGTTGGCTCAAGGCAATACGCTCCATTTCCATGGGCCCCCAGGCCTCCCAAACCGGACATTCTCACTTTGCAGCGACAAGTCCCATCGCTTCGCCATCGCTTCGCATCGCTTCGTTGACTTGCCTCCGTTCGCAACCTAAGATGACCGCACTATGGCGGATTCCCAGTCACTTCTCGGGCAGACCGTCTCTCACTACCGCATCTTAGAGAAGCTCGGGGGTGGTGGTATGGGCGTGGTGTATAAAGCGGAAGACACGGACCTGCGCCGCTTTGTCGCCCTGAAATTCCTGCCGGATGACGTGGCGAAAGACCCAGAGGCCTTGATGCGTTTTCAGCGCGAAGCGCAGGCGGCTTCCGCGCTAAACCATCCGAATATTTGCACAATCTATGAAGTGGGGCTGGAAGGCAACCGCCCCTACATCGCCATGGAGTACATGGATGGCGTAACACTGAAACACGGGATTGCCGGCCAACCGCTCGACTCTGACTTCCTTCTCTCCGTCTCCACTGAAATTGCCTACGCACTGGATGCAGCGCATTCCGAAGGTATTGTTCATCGCGACATCAAGTCCGCGAACATCTTCATTACCAAGCGCGGCCATGCGAAGATCCTCGATTTTGGATTGGCCAAGGTGGCGCTCTCGAGTCGATCCAAAAGCCAGATCGAATGCGCGGCAGATACCTTGACGAGCGCGATGGAGCCTTACCTCCTGACGAATCCAGGTTCCACACTCGGCACCATTGCCTACATGTCACCCGAACAAGTGCGCGGCAGAGAATTGGATCCCCGCACCGACCTGTTTTCCTTCGGCGTGGTGTTGTACGAGATGGCTACTGGCACACTGCCGTTTCGCGGCGAAAGCATCGGAGTCATTCTCTCCGCCATCCTGAACGATGCGCCGATTAGCGCCTTGCACTTGAATCCCAATCTCCCTTCCGAACTGGAACACATCATCAATAAGGCTCTGGAGAAGGACCGGAACCTGCGCTATCAGAGCGCCGCGGAGCTGCGCGCCGACTTGCAAAGGCTGCGGCGAGATGCAGACTCAGGCCGATTCACAACCAGCTGCACTAACGTTGCAACTTCAGCCGTGAGCAGCGATCGCCGGCCGGAACCAGCAAGGCCGGGCGGGGCCGCACCAGGCGTTGCGGGTCGGACTAAATCCCGGCGCTGGCCTTGGGTCGTCGGAGCAGGTCTCGCGAGCGCCTTTGTTCTTGCTGGTCTCGCGTACTGGCTGACTTCTCCGCTTCCTCCCCTTAAAGTTTCGGGCGGTCTCCTAATCACGAACGATGGCCGGGGTAAAGTTCTGGCGGGTACGGACGGCTCGCGGCTCTACTTGCAATACATTTCGTCTGTCACTGCGGATTCCTCTTCGATCGGCCAGGTGTCCAGCACCGGGGGAGAAGCGGTAGCAATCTCTGCTCCTTCGCTCAGCATGCGAATTCTGAGCGTCTCATCGGACGGCTCTTCGCTCTTGGTCTCCGACGAGCCCGGCACGGCATTCGATGGACCGCTCTGGGCATTGCCCGTGCTCGGAGGTTTGCCACGCCGTCTCGGAGACGCTGTGGGCCACGCCGCCGCTTGGTCTCCCGATGGCCAGCGGCTGGTGTACGCGCGGGGGAACGATCTCTTTTTAGCGAGGAGTGACGGGTCGGAAGCCCGCAAGCTCCTCAGCATGGACGGTTGGCCCTCTTCTCCGCAGTGGTCGCCCGACGGAAGAATGTTGCGCCTGACGCTACAGGACCAAAAGACCAGTGCCACGGCTCTTTGGGAAATGTCGGCCGATGGAAAGAATTCACACCCTCTGCTTGCCGGATGGCACGATCCACACGCGGAGTGTTGCGGTATGTGGACTCCCGGAGGCAAACATTTCGTCTTCTCTTCACAAGGGAGCATCTGGGAGCTTCAAGAAAAGATCAGTTTGCTGCACAAAAATGGCGTTGAGCCCGTTCAATTGACGACGGGGCCACTTGCCCTTTTTTCGCCCCTTCCAGGGAAGGATGGGAAGAAGCTGTTTGTTGTGGGAAGAAGGCCGCGGGGGGAATTGGTGCGCTACGAAGCCCAGGCGGACCGGTTTGTGCCGTTCCTGTCCGGAATTTCGGCGGAACACGTCAGTTTTTCCAAAGATGGCGAGTGGGTGGCCTACGTCACCTTTCCGGAAGGCACACTTTGGCGAAGCAAAATCGACGGTAGCCAGCGGCTCCAACTCAGTTACCCGCCCTTGTATGCTTCCATGCCTCGATGGTCTCCCGACGGGAAGCAGATTGCCTTCTTCTCAGTAACGTCAGGCAAGCCGTCAAGAATTTATGTGGTGTCGCCGGGAGGGGGAACTTGCCAGGAGTTGCTGCCCAATGACGATCACCCGGAGGCCGATCCATATTGGTCGCCGGATGGAAGTTTGCTCGCCTTCGGAGGCCTATATGCATCCGCGTCCACGGGAATCCGGGTCCTGAATCTGAAAACGCACCAGGTCACCACTTTGCCGGGCTCAGAGGAATTGTTCTCGCCCCGCTGGTCGCCTGATGGGAGATACATCGCTGCGGTGCAGTGGAATTCGCAGAGTCTGCAAGTCTTTGATCGAACGAAGCAGAAGTGGTCCAAAGTTTTTCAGGAAAGAAATGTCAGCTTTCCGGATTGGTCAAAGGACGGTTTATACGTTTACTTCCTGAGCTGGCCAGAAAATCCGGGCATCTTCCGGATGCGTCTGAGCGACTATGCGGTGGACCGCGTTGTAAATCTGAAAGACTTTCGGCCGACGGGTTATTGGGACGATTGGATGGGGCTAGATTCCAACGATTCACCTCTGCTGCTGCGGGATACAGGGTTGCAGGATGTCTATGCATTCGATGTCGAAGCCCAATGAGCGTTTCATGAAAACATGGGCACTGCGAATAGACCCCTAATCGAAAAGGCGTCTGCTGCTAAGGACATTGCTGCTGATGATCAGGAGAACCCAGGCAAGGGCTGTCAACGTCTTGTGTGTTGGAATGGAACGCCGTTTTCCGAAACCCAGACTCGTGGGACGGCAAGATGACTGATACTGTACAGGTTCCGCCCAGTATCGCTCTAACTCGCTGTCCGACGGGATATTAAGGAAGCCAGCGACCCGCACGCCGTACAATTTTGGACAGTTTCACGAAAATCTTCATGGTAGCGTTCCGTATGGAACCAACGACGGAAGCAGGTATCCTTCCGACCCAATTCCCTAGCGCACAATTGCATGGCGCAAAACTTAAGACCACGTTTGACGGGGCATCGTATTCTTTCGAGAAACACTCGGCGAAGTTCGAGGAGGCCCGGAACTTGTACTAGCCAAGCAGGCGGTCAAGCAATTGCAAACTCGCTTAATCGATTTGAGAATCTCTTAAAGGAGCGCGGACTCAGCATAGACTCCAACGACTCGATTAAGTATCTCTACCAGGAAATCGAACACCCGCTGAACTAATTCAGAAGATTTCTCATGAAAGAACCGTCTGAAATTGCAAACGACAAGACGGCGGTAGTATTCGTTCATGCCTTGAGAGGTTCTTTTTTCAAGTTAATGGAAATCGCGGAAGAAATTGACAAAGAGAATTCGCCCGTTCCTAAGCCGGTCCTGTAAGCAGCGAGTCCAATAGCTTCGTTTTTCTCCGTTTTTAAGGTCCTTGCTTCGGCGCGGGCCGCCTCAAAATCCCAAAGGTGAGCGCGTGCGACACCAACAGCGGCGGAACGATCGCCCTTACGATGTAGAAGCCCGCGCCCAGTGAGCCGGGCTGCAGCTTTACATGCGCCCCTTGGTAAGACGCGAACAGCAGATCTGCGCTCCCCAAACGTTAAATATCCACACCGCTGCGATGGCCCACGAAGCGGCGCGCGTCAGCGCCGCCGTGGCAAAGATGGCGAGGATCCCTGCGACAAGGTCGACGTACCCGGCGGGCTCCGCCCATGCTTTCGGCAGCGACTCGGAGACAACTCCTAGAACCAAAAAGCCGAGTCCAATAAAACGGAGAAACATGTGCGGCGCCACGAGCCAGAGGAGGGCTTGCCTGCGGTTGCCGGTCCGAAGCCACGGCCACGCAAAGAGCGGAGCGGTCACTGAACAATGCTGCCGTACATCGCCTACGTTTCAATTGTGTGTTCATCGTAGTTCTCGGCGCGGTCAATTCCGCATGAGTTCGTTCAGCTCGGGGGTTGTCATGCATCGGTCGAGGAATCCGAACTGGCCCGCGTCTTTCACTTCGCAGGCAGCGAGAACCATGCCCGTCATTGCCGCGCGATAAAGCGATGTCGCAAGGCTGATGCGCTTGACTCCGGCCGCAGCGAGTTGATCCACGGAAAATGATTTTTCTTTGATACCCACCATGAAATTAAAAGGTTTCGACAATGAAGCGCAGACCGCTCCCACCGCGGCGAGGTCGGGCAGGCCAGGCGCAAAGAGCACGTCCGCTCCTGCTTTTTCGAAGGCGTGAAGGCGATGGATAGTGTCGTCCAGGTTCGGGGCGGCGTACAGAAAATTGTGCGCGCGGGCAGTCAGGATAAAGGGAAACGGGAGTGTACGCGCCGCCTGCGCGGCTGCCGCAATCCGTTCGACCGCCAGGCCAATATCGTAAAGTGGGCTCTCCGGGTTGCCGGTCGAATCCTCGATCGTGCATCCAACGAGTCCTACTGCAGCTGCCAGGCGGACCGTTTCCGCCACGATTTCCGGAGCGTCGCCAAATCCCTTTTCCAGATCCGCGGAGACGGGCAAATCCGTAGCTTGGACAATCAAGCGGGCGTGCACCAGCGCCTCCTCTCGCGTTAGCCCGCCATCTCTTCGACCAAGGGCAGAGGCGGAGGCAGCGCTTGAGGTGGCCAATGCCTGGAAGCCAAGGCCGGCGAGAATACGGGCGGAACTGACGTCCCATGGGTTCGGAATTACGAAGGCGCCAGGGCCGTCGTGAAGCGCGCGGAAGCGAGCACCCTTATCGTTTTGCGTCAAACTCATAGGGGTTACCTCGAGGCCGGTCTCCACCATGCTACTCCCTCACTCACAAGGATGTATTGCCCATCGCTGCGGTTCAAATCGTCGCTCACCGTTCCCATAGCTATTCTCAACGCAAATTTCAACTGCGCAGCCCCATTCCTCTTTGACTCAAAACTTCGACCATGATTACTTGTTCAAACTCCCCTTGCGGGGAGCGGGATGCCCATTCACTAGCGCGATGTTCTACTGCACACCATGCCTGATACCGAGCTGTCCCACGTGCGAACCGAACTCGAACGACGGCGAATAGTCACAACCATTTCGCCACATCCAGTACAACCGAATCCCTAGTCGGCGTCCCCTGGCGACCTTCGCGATGCTCCGGTGTCGGCGCACGGCCAAGTGCAGGTACCGACGCGGCCAATGCGGGTTGAAGCGTTGTGGCCGCCTGCGCGGCCTCCACCAGCAAGTACCGCAATAAGGAGCTGCCCTGCTTGCTGATGTGTCCGAGCCGTTGCTTGTCGGCGCTGGAGTCCTCGGTCGGAATCATCCCCACGTACGTGCCGATCTGCCTGCCACGAGCGAACCGCTCCGGAGTCCCGATGATCAAAACATAAGCCAACGCGGTAATAGGACCCACGCCAGGATGCGTCATCAACCGCAACGCTTCGGGCCGTTTCTGGACTTCCTGCTCCACGGCTGCGCTTAACTCCTGGATGCTCGGATTCAGTTGGTCGAACAGCTCCAACAACTCTCGCCGACGTCGACTGGCCCAGGGAGCGAAAGCCAGTTTCTCGAATTCGGCTCGCCCCTCTTGGCTAAACAGCTTCGACTTCCAGCGCTTTCCTTCGTTCATGGCCAGTGCTTGCAGTTGGTTCATGATCCGTGTGCGCATCTGCACCATGCGATGCCGATGCCACAACAGTTGGCGGAGATCCCGATTCTCCGGACTCGGTACCCAAATTGTCGGAAAACGATCTTCGCGCATCAGCCGCAGCAGAAGTCTGGCATCCTCACGGTCCGTCTTCCGCTTCTTGACGCGTTGCGCCTTGATCTCGGCGGGATCGCCGATCCACAACTCGAAACCAAGCTCCGCCAGCAGTCGCTCGAACCAACGTGCATACCCGGTCGCCTCCATGCCTACGCGCACGCGGATTCCTCGTTGCTGCAGCCCGCGGTAGAATCGCTCGGCCTCTCCACCCTCGTGGTTCAGTCGTTGTTCTCCGTACTCACCGGTCTCTTCCACAAACAATGCTATCTGCTGAAAGCTCGGGTAATAATCTACGCCTATAATCATCATGTTCGGCTCCTTTCTCCCGAGCCTGGGGTCGTAACGCAACCAAAGTTTACTCGGGTCGAGGAGCCGACATTGTTATGTAATCACTACCTTTGCTCTCCAGCAGCATTGACCTTCAAGTTCCCGAGTGAGGGACTAGCAACTCTCTTTCAAGAAAACCTTTGATTCGATTAAAGTATCCGGGTTGATCGCGGGTCTGGTAAATGCACGCAAAATGTGGGCGGCGGGGTGATCGTGCGATATTTTGAAACCGTTGAGGAGGCACAGTGAAGAATCGGGTTCCGTCACGCAGTTCTTTGGAGGCCTCGGTTTCGCGGCGTAGGTTCTTGAAGCAAGCTGCCACAGCAACGATTGGTCTTTCCATTGTTCCACGCCGGGTGTTGGGTGGCGCAGGTTATGTTCCCCCGAGCGACAAGGTCAACATTGCTTTTATCGGTGTTGGGGCCCAAGGTTTGCGCGTCATGCTTCACTTCTTGCGGGAACCCGATGTGCAAGGTGTGGCAGTCTGCGACTCCAATAAGGTAAGCGCAAATTACCCGCAATGGGACAACCACGAGTTCTGCAATTCCGTCCGCAAATTGCTTGGCGTGGATAGCGGCTGGGATTGGCTCAGTCCGGACCAACCCCTACATTTGACCCATTCCCTGCGTACCCCGGGTGGCGTCGCGGGCCGCGAACCTTGCCAGAAAATTGTGGACGCCTATTACGGCACGCAGCAGCGTTCCGGCCAGTATCAGGGCTGCTTGGCTTACACGGACTTTCGCGAACTACTCGAGAAGCAGAAAGATCTGGACGCCGTCATTGTGTGTACCACGGACAACCTGCATGCCGCGGTGTCCGCCGCGGCGATGACGAAACACAAACATGTCTTTTGCCAGAAGCCTTTGACGCACACGATCTATGAGGCGAGGCGCCTTGCTGAAATTGCGCGGGAGACGGGCGTGGCCACGCAGATCGCAGTTGGCAACCAGGCATCCGAATCCACGCGTTTACTTTGTGAATGGATTTGGAGCGGTGCTGTTGGGCCGGTGCGGGAAGTATTCAACTGGTCAAACCGTCCTTTCTGGCCCCAGGGGATCGATCGCCCAAAGGAAACCGAGACCGTGCCCGAAGGATTGGACTGGAACCTCTGGCTTGGTCCCGCGCCGGAACGTCCTTACAACCAGGCTTATTTGCCCTTTGTATGGCGCGGCTGGTGCGACTTCGGTTGCGGCGCGCTGGGCGATATGGGTTCCTACAGTTTCGACACCATTTTTCGTGCCTTGAAGTTAGAAGCGCCCATGAGTGTGGAAGCGAGTTCCAGCGAGCGCTATGAGGAGACTTACCCAGTGTCCTCGATCGTCCGCTACAACTTTCCGGCCCGTGGCGACATGCCTCCTGTGAAATTCAACTGGTATGACGGTGGTCTGAAACCGGCACGCCCCGACGAACTAGAAGAAGACCGACCCATGAAAGTCGAAGGCGAAGAACTTGACGAAGGGCTCCTTTTCGTGGGAGACCGTGGAAAGATTCTGTGCGGATTCAATGGCGCCAATCCAAAACTGATTCCCGAAACGAAGATGAACAGTTTTAAGCAGCCGCCGAAAACATTGCCGAGGTCGCCGGGGAACGAGCGAGAATGGCTTGACACCTGCAAGGGAGGTAAAGATAAGCCGGGGGGGAATTTTGAATTTTCGGGCCTGGTCACGGAAACCTTGCTGCTGGGGAATGTTGCTGCTCGAGTGGGGCAAAAACTCAATTGGGATCGCTCTAGTCTGAAGATCACCAATTCCGATCTCGCGCAGAAGTATGTCCGCCCGGAACGCCGAAGCGGGTGGGAACTCTAACCGCGAATGTTCTCTTGGAGGACGACTTTATTCCCGAAGGCTGATAGGAGGCAACGATGTCTGGGATTTCGAGAAGAGAGTTTCTCAAAAATGCGGCGACGAACGCGGCCGCGGCCGGCTTTCTTGCCGCTGGTGCGCTGGAGCTTCGCGCCAAGCCGCTTGGCATGCCCATTGGATGCCAGACGTGGCCTGTCAGAGAAATGATTGCCAAGGACTTTCCAGGCGCGATCCGGCAGCTTGCCGAAGCCGGATTTCAGACGGTTGAGCTGTGTTCGCCGGTCGGCTACGCGGAACACGGCTTTGGAAGCATTGCTAATTACACGCCAAAAGAGCTCCGAAGAATTCTGGGCGACGCTGGCGTCACCTGCGTGAGTTCTCACTTTAGCATCGTCGAACTCCGGGAGAATCAGGCGGCGCGCATTGCTTGGGCAAGAGAACTCGGTCTGACGCAAATGCTAGTGCCAAGCCTCGACGGGCCTGCCAAGCCGACTATGGATGATGTGAAGCGAGCGGCTGACGAATACAACAAAATGGGAGAACATGCGGCCAAGGCTGGCATCCAGCAGGGACTGCACAATGAAGACTTTGAATTATCTATGGTGGATGGCCAGCGCACCTATGATTTGCTCTTTGACCTTCTCGATCCCAAGATCGTGCAGTTTCAGTTCCAGGTTTCCACCATCAGCCGCGGCTACGACGCCGCAGAGTATTTCACGAAGTACCCAGGACGATTCATTTCCATGCACCTGCAAGGCTGGTCCGCGGAAACCCAAAAAATCGTGCCGGTGGGGCAAGGCACCCTGGATTGGAAGAAAATCTTTACCGCCGCGAAGACAGGCGGTATCAAGAACTACTTCGTGGAAATGAACCTGGGAATGATGAAAGCCAGCGTTCCGTACCTTCGCGATCTACATGCCGGATGAACAGGCTGAGCTAATTCCGAGGAGACGAGGCTGGGTTCCGGTAACGGATGGGGGTTAGACGCGAAAGCAGATATGTTCCGCTAGATAAGGGGCTGAGTAACTTATTTGGGATGCACCCGTCGAACAAATTACGTCCTGTTACGCACATGGATGCAGGGGAAAGCGTTGGACTGACGGCGCGCCCCTCCTGAGTCCGGCGCCTGGGCCAGGGTGAGACGTCGAGGACAAGACAACATGGGGGTTCCGTGGAAACCGTTGGGCAGGATATCCGGTTTGCGCTGAGGAACTTAAGGAAGACTCCAGGCTTTGCGATCGTCGCGGTGATCACGCTGGCGCTGGGAATCGGCGCGTCTACAGCCATTTTCAGCGTCATGGAAAACATCCTAATGGAGCCTTTCCCCTACCCGGATGCGCGGCGCTACATGTCCATACAGATCCACGACACGGAGCGAAATGAGCCTGGAGGGCGCGGGGGGTTCAGCGGACCCGAATTTCTGGATTACGTGGAGCAGAATCATGTATTTGACCGTGTGATTGCCAACGACAGCGTGGACGTGCTGTATCGCAATGGCGAAGGCACACAGATGCTGGCCGGAAACCATGTAACGCCGGGGACGTTTGAATTTCTGGGGATGCCGGCCCTTTTTGGCCGCGTCATGCAGCCCGCGGATTATGAGCCGGGCGCGCCTCCTGTATTCGTGTTGCGCTACAAAGTCTGGGTCAAGGACTTTGGCGCCGATCCGAATGTCATCAACAAGACGTTTGTGCTGAACGATACTCCGCGAACGTTGATCGGGGTCATGCCGCCGCGCTTCGGATGGGGCGACGCGGACTTGTGGATTCCGGAAAAGCCGAGCCGCGCGGTTGCGAATACAGCCTACGCG
>Ga0306923_10007406_pt1 | contig 10927 bp, 10 predicted proteins | sample sta12Can44000108_FD_203841 | JGI IMG/M metagenome (GOLD analysis project Ga0306923, IMG submission 203841) | Lab enrichment of tropical soil microbial communities from Luquillo Experimental Forest, Puerto Rico - statanox.12C.anox.44.000.108 (v2)... | ecosystem: Environmental > Terrestrial >...
AAACGATAACGCCTATCCCGGTGGTCAAAACCGTTGCATACTGTCAAATTGCGCTCTTGTAATGGGCTATCCCAGGTTGCGACCTAAACAAAAATTGTGAATCGCAAGGTAATCCTTCGTGAACAAAGTTTATGTCAGCTACGCACGTAAAGATCGCGACCCAGCACAAACCGTCGTTGAAGCAATTCGTCAGGCCGGTTTCGACGTTTTGCTGGACCTAGACATCAGTCCAGGACAGGACCTCTGGTGCCAGATCAGTTCGGCTGAGTGTGTGGTGGTGCTGTGGTCGGTTGCGACGATGCAAGCCGAGTGGGTTCAGGACGAGATCCGCCACTTTATACACGCTTGGTCATTTAATCGCTTAGTGCTTGTTTCACTCGATGACACTCCTTTGCCGGTTGGGCTGAGAGATCTTCCAGTAATTCCATTCCGAGTCGGATCCGATTCAGACATGAATCTGCTACTCGAACGCATTCAAGTAGCAGTCAGGCAAACGGACGGGGACGAAGAAGATTCGCACCTGAAGAAGATCCTGACGATCGATTCCGCGATCCAGTCCAACCTGCGCGAGACCACCTTGGCTAGACAGGAGGACGATGCGTCGTTGCCCCCAGACCGGTCGATGTTGCCGCCCGTTGCAACCCGCACGCGACGAAGTCCTGTTCGTTGGATCGTCACACTGGTCGCTTTCATCATCGTCATCTTTGGCATTGGCGCGAGATTTTTGTTACCAGGTTTGAGTGGGGATAATTATAAAACAGTTGAACTACCAAAAACGATAGAAGTGTCATCGTCGCCAAGTGGTCTTGTCGTCGTTTCAATGGTACTTGGGGCGCTTATCGTCGGTGCTGGAACCGGCGCTGGAATATTCTGGATCTGGACTCGACGGTCACGTCGAAGTTCTACTCAAGTTAACGAGGCGATAGATGCGCTCACTTCCAATGAGGGCCAGTCGGGCAAGTTCGCACAACCATTTGCGTCGCTATCGAGCGATAGCCCTGAGGTATTCATATCCTACAGCCGTCGAGATGCATCGACGGTCGATCAGCTAGTCAAAGAAATTGAACAGCTGGGCCAAGCGGTGTGGATCGACCGCTCCCAACCAGGGTCACAGCGGTACGCGGGGCCAATAGTGCGCGCCATCCAAAAATCAAGATTAGTGGCACTAATGTGTTCAGAACATGCCTTCGCATCGGATAATGTAATTCGAGAAGTCTATGTTGCTGGCGATTACAAGAAACCATTCGTTGTATTTCAACTTGATCCGACGGAATTTCCGGCTGAGTTTGTTTTATTCATAACTGGCTATCCGCGTATTCCAGTGGCCTCCATGGATATGCAACAACTTCGTTCCGAAATTACAAAGCTGATCGCGGTCCGGCACGAAACAAGTACAGCGGAAGCCCGACGCTAAGGGTCGGCCTTGTGGCTATTTTCAGATTGAGGGGAAGTGACTCGGATCCTCGTTGAGCTAGACCGCACGGCTCTTTTGAGTGGAGCGCTCCTCTAGGCACGGCATGTCCGCAATTTTCCAAGAACGGACATTCGGCGGTGCGAGCGGCATTTCTGAGTTGGGCCATAAAGAGACATTCATTGCGACGCGGCAATTAGGCCCGTCAATTATTGCAGCGCCGATACAATCAATAAGCGTGCGGAACGAAGCGGTCCGGCGGCGAAGCCGGTTGGTAACGGTGAGGGAGAAGCGGTGCCGAACGCACCATGGGCGCCTGGCGAGCTCGCACGCAACGAGCGCGTTGCTTGCTGCGGCGTAAATCACGGCCGGTCCTGCCATCTGCGGGTCGTGCGTCAACCGGCTCTTGGTCCACTGGGTGCCGTCTGCCCGTCAGCCGGAATCGAGGCGAGGACGCGCTTTGTCTGGTTCTCCTCCGCTTTGAGCCCGAGTGTCTGTGCGATCGCCAGGGCGGCTTCGAAGAAGGGTCTGGGGGAGACCATCTTCCAGGCCTGCGCTAGCTGCCCAAAAAAGATGAAGGTCTCCCAAGCGATTTCCGGCGGGGAGGCCCCTTTGAAGAGGGCCAGCGCCTCGTTGAACGAATCGGCGGCGAGCTTTGGCTCGCGGAGGTGCGAGAAGCACTGCCCTACGAGCGTCAGTCCTGTCGCAATGGCGACCTTATCGCCTGCGGCTCGTGCCTCCCTCAGGGTCTCCTGCGCTCGGTTCATCGCTTCGACAGGCGAACGGCGCTCCCACGCTTCACGAGTTAGCCTCTCGAGCAACCGCGACGCACTCAAGTGGTCGTCGACTCCCCTTGCGGCGTTCAAGGCGTCCAATAGGAGCCCGCGTCCTTCCTCCTCCCGCCCCGTTTCGAGCATCAGGCTGGCGCGGTGCACCGCCAGTTTCGTCCGCGCGTCACGAAGCTCGGCTGCGTCCATCGCGCTTGCTTCAGCCTGGGCCATGAGCTCCTCAGCCAACGCCAGGGTCGCCGCCGTCCGTTCGTGACCGACTCCTCTCTCACAATCCCATGCCGCAGCGAGCGCGTAGTCCACCGCGCGTGCAGGGTGGCCTGCGCGTCGGGCGACCCGGCTTGCGGTCGTGTAAGCGAGAACCGCACCAAGGTGATGTCCGGCGCGCCGGTACGTCTGGGCGGAACGCTCGAATCCCTCGGCCACGCCAGCGAACGAGATAGGGATCTGCGTGTCCATCTTTCCGGTCGCGATGAGCGCCAGTCGCTCTGCGTCCGGGAGCGCCGCGATGGCTCGCAGCCGGTCGACGAGATCATGCCATACGAACGTACGAAGCAGCTCCTTCAAGTCGAGCTCGTCGAGGTGAACGACCCGGAAAAGGGACCGAATCACTTCGTCGTCGTCCAGGTGCGAAAAGGGGTGGTCTCCGAAGGTCTCTCGCAGTACGACGACGGTGCGGTCGGCGCGGCCGATCTCCTTGCAAATCTCCAGCTCCCTCGCTCCACCGCCACTGGCGTCCAAGAGCTCCGAAATGACGAGCTCGGCACGTAAGATCAACTCGGCCACTCCTTCGGTCCAGCGATCATTCGCGAGACGAATCGCCGGGGTGTCCGCAGCGAAGGGGTGAAGCTCGCTGCCCTCCGGATAAGAAAGCACATCGAGCTTCTCGGACGGATCCTGGACCATGACGAGCGCGAACCCCGCCTGCCCGAGCGCCTCGAGCAAGGAGTTTTGCAGGGAGGCTGTGCCGTACCCCTGACCGTCATCGCCGACTAACTCTTTGACGCTGAACGTTCGGAAGTAGAGCGCGAAAGGCCGGCCAGTCTGGTAGTGCTCGTCCAGAATTGCGAGTGCCTTCGCGTGCGAACGTTGACGAGCCGCCGTTGCCGTCCGGTCGGGCGCTAGCAAACCGGGAATGCGTCCCATCGTTCCTTCCGTCATCGGGCGACCTCCGGCTCGGCAGCTTACTGACCGCGCTCGGATGTGTTGCTGGTCATTTGTTTCCGGCTGCCGTGCCGTGTGCAAAAGGAGCTTGAATCCTTCGACTTGTCTCGGCCAAACCTCGCCGATTTGCGCGCGGTTGTGCCTTGTACTGTTCGGTGCTCTTGCCCCTACTGACCCGTGCCACCGATCCCGAGTCGTCGCGACGGAATGTACTCGACATCGATGCTGATGCCGTCCCCGCTTAGAGGGTTAGCTGTGTAGACTGCGGAGACGGACAGCTCTAACTGGCTCAAGATCGACAGGATGGCAACGGTGAGCGCGGGCTCTCCACTCGGGGGTGGCAGCATCTCGGCGATGCGGCAACAGTCGTCCATCGTCGCCGCGAACTCGGGAAGTACGAGTGTCTCGATCTGCCGTTTAGGAACCGTAAGGATGTCGGGGGTGATGTCAGGTTCACGGGCAACAACGGCGCCACATATGATCAAGGGTTGGACAATCTTCACAACCCACGACGCCGCGAAATTGAGATTTTGAATGTTGACCTCAGTAGCGTACAGCCCCGGACGGGTGCCTGCGACACAACAACAGTTTCCCCCGGTCTGTTTACCACACACCATCTTCACGCTGTACCCGAAGATACCCTGGGGTGGTGGCGGAACCGGCACGCCGAGCTTCTCAAGAAGATGCGTTTGCCGGTCAGCATTTGAACGCGCTTGGTTCTGAGCCATCTCGACCTCCATGAACGGTGTGTGAGTGAGGAACACGAATATAGTGTGCCTTTCAACTACAAGTGTGTAATTTAGCTCACAGTGTGGAGGGCATCATTTATGATCACTAGTGAGCGACGGTGATCGGCTCGGTTTCTCGTCAAAACGCAAATCGGCAAAATACGAAAATATCAATACGCAAACTTTCGTCTTGTCCCCGCGTAGAAATTGACAAATCAATGTTGCACAAAACGCGAAAGTCGCTTCTTGTTGTTCGTGCGTGAGATTTGCGGTGTTGGGCGAGAAGATCGACGGTCGCCTTGGGCGCGCAGCGTAGTCCAGTTGGGCGCTCACGCCGGTCTTCTCTTCGTAACCCAAGCGGAGCGCTTGGCATTTCATGGCCCAAAGCGGACATCAAGGAGCACTCGAGGACTCACGGTAGAACTTCCGCTGATGACCCGGTGCGGACAAACCACCACTTAAATCGGCCGTTGCGCGCGCAGCCATTCCAGCACATGTGCTATTCTAAGTGGCGATTTTGATTAAGGTGTGGTCGGTAGCCTATGGCCGACAGTGGCGCAGCTGAAAAGCTCAAGATCTTCATCTCCTATTCGCGCAGGGACTCCGCAGCGTTCGTGGACGAATTGGTCATGGGGCTGCAAGATCGCGGCTTCGCACCGATGCTTGACCGCCACGACATCAAGCCCGGCGAGCCTTGGGAGACGCGGCTCAGCGGGCTGATCGAGCAGTCGGATACCGTCGTGTTTGTAGTTTCGCCCCAGGCGGTGAAGTCCGAGCTTTGCGAATGGGAAATCGACAAGGCACTCGCGCTTTCCAAGCGGCTCTTGCCCGTGATCCACAAGTCGGTGCCGGACACAGAAATCCCTCCCAAATTGAGCAAATTGCAATTCATCCCCTTCCATACCGCGCCCGGCATAATGCGGCCGTTGCGCGAATTAACTGAGGCGCTGCGGGTCGATCTCGAATGGATTCGTGAGCACACGCGGGTCGCGGAACTCGCTACGCGCTGGGACAGGCGCGGACGTCCGGAATCGTTCCTTTTGCGGGCGGACGACCTTGGCGCGGCGAAGGCATGGATTGCAACTCGCAAGACGGCAGCGCCCGAGATCACCGGCGAGCAGCGCGCCTTTGTCAAAGCCAGCGAAGAAGCAGAGGCTACGCGGCTCCGAAAGGAGCGCGTGCAGCACAGGCGTATCGCGTGGCTGTTGGGGATTGTGGCAGTTCTGCTCATTGCCTGGTTCAATCAGTCGTACCTGAAGGACCAGTGGAATCGGTATTGGAAAGAGCGGCCCTACCGGGTTGCGAATGTGGACGACTATGTGCTCACGCCCGCGAAAGAGCGTGCGTTAAAGCCGGGGGATACATTCCAGGAGTGCACCAAGGACTGTCCGATGATGGTCGTCATCCCCGCAGGCGAGTTCATGATGGGATCGCCCGTCAATGAAAAGGACCACTCTATCAGCGAAGGCCCGCAGCATTCGGTCACGATCGCCAGGCCCTTCGCCGTGTCCATGTTCGACGTGACGTTCGCCGACTGGGACGCCTGTGTTTCGGTCGGCGGCTGTCCGCAAGAAGGCCGGGCCCACGACGCCGGCTGGGGACGGGGCACACGGCCGGTGATCCATGTGAGCTGGGACGACGCCCAGGCCTATGTGGACTGGTTCTCCAGGATGACCGGCAAGGCCTACCGTTTGCTCACCGAGGCCGAATGGGAATACGCGGCTCGTGCCGGCACCACGACGGCCTATTACTGGGGCGACGAGATCGGCAAAAACAATGCCAACTGCCACCGCTGCGGCAGCCAATGGGACAACCTGAAGACCTCACCGGTCGGATCGTTCAAGCCCAATTTGTTTGGCCTCTACGACATGGCCGGCAACGTGTGGCAATGGGTGCACGATTGTGATCATGCGGACTACAAGGGGGCGCCCACCGATGGCTTGGCATGGACAACGGGCGACTGTGGTCGCCGTATCGTCCGCGGCGGGTCCTGGGGCTACTTTCCGGTGGACCCTCGCTCGGCCTACCGCTACGGGGACAACGCCGACGATCGAAACTACACCACGGGCTTCCGCGTCGCAAGGACTCTTACACCTTGAGTCTCAGCGGTCACCCCCCGAGGGGGCGTTCGGTAGGGCTGATCGGCACCTTGTGGAGTCCGTTGTTGATGCTGTCTCGAGCGAGGGCAAGGATAAACTTGGCAGTATCAGCAAGCAGGGCGATCGTTATTTACGCAGCCTGTTCACAACAGGCGCGCTCGCCGTGATCCGCTATGCCAAGATCCACGGCACCCGGCATCGGCCCTCGCTCGCTGGATTATAGCTATGGCCTATTGCGCAATCCTCGATCTCAAAATGTGATATTCTTCCACCCACGGCCGGGTAGAAGATGACGGGTCCAACCAACTTTTGAATAGAATTTGCACAGGAGCCCTGAAACAGTGGGAGCTGATGGCATGAATCGGCGTCGTACGTTGACTAGCAAAACGGTCGCTCTCGGCAACATGCCTGTCGTAGCTGACTCGTCGGCACCGCAAAGATCATGTTTTGTGATCAGTCCGATCGGAGCCGAGGATTCGGAGGTGCGGAAGCACGCCGATGCAGTCTTTAAGTACATCATTGAACCGGCCACTCAAGAATGCGGACTCTTTGCACATCGGTCGGATCATCTTTTTCATACGGGAAGAATCTCCGATGAGATGTACGCCAGGATTTTGAACAATGACCTATGCATTGCTCTTCTAACAGGCCGCAATCCGAATGTTTATTATGAACTTGCTATTGCTCAGTCTGCTTGTCGCCCCGTCATCATATTGCTTCAGCGAGGCGAGGAAGTACCCTTCGACGTCAAGGATTTTCAGTTTATCGCTTATGACTTCCTTCCGGAGCGACTGATTGAGGAGAAACTCTACGTCAAGCAGCTAGTTCAGCACATCAGGGCTATAGGGGAGACTGGCTGGAAGGTAGCGTGCCAAATTCCCGGCATGGCGGACGCCTGGGAGAGCAACCGCGAAGGGTCCTACAAAGTCTACGGGCAGCTACTCATGGCTGTTACGAGTGGCTCATTCCCACAAAGCATCATCAACGAGGCGGAAAAATATTTGTGTTTTGCAGGTATTACTCTTGGTGCACTTCACCTGCTGGCAGGCTTCGAGACAATGATACACGAAGCCATAGCGCGCGGATGCGATGTTGAGGCATTCATCATGGACGAAGATAACCCGGCGCTACCACAAATGCTTATGGACCCAAGCCATCTGCAGGAGACACGCCAACGGATATCGGAGTCGTGGACGCGCTGGGAGGCAATGGTTACCAGATGCGGACACAAACTCAGCGTGTACAAGCTTAGGATAGGTATGTTGTTCCAGCAGGCGACCCTTAACGAAAGGCGGCTGCTCTGCGCGCCCTACATGACATCCCGTGCCCCGAACGAAGCACCCGCAATCGCGACCACAGCAAGTTCACCGATCTACAAAGCCATCCGATATGAACTGGAAGTGCTCAAGAAAAGAAATTCTGTCGGCGGGGAAGCGCTGTGAATGTTCCGTAGAACGACTGAGGCCCGCTTATGGCCTTAGCAGACATCACGACCGTGCTGATCCATGTCCGCTTTCGGGGGGCGAGCTCAACCGGTCGACGCAACACTCCATCCGAGAGGAAAAAAATAGAGCGTAGAAGATGATAGATTAGTGATCGCCAGCTTTAGGGTGTGCATGGCGGCAGTGGGCAACGGACTCTGCCAATCAGCCCTACCGAACGCCCTATCGGGAAGTGCCGCTGAGACTCAAGGTGTAAGAGTCCTTGCGACGCGGAAGCCGACAAAGCTGCGCAGCTGGTCTTTGGCGTAGTTGTCGCGGGAAGCGGAACGGGCGCTTTGTGGAAACTGCCACACGATCCAGGAACCGCCACGAATGACATGGTTGATGCAATCGCGAGTAATCAAAGCCGAGCCGTCCGTAGGCGCTTCTTTGTAATTGCTCTGATAGCAATCCTCGACCCATTCCCAAACGTTGCCATTCATGTCGTGCAGGCCGAACGCATTGGGAGTAAACGAGGCGACTGGTGCAGTTTTTGGGTTTTCTTCATCGTCTGCCCACTGGCTGCCGCAACCGCTGCAATTAGCGTTTCCGTTTCCGATCTCGTCGCCCCAAGGGTAGGCGGTGTTCGTACCTGCGCGTGCCGCGTACTCCCATTCGGCCTCGGTGAGAAGCCGGTAGTTTTGGCCAGTCATCTTTGAGAGCCATGCGACATACTGCTTGACCTGCCCCCACGTGACGTTGATCACCGGCCGTGTCCCACGCCCCCAGGCGCTGTCAGAAATATGAGGGCAGTCGCCGTAGTCAACGCAAGCGCCCCACTCGTCCCACGTTACTTCTGACTTAGAGACAGCAAAGCGCTTTGCAATCGTCACCTCATGCTGTGGACCTTCACGGGCGCGACGGCCCTTTTCGCTCTCGGCCGATCCCATCGTAAAGCTGCCCGCCGGAATAACGATCATCTCGGGACAATTCTTGGCGCATTCCCTGAAAGCATCTCCCTCCTTCAATCCTCGCTCGCGCGCCGCGGGGAGCACATATTTATCGAAATTCGCGCGCCGGTAGGGTTCTACATTCCAGTGCTCATTCCACACTTGCTCTATACGCGACTGATTGAACCAAGCGATGATCCCGAGGATGCTACCGCCCACCAACATCGCCAGACCGCCCAATAGCCTTCCGATACGCCTCTGTTGCTGCGCCGTCGCCTCTTGCGCCTTGCGTATCACCTCGATCTGCGCGCGCTCCTCCTCGAGCCGCGTGGTCTCCGCCTCTCGACTGGCTTTGACAAAGGCGCGCTGCGCCTCAGTGATCTCCGGCGCTCCCGCCTTGCGGTCAGCCATCCATCTTTTCGCCGCGTCGACCGCGTCTCCACGCAAAAGCAGCGATTCCGGTCGCCCCCGCTCGTCCCAATCCGTCGCGCGTTCCGCGAGCCGCGTGTGGTCGCGAATCCAGAGGAGATCGACGCGTAGCGCCTCGGCGAGCTGCAACAGTGGTCGCGTAAATCCCGGCTGGCCGTCGAAGTAGATCCATTGCAAACGCCTGAGCTTTTCGGGGACGTCACGCTCCGGCACCTTCTTGAAGACAACCGGCAAGAGACGCTTCGACAGCGCGTGCGTCCTGTCCACTTCCCGCGTGCACTGCTCAGATTTGACCGCTTCTGGCGAGATGACAAATACGACCGTGTCGGATTGCGCGATCAGGCCGCCGAGGCGCGCCTCCCATTCCTCGCCCGCTGCGATGTCGAAGCGATCGAGGAACGGTGCAAAACCGGCAACTTCGAGTCCCGGCACCAGCTCGTCGACGAATGCCGCAGAATCCTTCCGCGAATAAGAAATAAAGATCTTGAGCTTCTCGCCTGCGCCAGCGTCGGACATGGCTAACTGACGAAGCTAAATCAGTTGACAGCCGCCATAAGACATAATCAGAAGCGGCTCCGCAACACCAATTTTGATCTGGGCATTCGGAGAGGGGTCAAACTCGGTCATTCGGCGATATTGTCTCATAGGCGGCACGCGCGGACGGCGGTTCAACTAACTGTGTCTGCGGCCCAAAAAGATTGAGAAAGGATCGTTCAGATTGGGTCGGCAGATTGTCTCCGATCGCCATGGTGAAGCCCTCCTCGCAGCCTGACACGTCTGCGCGCTGACGCATTAAGGCGGCGCCGTGCCGGTCCCAATGCGCGAGACCTACCAAATCCCCATCCCCTCGCCCGCAACGTTCGGAATGACCTCTTTCGGCATCAGCCTCTCGGACTACGGCTCGGTCACCTCGCTTCATTACGGAGAGACCAGCGGCGCATCAGATGCCCTGGACGCGGCGGGCCAAATCGCCAACTTCCTAAAGCCGAAAACATCTGAGGATGTACCCAACGACCTCAAGAGCCAAGCCGATCTCATTGCCCAACAGCAGCGACTGATCGGATGTGAGGTTTCGCCGTCGACCTGCAAGTGATCCGCGGCGCAGTAACGAAAGCCCTTGTTCTGGGGCTTCGGTCATTCGATACCCTGATGTGGACGATGCCCAAGCAAATTGGGCGGTCTGTAGCGAAGGTTTTCAAAATCGATCCAATTTAAGAGCCCGGCTCGATGCCAAAGAGGTGAGGGGGCTCGCCGGTCTCGACACAGCGCCAGAACTTCCTTTCCGCTGTGAGCAAGAAGTACTGGTAGAGCGGGTCGGCCGGAATAGTCATCTCGACCCACTTGCCGCCGCACGGGTCATCGTTATGCTTCCCGCACTTGCGGTCAACTTCAACGCAAGCGCGGTCTTCCCCAAGACCTGCGGCGATCCAGACACTGCAGGACCATGAGGGTTTGACGCGCCTGGCGCCAAAGCGTGCCCTCGTAGCGGGTCAGCCGGTCGAGAGGATAGGTTGGCAGGTTGGACAGGCGGACAAAGGAGTGCGTAGTGTCGTCGAATTGATCGGCAGGCATTACGGGCGATGCTGAGTCAATCCCGAGGCCGCTTTCGAGGTCATCCTGATCCGGTCGAAAGTCAGAACCGGTCGCGAAGGCATTTCGGTACTTGGCGTCGATAATTTCCTGGCGGTCTTGATGCGCGCGTCGCCGTTGCCGGAACTGAAGCAGATGTTTCGCCTGGATCTTGAACAGTCCGCTCTCGATGGCGGTCGCGCGACGCAGCCGCCACAACAGGCTCGCCAATCTTAGAACCAGTTCTCGTTCGACAGCTGTTTGGACGTCGTAGTCGGATGTGACGGCGAGCTCAAAGGCCGCGTAGTCGTCGGCATCTTCCAGCGCGTCGATCACGGTTTCTGCAGTCAGACCATGTCGGACAGCAT
>Ga0306923_10007407_pt1 | contig 10924 bp, 5 predicted proteins | sample sta12Can44000108_FD_203841 | JGI IMG/M metagenome (GOLD analysis project Ga0306923, IMG submission 203841) | Lab enrichment of tropical soil microbial communities from Luquillo Experimental Forest, Puerto Rico - statanox.12C.anox.44.000.108 (v2)... | ecosystem: Environmental > Terrestrial > Soil...
GAAAATTGTGTAAATGCTTGGCCGCAATGGTGTTATTTTTGTTGACAAAAGCACGCTCGGGTCCCGGCCGAGCTCCGGTCTCGAAGAGAGAACAGCGGCGGATGCGCGCTATAGTAAAGGTTAATCCCATGCGAGGCGCGCGCTGGCTCTTGCTGGTGGCGATGGCCGCGATGGTTGGCGGCGTCAGCCTTACGTATCGAGCCCAGAAGAAGGTACTGAAGGACCAGTCTGTCCCGAAGCCCCAGTCGCTCGCGCCGGAGCTGAACTCATCGGCCCGCCAGTGGAACTGGACCGAGAGTAATGGCAAGGGCTGCAAGACCGCGTATATCGAGGCGGACGACTTCCAGCAGGTGAAGGATTCCTCGCGCGTCGATCTCAAAAACGTCGCCTTGCGTTTGTACAAGCCTTGCCGCGATACGTTCGATCTGGTGAAGAGCGCGGCGGCCGCATTCTTTTCCGAGCAGCATCGCCTTTACTCGGAGGGAGACGTCGAGATCACGTTGAACATGCCGAATGACGGCCCGGTGAACCCGGACCTGGTTTCGATTCGCTCCTCGGGGGTAGCGTTCGACAGCAATGGCGGGCAGGCCGACACGGATCGTCCATCGAGTTTCACCTTCCGCAGCGGCGACGGCCAGTCAGCCGGGGCGTCGTACGATCCCGGCACGCGGGAACTGGTCATGAAGAAGGACGTGGAAGTGCACTTCCGCCCGAATGGTCCTCACGCCAAGCCGATGACGATCGAGGCCGCTAGCTTGATTTACTACGAGGCGAAAGGCCAGATCGCGCTGCCAAAGTGGGGCAAGCTGACGCGAGATCCGACGGTGGTAGAAGGCGACAATTCCGTAGTGCATTTAGACGACGGCGTCATCCGCCAAGTGACCACCAACCGGGCGCACGGCACCGACGACTACCCGAACCGGAAGCTCGAATACGCCGCCGATCTGCTTTCGATGGAGTTCGATGAAAACGGGCAAGTTGAAAAGGTGACCGGTCAGGGTCACGCACGTCTGGTCGCGACTTCCGAGGGCTCCGAAACCACGGTGACGGCGCCGCGCGTGGATCTGGCGTTTGAGTCGCAGAATGCCGAGAGTCTTCTCACGCGCGTGGTGACGGCGGGCGCGGGCGCAGTGACGTCCAAGCCGCTTGCCGCGGCCGGACGCCCGCTCGGCGAAACCCACGTGCTGCGCAGCGACCACATTGAAATGAAGATGCGGCCGGGAGGGCGCGAAATTGAGACTCTGGTGACGCACGGGCCGGGGCGGCTCGAATTTCTGCCGAACCAGCCCACGCAGCATCATCGCACCCTGGACGGCGCGGACATGGTGATCGCGTACGGCCCAGAGAACCGGATCGACTCGTTCCGCACCAAGAACGCGAAGACGGTAACCGATCCGACACCCGACGAACTCCGGCGCAGTGTGGCGCCGACCTTCACCGCCAGCCACGAGATGCAGGCGCGCTTTGAGCCGGGAAGCGACCGCATGTCCTCGATGGAACAATCGGGCGAGTTCACCTACAGCGAAGGGGACCGGCGTGCGCGCGCCCTGAAAGCGACCTTCGACTCCGACGCCAATGTCATGCTGCTCGAAACCGGCGCGCGCGTTTGGGATTTGACGGGATCCACTTCCGCTGACCGCATCCGCATGGACCAGCGCACCGGAAACTTCACCGCCGAGGGCGGCGTGAAGTCGAGCCGGCTGCCGGACACTAACCAGCAGAACCGGCCGGGAATGCTGTCGGGCGAAGAGCCGCTGGAGGCGCAGGCGGCCAAGATGGTGTCGACCAATCGCAACCGGACCATTCACTACGAGGGCGGTGTGAATCTGTGGCAGGGAGCCAACCGTCTGCAAGCGAACGTCGTGGACGTAGACCGGGAGAAGCAGACGCTGACCGGCGACGGCAACGTCTTCAGCAACCTCTGGGAGCAGCCTAAAGGGAACGACCCGAACAAGGCACCGGCTCCAGTATTGATCGTCGTCCGCGCCGCCCACATGATCTACGCCGATTCCAACCGGCTGGCCACGTATACGGGAGACGTGCGGCTCAACCGGTCGGGCATGCAGGTCAAGGCACGCGAGCTACGGGCGTACCTGGTCGATTCGAGCGCCGATTCGCGTCTGGAGAAAGCCTTCGCCGATGGCGCCGTCGAAATCCTCCAGACGGCGCCGGACCGGACGCGGACCGGCACGGCCGAACACGCCGAATACTACCCGGATGATCAGAAAGTGTACCTGCGCGGAGGGCAACCCTCGCTCGTCGACAGCCTGAAGGGCGACGCGCACGGCACTGAATTGACGTACTTTGCCAACGATGATAGGCTGCTGGTGAGTGGGTCCAAAGACCAGCCAGCCAAGGGCCGCATTCGCCGCAAATAGCCCCAGATGACCAAACTCGAGACTCGGGAGATCTCCAAGGCCTATCGCGGCCGCCGCGTGGTCGATGGCGTCTCGGTGTCGGTGCAAAAGGGCGAAGTGGTCGGCCTGCTCGGTCCAAACGGCGCCGGCAAGACGACGTCGTTTTACATCATCGTCGGCCTGATCAGCCCAGACTCCGGCCGCATTCTAGTGGACGACGAAGACATCACCGATCTGCCGATGTACCAGCGCGCACGCCGGGGCATCAGCTATCTTCCGCAAGAACCGTCGGTGTTCCGCAAGCTGACGGTGGAAGAGAACCTGCTGGCAATTCTGGAGACGCTGCGTGTGCGCGCACGCGAGCGGCGCGAGATGCTCGACCGGCTGATTACGCAGCTCGGCCTGGAACGGGTGCGGCGCAGCCAGGGCTACATGCTTTCGGGCGGCGAACGCCGGCGAGTCGAGATCGCTCGCTCGCTGGTGATCAACCCGAGCTTTCTGCTGCTCGACGAGCCATTTTCTGGCATCGACCCGATCCAGGTGTTGGAACTGCAGCGTATCATCTTCGATCTGAAGCGCTCTGGTATCGGCATCTTGGTGACCGACCATAACGTGCGCGAGACGCTGGTGGTCACCGACCGGGCCTACATTATTAACAATGGCCGCATCTTCCGCGCCGGGAGTCCGGAAGCGCTGGGGCGTGATCCCGAGGTCAAACGCGTCTACCTGGGTGAATCCTTTACGCTGCAACTCTGATTTTTGCGGACGTTTCCCACTGAACAACAACAAACCATCTCACGTCTTGGTTCGTAGTTCAATCGCGAGCCCCGGATCGGCGTGACCGCCTTTTCGCGGCGGTTCAGATCAATCGAGGGGTGCCCTTGATGGCTTTGTTGAGTGGTCGCTTTAGACGCGGGCTCTCTCGGCGGGCTTTCCGCTCACAAATCGCTACCTGATCGGCCCCACCTTGGAACGGTGTTTAATTAACCGCCGCGTGGGAGGCGCGTTCGATACTTTGTTTTCATTATTGCCATCGATAAACGACGGCCGATTTTATCGGAGCTTCCGCCGTGCCGGTTCTCGATGAGGTACCGGCTCTCGTTCGCCTCCGGCTCCAGGTGCGCTACATACGCTGTGCGCCGCCAGATTTTACGGTCCAGCCCTCAGCCGCGATCGGAGCCAAGGCGAATTTCTCTCGAGGATCACATACTCACGAGCCTTCCGCTCGTTAGGTAACGAGCGGGGCGCCCTCAGCGCAGGACACCACGCCAAGTCTTATGTCACTTTACTTCGAGCCCGGCTCTTTTTCCTGCGCGCGGGAGCCGGCGAGAATGCCGTAGAGGCCATAGTTGTCTTCGTGGCAGGCATACTCATAGAGGTTGCCGGTCTTGGTCCAGGCGATGGCCGCCGACCAGGGACGCGTCCAGGTTGCCGGATCCTCGACTGTGAACCGGTAGTCGATCCGGTCATCGGCCATGCGCGTCCAGCGTTCCACCAGGCGCATGTTCGGGGTCGATCCTTCGAACGTTACCTGATCGCCGAAGTTGGTCGTCTCGACCACGAGCGTATTGCCTTCCCAATGACCGCGCGAGTCGCCCAGCCACTGGCGCACACCGGAATCGAGATGCGGGCGACCGTCCAAAGCAATGATGCGGGTCTCGTGAATCTGCTCCTGGAGAATCGCGACCGATCCGGGCGTCTGCACGATCTCGTAATTGTTGTCGTAGCCGGTCGGAACGCGTGGCAGCGCGGCGCGCACGACGCAGCGGGTGTACAGTTCGAGATCCTCCGGGCCATTATAGGGGCCGGCGCCGCGATACGCTTCATTCTGACTTCGCCGCGCCTGCCCCTGCCGCTTCTTGCCCTCCGAGGTCATCGCGGGAATACGGCCGTCGGGCGGGTCATAGATTAAGGAGGTCCGGCCGTCGGACCATCCGCGCTCCCACCAGAAACCGTTGTAGGCGCCGTTGACGTCGTCGGGGGTGCCGCGCTCATCGCGTTTATCGGTGGCAACCGCCGTCACCGTATTCTGCGCTGCCTGCTCTTGTTTCGTCAGGAATTCCCGGCCGGCATACTTCGCCGGGCGCTCGAGCGGCGTGGTGGTGGCGTTCGACCACGAACCCTGCAGGTCCGGATCGCCCCACGGAGTCCGCCAAGATTGCGCCTGCGAGTGCGTCTGAGCCCCAACCGGCATCACCACGAGAAAGGCGACTGCGCAAACCAGAATTCGCATCAGCATGGAAACTCCTCCTTACTTGCCCGTCTGCTTGCGCAGATGGCCGTAGACCAGTTCTTCGGAAAAAGGCACGCACTTGAATTCCAGAAACTGCGCATTGCGGTCGAGGCGGCGGTACAGCGGAAAGCTCATCTTCCAAGGCCGCGTGAAGACCTTCGGGTCCTCGATCGTCGCTTCATACTGGAGCACATCCGGACCGGCCGGCGTCCAGCGCTCGACCACGTGAAGCGCGTCGCTGTGAAAGTTGCCGGCGCGGTCGAACCAGGTTTTGTCATTCAAGCCGGTCACGTCGACTACCAGCGTGTCGCCATCCCATTGTCCGTTCGACCATCCCATATAGCTTTCCACCGGTGCCGGCTCGGCTTTATCGAGCGTAATGAGGCGGCTGGCGCTGGCGAATTCATACGCCACCAGGATCTTCTTGTCGCCTTGAATGATCTCGAACGGGAAAGGCATATAGTTGGCGCGTGGCACGCCGGGCAGGTAGCACTTGGCTTCAGGATCGAGCGGCTCCAGACGCACGCCATCGGTGTTCACGCGTGTCAGCCGCTTTTCGAAATTCTCCTTCTTCTTGGCCATCGCCCACGGCTGGTACGGAATCTCATTGCCTTCCACGATGCCCGGCCCGGCGGGCTCCGCGTACAGGGCGCCGAACTGCGGCGGTCCCGGCTGCGCCGCATGCGCCTGGATGTCCCAGTTGGCTTCGGTCAGGGCCTGCCACAAACCGTGCAGATTGGGGCGATCGGTACCCGCCAGGCGCGCTGCCTTGTAGGTGGGCGCCTGGGCGGCGGCGGTGACGGCCAGAATAGAAACAACGGCCGCACTGCTGGCGACGTCGAGGCACCTTCGCATGGAACGATACTCCCTCCCCGCGGATTTGCTCCCCGCCCGTCAAGTATACTGCGGACCGCGGACGGATGTCAGATTGTCCCACTGAGCCGACGTTACCCCATCCGACGGGGAATGAAGCCCCTAACTTTCGACGTGCGATTTCTTCCAGAAAGCTCTTTCCCCGGCAACGGCAAGCCCCATCGGACCGTAAGACATCCTATGAGACTATGGTTCCTGCTGTTGGCCGGCGGCGTTGCCGCCTTTTCCCAGCCGTTCGGATTTGGAGTGAGGGCGGGCGTACCGCTGAACGATTTCGTGAACACTGTGCAGAGTCAGAACTTCGGTTTCAATAGCACCACGAACCGATACATCATCGGACCTATGGCGGAGTTGAGGCTGCCCTTCGGACTCGGAGTAGAAGTAAACGGGCTGTACCGGCACTTCAGCTTCCGAGGAACGGCACCCTCCTCAACGGGAACGCTCTTCACCAGCGCCAACTCAGGAGCATGGGAATTTCCGCTGCTCGCCAAATTCCGGTTTCCTTCCAAGGTCATCCGTCCGTATGTGAATGGAGGTGTGGCCTGGGATACTCTGACCGGCCTGGAGCACTCGGTGACGTCGGTAGTGCCGGTGCCCCCCGCTATCGCAAACACCCTCGTCCGCCACAATACCACCCGCGGGTTCGTGCTCGGCGCCGGTCTCGACGTGCACGCCCTCATCATTCACTTGCAGCCTGAGGTCCGCTACACGCGGTGGGGAGCGCAGCACTTTCTCGACCCCAATGGCGGCTTTTCGAGCAACCAGAACCAGGCTGAATTCTTGTTGGGAATTACCTTCTGAGAAAGCGTCGGTTAAGACCTGGGGCGCAGTCGTTTCGCGTGCGCGGCTGATAATGAGCCTCATGAGGTCTCCTGTTTGTCGTTATTCGTGTTGGGTACCGTTTCCGCCCGCTCGCAGCCATTCACGCTGGGAGCCAGCCTCGGCATCCCCGCGACCCGACTGCGCGGAGCGGTTGATAGCTCCGACATCCGCTACCAGAGCTATACCAACCGGTACCTGATCGGCCCCACCGCAGAGCGGCGGCTGCCGTTGGGCCTGGAGGCGCGCTGTACCGGCACTACAGCTTCTGGAGCGCAGGAGCGATTCCTGCGGGCGAGCACGCTCCGGACCAACGGCCGATCCAGCCAGTGGGAGTTTCCGCTGCTGGGGAAGTACCGGCTTCCGACAAACCGGCGCGCCCCTTCGTCGACGCCGGCTTCGCGTGGGACACCCTCGAGAGCTTCGGGCAATCCGTGATCGTCGTCTAGCCCGGTCCCGATCCGGCCTCCCACGAACCGGAATCAACCGATCCACAACACCACCTCGGGCTCCGTGAGGCGGTCTCGAGGTGCGTGGCGCTCTATGTTCGCGTTTCACCCGAAGTCCGGTACACGAACTGGGGCGATCCGCGCTTCCTCAGTTCGAACGGGGGGTTCTCGAGCCATCAGGGCCAGCCGAAGTCATCGTGGGGACTTCGTTCTGACATTCGACCTCGGATCGATCAAACGGACGAGATCCGATGACACTTAGGCAAGGTGTCCAAACTCGGGCGTCCGCCCGCGGCCCAAAGGGAATCGGGCGCTCGAGCGACCCCAGACGTTTTGACCCGAATCGAACCCGGGCCGCTCCCCCTCGAGCGGATTTCCGATTTCCCCCCATGGCATCCGGCATCCTCGGGTTGAGAAAGTGTGGGAGAAAGCGAGGGTTGCGCTTGGGTAATCGCACGCCGACCCCGACTTGGACCAATTTTGCCACCCCAAGGCACCACAGGGGTTTCCCTGATCTAACATTGAATTCCTCACCGGAATTCTGTCGATTTACGATTTAAATCAGGTTCCCACCGGAGGTCTGGTACTTCTTCGCCTGTCTGGCTGAGGACCAGTGCACAGTCGCACGAGAATTCTTAAGAAAATGGGGGGTTCTTCTGGTAGGATTGTGCTAAAAAGCGGGGGGGCCGAGCAAGCTGCGGCCGGAAGGGAGGGCGTAAGGTTGAACTTCTACCGCGAAATGGACGACGTTGCGGAGGCCGTCCGCAACGCGCAGAGACGCGACAAACAGTGCGTTGTTTTGATCGGCGCGGGGTGTTCGACGACCGGCGGAGTTCCGGCAGCGAACGGCTTTGTCGACATCATCCGCAAGGACTGGACGGCGGCCTACCGCAGAGCCGCCAAGAAGGCGGAGCCCGCAAAACCCACCTATCCCCTTTGCATGGCCGAGTTGTCCGAAGCGGAACGCCGGGATCTGATAGCCGAACACGTGAAGCGGGCCAAGGTCAATTGGGCACACCTCGCGATGGCACAACTGATGAAGGAGGGGTTTGTCGATCGAGTCTTCACGACGAATTTCGATCCGCTCGTCGAACGGGCGTGTGCGCTGCTTCAATTGTTCCCGGCGGTGTACGATTTTGCCGCTTTCGAGCGGTTCGATCCGGCCCATGTGCCGAAGCAGGCCGTATTCCACCTTCACGGCCAGCACACGGGCTGCATCCTGCTCAATACGAAAGAGCAAAGCGAGGGGTTATCGAGGTCGGTGGCTCCGCTGTTTGAGGATGCCGGGCGTCGTCGCCTGTGGTTGATCGTCGGATACAGCGGCGAGCAAGATCCGGTTTTTGAGCACCTGGCCAAGGCGGATCGATTCGACGAGCGCTTATATTGGGTCGGATACAGGGACCACGAGCCGGCGCCTCACGTCCGCGACCGGTTACTGGGTGCTGAGAAGGCTGCGTTCTTTGTCGAAGGGTACGACGCGGATGACTTCTTCGTAACCTTGGCTCAGCGTCTCGGTTGTTTTCCGCCTGCGTTTGTAGAGAAACCGTTCAGCCACCTGAGTGAGATACTGGACTCGCTGACTCCCTATCGGATTCCTGGGCAGGCGTCTGCAGGATCGATTCGGGTCACGGCAACAACGCTGGTCGACCGCGCCGTGGAGGATCTGGAGCGAGGGCCGGAGCGAAATACGCTCGTGGCCGAGTCCCACCTGCTGGCCGGCCGGTTCGACGCGGTCCTCAACCTCCAGGCTGAGGACATGCCTCCACGTCTGATCGAACGAGTGGCATGGGCCTATACGATCCAAGGCAACGATTTGGCGGCACGAGCCGCGACCGAGATCGGCCTCGAAGCCGACAACTTGTATGCACGGGCCGGCGACAAGTATGCGAGCGCGGTGGCGCTCAAGCCGGATCAATACGAAGCCTTCTACAACTGGGCGGATGCGCTCTACGGCCAGGCCCAGACGAAGCCGCCGGCGGAAGCGTACCGGCTGTACGCACTGGCCGGTGAAGCGTACGCCGCCGTCTTGGCGATCCAACCGGAAAACCACGAAGCTTTGTACAAGTGGGGCAATGCGCTTTATGCGCAGGCTCAAACCAAACAGGGCGCCGAAGCCGACAACTTGTACGCGCAGGCGGGTGAAAAGTACGCCTCCGCTGTGGTGATCCAACCGCATCAGCATGAAGCCCTCCACCACTGGGCGAGCGCGCTCGGTGAGCAGGCGAAGACCAAGAGTGGGGCGGAAGCGGACCGCCTGTATCTCGAGGCGGGTGAGAAGTACGCCGCCGCCCTCGGGATCAAGCCCGATAAACACGGCGCCCTGAACGACTGGGGCACCGTGCTCTCGGAGCAGGCCCGGACCAAGAGCGGCGCCGAAGCCGACAGGCTGTATGCCGAGGCGGGTGAAAAGTACGCCGCCGCCCTCACCATCAAGCCGGATAAACACGAGGTCCTTTACAACTGGGGTAATACGCTTTGCGAGCAGGCCCAGACCAAGAGGGGGGTCGAAGCGGACAACCTGTATGCCGAGGCGGGCGAGAAGTATGCCGCGGCCCTGGCTATTCAGGCCGATCAACAGGACGCCCTCTACAATTGGGGCGCTGCCCTGTCTCGTCAGGCCGAGACGAAGACGGGCAGCGAAGCCGATAGCCTGTTCACGCTGGCGTACGAGAAGTACTCTACCGCTCTCGCCATCAAACCCGACTTCTACGAAGCCCTCTACAGCTGGGGCACGGCTCTGTCGGAGCAGGCGCGGAGGAAGACGGGAGCGGAAGCCGACGAGCGGTTGGCGCGGGCCGCAGAGAAGTTCAGTGAGGCCGTGGCCGTCAAGACCGACTATTACGAAGCCCTCTACAGCTGGGGCACGGCGCTCTACCAACAGGCCCAGACGAGGACGGGTGCCGCGGCCGACACACTTTATGCCGAGGCGGGCGAGAAGTACGCCGCCGCCGTCGCCATCAAAGCTGACTCCTACGAAGCCTTCTCTAGCTGGGGCGCTGTCCTCTACAAGCAGGCTCAGACGAAGACGGCCGCGGAAGCGGACGCCTTGTATACCCAGGCGGTCGCGAAATACGCTGCCGCTATCGCTATCAAACCCGATGAGCACGACGCCCTCTACAATTGGGGGAACGCGCTGTACGGGCAAGCCCTGACCGAAACCGGTGCCGCGGCCGACACCCTATTCGCGCAGGCCGGCGAGAAGTACGCGGCCGCTTTAGCCATTAAGCCGGATAAACACCAAGTCCTCTACCACTGGGGGAGGGTGCTTTGCGCGCAGGCCCTGGTGAAGACCGGTGACGAAGTCGACACCTTCTGTCGGCAGGCCGGTGAGAAGTTCGCCGCCTCATTGGCCATCAATCCGGATCAACCCGAAGCCCTGTACGACTGGGGCAATGCACTTTATGCTCAGGCCCAGGCGAAGATAAATGGGGAATCCGGTGCCTTATACATGCAGGCGGGCGAGAAATACGCCGCCGCAGTGGCGGCGAACGCCGAGTTCCCCGAAGCCTTTTATAACTGGGCGAACGTGCTTTGTGCTCTGGCCCGGACGCGTCAGGATGCCGACTCCGACCAGCTATACGGGCAGGCAGGGGAGAAGTACGCCGCCGCGGTGGCTCTCCGAGGCGACTTCTATGATGCACTCTACAATTGGGCCGCGGCGCTTTCCGAGCAGGCCCGGACCAAGACGGGTGCGGAAGCCGACAATTTGTACGCGCAGGCGGGCGAGAGATACGCCGCTTTAGCGGCGATCAAACCCGATCAATACGACGCCTTTCACAACTGGGGCAACGTGCTCTCGGAGCAGGCAAGGGCCAAGACCGGTGCCGAAAGGGACGATTTGTATCGCCAGGCGGACGAAAGATACGCGGCCGCGGCGGCGATCAAATCCGATCAGCACGAAGGTCTCCGCGACTGGGGGAATGCGCTCTCCGAGCAGGCCCGGACCAAGACCGGTGCGGAAGCCGACCGTTTGTACGCTCGGGCGGGCGAGAAATACGCGGCTGCGGTGGCCGCCAACCCCGGTGAACACCAAGCTCTTTACAACTGGGCGAATGTTTTCTCTGAACAGGCCAAAACGAAGATGGGCGCCGAAGCCGACGACCTGTACCGGCAGGCGGGCGAGAAGTACGCCTCTGCGGTGGCCATCCAACCGGACTTTTGCGACGCCCTCCATAATTGGGGCAATCTCTTGT
>Ga0306923_10007408_pt1 | contig 10924 bp, 10 predicted proteins | sample sta12Can44000108_FD_203841 | JGI IMG/M metagenome (GOLD analysis project Ga0306923, IMG submission 203841) | Lab enrichment of tropical soil microbial communities from Luquillo Experimental Forest, Puerto Rico - statanox.12C.anox.44.000.108 (v2)... | ecosystem: Environmental > Terrestrial >...
GATAAATTAGCTAACGAAATTATTGCAGCAAGCAAAGGTGAAGGTGGTGCTTTTAAAAAGAAAGAAGACACGCATCGTATGGCTGAAGCAAACAAAGCATTTGCTCACTTTAGAGTTTAATGCATTTCATAATATATTTTTTTTGCCCTCGTCAAACTTTGGTGGGGGTTTTTTATTTGAATGAATTGAGCATATTGTTGAATGATGTTATGAAAGCACAAGTGTGCGACGCAAGTAAAGTTGAATAGAATTAATTTGTATGGTCAATAAAAAAAGCATCCAAATTTTCGGATGCTTTTTATTATGAACGATTGCTTGCCTGTTACTATTTATTTACTACAATTTTAGTAGTTGTATATTTTTTTGTGCCTTCGATGGAAAGGAGATAAACATGTGTTCCGGGTTCTGTAATTTGAATTGGAACCGTATTTACACCTTTGATAGTAGTGATATTTTTAGTGAGTACTGTTCTGCCTGTTGCTGCATCAGTAATGCGAATAATTGCTGGCATATTTGTATCTGCATTAAAGCCTGCATTAAACATTCCGTTTGATGGATTTGGATATAAAATAATTTGGCCCGATAGAATGTTGGTATAAAATTCCGCACTTTGTTTTGTAAACGTTACAGTGCTGATATTTCCCAAAACTTTTGTTGTTGCATTGTTTGCTACTTCGAAAGAAAATACAACAGTTGTAATATCGTTTGGATTAATTTTTTCGTTGAATTTTGAAGAAGTGAAATCAGTTAAATTAATGGCATATTCTTTTTGATCTGCTGTAAGCGGAAATGTGTAGTTATATTGATCCGACCAATTTGTAATACTGCTTTTTACCAGATAAATCCTAAGCCTTGCATTGGCTCCGGCAGCAGAAAGTTTTATAGTTGTATATGCCGAAAGATCTTCGGGCATACCGCCGCCTTTTAAAACTTTATATGCAGAAACATAATCTGTAGTTGTTGCATTAATGGCTGCATTTCTAAAGAGTCTGTATTCGCCGGCTTTATTTTCTGCAACGGTTGAATCATTGCTGATAGTGAAGTTTGTTACAGTTGTATTTGCCTGATTATAATCAATGTTCCATGCACCATCTGCCATAAATACCGCATCTTCTTTTTTACCATTGATATACAATGAAATGGCAGACTCGTATTTGTCACTTACGGTAAGCGTAATATTTGTTGAACCATTTGGTGCAATGGCAAATGGAACCGTTCTTGAGTTAGTTGAAAGGGAATTTTCGTTTAATTTATCATCAACGGTTAAATAACCTGTAGAATAATTTGTTTTGTTTTTGATATTTAATACCAATTCTGTTCCGTTTCTTTTTCCCGAAACAATATAAATATTAGGCAAAGCTGCAGAAGGTTTCAATTGTTGAACCGGCATGATAGCATTAAGCTTATTCAATAAATCTATAACCATATCAACACAATAATAAGGAGCTGCTCCCCATACCTGATAATTAATCATGGTATCTTCTGCAACATAATTATCATTGAGCCAGTTTGATTGAAATGAAAAACTATTTCTTCCAATTTTTTTGCCGATGGCAAAACTCATTGCATACTCAATATTTCCTTCGGGTTGTTTTAACGTATATCGTGTAAAGTTTAAAGCGTTTATAACAAAATTATCGATCGCAATAAGTTCGGCACCTTTTAACCTGTCGCATATTGGTTTTGTGTGGTCATACATCTGCCCTAAAGTTTTTGTTGCAAAAGCAACTGCACGGCATTGGTTATTGTAAGTAAAATCAACGGATCTTGCATCTACGGCATTAGAAATGGTAGTAATATCGGCTGGTGTTGTTATATATGCAATTATACCTGAGTCTAAAATTTTAGATGGCATAATATTGCTGAGATTGAGTGGGTTTGCTTCTATACCAAATGTGCTTATTCTATTATTTGAAAGTTTTTGTGTGATAGAATAATCAATTAATGATGGAACATTTTGATGTGCATTGTTGTAGATTCTTTTTGCAACGGCATTCCCAAGGCTTTTACTTTCTAAGCCGCCCTTATTACCCGAAATGGAAAAATGACCATCGGGAGTAAGGTCAGGAATGCTGTCTGTATTCGTTACACATGGATAAGGTATTACTGTTGCAAAAAAGAGTACATCATTAAAGTCCTGGTCGCTGCCATATCCATCTCTTCTTATATCTTCAAAACCGATTATCAATCTATCGGAAGTTGAATCGTGCAGCATTACGGTATGTTTTTTTAAAGTAGTATCGTTTTCGGGATTGAATTTAGAATTGGAATATAAAATCCATTTGCCTTCGGTTACAGCATTGCCGTCCCATCCGTCTGCAATCAAAACAAATCCAATTGAAGTATTCGCCGGAAAATTGCCAAGATAAACTTTATCACCGGGGTTTAGACTTCCTCCAAAACCGCTTTTTGAGGCATTTGGAAAGATGATTTTTATCTGCGAAGCCTGTGGGGCAGTAGTGGGAGGGTTATTTGTAGGATAAGTATAATAGCCCAATACATTTCTGTAAACTGCGCCTTCATCAACAAAGGTTATCCAAATATCTGATGAACAAGCCAACCCGATAGTTTCTACTTTTCCATCGCTGATTAATTGAGGATTATAAACAGGTACAGATCTGTATTCCGGCAAAGTTGCAGTAATACTGTTTCTGAAATTGGCACTGATTGTATCTCCCGGAGTAATCAGGTAATTGGGTTTGCCATCCCAGTTATAAGTGCCTATGGCAGTAAACTGAGCTTTGGCAGATAGAAAACAGAACAGAAAAAAAAATGAGGCTAAGGGTAGTGTAAATTTTTTTTTCATAAAAAAATTTTAGGGTATGAAACAGTCCAATTGGGGTGATGAATCAATTTGAGCGGTTAGAAGATAAGTTTGTTTTTAGCCTGAGATTGGTAGTCTAAGATTATTATCAATACAAAGTTGACCAAATTGGTGATGGATACAGGTATAAAATTGGCAAATGATAGCACGAAATCGGCAATGGCTATGTTAATTAAATTATTTGTTAACTCCTTTTTCAATGCTGTAATTCCTTACCTTTGCCGCTCGAAAAAAATTAAAAAACAATTTTTGTTATGGCTGACTTAAAGTTTCAACGCAATTTTGGTATTGCCGCTCACATTGATGCAGGTAAAACTACCATGACCGAGAGGGTATTACGTTATACCGGTATGATCCATAAAATTGGTGAAGTGCATGATGGTGCTGCTACCACAGACTGGATGGAACAAGAAAAAGAAAGGGGTATTACCATTACGTCGGCAGCAGTTAGTTGTCAATGGAATTTTCCTACCGATAAAGGGAAGGCTAACTCCGATACAAAAAAATATTATTTCAACATTATTGATACTCCGGGACACGTTGATTTTACTGTAGAAGTTGAACGTTCTATGCGTGTATTAGATGGTTTAATTGCGTTATTCTCTGCCGTAGATGGTGTTGAACCTCAGTCGGAAACTGTTTGGCGCCAGGCAAATCGTTATAATGTACCGCGTATCGGTTTTGTAAATAAAATGGATCGTGCCGGTGCCGATTTTTTAATGGTAGTTGCTCAGGTAAAAGAAATGCTTGGTGCAAAAGCTGTTCCTCTTCAATTGCCAATTGGTGCCGAAGAAAATTTTAAGGGTGTGGTTGATTTGATTAAAATGAAAGGAATTATCTGGCACATGGAAACGGAAGGAATGACATTTGATGAAATTCCTGTTCCTGAAGATATGCTGGAAGAAGCAAACGAGTGGAGACAAAATTTGGTTGAAGCTGTTGCAGAATATGATGATAAATTATTGGAAAAATTCTTCGATGATCCGAACAGTATTTCTGAAGAAGAAATGCATGAAGCTATTCGCAAAGCCACCATCGATTTAAGCATTGTACCAATGATGTGCGGTTCTGCTTTCAAAAATAAAGGGGTGCAAACAGCGCTGGATGCAGTTTGCCGTTATTTGCCTTCTCCAATTGATATTGAAGATACGGTAGGTACAGACCCAGACACAGGTAATCCAATTACTCGTAAAGCAGATCCTAAAGCTCCTTTCGCAGCATTGGCTTTTAAAATTATGACCGATCCTTTCGTAGGCCGCTTGGCATTCTTCCGTTGCTATTCCGGTCATTTGGATGCAGGTTCTTATGTTAAGAACATGCGTAGCGGTAAAAACGAACGTATCAGCCGTATTATGAAAATGTTTGCAAACAAACAAAATCCAATAGATTTTATCGAGGCAGGTGATATTGCTGCTGCAGTAGGGTTTAAAGAAATTAAAACAGGAGATACATTGTGTGATGAAAATCATCCGATTGTATTGGAAAATATGTTTATTCCCGAACCCGTTATCTCTGTAGCTGTTGAACCTAAAACTCAGGCAGACGTTGATAAGATGGGTATGGCAATTGCAAAATTGGTAGAAGAAGATCCTACACTTCGTGTGAAGAGTGATGAAGATACAGGTCAAACAATTCTTTCAGGTATGGGTGAATTACACTTGGAAATTATTGTTGATCGTATGCGTCGTGAATTTAAAGTGGAAGTAAACCAAGGTAATCCTCAGGTTGCATATAAAGAAGCATTTACACAAACCATTGAACATCGGGAAGTATTGAAAAAACAATCTGGTGGCCGTGGTAAATTTGCTGATATTCAATTCTCAATCGGCCCTGCTGATGCAGAATGGATGACAGAAAACCCCGGTAAAGCTTTCCAGTTTGTAAACGATATATTCGGAGGTTCTATTCCTCGTGAGTTTATACCTGCAATCCAAAAAGGTTTCGAAGCAAGTATGGGTACAGGTGTATTGGCCGCTTATCCGATTGTTAGTATGAAGGTGAGAATTTTTGATGGTAGTTTCCATCAGGTGGATTCCGATTCAATGTCATTCGAGTTGTGTGCTAAATCAGGTTTCCGCGAAGCGGGCAGAAAAGCAAAACCCGTTTTATTAGAACCAATTATGAAAGTGGAAGTAGTTACTCCAGACCAATACATGGGTGATGTAACAGGTGACTTAAACCGCCGTCGCGGTATGTTGGAAGGTATGGATACCCGTGGTAATGCACAGGTAATTAAAGCTAAAGTTCCATTGAGCGAAATGTTTGGTTATGTAACTCAATTACGTTCTTTATCTTCTGGCCGTGCAACTTCTACCATGGAGTTTTCTCATTACAATCCTGCTCCAAATAATATTGCTGAAGAAGTAATAGCAAAGAGTAAAGGAAAGGTAAAAATTGAAGATTAAATTTATACAAAACAATAAAAGCCTCATTCTACAAAGAGTGAGGCTTTTTTATTTTTGAAATAACTGCTTTAAATTTTCCGTTTGCAGTTAGAGGAATGTTTTTTACTTCTTTAATATGAATTTTAATATCACCTAATTGGCTTTTAATTCTTTGTTCAATTAGTAATTTTTCATCTGCTTGCAAACTTCCGTCAGGTACAATTTTAATTATAATAGTATCAAGATCTTCCTGAATTAGTTGCGAAAGTTTTACTGATTTCAATCCCACAAAAACTCCATGAAAACGAACCATTTCTCTTCCGTCTTTTCCATACACAATATCTTCTGTTCTTCCCACAATTTCTTTTACAACAGGCATCTGTCTTCCGCAACCGCATTGCTTTTCACTCAAAACTATTTTATCACCAATCTTATATCGAATCAATGGCTGGTCAAAATTTAATAACCCGGTGCAGTATACATTTCCTGCTTCATTAAAACCAACCGGTTTCATTTCATCATTCAATACTTCAATAATTCCTGCATCGGGATTAATATGTAAACTGCCATGTTCACATTCAGAAATCAATCCGCAAAATTCCATACCACTCCACGAGTCAAAAGTTTTACATCCATAAACATCTAAAAACATTTTTCTCATTTCATCTGTAAGCTTTTCACTCGAAGTAATGACGGCTTTCAAAGGTGTTACATGAATATTGTTTTCTTTAAACATTCTTGCCAGAAAAAAATTACTCATCGCATATCCGGTCATGTATTCTATATCGTACTTTTCAAAAGCCTTTGCATAATCAGCAATGTTTTTTGGACTGATATGATAAGCAGAAAAATAAACTTGCTTTTCAAAATAATTATACCTGAAGAATGGTGGGTTATTTGATGCATCGGGAACAATTCTTCTACCGCCAATCATTCCTCTTGGTGTTGCTTTGCTTACGCTAGCCCAGTTTCTAACTCTGGCTTCGTATAGTGCAAACCAACGTTGGTGCATATTATGCGAATAATAAATTTGTACCGGAGTACCGGTACTTCCGCTTGATGAGAAAAAACTGCCGTGTTTATTCTTGTTTAGGGCCAATAAATCTGTTGTTCCAAATCTTCTAACTTCTTCTTTTGAAGTTACGGGGAGAATGTGCAGATTTTGAATATCAATTGCAGAAAGGCTGTTTAAATTGAAGCCAAATTCTGTGTATTTATTTTTGTAGAACGGTACATTCTGAAACGAATGTTGCAATAATTTTTGAAGCTGAAAATTTTGATATTCATTCCAATCTGCTCGCAAGAAAGATTCTCTTTGTTTAGCAAGATTATATTCTTCAGTGAAAATGCCGCCAAACCTTCTTTTCCGCCAACTAAACCCGTAAGCAGAAACCATTAGGTTTTGAAGGATTGCCGGGCTTTTGCCATAAAGCTGAGTTAATATAGACACAATTTGATGTTTCGGATTAATAAACAGGTACTGCAAATTTCAAAAAAACAGCCATTAAATAACAAATGGGGCAGTTTGAAAATTTTTTATTGATTTAATAACTTAAAAAACTTGTTTTGAGTATGCGAAAAAAGAATTTTGCTATTAAAAATCAGGGAAATAGAGTATAAGCCCTCTTTTTTTAAGAAAATATCTATTTTTCTAAAAAATATTTTCATTTTTCTTGCCTATTCAAATACAGCCCCTTACCTTTGCAACCCAATCGGAAAATTGGGTTAAGCTATGTCTCAAAGAATCAGAATCAAATTACAGTCATACGATCACAACTTAGTTGATAAATCAGCTGAGAAGATTGTGAAAACTGTTCGCAGCACAGGTGCTGTAGTTACAGGGCCAATTCCTTTACCAATTCGTAAAAGAATTTTCACTGTACTTCGTTCACCTCACGTTAATAAAAAGAGTCGTGAACAGTTCCAATTATGTACGCACAAGCGTTTATTGGATATTTACACATCATCTTCCAGAACAGTAGATGCTTTGAGTAAATTAGATCTTCCATCAGGTGTGGAAGTTGAGATTAAGGCTTGATAATAAAACAGGCAATCAGAATCAGTTCTTAAAAATATTTTCATCTCTCAATCATCACGCCACATAACGTGATTGAAAAAAGAGCTCTGAGTAAACAAAATTTTTCAACTGCAAAGTTGAGAGAACATATAAACAAGCCCTTCGAGGTTTGTTTACTGTCGGTACTTCCGCTTCAAACAAGGTTTTGAAAACAAAGGAAAAGGTCGTCAGCAAACAAGGATTGAATTATGCTTCATCTGCATAATGTCCTTTAACCTCAGCGGGCATAAACCGCAACAAGATGAAAGGAATTATTGGTAAAAAAATCGGGATGACCAGCATCTTCTCTACCGATGGTAAACAGACAGCTGTTACCATTATTGAGGCTGCTCCCAACGTTGTAACACAAGTTAAGACGAAAGACACTGACGGTTACGCTGCACTTCAATTGGCTTTTGGCGATAAAAAAGAAAAGCATTCTACTAAAGCTGAAAATAATCACTACGCAAAAGCTCAAACTGCTCCTAAAAAATTTGTAAAAGAATTCCGCGATTATTCAATAGAAAAACTTTTGGGTGAAACTATTACTTTAGACATTTTCGAAGAAGGTGATAAAGTAGAAGTGATTGGTACTACAAAAGGTAAAGGTTTTCAAGGTGTTGTAAAACGCCATGGATTTGGCGGTGTGGGCCAACAATCGCATGGTCAACACGATCGTCAAAGAGCACCGGGTTCAATTGGTAACTCTTCCGATGCAAGCCGTGTATTTAAAGGTGTTAGAATGGCTGGTCGTATGGGTGGCGATAGGGTAAAAACAAAAGGATTGAAAGTTGTTAAAATTTTCCCTGAAAAAAACTATATCCTTATCAGTGGTTCGGTTCCGGGACATAACGGATCAATCGTATTAATCCAGAAGTAATCTAATCACACTTTAATTGAAAGAAGATGCAAGTAGATGTATTAAATATAAAAGGACAAAAAACGGGCAGAACAGTTGAGTTGCCAGAAGAAGTGTTTGGTGTAGAACCAAACGATCATGTGATTTATCTCGCTGTTAAACAATATTTAGCTGCTGGTCGCCAGGGTACGCACAAGGTTAAAACTCGTGCAGAAGTACACGGAGCAAGCCGCAAATTGCATAAACAAAAAGGTACCGGTGGTGCTCGTAAAGGTAATATTCGTAACCCTTTGTATAAAGGTGGTGGTACCATTTTTGGACCAAAACCGCACAGTTACGATTTTAAATTGAACCGTAAAGTAAAAGATTTAGCTAAAATCTCTGCTTTAAGTCATAAAGCAAAAGATGCCGCAATCTACGTTGTAGAAGATATTACTTTAAATGCTCCTAAAACAAAAGAAATAGTTGAAGTAATGAAAGGTTTAAACGTTGCTGCTAAAAAAGCATTAATCGTTTTACCGGAATACAACGATAATCTGTATTTAAGTACTCGTAATGTGCCAAACATTGCAAGCACTTTATTGGCAGACATTAATACTTACGAAATAATGAATGCAGATGTTTTAGTGTTTACAGAAAATACCGCTAAAATTCTTGCAGAAAAAGAAGCTGTAGAAGCATAATTGAAAACGTTTCAATCTAATATAAAATGAAACTGAGCGAAATTTTAATAAAGCCCATCTTAACAGAGAAAGCAAACGGCCAACAAGAAAAATTGAGAAGATATGCTTTCAAAGTAGACCGCAGAGCTAATAAACTGGAGATCAAAAAAGCAGTACAGGAGTTTTATGGTGTAAGTGTAATTGATGTAAATACTGTAGTTGTTCCCGGAAAAAATAAAACACGCTATACCAAAGCAGGTTTTATTAAAGGACAAAAACCGGCTTACAAAAAAGCTTTGGTTACTGTAGCCGAAGGTGAAACAATAGATTTATACGCAAATATTTAATTATAGCAAGCGAAGCTGAAAAATTCGCATTAAAAGAAAAATAAAATGGCATTAAAAAAGTATAAACCAATGACGGCCGGCACACGCTGGAGAATTGGTAATGCTTATGCTGAAATCACAACTAACGAACCCGAAAAAAGTTTGTTAGAGCCTGTAAAAAAATCAGGTGGACGTAATGCTCAGGGACGCCGCTCAATGAGATATATTGGCGGTGGTCATAAAAAACATTATCGTATCATAGATTTCAAGCGTAATAAGCATAATGTAGAAGCAACCGTAGTATCAATTGAATACGATCCAAACCGTACGGCTTTTATTGCCTTATTGCAATATGCTGATGGGGAAAAAAGATATATTCTTGCTCCACAAGGGTTACAGGTAGGAGCAAAAGTAATTGCCGGTGATGCTGTGGCTCCTGAAATTGGTAATGCATTACAAATGAAGCATATGCCTTTGGGTACTATGATTCACAACATTGAAATGCAACCCGGTCATGGTGCTAAATTGTCAAGAAGTGCCGGTACTTCTGCACAATTAACAGGTAAGGAAGAAAAATATGCTGTTGTAAAAATGCCTTCAGGCGAATTACGCAAAGTGCTAATTAATTGTTTTGCAACTGTAGGTGTGGTTTCTAATAGTGATCATAATTTAGAAATGGCCGGTAAAGCCGGTGTTAACCGCTGGAAAGGCATTCGCCCACGTAACCGTGGTGTTGCGATGAACCCGGTAGATCATCCGATGGGTGGTGGTGAAGGTAAAGCATCAGGTGGTCATCCACGTAGCAGAACCGGTAAATATGCTAAAGGTGAAAAAACCAGAAAGCATGGTAAAGGAAGCGACAAATTAATTCTTCAAAGAAGAGACGGTAAGAAACTTACTTTGAAATAAGATTTGCATATAGTGTTAAAATGGTTTTGTATAACAAAACAAATAAACAAGATTGGAAATTTAGGATGATTAGTCTTAAATCCAAAATCATAAATAAAAAATAAACATGGGTCGTTCGATTAAAAAGGGTCCTTACGTAGATCATAACCTTGATGAAAAAGTAACTGCCATTAATGATGGTAAGGCAAAAAAAGGTGTTATCAAGACCTGGAGCCGCAGAAGCACCATTACACCGGATTTTGTTGGGCACACATTTGCAGTGCATAACGGTAATAAATTCATCCCGGTTTATGTAACGGAATTTATGGTAGGCCACAAATTAGGTGAGTTTGCGCCAACCAGAAACTTTAGAGGACATTCAGGAACTAAACAGTAACTAATTTGAAATTTTATATTTCAAGTTTCAAATGAATTAATAAAAAATGGAAGCAGTAGCAAAACTGAACAATTATCCAACAGGACCACGCAAAATGCGTTTGCTGGCTGATGTTATTAGAGGAATGGAAGTTGAAAAAGCTTTAGCAATTTTAGAACACCATCCTCAACATAATGCCACACCGTTGGCTAAGTTATTGAAGAGTGCTATCAGTAACTGGGAACAAAAGAATGGCGGAACAAGTGCTGCCGATAGCAACCTTGTAGTAAAAACTGTTTTTGTAGATGGTGGCCGAGTTTTAAAACGTATGCGTCCGGCACCACAAGGTCGTGGATACAGAGTGAGAAAACGCAGCAATCACGTAACGTTAATTGTAGATTCTAAAAACTAATTGAAACCATAAATATGGGTCAGAAAGCAAATCCAATTGGTAACAGGTTAGGTATCATCCGCGGATGGGAAAGCAACTGGTATGCCAGCAAAAAAGATTACGCAACCAAGTTGATTGAGGATAATAAAATCCGTACT
>Ga0306923_10007411_pt1 | contig 10923 bp, 8 predicted proteins | sample sta12Can44000108_FD_203841 | JGI IMG/M metagenome (GOLD analysis project Ga0306923, IMG submission 203841) | Lab enrichment of tropical soil microbial communities from Luquillo Experimental Forest, Puerto Rico - statanox.12C.anox.44.000.108 (v2)... | ecosystem: Environmental > Terrestrial > Soil...
AAGACGGGGACCATCGCATCGCCTGCCACATTCCCCGCGACGAGCTCGCCCGGCTTCAGACGGCCCTTGTCGAGCCGCGCGCGATTGGACGATGATGGCGGGCATGGCCAGAACGAACGGCGCGTCGGTCGTGATCGTGGGCGGCGGCGTCACGGGGCTCAGCGCCGGCTGGTGGCTCGCCCGCGACGGGGTCGACGTGCTCGTGCTCGAGAAGGGGATCGTCGGGTGGGAGGCGTCGGGCCGCAACGGCGGGGGCGCGACCCACGTGTACAGCCCCTTCGGGCTCGAGGAGCAGCGGCTCTGGCCGCAGATGGACGAGCTCCTAGGCTATCCCACGGAGTACCAGCCCTGTCGCATCGGCGTCGCGCTCACCGAGACGCAGCTGGCGCTGGCGAGGCGCTGGGCCGAGATCGGCGAGACCCGCGGACTCCGCTGGGAGCTGCTCGATCGTCGCCAGCTCAAGGAGCTGGTCCCGATCGTAGGCGACAACGCGATCGGCGGCACGTACCTGCACTTCGGCGGACACGCGAACCCGCAGCGCACGGTGCAGGGGTACGCGTGGGCGCTGCAAGACCACGGCGGTCGTATACAACAACACACCACGGTCACCGGGCTCAGCCAGCGCGGCGGGCGAGTCACCGCCGTCGAGACCACGCGCGGCGCGTTCGGCGCGGACGTCGTCGTGATCGCGGCCGGGCCGCAGACGGGCGCGTTCGCCGACATGCTGGGTGTGTGGCTGCCGCTGGCGCCCGCGCGGGTGGAGATGATCGCGACCGAGCCGATCCCGATCTTGCAAGTGGGCGGCGTCGCGGGCAACGGGCTCTACGGCCGCCAGACCCTGCGCGGCAATCTCGTGTACGGCGGCGGGCCGCACGAGTGGATCAACGTACCGGACATGACGACGCCGGATCACTCGAACACGCCGCTCGTGCGCAATCTCGCCCGGCGGCTCGCCGAGCTCCTGCCGGGCGCCGCGCACGTGCGCCTGATCCGGTCGTGGAGCGGGCTCGTCGAGAACACGCCCGACGGGCTCCCGGTCGTCGAGCGGCTGGCTCGGCCCGACAACGTCGTCATCGCGACGATGTCGAGCGTTGGCTTCGGCTTGTCGCCCGCGGTGGGCCGCGCGATCAGCGAGCTCGTGCGAGTCGGCCGCTGCCAGTTCGCCGACCTCGGCGCGCTGGCGCTCGGCCGGTTCGCCGACACACCGCGTGACTGGCGCGAGCGCGCCGGCTGGGCGGCGGCGTCGCCGGCGATCGAGGCCGCCGCCGGCGGTGACGACTGATGCGCGAGCCCGATCCGCGCTCGATCGTCGGCAAGCTGCCCGCACCGGAGCGTCACGTACCGCTGATCGTCGTCGGCGCCGGCGCCGCGGGGGTGGCGGCGGCGATCGAGGCGGCGCGTACGGGAGTCGAGGTGATGCTGATCGACGAGCATCCCGTGGACAACGACATGATGGCGATGGACGTCCCGCTCTGCTTCGGCCAGCGCATGGACGGCTCCGTGCGCAACCGCGCCCTGATGCTCGAGCGCGTCGTCGAGACCAATCCGGATCTGGCCGCCGCGCACGAGGCGGGAGTGGACGTGCAGCTCGGCACCTACGTGTGGGGCGCGTTCGTCAACGGCCCCGCGGTGCAGGAGCTTCCGGTCTCGATGCTGGGGCTCGCGGACGATCGTCGCTCGTGGCTCGTCGGCTACGACCGCCTGGTCGTCGCCGCGGGCGCTCGCGACGTGCTCCTGGGCTTTTCGGGCTGGGAGCGGGCCGGCACGCTCGGAGCCAGCGGGGCCGCCGCGCTGCTCACGCGGTATCGAGCGCTCGCGGCGCGGCGTCTGGTGGTGCTCGGCTCGGGCGCGCTCGGCCTGCACACGGCGGCGCTCGCGCTGGAGCACGGCGTCGAGGTCGCCGGCATCGTGGAGGTCGGCGGGCAAGTGCGCGGCGACGCCGCGGACGCGACGGTGCTGGCCCACCGCGGCGTGCCGTTCTTCACGTCGCATACGATCCAGTCCGCGCGCGGGCGCACCGGCGAGATCGAGTCCGTGGTGCTCGTTCCCGTGAATCGCAATGGTACGCCGGTCGCGGGGACGGAGCGCGAGGTCGCGTGCGACGCCGTATGCTGGGCGATCGGTCTGGTGCCGAACGTGGAGCTCCTGCACCTGGTCGGCGCGCGGCTGCGCTTCGTCTCCCAGCTCGGCGGCTGGGTGCCGGAGGTCAATGCGCGGATGCGCACGAGCGTGGCGACGGTCTTCGCCGCGGGCGACTGCACTGGATTCCACGAGGGCATGCTGGCCGCGCCGGACATCGCGCGCGCCGAGGGGCGCACGGCCGGACGCGCCGCCGCCGAGTCGCTCGGCGCAGCTCGGGGCGGAGAGGCCGAGACTCGCCGCCGCATGAGCGCGGCGTCACCGGCGAACGCGCCCCACGGCCAATGGCGCGCCTGGCTCGACTCGCTGATCGCGGCGGGCGGCTGGGAGGTGAACGTCTGCCAGTGCGAGGAGGTCACGCGGCGCGAGCTGGTCGAGACGAAGCCTCCGCGCTATCTCGGGTGGCGCTCGCCGCAAATGAGCGCGCGGAGTCTCGCCACGCTCCTGCGCGACGGGCCGCTGAACCAGGATCAGATCAAGCGGCTCACCCGCGCCGGGATGGGGCCGTGCCAGAGCCGCCGCTGCCGCGAGCAGGTGGGGTTGCTGCTCGCGCGGGCCGCGGACACCACGCTCGATCGCATCCCGCTGCCGACGTTTCGTCCCCCGATCAGGCCCTTGCCTCTCAACGTCCTGTGGCCGGCTGACGAGCCGGCGGCGATGCGGGAGGAGTGGGTGAGCTGGTTCGGCATCCCCACGCAGTTCAGCCCGCACTGGACCGCCGGCATGGCGATCGACGAGCCCACGGCGCACGCCCGGTTGATCGGTGAGTGAGAGGGGCGGACCCGATCGAGTGTCCCGGGGATAGGCATACCTCCCGCTTGCAGGTCATGATCAGCGCGCGTACCCTGCCATTCGTTTACTTCCACGCTGACTGCTTTCAAGTCTGGGAAACCCTCCGGCGACTGACCGTGGCGCATCCCGAGGATAGAGGACTCGTCAGAGTGCGGTAGCATGGAGAGCCAATGGCTGATCTGCCGCGGACCGCGGACTGCGTGATCATCGGTGGCGGCGTGCACGGCGCCAGCCTGGCCTTTCACCTCGCGCGCAAGAAGGCCGGCCGCGTTGTTTTGATCGAGAAGAAGTTCATCGCCTCCGGGCCGACCGGCCGCTCGACCGCGCTCGTCCGGCGCTTCTACGCGATGGACTTCTTCACGCGCACCGCCAGCGCCGCGGCCGAGATGTTCCGGCACTGGAAGGACGTCGTCGGCGGCGACGGCGATCCGGGCTTCCAGCAGGTGGGCATGCTGGCGCTGGCCGGCCCCGAGAACGCGCCGCACCTGCGCCACAACGCCATGCAGGCCCAGAAGGTGGGCGCCCGCGTGAAGCTGATCTCGCCGGCGGAGGTGAAGGCGCTGGTGCCGGCCGCCAACGTGGACGACGTCGCCCTCGCCTCGTACGAGGCGGAATCCGGCTACGCCGACCCGTCGTCGACGGCGAACGCGCTGGCCAATCGGGCGCGTGAGCTCGGCGCGACGCTCGTGCAGTACCGATCGGTCAACGCGATCCGCACCGCGGGCCAGAAGGTGATCGGCGTCCGATCGGAGGGTGTCGACCTCGACGCGCCCGTCGTCGTGAACTGCGCGGGGCTCTGGGCGGACCGGCTGCTACGCCCGCTCGGCGTCGAGATCTCGATCAAGCCCGAGCGCCACCAGATGTGCTTCTTTCGCCGGCCGGCGGGCTTCGGCGTGCACCCGGCGGTCGCCGACAGCGTGCAGATGACGTACATGCGGCCGGAGCACGGCGACCTGACGATCCACGGCAAGCTCGTCTACGACGAGATCGTCGATCCGGACTCGTACAACGAGGGCGCCGACCCCGACCAGATCGTGAAGAACGCCGAGCTGATCGCCCATCGCTTCCCGGTGATGGAGCACGGCCTGGCGATGGGCGGCTACTCGGGGCTCTACGACGCGACGCTCGACCATCATCCGGTGCTGGGCGCGATCGCGCCCTATGAGGGATTGTTCGCCGACTTCGGCTGGAGCGGCCACGGCTTCAAGCACTCGCCGCTGATGGGCGACATCATCTCGGACGTGATCCTGCACGGCCGCTCGAAGGACTACGACATCACGCCGTTCCGCTGGACGCGCTTCGAAGAGAACGACCTGGTGCCGAGCGCGCGCTGGGCGGCGCCGCCGCATCCCAAGCACCGCCTCTGACCGGTCTCAGCTGTCGGGCCAGCTGTGCAGGAGATAGAGCGATCTGATCAGCGGTGAGACGTCGTTGAAGGATCCGAACCAGCGCTCGTAGATCTCCACGATCTTGCCGGCACGATACAGCGCCGACAGCGTCCGGTTGACGTGGACCTGGAACGGATAGTCCCGCCGCATCATGAGCCCGTAGGGCTCATACGAGAAGTAGTCGTCGCTCAGCTTCAGCGCCGCGGGATCCCTGGCGGTCGAGACGAGGCCGGCGAGCAGGAGATGGTCCGACGCGTAGGCATCGAGCTGACCCGCTTCGAGCCCCTGCAAGCCCTCCCGGGTCTCGGTCACGTGAACGATCTCGGGCTTGACCGATAGCAACGCGAGCGCGGTCGCGAGCGCCTTGTCGGTGGTCGTGTTCGGGATCACGCCGACGCGCTTGCCGTTGAGATCCTTCACGCCGCGAATTCCCGAGCTCGCGGTGGCGAGCACGCTGCCGCCGTCCACGAATGTCATGTGGCTGAACGCGACCTGCTGCAGGCGCTCGAACGTGATCGTGCTCGATCCGCACTCGAGGTCGATCGCGTTCCTCTGGAGCTTGCCGACGCGATCGGAGGGTGTCACCGGCACCCAGCTCACCTTGAGATCGCCGAGCCCCAGCGCCGACTTGAGCACGACCGCGATCTGCCGGCAGAGGTCGATCGAGTAGCCGGCTGGCTGGCCGTCTTCACCGCGGAACGAGAAGGGACGGGACGCCTCCCGATAGCCGAAGGCGACGGCGCCCTTCTTCTTGATCTTGTCGAGCGTGGGACCGGTCTCTTGTGCCATCACCGGCCCGGCGAGGGCAAGGAGAAGGAGGCTCGTCGCCAGTGCGTATTTCATCGCGCGCGCCAGCACCCTAGCACGATCTCGGCAGCTCCGTGGCATCGAACTCGTAGAGCCAGCGCAGCGCATCGGGTGAGCGGTCGCCGGCCCGCGCCCATTCGGCGTCGCGCGCTTCCTGCGCCGGGCCGTCGGGCAGATGGAAGCGAGTCTTGTTCGCCCGCGACATTTCCTGTAAACGCGTGACGCGCGGGCGGCGCAGCTCCTCGTAACGCCGCAGCGCCACGTCGGGCACTCCGCCGCCGGCGGCGGAGAGGCAGGCGGCGAGGGTCGCGCCGTCCTCCATTGCCTGCGCCGCACCCTGTCCCATGAATGGGTACATCGGATGGCACGCGTCGCCGAGCAGGGTGATCCGGCCGATCGACCAGCGCGGCAACGGCTCTCGATCGAACAGCGCCCAGATGAAGCACGTGTCCGCCGCGCCGATGATGCGGCGGAGCTGCGGGTGCCAGCCGGCGAACGCCTGGAGCGCCCGGCCGATCGTCGCGCGATCGGTCCAGTCCTCGCGGCTCCAGGTATCGTGCTCGGTCCAGCCGACGAAATTCAGCAGACGCCCGCGCGAGACGAAGTAGTGCACGAAGTGGCCGCCGGGGCCCACCCACGATTGCGAGCCGAGCTCCAGCCCCAGATCGGCAATGCGCTCCACCGGGACCAGACCGCGATAGGCGACGCAGCCGGCGAAACGCGGCGCCTCCTCGCCGAGCAGCGCGGCGCGCACCGTCGAGTTGATCCCGTCGGCGCCGATCACGACGTCGGCCGTCATCCGCACGCTGTTCTCGAACCAGGCCTCGACGCGGTCACCCTTGTCACTGAGCCCGACCAGGCGGTGGCCGAGGTGAAGACGCTCGGGCGCGAACCCTGAGGCGATGATCGCGAGCAGGTCCGCGCGGTGAACGGTCAGATGCGGCGCACCGTAGAGCTCCTCGCAGCGAGGGTTGAGGGGCGCCAGCTGCAAGGTGCGGCCGTCCTGCCAGCGCCGCTGATGCGTGCTGAGCGGGCGCACCGCCTCACGGTCGAGCGCCGGGCGGAGGCCCAGACGATACAGGACGCGCACCGCGTTCGGCCCCAGATTGATGCCGCCGCCGATCTCCGTGAGCTCCGGCGCCTGCTCGTAGACGTCGACGTCGAAGCCAGCCTGCCGGAGCGCCACCCCGGCGGCGAGGCCCCCGAGGCCGGCGCCGATGACCGCGATCCGCAACGACGGTCTCCGTGACATGGCCATCGACCGTACATCCACATGTTCACCGCTGTCCACATCGTGAAAATGTGACGGGCCGGCGCGGTCTCCGCCGCGGCCCGACCGCGGGGCCCTCGATTCTGGCGGCGCCGGTAGCCGCTGCACGACGATCGGCGCGGAACCAGCGGCTCGACGCGCCAGGATCGCCTCGAACCCGCTCAGGATGCGGTCGAACGCATCGTTGACGCCCGCGCGTTCGGCGCCCACAGTCGGCGGCGACCCACGAAATATTGCCGAGGGGGAGCGCGATGCCGGATCAGACCACCGAGGGACAGCTTCGTCGAGAGCTCGATCGGATTCTCGTTCGCCTCGAGCGCCACGAACGGACGACCTTGAGCGAAGCGCGGTCGGAAAGCGCCCGGCTGGTCGGTGACATGTTCGCCGACGCCCAGGTGATCGCCTCGCGCAATCTGGACGCGTTGAGCTACGAGCGCCTGTCGCGCCGCGCCCGAGAGCTGTCGAACGCGCTGGAGCGGGTGCGCGACGGCAGCTACGGGATCTGCGAGGAGTGCGGCGGCGCCATCCCGGCCGCGCGGCGGCGCGCGCTGCCCGGCGTCACGACGTGCGTCCGGTGCCAGGAGCAGGGCGAGAAGCTCCGCGCGAGGCCCGAGCTGGCCGCGTGGAGCGTGCGCCCGTCACGGGTGCGACCCAAGAACGGCCGGCGGGACGACGCGAAGACTTGATCGCCCGGCGGTGGTAGCGTAGCGGCAGCATGGCCGCCGAGCTCCGCACGCTCTTCTCGCCGATCCAAGTCGGCTCCGTCACCCTCAAGAACCGCATTTACTCTTCCGGCCACGCCGAGGCCATGGCCGAGGGCGGCCGGCCCGGCGATCGTCTCACGCGCTATCACGCGGCCAAGGCACGCGGCGGCTGCGCGCTCACGATCTTCGGCGGCTCCTCGAGCGTGCACCCCTCGTCACCGGCCGCGGCGTGGAAGCAGATCGCGAATCACGACGACTCGATCATCCCGGCGTACCGCGCGCTCGCCGACGCGGTGCATGCCCACGAATGCCTCGTCTTCACCCAGCTCACGCACATGGGGCGCCGGGCGCAGGCCGACGGCGAGGAGGCGGCCGTGCTGCTGGCGCCCTCGCAGATCCCGGAGCGCGTGCATCGCGAGGTACCGCACGAGCTCGAAGCCGAGCAGATCGCCGAGCTCGTGCGCGCTTTCGGAGAGGCCGCGCGCCGCTGCCGCGAAGCCGGGCTCGACGGCATCGAGCTCTCGATGGCACACAACCACCTGATCGACCAGTTCTGGTCGCCGCTGTTCAACCAGCGGCTCGACGAGTACGGCGGCAGCCTCGAGAACCGCATGCGCTTCGGCTTCGAGGTGCTGCGAGAGACCCGGCGATTCGTCGGCCGCGACTTCGTCGTGGGCGCCCGCATCTCGGGCGACGAATTCACGCGGGGCGGCCTCACGGCGGCCGACATGGCCGAGATCGCGCGCCGGCTGGCCGCGTCGGGCCTGGTCGACTTCCTGTCGATCATCGGCGGTGGCGCCCACACCTACGAGCTGCAGGCCGCGGCCGTCCCGAACATGAGCTACGCGACGGGCGTCTTCGTACCGCTGGCGGCCGCCATCAAGCAGGCGGCGCCCGGCCTGGCGATCTTTCACGCGAGCCGCATCGTCGACCCGGTCCACGCCGATCGCGTCGTGGCGGCGGGGGAGATCGACGTCGTCGGGATGACGCGCGCCCTGATCGCCGATCCCGAGCTGCCGCGCAAGGCGCGCGAGGGACGCCTGGACGACATCCGGACGTGCGTCGGGGCGAACGAGGGGTGCATCGATCGGATCTATCAGGGCAAGCCGGTCACCTGCGTCCAGAATCCGGCCACCGGGCGCGAGCGCGAGCTCGCCGACGTCAACCGGGCGGCGCAGCCCAGGAAGGTCGTCGTGGTCGGCGGCGGCGTGGCCGGGCTCGAAGCGGCGCGGATGGCGACGCTTCGTGGCCATCGCGTCGTGCTTTTCGAGAAGACGGCGGAGCTCGGCGGCCAGGTGCTGCTCGCGGCGCGGGCGCCGGCGCGCAGCGAGTACGCCGGCATCGTTCGATATCTCGCCGGCCAGGTCCGGAAGCTCGGCGCGGAGATCCGGCTCGACGTCGAGGTCGCGCCGGAGACGGTGATCGCAGAGCGTCCCGAGGCCGTCGTCATTGCGACGGGGTCACATCCCTTCGTCCCGGCGGTGCCCGGCGGCGACGGCAAGCACGTGGTGACCGATCGCGACGTGCTCGCCGGCGATGCCAGGGTGGGGGCAAGCGTCGTCGTCGTCGACGACGTGCACACCCAGCAGGCGCTCTCGACCGCGGAGCTGCTCCTCGAGCAGGGCAAGCGTGTCGAGGTCATCTCGCCGCTCTTCTACGTGGGACAGGACATCGGCGTGACCTCGATCGCGCCGCTCTACAAGCGGCTCTTCACGCGGGGCGCCGTGCTCACGCCGGGCACCGAGCTGCGCGCCGTCGAGGGCTCGGCCGTGCTCGTCGCGAACGTCTACTCGGGCGCCGAGCGGCGCATCGAGGGCGTGGACACCGTCGTGCTGTCCGCCGGCAGCCGCTCGACCGACAGCCTCTATCGTGCCCTCAAGGGCCGGGTGCCAGAGCTCCACGCGGTCGGCGATTGCGTCGCGCCGCGCGGCGTCCATCAGGCCATCCTCGACGCCACCCGGGTCGCTCGCGCGATCTGAAGGCTCGCCGAGACCGTCGCCGTATCGTCGATTGTCCAGAAGCGCACCTCGGCCGGCGAGGCCCCAGCCCCGCGACGGCCTGCGGCGCGCACTCCCACGCGGCGAGGGCCCGGCGAGCCGTCACGCCGAGAGAGCTCTCAGACCGCGGCCAGCGCCGGGGCCTCGCCGAAGAAGCCGGTGACGCGCTCCAGGCGGCCGTCGGCCGCCAGCGCGCCCACATCGATGCCGGCCACCACGACGGCTCCATCGGGGCTCACCAGATCCCAGGCGAAGCGAAGCTGGTCGTGATGCGCGTCGACGCCGCTGCGCCGGCGGAAGCGGTGGCCCGGGACCTTCGCCTGCACCCCCGCCACCATCTGCCCGAGCGCTTCGTGACCCTCGGCCGCCAGCATCGGGTCGGCATAGCGGCCATCGCCCACCCACGCTTGCTCGATGAGCCGGGCGCGGCGCTTCGGATCGGTCTCGTTCCACGTCGCCAGATACGTGTCGACGATCGTCGTGGCGTCAGCCATGTCGAACCTCCTCGGTGTAGTGGGAAGCATCTGCTGCCCACTGTCACTCCGGGCTCGACACGCGGCAATTACGTGAGAGGTAATGCGCCTCCGGCTCACGCCGTCAGCGCGAGCTGGTGGCCGAAGATGTAGAGCGTCGGGTGCACCTTGAAGCCCTGCACGCGCTTGTCGTGGAACGTGAAGATCGCGCGCCACACGGGCTGCACGATCGGCCCGTCGTCCTGCAAGATTTTCTCGAGCTGCACCATCAGCTCGCGCCGCGCCGTCACGTCGAGCGTGCCTTCCGCCATCGTCAGGATCTTGTCGAACTCGAGGTTCGAGTACTTCGACTCGTTCCACGGCACGCCCGTGCGGTAGGCGAGGGCCAGGCTCATGACGCCGAGCGGGCGATGGGCCCACGTCGTGAAGCCGAAGGGGACCTTGGTCCAGACTTCCCAGTACTGCGTCGACGGCATCACGTTGATCTTCACGCGGATGCCGGCTTCCTTCCATTGCTCGACCATTGCCTGCACGGCCAGGAGCTCCCAGGCCGGCTGCGGCCGGGCGACGATCTCGGTATCGATCCCGTTCGGATAGCCGGCATCGCCGAGCAGCTTCTTGGCCTTGGCCACGTCGCGCTGGAACGCGGGTAGCTTCGCGTACTCCGGATGCACCGGGCTCACGTGGTGGTGCTCGCCGGCCTGGCCGAGGCCCTTGTGCGCGATCTGTAATATTGCGCCGGAGTCGATCGCGTAGCGCAGCGCCTGGCGCACGCGCTTGTCGTCGAAGGGCTTGACCGGCTGCACACGGGCCGTCGCCGTGTAGGCCGTGGTCACCCGGTACATCTGCACGTGCGAGAGCCTCTGAAGAGCGTCGAGTTGGGTGATATCGGTCTCGTAGAGTCCGTCCACTTGCTTCGAGGCGACCGCGGCGACCGCGGCCGCCGGGTCGTCGCCGAGGTCGATGAACTGGATCTCGTCGAGATAGGGTCCGCCGCCCCAGTACGGCTCCTTGCGCGCCTTGAGGACCTGGCGGCGTCCGACCTCGGCCTCGACCAGGCTGAAGGCGCCGGTGCCGTTCGAGCCCACCTTGAACTCGCCGTTTTCGGCCGGATCCATGATCAAAAGCGGATAGTGGAAGAGCTGCTCGGGCACGGCGAGCTGCGCCGTCTTGCCGTTGAGCTTGACCGTGAACGGGTCGACCTTCTGGACGGCGTTGGCGTCCCACAGCCGCGTGGACTTCTTCGCGTTGCCCTTCTCGTCCTTCTCGCCGGTCTCGAACTCCTCGAGCAGGAATCCCTTCATGAGGCCGAGCACGGACGAGCCGGTCTTGGGATCGAGAACGCGCTTGAGG
>Ga0306923_10007412_pt1 | contig 10922 bp, 9 predicted proteins | sample sta12Can44000108_FD_203841 | JGI IMG/M metagenome (GOLD analysis project Ga0306923, IMG submission 203841) | Lab enrichment of tropical soil microbial communities from Luquillo Experimental Forest, Puerto Rico - statanox.12C.anox.44.000.108 (v2)... | ecosystem: Environmental > Terrestrial > Soil...
CGATTTCTGGGGGCCGATCTATCGCAACTCGCTGTTTACGCTCTCCACTACGCTCATCGGCTTCGGCATGGCGGTGGGCTTCGGCCTGCTGCTCGGGCTCATGGTCGGCTGGTCGCGCTCGATCTATGCCGGCGTCTACCCGATGATGATCGGGTTCAACGCCATCCCGAAGGTCGCGGTGGTGCCGATCCTGGTGCTGTGGTTCGGCATCGGCTTCATTCCGGCGGTGCTGACCGCCTTTCTGATCTCGTTCTTTCCCATCGTGGTGAATGTAGCGACCGGGCTTGCCACCATGGAGCCCGAGCTTGAGGATGTGCTCAAGGCGCTCGGCGCCTCGAAGCTCGACATCATGCGCAAGGTCGGCATCCCGCGCACGTTGCCGTATTTCTTCGGCTCGCTGAAGGTCGCCATCACGCTTGCATTCGTCGGCTCGGTGATCTCGGAAAGCATCGCGTCGAACAACGGCATCGGCAACCTGATGTTGCAGGCGCAGGCGCAGTTCAAGGTGCCCTTGATTTTCGCGGGCCTGGTTGCGCTCGCGGTAGAAGGCATTGTGATGTACTGGCTGATGGCGATCCTGGAGAGCAGCACGACCGGCTGGGCACAGCGCTCCGGGTTCGCCCGGACGTAGGCTAACGATTTGTTGGTTCGATCCCACGGCGGCTGAGGCTATTTTGTGTTCCTCGCGGGCTTCTTGCTTGCGGTCATGGTCCAGCCGGTATCGTTGACGTCGAAAATGATCCCGTTCGGATCCTTGAACTTTCTTTCGAAGCCCTCGTCGCCTTCCTCGCCAAGGTCGAAGAAGAACTGGCCGCCCGCCGCCTCGATCGCCGCCTGCTGCGCCTTGAGATCGTCGGCCTGGAACCCGAAATGATGCAGGCCGACGAAAGACCCCGGATCCTTGAGCCCCGATCCCGCCTCGCTCTTGTACTGCAGCAGCGCGAGGTTGACCTCGCCGTCGCTCATGTAAATGCGGCGCGCGGTCGGGCCCTCGGACATCTCGGAGCGGCTCAGCCCTAACGCCTTCTGATAGAAGTCCGCGGTTTTCTCAAGGTCCTTCACCACGAGGGCGATGTGCCGAATGCGTGCCATGACGTTTTGCTCCTTCGAATGTCCGCGGTGCTGAGTAGCAGCTTTGGGAGCCGGCGCCCATGTCATACTCTGCCCCCAATTTCGACACAGGCCCCATGTACAGAGCCCCTATCCACGACGCGGGGGGTATTGGCCATGTATCGACTGCTATGTCTGACCATTGTGGCTGTATGCGTCACTTTCGGCTCCTTCCTCACCAGCGCACCGGCGCAGATCACCGGAGTGCAGATCAAGCTCACTGAGAATCAGATCGAGAGGTTTATCGCTGCCCAGGACGACATGTCGGCGGTAGTGGAAAAGATGGACGAGGCATCTTTCGAACACGCCAGCAGCGAGTACGATGCCGAGCTCGATGCGGTCGCCAGGAAGCATGGCTTCAAGGACGTTGCGGAGTTCGACGGGGTCGCCACCAACATTTCCATGGTAATGGCGGGGATCGATCCAGAAACGAAAGTATTCATCGAGCCGCAAGTGGCGATCAAGAAGGAAATCCAGGATGTGAGTTCCGACCAGTCAATTTCGCCACGCGAAAAGAGAAAACTGCTGGAACAGCTCAACGAGGCGTTTAAAGCCGCGGAGCCCATACGGTTCCCAACCAACATCGAGCTGGTGCAAAAATATTACAGTGAGCTTGAGTTGACGAGTATTGGTCCTGATGACGATAGCCGTTCGGCTTCCAGCGTCGTGCAGACAATTACCGAAGCCAAGTAAGTCTTCAGGCCGGGCGTTCGAGAAGCTCTCTCGCCTCCTTCAGGTCGGCAGATGGTAGGTTGGGTCGAGTTCTTCACGAGATCCAACATCTCGCTGCACGCCCGACGTTGGGTCTCGCTCACTCGATCACCTCATCGGCCCGGGCGAGCAGCGTCGGCGGCACGGCAATGCCGAGCACTTTGGCGGTCTTGAGATTGATCACCAGATCGAACGTTGTCGGTTGCTCGACCGGAAGATCAGCGGGTTTGGCTCCTTTGAGTATTTTGACCACGAAGAGGGCGGTCGTTCGAAACGCCTCTGCAAAAGAAACGCTGTACGACATCAGCCCGCCGGCTTCCGCAAACGGTCGGAAGGCTGTTGCCGCCGCTAATCGATGCTTGAGAGCCAGCTCAGCGAGTAGCTTGGCGCCCAAACTGCCTTGCACGACAACGGCGTCCGCGCCCTGCTGCTTCATGGTCGCGAATGCAGCATCAACGTCGCTCGGTGAACCTACCGGTATGACCGGAGCAATCTCGACACCTGCGATTTGCCCGGCCTGCTGGATCTGATCGAGGATAGCCTTGGAAGATATGTCGACGGCATTGATAAGGGCGCCGATGCGCAGTGCCGATGGCAGCATGTCATGGAACAGCTCGACACATTTGCCATGTAGCTCCGATGTTATCACCGAAACCCCGGTCATGTTGCCGCCGGGTCGAGCCAGGCTGGCTACCAGACCGCTGCGGACCGCGTCGCCAGCGTTGAAGACAATGGGGATATCACGGGTTACCTGCTGCGCTGCATGCGCGGAGGGTGTGAGCAGTGCTATGATCACATTCACTTTGGCTGCCGCGAGCTCCGAAGCGAGCCTGGGAAGCTGATCGGTTCGGCCTTCTGCCGATTTGAAATCGAGCTCGAGATTCTGCCCTTCGGCATAATCGGATTTACGCAGTTCTTCGCGCAAAACGGACCGGAAAGAAGCTACATACGCTGAATCCGCGCCCTCCAGCGCAAGGACCCCGACGCGATACTTCTGTTGTGCGCGCGCCGCGAGAGGCCATGCGGCTGCGCTGCCGAGCAGCGTGAGGAGTTCGCGGCGTCTCATTCGATCACCTCGTCGGCGCGCAGCAGGAACGACTCCGGAATGGTGAGGCCCAGCGCCTTGGCTGTCTTGAGATTGATGATCAGCTCGAATTTATCCGCCTGCTCGACCGGAAGATCGCCGGGCTTCGCTCCGCGCAGTATCTTGTCGACCAGATCGGCGGCACGACGGAACTGATCCGACCAGTTGGGTCCATAGGACATCAGGCCTTCTGCTTCGACGAGATTGCGAACATCGTGCATCGTCGGCAGGCGCGCGCCCAGTGCCCAGGTATTGATGCTCAGCCGATTGAGGTTTGTGACGGCATCGGTACACACGTAAAGGGCTTGTGCGCGGCCTTTCACCGACTCCAGGGCAGGCGCGAGGTCCTCTGCATGACGCACTGGTAGCCGCGCCACCTGGAGCCCGAGCTTTTGTGCCGCGCCTTCAACCTGGCGCATCTCCAGCACGATTTCGGGGTTGTTGATATTGCCGAGGATGGCCACCATTCTCAGGTTCGGGACGACTTCCCGCACAAGCTCCACGCGCTTGCTGGCAAGATCGGTCGCCTGGGTGGACAGGCCGGTGACATTGCCGCCTGGACGCGCCAGACTTGCTACAAGACCGGTGCCGACCGGATCGCTCGCCAATACAAAGACGATGGGGATGACCGACGTTGCCTGCTTTGCCGCGGGCGCGCCAGGCACCGTGGTGACGATGACATCGACGTTGAGCCGCACAAACTCTGCCGCGATCTCCACATAGCGCTCGGGACGGCTCTCTGCCCACCGATACGCGATGCTGACGGTGCGCCCTTCCACCCAGCCAAGCTCGCGTAGCCGCTGCTCCAGGGCGGCGGTCCATTGGCTCATGCTCGAAGGCACCGTTGTGCCCAGAAAGCCGATTGTCGGACGCTTTGGCTGCTGTGCCCGCGCCGCGGTCGACCATGCTGCCGCACCGGCGAGCAGCGCGATGAGCTCGCGGCGCTTCACTCGATCACCTCGTCGGCGGCGGGCTTAGTTGTAGCCACGCAGAAAAGCCAATAGAGGAAGGTACGGGCGGTGCATCCGAATACCCTGTTCGCGTGGAAAAATAGGGCCCCCGCGAGCGTTAACTCGCGTCGCTTCACCCTTGGGACCCATAACGGTTAGCACAAAACTCGGTGAGGTTGGGAAGACGGGGCTCTTGAGCGCCATCGCGGCCTGAGCGAAAAAGTCAGCCCGCAGCAAGAACTGCGCGTTAATTAGTACCCGGCCTATTCGGAAATCGCCTTTGCGGCCTTGGCTACCACGTCGGCCGGCACTGCGTAGAGAGTTTTGAGCAACGCATCGATCTCGGCCCCGCGCATGGGATCGATGTCCATTTTTTCTCTTGCCGCCTCGGCGAGAAGCTCCGGGTCCCGCAGCGCAGTTTCGAAAGCCCCGATCAGCGCCGCCTTGCGTTCTTGGGGGATCCCGGGAGGAGCGGCAAACGGCCGTCCCATCGCCTGCGGCGCGAAATGCAGATAGAGCACCTGCTTTCTCTCGGGATCGTCAACCACGTCAAGGGCGAACGGGACATCCGGCAACTCGGCGTCCTTTTTCAGTCCAGCTTGGAGCAGGAGGTTTACGCTTCCATCCCTGATCCAGTCCGGATGCGCGATCTTGATCGTGCCCCACGAAAGGCCGCAGATCCCGTCGACCTCCCCGCGCTCCATCGCAAGCGTAATATCGTTCGTCCCGGGATATCCCGTGACCAGCTTGATGCGCGCGCCGAGCACGTTCTTGTAGAGGCGCGCATAGATATCGGAATCGCTGCCGGCGGATTGGCCTCCCATCACCGAGGGAAGGGTCAACAGGTCGCGCCAGGTCCTGATTGGGGATTTGGCGCCGGTAAGGCAGAGACTGGTATCGCCCGACATGCTGCCGAGCCAGGTGAACCTTGTGCCGTCGAAAGCGGCGGGCGGCGCGAGCAATGGAAGGGTTGGAATGCTGCGCGAGAAGGTGCCGATGACGCTGCCATCCTTCGGCGCCACCGCGTAAAGGTAATTGGCAAGCCGCAGGCCGCCTGCACCGGGCATGTTTTGCGCCACGACCGCAGGTTGACCGGGAATGTAGCGGCCCAGAAATCTTGCCAGCATGCGGGCATAAAGGTCGTAGCCGCCGCCCGCGCTGTGGCCGACGAGGATCGTCAGGGTGCGACCCCTGTAGAAGCTTTCGATTGCGTCCGCGACTGCCGGCCGGGGAAGCGCCAATACGATCGCCAGCAGGAGGGCCGCCCCGGCGCGCGCCCTCATAAGAGCTTCCCGGTCGACCTGCCCGCACGCGTGCTCATGCCTTGCGCACCTCGGCGATCTTGGCGCGCAGCTCATGAACGATGTCGGTGAAGCGCGGCTCGTAGCAGATGTCGAGATCGCGCGGGCGCGGCAGGTCGATGGTTCGCGACAGCACGATGCGGCCTGGCCGCGCGCTCATGACATGGACATGGTCGGCGAGGAACGTGGCTTCCCGCAGATCGTGCGTGACCAGGATGACGGTGAAGCCGATCCGCTGCCACAGGTCGCGCAGCACGCACCACAGCTCCTCGCGGGTGAACGCATCGAGCGCCGCGAACGGCTCGTCGAGCATGAGCAGCGCCGGCTGATGAATGAGCGCGCGGCAAAGCGAGGCGCGCTGCTGCATGCCGCCCGAGAGCTCCCACGGGTAGCGCTCGCCGAAGCCGTCGAGCCCGACCGTTGCCAGAAGCGCCACCGCCTGCTTGCGGTATTGCGCCTTTTCCCGCCGGAAGCGATGCCGGTGCGGCTCGACGATCTCGAGCGGCAGCAGCACGTTGTCGATGACCCGGCGCCAGGGCAGCAGGTTTGGGTTCTGGAACGCCATGCCGGCAATCTTCACCGGCCCGTGCACCTTGTGGCCGAAAATGACCACCTCTCCCGCATCGGCAGCGATGAGTCCGGTCACGAGCTTCATCAGCGACGACTTTCCGCATCCGGACGGGCCGACGACGGCTGCGAACTCGCCGCGTGCCACGCGCAGGCTGGTGCCCTCGAGCGCGAGCACGTCCGCCGAGCCGCCGCGGTAGGTGAGGGTCACATTGCCGATGTCGACGGACGGATTCATAACCGCGCCGTCAGCTGCCGCGATAGGTGGAGTAGCTCCAGGGCGTCATCAGGAGCGGCACGTGGTAGTGTCCCTCTGGCTCTGCGACCGCGAATTGCAGGGGGACAACGTCGAGAAAAGGCGGGTCGCTCTGCGGCACATCAAGCCGGGCGAAGTAGGCCGCGACGTGAAAGCGCAGCTCGTAGCGGCCGATCGGCAGCGGGCGGCCGCCGATCAATGGCGCGTCGGTGCGGCCGTCGCGATTTGTCGTGGCGCTCGCAATGCGCTGCGGCGCTCCCTCGCGCGGCAGTTCCAGGAGCTCGACGGCAACGCCCTGCGCAGGCGCGCCGCGCTGGTTATCGAGCACATGCGTCGACAGGCGTCCGTGCACCGGGAGCCGGTCGGGGGCCTCGATGCGCTGATCGAGACGCAGCGCCGCAATCCGGAAGATCTCCGTCAACGCCGTTTCGCTCTCGCGTTCCGCGGCATTCTGCAGCCGGCGCTCGAACTGGCGCAGGATGGAGTCCTTGCCATGCCGGCGCACGCAGATGATGAACGGCATGCCGAACTTCTGCCGATAGGCGCTGTTGAGCTCGTGGAAGTGCGCGAATTCCGCATCTGAAAGCCGGTCCAGCCCGGCGCTTGTCTGCTCCGCATGGGAATCACGCGTCATTGTGCCGGCGCGCGCCGCCTTGCCGGCGAGATCGGGGTGCCCGGCAATCAGCGAGCGGCGCTGATCCGGAGCCGCCCCCTTGACCGCGCCCATCATCGCTTCGTGCAGCGCTGCGAGCGAGGCGAAGGGGCGCCGGGCGAAGGCGGCCTGTGCCACCCAGGGGGCGTGCTCGTAGATGTCGCCGAGCGTGGCCACGAAGCCGGTCTCGTCGGCGGCATTGAGCGTGGCGAGCGAGATGGTAGAGCGATTCGACATTCAGAGAATGATTCCGTGAGAGTGCGGCATCTGACGTTCACCTCGACCCAGCCGAGGCCGGATATATCCGACTTCGGCCACTTTGGGGCGATGCCAGTCGCCCCACGACCAGAAGCATGCTAATCCCCATTCTTCTGGAGCGACCATGCGGTGTCCACAGTGCCAGGCTGCAAACCCCGAGGCAGCGAGGTTCTGCGAGGAGTGCGGCGCACGGCTCACCCGAACCTGCCCGCACTGCCGGGTCGAAGTCTCCCCAGGGAAAAGTTTCTGCTGGGCGTGCGGCGGGCAGCTCGCCGACCCTGCCACGGACCGCGGTCCGCCCCCCGTTGCCTACACCCCCGTGCGTCTGGCGCAGCGCATCCTGACGTCGAAAGCTGCAGTTGAGGGCGAGCGAAAGAAGATTACGGTTCTCTTCGCCGACATGAAGGGTTCGATGGAGCTGCTCGCGGAGCGCGACCCCGAGGAGGCTCGCAAGCTCCTGGACCCGGTTCTCGATCACATGATGGAGGCGGTCCATCGCTATGAGGGTACGGTCAACCAGCTGGCGGGGGACGGGATCACGGCTCTCTTCGGGGCGCCGCTGGCCCACGAGGACCACGCGGTGCGGGCCTGCTACGCGGCCCTCGACATGCAGACCGCGATAAGACGCTATGCCGAGAGCGTGCGACGTGCGCACGGCCTCGAAGTGCAGATCCGCGTCGGGCTGAATTCGGGTGAGGTCGTGGTTGGCGCGATCAGCAGCAATCTCCGCATGGACTACACCGCCGTGGGTCAGACGGTGCACTTGGCCGCGCGAATGGAACAGCTCGCCACGCCTGGCACCATCCGACTCACGGTGGACACGCTGCGTCTCGTGGAGGGATTTTTCGAGGTGAGGTCGCTGGGCCTGGTTCCAGTGAAGGGGCTGCCGCAGCCGATCGAAATCTACGAGCTGCTCGGAGCGCGCCCACGGATGGCTCGCTTCCAGGCTGCCGCTGCGCGGGGGCTCACCCGGTTCGTCGGCAGAGAGAATGAGCTTGCGGCGCTGAGCCGGGCGCTCGCGCGTACCGCGGCCGGCCGCGGGCAGGTGATTGACATCGTGGGTGACCCTGGCGTGGGCAAGTCCCGCCTGGTCTGGGAAGTCACCCACTCGCATCGCGTACAACGATGGCTCGTTCTCCAGGCCGGTTCGGTCCCGTACGGCAAGGCGACGAGCTACCTGCCGATCATCGATCTCCTCAAAGGGTACTGCTGCATCGAAGACCGCGATGGACCGCAGATGGTCCGCGAGAAGCTGACAGGGAAGCTGCTGGCACTGGATCGCGCGCTGCAAGCCGATTTGCCTGCGCTGCTTTCGCTACTCGACGTGCCGACCGAAGACCTGGAGTGGGCGATGCTCGATCCGCCCCAGCGGCGCCGGCGCACATTGGACGCGGTGAAGCGGCTCCTGCTCCGGGAAAGCCAGATCCAGCCGCTGCTTGTCATCGTTGAGGACCTGCACTGGATCGACTCCGAGACCCAGGCCGTGCTCGATGGACTGGTTGAGAGCCTCCCGGCCGCACGCCTCCTGCTGCTGGTTAATTCTCGCCCGGAATATCAGCATAGTTGGGGGAGCCGCACGTATTACGAGCGGCTGATGCTAAATCCCCTGCCTGCCGAGGGCGCCGAACGGCTGCTCGCTTCCTTGCTGGGATCCAACCTCGGCCTCGAGCCGCTCACGCGCACGCTCATCGCCCAGACCGAAGGCAACCCGTTCTTTCTGGAAGAGAGCGTGCGGACACTCGTCGAGACGGGAGCCCTCACTGGTGAACGCGGCGCCTACCAGCTGGCGCGTCCCTTGCCGGCCATCGAGGTCCCCGCGACGGTCCAGGCCGTGATCGCCGCCCGCATCGACCGGCTCTGCGCCACGGACAAGGCGCTCCTGCAGACGGCTTCGGTGCTCGGCAAGGACGTGCCGCTTGGCTTGCTGCAGGCAATCGCCGACGTCGGCGCCGATGAGTTGCATGCCGCGATCGGCCGCCTCCAGGCCGCGGAGTTCCTGTACGAGTTCGGGTTCTTGCCGGGTATCGAGTACACCTTCAAACACGCGCTGACCCACGAAGTGGCCTACGGCACCCTGCTGCAGGATCGGCGGCGCGCCCTCCATGTGCGAATCGTGGAAACCATCGAGCGGACCTATCCGGACCGATTGGCCGAGCACGTCGAGCGGCTGGCCCACCATGCGTTTCTGGGTGAGAACTGGGCGAAGGCGCTCACCTACCTTCAGCAAGCCGGTGCCAAGGCCTTCGCCCGTTCGGTCCATCGGGAAGCCGTCAGGTGCTTCGAGCAGGCGCTGACGGCATTGAGCCACCTGCCCCAGACTCGCAAGACCCTGGAGCACGCCATCGATCTGCGCTTTGACCTTCGCAACGCTCTGCTCCCGCTGGTGGAATGGGGAAGGATCGAAGGGTATCTCCGGGGAGCTGAAGACCTTGCCAGGCAGCTCAACGATCAGCGCCGACTGGCATCGGTGTCGGGTTACAGGAGCGGCCTTCTCCTGACCACGGGTGGCCGCGCGAGCGACGTGCGCAAGTTCGCCGAAGAGATCGAGGCCATCGGCGCCTCTCTCCGCGATGTCGCGCTCCAGGTTGCCGCTCCGTACTACCGCGTCTGGCTGGGCGCGCTCTCGGGCGACTATCGCGGAACCGAAAGCCTTTGCCGGACACTGTTGGACGTGCTGCCCGGGGATTTGTCTCGTGAGCGCTTTGGCCTCCTTGCATACCCGGCGGTGGTGGCACGCGCCTTCCTGGCGCGCGCCCTCGCCGAGCTTGGAGCGTTCGACGAGGGACGCGAGCATGGAGAGGAGGCTGTCCGGCTCGCTGAAATTGTCGATCACCCCTTCAGCCTCATCTGGGCCTGTTTGAATCTCGGGCACCTTGAGGGCCTCCGCGGAGAATTCATGCGGGCGATCGCGCCGCTCGAGCGTGCGGTCGCTCTCTCCCAGGAGTGGAACATCGCCTACCTGACCCCCATTGCGCTGGCGGCCCTGGGGCATGTCTACGCGCAGTCGGGACGCGTCGAAGAAGGCGTCGCGACACTGCAGCAAGCCTTGGCCGGCTACGCCTGCGGGATCGGATATCTGCGCTCGATGAGCATGGTACAGCTCGGCCAGGCGCAGCTCCTCGCGGGTCGGCTGGAGGAAGCGTGGGATCTTGGAACGCATGCAGTCATGCTCGCCGGCGAGCGCGCAGAACGCGGTCACGAGGCTTGGGCCCACCGCCTCCTCGGCGAGACGGCGTCACATCGCGACTGCCCGGACGTGGCGGCCGCCGAAGCCCACTACGCGAGCTCCAACGGTTTGGCTGTGGAGCTGGGCATGCGCCCGCTCATCGCTCAGTGCCAGTTCAGCGTCGGCAAGCTCCACCAGCGAGCGGGCGATCGGCGGGCGACGCAAGAGCTCACAACCGCGATGAGCCTGTTCCACGAGATGGGCATGCGGTTCTGGCTGGAGAAGACGGAAACCGAGATGCGGGCGCTCGAGCTCGCCGCGGTCCCGACGGGCGCCTCTTCCCCGTCTCGCGGTTGACATTGTGGCATCGCGACCATAGCGTGCATCGATATGCGCGGGGACTGATAAATCCACTCACGATGGTTGATACGCCTGCCTCTAGAGGAGGATTCACCGATGGCGAAGAAAGCGAAGCCGGCCACGTTCGCTGCAGCTATGAAGGCACTGACGGATGTGCGGGCCCCTAAGCAAGAGATCGGTCAGGTGAAGGCTGACGGCACCCTTGAGATCAACCCAAAGAAGCTCGAGGCATTCAAGAAGAAGTTAAGAAAAGGGAGCAGGGTCCACTTTGTGGCGCTGAATGCGCCGTTCAAGAGGCGGTCGCCGATCTCCCCAACCTAGACGTCCGCGCTACCAGGGCGGATTGTGAACATCACCGCCGGGCTGACCCTGGAAGCCCTCCGCGTGCACGGCATGCCGGCGCGGCCTCACTACCGCGACGCGCTGCTCACTGCATGCCGGAAGGCGCCGCCGCCGTTCGGGACCAAAGGCTACGGCAAAATCTACCGCAACGTGGCCAAGGACCCG
>Ga0306923_10007416_pt1 | contig 10919 bp, 6 predicted proteins | sample sta12Can44000108_FD_203841 | JGI IMG/M metagenome (GOLD analysis project Ga0306923, IMG submission 203841) | Lab enrichment of tropical soil microbial communities from Luquillo Experimental Forest, Puerto Rico - statanox.12C.anox.44.000.108 (v2)... | ecosystem: Environmental > Terrestrial > Soil...
CACCATAGAAGTCAGCGAGGGGCTGTTCATTGTCCAGGCCGGCTGCTGACGCCTGAATGGTGCTGTGAGTTGCACCCCAGTCCGACACAACGAATCCGGGAAACTTCCAGTCTCGCTTGAGGACTTTTGTCAACAAGTATTTGTTTTGACAGGCGAAATCGCCGTTAACGGAGTTATACGAACACATCACCGCCGCGGGATGGCCGATCTCGATGCCAATCTCGAATGCCAGCAAATCGCTCTCCCGCAGTGCCCTCTCGCTGATGATGGCATTCACTTCCGTGCGACCACTCTCCTGGCTGTTGACCGCATAGTGCTTAATGTCGCCGATCACGTGCTGGGCCTGCTCGCACTTGATACGGTTCCCCACCAGGGTCCCCGCCAGAATGGGATCCTCACCCATGTATTCGAAAGTGCGGCCGTTGCGCGGTTCGCGGGTAATGTTCACGCCGCCACCCAGGGTCATGTTGTACCCCTGCGCCCGCAGTTCGCGTCCAATCAACTCTCCGTATTCACACGCGGCTTGCTCATCCCAACTCGCGGCCGAGCCAAGGTTGGAAGGCAGAGCGGTTGAGTACCGTCCATTTCGTGCGCTGGAGCGGACACCGTAAGCCGCGTCGCTGATCTGGATTATGGGAATGCCTAAACGAGGGATGCCCAGCACGAATCCCGCACCTCCGTTGCCCATGTAGGCGATCGGTGACGGCGGACCAGGCCAGCCGGGCATGCCGTTGCCATGCAGGAGCGAGATCTTTTCATCGAGGGTCAACTGTTTGAGCACCATTTCTGCCCGCTCGTCGGGAGAGAGTTGGGGGTTCATCCAAGGGAAGTTCCGGTTCTGGGATGAGGCATTGACGAGGAGAAAAACAGGAATCAGAGAGAGGACAAGCAAGCTACAAAGCCTGTTGGTCATAGGCAACTTGGCACCCGGGTTTCGAATTTTGCACAAACAAACATACCAGCATGACAAAGAGTAATGAACTGCATGATTCCTGCAAGTTGCAGGCTTGTCCGCCCTCCGGCCGAGGCGGGCAATCGCCCGCCCGCTTGCCCGTTATTGTGGCGGCGGCGTGGATGGAATGTATCCCTGCGGTCCGACGGGCGCTTCGCCGGGCTTGAGTCGCCGGCAGCAACCGTTCACGATGTTACCTTCTGGAAGATAGACCTGACCCTGGTAAGGAAACTCCTTGCTGTCGGCCTGGGTCTTGTCGATGCACTTTCCCTTGGTAATGGTGGCTGTGAGACCACCGCCACTGCCGCTGGCCGGCGAGCCATGCCATGACCATTGCCCGTCAACATACATGAACTTGCCGATCCAGTATTTGTCACCCTCGCTGATGCCAAGCGTGCGCGCGGCCTGCTCCCCGAACTGAAAACTCCAACGCGGATTGTTGCCGAAGCACACCATGTCGGGAACACGGGCGGGTTGGGCGGGCGGAGCGGCCTGCTGCTTGCCGGTGGGAGCTGGACCATTTGGCCCGAAGGGACTGTCTTGGGCGACCGCGCAGAGTGAGGGAAACAACAATGCGATGGCGACAAGAGTGCGCTCGAAAGACATGGGCATGAGTCCTCCGACGGATAACCCGATTGTACTGGTTCGATCGATGCAGAAGGTCGAAATCGGCAGCAGATGGCGGGCTATTTTTCAGGCATGGCTTCCGTTTCCGGCACGGCCAGCTGGGTCAGCAGAAATGCCCAATTGAAAGCAACCTCCTGCATGCGGTCGTAGCGCCCGCTGGATCCGCCATGACCGCCGTGCATATTGGTGTAGAAAATGAGCGGATTGCGGTCGGTTTTTAGAGTGCGCAGCTTGGAAACATACTTTGCCGGTTCCCAGTACATGACCTGACTGTCGTCGAACGAGGTGCGCACCAGCATGGTGGGGTAGTCTTTCTTCCCCAGGTTGTCGTAGGGGGAGTAGGAAAGCATGTAATCGAATGCGGGTTCGGTATTCGGGTTGCCCCATTCTTCGTATTCCGGAACTGTCAGCGGCAAAGAGGCGTCGAGCATGGTGTTCATCACGTCGACGAAAGGCACCTCTGACAGTACCACCTTGAACAGGTCGGGACGCATGTTCGTAACCGCACCCATCAGCAGGCCTCCTGCGCTACCGCCTTCGATGCCGATCTCCGCACGCGATCCATAACCGTGACCGGTAAGGTACTCGGCGCAGGCGATGAAGTCCGTAAACGTATTCTTCTTGTTCAGCATCTTGCCAGCATCATGCCACGGCTTGCCCATCTCGCCCCCGCCGCGAATGTGCGCCAGGGCTACGATGAGACCGCGATCGACCAGCGGCAGACGAGCAGCACTGAAGGTTACCGGCAACGGGAATCCGTACGATCCGTAGCCGTAGAGATAAAGAGGGGCTTCTGCCTTGTCCTTAAGGTCCTTGCGATAGAAGAGCGAAATAGGAATCTTTGTGCCGTCGCTGGCGGTCGCGAACACGCGCTCGGAAGCGTATTTGTTGCGGTCGAAACCGCCTGGCACTTCGTTCTGCTTCAGCAGCGTGGAGTGTTTGGTCTCAACGTTGTAGTCGAACACCGACGGCGGGGTCATCAGCGACTGATAGTTGTAGCGGAAGTTCAGCGTGTTGAACTCAGCGTTGTTGGCTGGTGTCGCTGAATACGCCGGCTCGGGGAATTGAATACTTGCCGACGAGCCGTCGCTGAACTGGATGACGCGGAACACCTGCAGCCCGGCGACCCGCTCTGCCAGTACGTAGAATTTCTCGAAGACCTCAATATCTTCAAGCGGAACCTTGGGCTGGGCGGCCACAAGTTCGTGCCAGTTCGCTTTTCCCGGATCGGCGACAGGTGCGGTCACCAGGCGGAAAGTCTGCGCGGTGTCATTGCTGCGGATGTAGAACTTGTCGCCCCGATGCGCGACGTAATACTCGATGTTGTCGACTCGTGGAGCGATGACCTTCCACTCGCCCGTCGGCTCGCCGGCCGGCAGAAAGCGGACCTCGCTGGAGACGTGGCTGGCGGATGTAAGCAGCAGGTACGCCTTGCTCAGTGTCCGGCTGACTTCGACGTTGAAGCGCTCATCGGGGTCTTCATAAACGACTGCATCCTGTTTGCTATCCGTGCCGACGGTGTGGCGATAAAGACGATAGCTGCGTTTCTGCACTTCATCTTCGACGGTATAGAAGAGCGTGTGACTGTCCGTCGACCAGGCCACCGTGGTGACCCGCTCTGCGGTATCGGGCAGGTCCTTCATGGTACGCAGATCGCGAATGTGCAGGTGATATTGGCGGAATCCTACGTTGTCGGTCGTGTAGGCGAGCCAATTGCCGTCGTCGCTGACGGAGAACTGGCCAATAGCCATAAACTTCTCGCCCTTGGCCATATTATTCACGTCGAGGATGACCTGTTCGGGCGCATCACGCGAACCTTTCTTTCGACACAGCTCGAAATACTGTTTTCCCTGCTCGGTGCGCGTGTAGTAATAATAGCCATCCTTGAGATAGGGAACGGTCTCGTCGCTCTCCTTAATATGGCTGATGATTTCGTCATACAGTTTCTTCTGGCGCGCCTTGGTTGGCTGCATGACATATTCCGCATAAGCGTTCTCCGCCTCTAGAAGCACTTTCACATCAGGGTTGGAGCGCTCGCGCAGCCAGGCGTAGTTATCCACCAGCGTCTTGCCGTTGACGGTCTTCTCCGTGCGGATTTTCTTCGCGACGGGCGGCGCAACTGCGGAAACGGTGGAAGCGTTTGATTTTTCCTGATCGGATTTCGCAGTGTCTTGGGAGTGTCCGGGCATAGGCACCATTAGGAGAACGGCGAGAAATACTCGTAACATGAGCACTCCGCGTGGCTGATCTCTTGTCCGATCGCCGAGCGCTGATTATACGTGAAGGAAGCAAGCGACGGCTGCCCCTTGCCGGCGGGCAATGGCAGCACATTTCTGGGGAGGCAATTTCCCATGGGCCTGAACGCGCTCGATCTTGCCGTCATTCTCGCCTATCTACTGGGGGTGACCGCGTTTGGCCTGCATTTCCGGAAACGCCAGCGTACCCTGAAAGACTATTTTCTTGCTGACCGGCAAATTCCCTGGTGGGCCATCTCCCTGTCGATTGTCGCTGCCGAAACCAGCACTCTTACCATCATCAGTGTTCCCGGCCTTGCCTACGAAACCGACTTTCGCTTTCTGCAGCTTGTGCTCGGTTACCTGGTTGGGCGGGCGATCATCAGTATCCTCCTGATTCCGCAGTATTTTCGTGGCGAACTCATTACCGCCTACCAGTTCATCGAACGTCGGTTCGGCCAGAAGTTGCGCGCCCTGACTGCCGGACTTTTCCTGGTTACCCGGGCCGCAGCCGAAGGTGTGCGTGTGTTCGCCGTCGCGATCGTGGTGGGCATAGCGCTCCCTGGTCTGTTCGCGGGCATGAGCGATTTGCGACGCGACCTAACGGCCATCGCCATCGTCAGTTTGCTCACGCTGATCTACACGTTTGAGGGCGGAATCACGGCAGTGATTTGGACCGACGTTGTTCAGCTATTCATTTATCTGGGCGGAACGCTGCTGGGGATGTTCACCATCCTGCACCAGGTGCCGGGGGGATGGAGCACAGTGCAATCCATTGCCGGAAGTGCCGGCAAGTTTCGCGTGTTCGACTTCTCCCTGAGCTTTCATTCCACCTACACATTTTGGTCGGGCCTGATCGGTGGCGCGTTTCTGACTACGGCTACTCACGGTACGGACCAGCTTATCGTGCAACGGCTGCTGGCCGCGCGAAATCAGCAGCAATCGCAGATTGCGCTGTTGGCGAGCGGGTTCGCGGTGCTGCTGCAGTTTTGGCTATTCCTGCTCGTGGGAGCGATGCTCTTCGTGTTTTACAAGCTGGCGCCGCCGGCCACCCCCTTCTCTGGCGGCGATATCATCTTTCCCAGTTTCATCGTGACCAAGATGGCGCACGGGGTAAGCGGGCTGCTGGTCTCGGCCATCCTTGCGGCAGCCATGTCGAACCTGAGCGCAGCTTTGAACTCTCTGTCGTCGACGACGGTGGTCGATTTCTATGGGCGGTGGAGGCCGTTGGCAACTGAAGAGCAACGGATGCGAGTCTCGAAGTTGGTGACGGTCGGCTGGGGATTGGCTCTGTTCGGGCTGGCGATCATGGCCCGGCACGGCGGGCGGGTGCTGGAGGTAGGATTGGCGATCACATCGGTGGCCTACGGGTCGTTGCTGGGTGTATTTTTGCTGGGCGTTCTGGACAGGCGGGCTTCCGAACCTGGGGCAACGGCAGGGATGTTGGTTGGATTTCTGCTGAACATATTTCTTTGGCGGTTCAGCCGCGTGTCTTTCACCTGGTACATTGCGCTCGGCAGTGCAGCCACGTTCGTTGTTGGATTCCTTGTGAGCCGGTTGCTGCCGGTTTCGCTGCCAGAGACATCCGCTTCCCGCGGGTCGTAAGCCGCATTGCGTAACCACAGGCAAACGCACAAGCCCCAAGGGCAGCATGAATGCCTGGCGGCATAGCCACGCAAATCGAAATGCCCCCTCTCGTTTCCTTCATAAGAAATGAGTGAGAATCATCCTCCCCCGCATAGCCATCGCAGGTAGGTGCAATCCTATTGGGACGAGCCCTCTCCCTCATTCTCTTCATGCCCGCTGCCCGTGATTACCCTATAATTCACGTCGGGATTGGGGGAAGCAGTATGGATACCATTGTCCTTACGGTAAACGGTAAACAGCACCCTGTGACCGCCCCTGCCGAGCAGCCCCTGTTGTGGGTCCTGCGCAATCAACTGCAGTTGACGGGAACCAAGTACGGCTGCGGCGAAGGTCAGTGCGGAGCCTGCACCGTACTGCTCGGAGGAAAAACCGTGAGGTCCTGCCTCACCCCGCTGTCCGCCGCTGCAGGCAAGCAAGTCGTGACGATCGAAGGTCTCGAACGTAACGGTGCACTGCATCCCGTACAGCAGGCGTTTCTTCAGCAAGAGGCCTTCCAATGTGGGTATTGTACTTCAGGCATGATTCTCTCCGCGGTCGCCCTCGTCGACAGCAGCAGAAATCTTACCGACGCTGAAATCGTACATGCCATGAACGGCAACCTATGCCGCTGTGGAACCTACTCCCGGATTATCGCTGCTGTGCGGCAGGCGGCGCAGACCGGGCAGAAGGCGAAATGACACCATGACATCTGCTTCCGACTCGCAACTTGTTATCGAGTTAAATCAGCATGAGGTGCATGGTGGCGGGCATCACTTCGAGCTGGACCGTCGCGATTTCCTTAAGCTTTTCGGCGGCGGCATTCTGATCTGCGCCTGCGCCGGAAACACGATTGCCCAAGAGTCAGGACGAACCCGGGCCAGCCACGAGTTGCCCAAAGATGTTGCTGCCTGGATCCACATCGCCGAAGATGGGCATGTAACGGTTTTCACCGGCAAGGTCGAGGTCGGGCAGAACATCCGCACCTCGCTTGCCCAGCAAGTAGCCGAAGAATTGCGGGTTAAGGTCGAATCGATTTCGCTGATCATGGGCGACACCGATCTCGTGCCTTGGGACGCGGGGACCTTCGGCAGCCGCACCACACCCATCATGGGACCCCAGCTGTCCACCATGGCAGTTGCCGCCCGGGAGATGTTGTTGAGCCTCGCGGCGCGCGATCTTCATGCCGATCCCGCAGCCCTGGTGGCGGCCGACGGCAAGATCACCGACTCCAAGACCGGCCACTCCCGCACCTACGGAGAGCTGACGCACGGCCAGAAACTGGTGAAAGTTGTTCCGGGCGATCCCCCATTTACACCTGCCTCTCAATGGAAGGTCGCCGGCCAGCCGACACCAAAGGTTGACGGCTCAGAGTTCGTGACCGGGAAGCATCTATATCCGTCGGACATGAGCCTCCCCGGCATGTTGTATGGCAAGGTTCTGCGGCCGTCGGGATTCGGCGCCACACTCGAGTCGCTGGACGACTCCGCTGCCAGGAAACATGCGGACGTCCGACTGGTGCGCGACGGCGACTTCGTCGGCGTGGCCGCCGCGGATTTATGGTCGGCCGAACAGGCGATCGTTGATCTAAAGGCACGATGGAAGGTCCCGTCCCAGATTTCAGACAGGGAATTGTTTTCCTACATCAAGTCGAATGCCAAAGGCGAAAGCGATCCCCCGGAGGTCACGGGCTCCGTCGCGAATGCTATGGCCGCGGCGGAGGTGAAGCTCTCACAAAGTTATACCGTTGCCTACATCCAGCACGCTCCGCTCGAACCGCGCGCGGCCCTCGCCGAGTGGCAGGGCGATAAGTTAACAGTGTGGACGGGCACGCAGCGACCGTTCGCCGTACGCGACGAGCTCGCGGCCGCGTTTCGTATTTCTCCGCAAAACATCAGAGTCCTGATGCCCGATACCGGGTCGGCTTACGGCGGGAAGCACATGGGCGATGCTGCCGTGGAAGCCGCTCGTCTCGCCAAGGCTACGGGACGGCCAGTGAAGGTAGTGTGGACCCGGGAGGAGGAGTTTACCTGGGCGTATTTCCGTCCCGCCGGAGTAATCGACATCAGCAGCGGCGCCCGGCGTGATGGCACCATCACGGCTTGGGAATACCACAATTACAACTCGGGTCCGGCGGCGATCGATACTCCCTATCACGTTGCCAACAAACTGGTCCAGTTTCATCCCCTTCCGGTGCCTCCCCTGCGCCAGGGGTCTTACCGCGGGCTTGCCGCCACCGCCAACCATTTTGCCCGTGAATCGCACATGGACGAATTAGCGCACGCGGTCAGGATGGACCCCCTCGAGTTCAGGCTGAAGAACACAACCGATACCCGGCTGCGTGCCGTCTTCGAGGCGGCGGCAGAGAAGGCTGCTTGGGGCAAGCCGAGGCCCACTCCGGCGGGCGGCTTCGGGGTGGCCGGCGGATTTGAAAAGGGTGGATATATCGCTACCGTTGCCGAGGTTGCCATCGATCCCGCAAAGAAAGTACGCATCGTTCGCGTCATCGAGGCCTTCGAGTGTGGAGCGGTGGTAAATCCGAACGGTCTGCGCAATCAGATCGAAGGGGCGATCATGATGGGCATCGGCGGCGCAATGTTCGAAGCTGTGGGCTTTGGCAGCGGACGTGTCTCGAATCCACGCTTCTCGCAGTATCGCGTACCGCGGTTCAACGACATGCCGGAGATCGAGGTCGTGCTCGTCGATCGCAAGGATTTGCCCTCGGCGGGCGCCGGCGAAACCCCCATTGTTGGTGTGGCACCGGCCGTGGCAAATGCAATTTATGCCGCCACCGGCGAGCGCTTGCGTGCCATGCCTCTGCAGCGCGCCTGATTTGACCGGGCTGGCATCACCCGCCAGGGTTGGAAGGTTCGTCGCAGGAGTTGGAAGGGGCACTGCCAGAACAGGCTTCAGCCCAACATCTGGTCGGCAGCGGCTTCGGGTTTCGTGCGCCAGGGCTTCCAACCCGCGGCACCCTCACGCTACGGAAAAACCGGTACTCGTTACCCTTTAGCGGCTCACTTCCCCTGCGCGGGAACAAACTCCTCCAGTACGGCTTTGCGCATCAGGTCGGGCGGCAGCAGTCCTTGCGCCAGAATAAAATCATGAAACTTTTTCTGGTCAAATTTCACACCTTTCGCCGACAGCGCCTTCTCGCTCTCCTCACGCAGCGAAATCAAGCGGGTGTAGCCATAGAAGTAGCTGTTGGCCTGGCCGGGAGCGCGATAGGTGAAGCGCTCGACCTCTTCCTCGGCAAGCGCATGTGACAACACCACGTCTTGCTCCAACACCCGAAACGCCTCCTCCGGCTTAATCTTTCCTGCCTGCAACTCTGGATCCAGGAAAGCACGTGCCGCGCGCTGCAGCCGCATCTGCAGCGAAATCAACTGTCCGTCCGGCGGCATGTAAGGCTTGATGAGATATTCGGAATACAGTCCCCAGCCTTCGACATTGGTGCTGTTCATCGCGTAACGGACTCGCGCCAGCGAGACACCATTCTCCAACATTGAATCGAACTGCAGCTCGTGTCCGGGACGTGCTTCGTGAGCTGTTAGCGTCCACGCCGCCGCGTCAAAAGTAAAGTCGTCATACTTTTCTGAGGCGACCTGTCCTGGACCGGCGGGAATGTTGAGCGGCAACACGAACTCGCCTCGTTGTCCGGTATTGTGGATGAACGGCGGAGGTACCATGTGTGGCGCCGGTTGCTGCGCCGTCTCGGCCGCGGTCGCGATCCGAATTCTGGCTGGCCGATTGGGCAGGGTCACGATCTGGTGCTCGGTGATGACAGCCTCAATCTGTTTCAGCCGGTTCTCGTAAAACGGCAGAATCGCATCGCCCACTAATTGTTGCTTCTTTAGTTCATGGATCACGTCGCGATAATTGCTCGCGGACAGCTTGCGTTCTTTAGCCACCTGCGCCGCCACGGATTTCATCTCTCCCTGAATTTCGACGAACGCGTCATGCGCCATTTTCGCGAGCTGGTCGGGGGGGATGTCGATGCCGTAGTTTTCCATCTCCAGCGCGTAGTGCTCGGGTGGCAGACGGAAATCGTCGCGCCCCTTGGGCAGCACCGTGGCGCGCACCCAGGCGTCGTAGTCGACGAGTTCCTGCTTCAGCTTCGCAAGCGGTTCCTGCCAGCCGGAAAGATTGTGCTTCTGCAACAGGGCGGCCAGACCTTCGACGTAGTTCGAATTCCGTGCCATCTCGGTTTCAATCTCGACCCGGGCCGGATAAATGACGCCGGGCTTGGCCATTTGCTCCGAAGTCCGCTGCTTCAGGATCTCAGTGATTGCGATATATCCCGGCTCCAGTCCCGCATAGGCGCGCACCCGCACCACCGCTGCTGGACGCCGGTCCGCAGGCGTCTGATCGTCGAGCAGCAAGCGCACCCCGCCGAACACGATCTGGCTGGCGTTGTAAAACGGAACTTCGTTGGCGCGCTGGAAGTCCTGCCGTTTGAAGTTGAGTTCAACCCTGCGGATCATGATCTGTAGATCTTCAGCTACCTTTTCCTGCTGTTTGTCCGCCGACGCCGCCTTCAGCTTCGCCAGCACGGCCTCCGTCTCCTTGCGCTCCTGGTCCTCATTGGCGAGCGTGGGTTGTGAGATCCTGGTGTCGTATTGCGCCAGACCCTGCTGTGATCCGAGCTCGGGATGATGCTGGAACACGACTTGGATCAGCAGGTTGGCATAGCTATTGCTGACTGCAATCCACTCAGGCTGCGCCTCGCGGCCGGGTCCGGTTGGGGAAACGGTCGCGGTTGGTACGGCTTGATTCTGGGCACCCATAGGTACAGACGCTAATACGGCAGAGCAGATAAGTTTGCGGATCAACGGCTCCTCCCGGCAACAAACGCCTAGTTAATCACGCGCCGGCAATTTCGCAGCAAAATATTGTCGTCCAATTTCGTTCTCTAGCGAAAAATGGCGAGCAGAAAAGCAATCTTCCACCAAAGGATACTCGGGTTCACGGCAGGGGAACACGATATAGGTTCCGGCGTGTGGTTCTACGTGTGTACGCATATTGCGCCGGAGTCCCTCCGGATTCGAAAACTTCCGGGGCAATAACCGGCACCTTCATTTTGGCCAGTTCCTCAGAGGTCGATATGCCATTGGGCGGAAAACTGGGAAGGCCCGAGTGCTGCAAAGGCAGGGCGTAGGCAGGATCCCCACTCAAGCGAGTGATGTAGAGCCATTTTGCGGTGCGATCCCACATGGCCTGACAGAGACCCTGACAAACCGACACCGGCCGGCCTCCATCGGTCGGAAATGCCGCGAGGAAATATGGATGGTCACCCCCGGACCCGCCAGTTATCGCCAGCACCCACCGTCCATCATGAGAAACACACTCGGAATCTAAGATCGGAATATCGCTGATTTTGCGTCGTTCTGTACCGTCAGGTCGCATGCGGTAAAGGAAATTTTGTTTTCCTTCCCTGGCCCTGAAAACCAAATCCCGGTGGGGAAGAAAGTAGGGACAGTCCT
>Ga0306923_10007417_pt1 | contig 10919 bp, 6 predicted proteins | sample sta12Can44000108_FD_203841 | JGI IMG/M metagenome (GOLD analysis project Ga0306923, IMG submission 203841) | Lab enrichment of tropical soil microbial communities from Luquillo Experimental Forest, Puerto Rico - statanox.12C.anox.44.000.108 (v2)... | ecosystem: Environmental > Terrestrial > Soil...
GGTCGCGCAGGCGCCGCTCGAACGGATTCGAGAGGAAGATCGCCGTCGCCCCCGCGACGTCCCAGGCGGCGTCGGCGACGGTCTTCGCCTCATGGATCGCAAACGTCGTCGCCATGCGGATGTCGACCCGCTGCGGGATGGTCAGTTCGCCGGTCGAAACAACCGACTGCCACACGCGCGCCGCAGTCGATTCCATGTAGGCGCGTGCGGATCGCAAACGCGCCTCCGCCTCGCCGATCTGGAATTGCGCGAGCTGGCTCTGCTGCAACGGCTGCCGCGCCAACCACGGCTTCTTCTCGCGCGCGAGTGCGATCACCTCGTCGAGCATGGTGCGCGCGATGCCGAGCGCCACCGCAGCAAAGCCGGTGCCGTACAGATTGTTGAGCGGGAATTTGTAGAGCGGTCCGGCCGGTTGCAGGCTGCGCGGGTAGGGCAGGTGAATCGAATGGCCGTGCGGCACGAATATGTTCTCGCCCTTGAAGCCGCCGCTGTTGGTCGCGATCAGGCCGATCACGTTCCAGTTCTCGATGAAGGCGACTGACGAGGCCGGCGTGAGGAAAACCCGCATGGTGGCGCCGGGCGGCAGCGGCAGCGGCTCGCCGCTCGTGTCGACCGGCAGCGCCATCAGGCCTATCCACGTTGCGTGCCGGCTCCCGCTCGACATCGTCCATTCGCCGGTCACGCGATGGCCGCCCTCGACCTCTTCGGCCTTCGATTTGACTGGCGGCCCCCAGCTGAGCGCGCCGCGCGGGTCGCCCCAGATCTTGCGTGCGATCACCGGATCGACCGCACTCGCAGTCGCCGCACAGCCGTTGATCTGGCCGACGCACCACCCCGTGCTGCCGTCGAGCTTGCCGAGCGCCTCCATGGTGTTGAACCACGTCATGAGGTCGACCTCGTCGCCGCCGAAGGCACGTGGCAGCAGCAGCCGAAACAATCGCTGTTCGTGCAGCGCATCGACCACCTCGGGGGCGAGCCGGCGGAGCTTTTCGTTGCGGTCGCCGGCGCCGCGGATCACGTCGGCAATGCGCGCGACCCGTTCGACCGGCCCGGCGTCATCCTCGCCGGGTACGCCCGCAAGCTTCGGCACAAATTGCTCCTTGGGCTGCGCGGCTTGCGCCGCTTTCGGCGAGGTACCTACATTACTGGCGCGTGCGGGAAAAGAAACCGAACGCGCATAGGGCGCATGCGGGTATGGCGCGGCAATTTCGATTAAAACGCGTCTACGCACCGGCCGAGCCTGGCGACGGGCTGCGCGTGCTGGTCGATCGGTTGTGGCCGCGCGGCATCTCGAAGGATAAGGCGAAGATCGATCTCTGGCTGAAGGATGTCTCGCCGAGCGACGCGCTGCGTCGCCGCGTCCACGCCGATCCGAGCGCCTGGGACGCCTTCGTCCTCGACTACGCTCATGAGCTTGCGCACGAGCCGGCATGCAATGCTGCCGATGAATTGCGCAAGCGTCTGCGCAAAGGCCCGGTAACGCTGCTCTACGCCGCGCGCAACGAGGAACACAACAACGCGGTCGCTCTCAAACGGCTGTTGGAACGGGGTCGTTGATCTCAGGCGCTTCGCACGCGCGCCGCAGGCATGCGGGTTGGATCGAACGGCGAAAGGTCGACGGTGCGCGCTGCGCCGTCGACGATGAGTTCTGCCATCGCCTCGCCGGTCGCCGGCGCGTTGAGAATGCCCCACACGCTGTGGCCCGTCGCGACATAGGCATTGGCAAGCCCGTGCAGCGGGCCGATCAGCGGCAAGCCGTCGCGCGTGACCGGACGGAAGCAGGCTTGCCGCGCGAGGATCGGACTGCGCGCTAGTACGGGCGAGAGACGCGCACACATCGCCTCGAGCCGCTCGATCGCGCCTTCATCCGGCACGACGGCGGCCGGATCGAGCGGCACCGGGCTCTCGCTCGAAATGGCGCAGACGTAGGTGGTGCCGTCGGCGCGCGGGAATACTTCCGGCGCGTGCACGGCGGCGCTCTCCTCGCGATAGTCGAGGAACAGGGCTTCCGGCGGCACTTGCGCGCCGGTGCCGAACACCAGGCTGTGGCCCTTGAGCCCGAATACCGCGGGAACGGGCAGCCATGCGGCCGCAAGCATCGACCACGGCCCCATGGCGATCACGACCGCATCGCCCGCGACCGTTTCGCCGTCAACATCGACGCCGAGAACACGGTCGCCGTCACGCACTACGCCGGTGACACGACCAACACGGAGTTCCGCGTTGGGCCGCGCTGCTTGCATGAGCGCCTGCGTGAAGTGGCCGGGGTGCACCTGCGCGGTCGTCTGCGTCCCGCCGAGCCTCTGACTCAGGCTCACGTCGTCACCAACCCAGTTCAGATGATAGCTGCCGCCGGCGGTACGGCGGCCCACCCGCGCCGCGACGCCGGCGTAAGTGGTCATGCGGCGGTAGCTCCAGTCGCCGCCGATCTCTTCTGCAAGCTGCCCATGCAGCGCGAAGCTGCGCCGTGCCAGCGCTTCGAGCGGCGACCCATCGCACCAATCGAGCGCAAGGAAGCCACCCGACTTGCCCGACGCCGCGCAGGCAACACCCGCGCATTCGATCACGGTCGAGCGAATGCCGCGCCGGCCCAGGAAATAAGCGACCGACGCACCGATGACGCCGCCGCCGCAGATCAGCACATGCATGTTGAGAACCTCATACTCAACGAAACGCGGTCCACAGCAGCATGATCCCGGAGATGAGCATGATGCCGTCCATCATCCAGCGGAAGTGCCGGGGATCGAGCCGCTGCACGAACGGTTTCGCGATGAACGTCCCGATCATCAGCGATGCGCCGACGATCAGGCCTTGGAGGATGACCAGCATCGGCAAAGCGCCGAGGCCGCGGAACACCGCGGTTTTACTCACGTACACGGCGAGTGCGCCCGCCGCCTCGGTCGAGAGGAATGCGCCTTTGACTAGGCCATAGGCCAGGAACAGCGGCACGCTCAGCGGTCCGGTCGAAGCGACGATGCCGGTGAGAAAGCCGATCGGCGCGCCGAATAAAGCGAGGTGCGGCAGCCGCGCCTTGAGCGAATGGGCGGCGAGCCACTGCCGAATGCCGATCATCGCGATGAAGAATGCGCCGAGCACGGCCTCGACCAACCTGGCCGGCAGCACAAGCAACGTGCCGGCGCCGAGCGCGCCCGCCGGCGCAGCGGTCGCCGCGTAGACTCCAGCCGCGCGCCAGTCGACCTCGCGGGACCACGCGACGATACGCGAGACGTTCGCGATCAGCGCGGCAATCGCCATGATCGGCACCGCCTGCTGGGGGCCGAACGAGACGACCAGGATCGGCACCAGGATGATCGACGACCCGGTGCCGACGATGCCGCTGAGCGTGCCGGCGAACAGCCCGGCCGCGCATACGAGCAGGAGATCCATGGCTCAGGTGGGCTACAAGGTTCCTCACGAAAGCGCTATGCTGTAGTCACGGTATCAAAAAACGGAGCGGTCCCATGGAACTGCAAGCCCTCGGTTATTTCGGCGTCCGTGCCCGCAACCTCGACGATTGGACGGCGTTCGCCACCCGCTTCCTCGGTTTCGAGCAGGTGGAGAAATCCCGTTCCACTCTCTCGTTCCGCATGGACGACCGGCGCCAGCGCGTCGTGGTCGAGGCGGATAACGACGATGGCGCCGCCTTCTTCGGCTGGGAGGCGGCAGACGGCGCCGCACTCGATCGCCTGGCGGCCCGGCTCGAGGCGGCACAGGTCAAGGTCGAACGACCGCCGCGCGCGGTTGCCGAGGCCCGCCGCGTCAAGGACCTAATTCGCTTTCGCGATCCGGCCGGCAATACGCTCGAAGCCTTCCACGGCGCCGAGATCGCTTCGACGCCGTTCCGGCCCGGCCGCGCGCTCTCCGGCTTCCGCACCGGGCCGCTCGGCATGGGCCACGTAGTGCTCCACGTCGAGAACGTCGAGGAGCTCAAGCCCTTCTATCAGGATGTGCTCGGCTTCCAGCTGAGCGACTACATCCTCAAGCCGTTCAGAGCCTTTTTCTTCCACCTCAATCCGCGCCACCACAGCCTCGCCCTGATCGAGACCGGCCGCAACGCCATGCATCATCTCATGGTGGAGCTGTTCATGCTCGACGACGTCGGCCAAGCCTACGACTTGGCGCTCACCGAGCCGGAGCGTATCGCAACCACCCTCGGCCGCCACGTCAACGACCACATGACGTCGTTCTACGCCCGCTCGCCCAGCGAATTCATGGTCGAGTGCGGCTGGGGCGGGCGCCTGATCGAACCGGGGTGGCAGCCCAGGGAGGTTACGGAGGGTCCGAGCCTGTGGGGTCACGACCGCAAGTGGCTCTCGCCCGAAGCGCTCGCCGCCTCGCGCGATATGCGGATGCGCATCGCGGCCGAAGGGCGGCGCGAGCCCGTCAACGTGATCGACGGCAACTACACGCTCGCCCCCGGCGTCTGTCCGTGGTGGGACGCAGCCCGGAAAGCGAGTTAAGTCTTAATCCCTCCCCCGAAGGGGGAGGGTGCCGATCGAAACGAGGCGGGCGGGGTGAACAAAATAAAACGACCCCACCCGGCGCGCTCCGCGCGCCGCCCTCCCCCTGCAGGGGAGGGATCGATGCGCGCATTTGCCTCGCTCCGCGTCGGGCGACTGCCTGACTGGCGCCACGGGCGCGGGTAAGGTGTTGCGCTCGTCTCCAATTGGGTTGCCCCGTCCCATGCGCACCCAAGCCCCGGCTGTTACGCGGCTGCTGCGCCTCCTGCTGATCGGCTCGATCGTCGTTCCCCTCGCGGTGCTCGCCGGCGGCGGCTATCTCGCGTGGGTGTCGACGCGCGAGCACGCCGAAGCCGACCTGATGCGCCGGGTCGCCATCGCGGAGGAGCACGCGCTCAAGGTGCTCGACACGCATCAGCTGGTCGCCGCGCGCATCAACGATCTCGTCGGCAACCTCAGCGATCAGGCGATCCTCATCGAGGAGCAGGTGCTGCACGGGCAGCTCGCCCAGGAGATCAAGAACCTGCCGCAGGTGCAGACCGCGCTGGTGATTGGCCGCAACGGGCATCCGCTCGTCAGCGCGACGGTCTATCCGGTGAACCGCAACATCGACCTGTCCGATCGCATGCATTTCCAGGTGCTGCGCGAGCACGCCGACCCCTACTACGTCAGCGTCATCGAGGTCGGGCGCCTCGATAGCGAGCGCCATTTCTTCCTCTCGCGGCGCAAAGAGAGCGAGCCGGGCAGTTTCGACGGCCTCATCACCGTGACCGTCTCGCCGCAATATTTTCAGGACTTCTACGGCAAGCTCGTGGACGGCAGCCCGGATTACACCGCCGGATTGGTGCGCACCGACGGCGCCGATCTCGTGCTTTACCCGATGCCTGCGCCGAGCGAGCACCGCGACCGGAACCTGCTCGACGCCGCGGCCCAGCATCCGCAGCATGGCATTTTCCGCGCCCGCTCCGGGATCGACGGGGTCGATCGATTAGCCGCCTACGACAAGCTCCCGAATTATCCGGCCTACGCCACCGTCGCGCGCTCGTGGGATTCGATCGTCGCGGAATGGCAGCACACGATGCTCACCCACCTCTTCTTCGGTGCGCCGGCGACGCTTGGGCTGGTGGCGCTGTCGCTCCTGGCGCTGCGGCGCACCCGGCTCGAGCAGGCCGCGACGGAGGAGGCGCGCGAGGCGACGCGCCAGCGCGATGTCGCCGAAGATGCGTTGCGCCAGTCGCAGAAAATGGAGGCGATCGGCCATCTCACCGGCGGCGTGGCGCACGACTTCAACAACCTGCTCACCGTGGTGATGGGCAACATCGAGCTGGCGCAGCGCCAGCTGGAAAATTGGAGCGAGGGAGCGCAGGACCGGATGCGGCGCACCTTGGCGCAGGCGATGCGCGGCGCCCAACGCGGCGCCATGCTCACCCAGCGGCTGCTCGCATTTTCCCGCCGCCAGCCGCTCAGCCCCAAGCCGCTCGATCTCAACAAGCTCGTCGGCGGGCTGACCGAGTTCCTGCGCCGCTTGCTCGGCGAAACCGTCGAGCTGCAAAGCGTCGGGGCCGCCGGTCTGTGGAAGGTCGAGGCGGATCCGGTGCAGCTCGAGGCGGCACTGCTCAACCTCGCGGTCAACGCGCGCGATGCCATGCCGAACGGCGGCAAGCTCACCATCGAAACCGCGAACGGGCAGCTCGACGAGGAGTATTGCCGCCGCCATGCCGAGGTGAAGCCCGGCCCTTACGTTCAGATCGCGGTCACCGACACGGGGACCGGAATGTCCCGCCGGGTGCTGGAGCGCGCGTTCGAGCCGTTCTTCACCACCAAGGTGGCGGGCCAGGGCACCGGCCTCGGACTTTCTCAAGTGTTTGGTTTCGTCAAACAGTCAGGCGGGCATATCACGATCTACAGCGAGCCTGGCGAGGGGACGACAGTCAAAATCTATCTGCCGCGCCTGTTCGCCGAGCTGCGCGAGGAGGCGCCCGCCGAGCGCGAGGTTCCCGGCGCGGTGCCGGGCGAGCGCGTACTCGTGGTCGAGGACGACGAGGAAGTGCGTCTCTACATCGCCGACCTGCTGCGCGGCTTGCGCTACCAGGTCATTGAGGCCGCCGATGCGACCGCGGCGCTGGCGCAACTCGAGCGCGGCAACGGCCGCATCGACCTATTGCTGACCGACGTGGTGCTGCCGGGCATGAACGGACGGCGGCTTGCCGACGAAGTCGTCGCCCGCGCGAACGGCATCAAGGTGCTGTTCATGACCGGCTATTCGCGCAACGCGATCGTCCATCACGGCCGTCTCGACCCGCGCGTCGAGATGATCCAGAAGCCGTTCACGGAAGCCGCGCTCGCCGCGCGCATCCGCGATGTGCTGGATCAGCGAGCAGTGATCGGTTCGTAGGGTGGGCTAAGCGCCGAAGGCGCGTGCCCACGCGTTTTTGTCATTGAAATAATTTGATCCGCGTGGACACGCCGCCTCCGCTGCGCTCCGCCGGCTTGGCCCACCCTACAAATATCACTCCATCTTGATCAGCAGCTTGAGCGAGGCGGCGAGCAGCGTCGATACGCCGAGGATCGCCGCCATGGAGAGCAGTCCGGCGAAATAACCGCCGGTCAGGTCTTTGAGCGAGCCCATCAGTTCGGGCCCAAAATATCCGCCCATGACGCCGATCGAATTGATGAAGGCGAGCCCGGCGGCGGCGCCTACACCGGTCATGAACCGGGCCGGAATGCTCCAGAAGATGCCGCGCGCCGAGGTGATGCCGATGAGTGCGATCGTCAGGCCGGTAAGCCCGGCCGCCAGCGATCCCGAGAGCACCGATACGATGAGGCCGGCGGCGCCCAACCCGCAGGCGATCGCCAAGTTGACGATTTTTTTGCCGCTCTTGTCGACGAGAAGCGCCCACCAGATCATGGCCGCGGTCGCGAACAGATAGGGGATCGCGGTCAGCACGGAGACCGTCAGATTCGAGACGCCGCTCGCCTTGATGATTTGCGGCAGCCAAAACAGCACCCCGTAAGAGCCGAGCGTGAAGCCAAACTGGACGCCCGCGCAGACCAAGACGCGCGCATCCTTGATCGCTGCCCAGGCACCGCTGCGCTCGCGCTCGCGCGGCTCGGCCGCGAGCATCGACGTCAATGCGGTTTTCTCTTCCCGGGAAAGCCACGACGCGTCTTCGGGCCGGTCCGCGAGTACGCGTGCGACGACCACGCCGAAGATGACCGCCGGCACCCCCTCCAGAATGAACAGCCATTTCCAACCCGCCAGTCCCCAGAAACCATGGAGTTCAAGTATGAGGCCGGAAACCGGCGCGCCTATCACGGTGGAGAACGGGATTGCGACCAGGAATCCGGCGAGGATGCGCGCCCGGTACTGCGCCGGGAACCAGGCGGAGAGATAAAAGGCAATGCCCGGAAAGAAGCCCGCTTCGGCGACTCCGAGCAAAAAGCGCATGATGTAGAAGCTCCACACCCCGCCGATGAACGCCATCGCGATCGAGACGAGGCCCCAGGTGATCATGATGCGGGCGATCCACAGCCGCGCGCCGAAACGATAGAGGGCGAGGTTGCTCGGCAGTTCGAACAGGCAATAGGCGAGGAAGAAAATACCCGCCCCGCGGCCGTACTGGGTCGCGGTTAGTCCGAGGTCCTTGTTCATCGTCAGGGCGGCAAAGCTGACGTTGGTTCGGTCAAGATAATTGATGACGTACGCGACGGTAAGCAGCGGCAGCAGCCGCCACGCATTGCGGCGCAGAATCCGTTCTTGCAGCGCATCCATGGATCGTCCCCCCGAGCGCGGTTGGTTCTGTTCGTTGATCGGCGCGCCTTGCGCGAGTGTGTCATTGTGAGCGCAGCGAAGCAATCCGGCGCGTAGCCCGGATGAGCGCGACAGCGCGAAATCCGGGAAGGGTCCGCGCATTTCGTTGCGCTCATGCGGGCTACGCTCCCGCAGCCAGTGTTTCTTTGATCGCGGTAAGCAATTGGCAGGCATATGCGGCGGTTAACCCGCCGTAAACGCATCGGCTTAATCCGTCCGCAGAAGTTGTCCTCTAAGTCTGCGCGGCAGACCAGGGGACCGTGATGTCCAGGCGGTGGTTCGGACGCAACCAGCCGGCGCGCGCGCTGTTCGGCGGCATCCGCATCCGTTTGTTCGGCATGATCCTGCTCGTCGCCCTGCCGCTCATGGGGGCGGTCGGCGTCGACCTCTACCGCGAACGGCAGGCGAGCATCGAAGCCGCCCATGCGGGGGCGATCGACCGCGCTCGCAACCTTGCCGAACGCTACCAGCGGGTCGTCGTCGAGGCGCGCACGCTCCTCGAGGTGATCTCGCAGACGCCCGAAGTCATCGCCAGCCCGCCCGATACCTGCCGGTCGTTTCTCCTGCGGGTCAGCGGCAGCCGGGCGTGGGAACGCGGCATCTGGGTGTTCGGCGCCGACGGGCATGTGGTGTGTGCGACCGCGGCCAGCGTCGTGGGCGCCGACCTCTCCGGACGTGAGCATTTCCGGCACGCCATGCAGGAACGCGAGCTGGTGGTCAGCGACTTCTTTGTCGGGATTACCGGCAAGCCGCTGAACGCGGTGGCGCTAGCCGTGATCAACCGCGATGGCGAAGCCATCGGCGTCGTCTCCGTCGGGCTCGACCTCAATTGGTTCAGCAAATTGGCGGCCGAGGCGGGCCGCGACGACGATGCGCTGGTGCTGCTGTTCGATGGCGCCGGCAACTTGCTTGCGCGCTATCCGGAGAAGCCGGAATACATCGGCCGCAATTGGCGCGGTTATCCGCTGATGGAACGCATGAGCGCCGCTCCGCAGGGCAGCGCCGAAGTTTATTCCTCGATCGTCCCGCCGCAGATCTTTGGCTGGGTCCCCGTACCCGGCACGCCGGCGCGCATCGCGGTCGGCTTTGACCGCGCCAGGGTGCTCTCGCGCGTCGATGCCGAAGTCGCGACCGCCGGGCTCGTGGTGCTGCTGGTCATGCTGGTCGCGGCGCTCGCGAGTTTTCCGCTCGCCCGCGGCATCGTCCAGCCGCTCAAGCTCCTCACCGCCGCGGCGGAAGCGGCGCGCGAGCGCATGATCGAACGACTGCCTGTCGTCCACGGCTATGCCGAAGTGCGTTCGCTCGCTCAATCGCTCGACAAACTGTTCGCCGAGCGCAACGCCCGTGAGGAGGAGCTGGTCGATGCGCGCGCCAGCGCCGAGCGGGCCGAGCGGCAAGCGCGCGAGGCGCACACGCGCCTGTCCGCCGCGATCGAAATGCTGCCCGAGGGGATCGCGATCTTCGACGCCGAGGATCGCTTCGCGCTGTGGAACCGGCGCTACGCCGATTTTTACGGCAGCGCCGGCGGCGGCCCGGCGGTCGGCATGAAGTTCGAGCAGCTGGTACGCCAGGTGCTGGCGCAAGGCCAGCATCCCGGCGCGGTCGGACGCGAAGAGGAATGGCTCGCCGAGCGGCTTGCCAAACACTATCTGCCGGAATCCACGCACGAGCAGCCGCTCGCCGTTGGCCGCTGGTTGCGCGTCGAGGAGCGCCGCATGGCCGATGGCGGTATCATCGGCATGTGGGTCGACATCACCGAACTCAAGCGGCGCGAAGCCTCGTTCCGGCTGCTGTTCGACAGCAATCCCCTGCCGATGCGCGTTTACGACTGCGAGACGTTGCGCTTCCTCGCGGTCAACGACGCGGCCGTTCGTCACTACGGCTACAGCCGCGAGCAGTTTCTCGGCATGACGATCCTTGACATACGTCCGCCCGAACAGCGCGCGGAGTTGGAGCGGACGATCAGGACAGGAATCCAGGAGGGCACCGACCGGTTCTGGCAACATACCAAGGCGGACGGCACTCCCATCGCCGTGGCTATCTACAAGCAAGCCCTGACGCATGACGGCCGTCCGGCAGCGCTGGTCGCCATGATCGACGTGAGCGAGCGCGTACGGGCGGAAGACGAGTTGCGCCAGACTCGGGCGTTCCTCGACACCGTGGTCGAGAACATCCCGGCCATGCTGTTCGTCAAAGATGCGCTGCAACACCGATACATTCTGTTCAACAAGGCCGGCGAGGAATTGCTAGGCGTGCCGCGCGCAGAACTGATCGGCCGCGACGACCACGACATATTTCCCAAGCGCGAGGCCGACCAATTCGTCACGCGCGACCGCGAGGTGCTTGAAGCGGGCACGTTGCAGATAACCGAGGAAGAGCGCATCCACACACCGCACAACGGGCTGCGTCTGCTGCGCACCAAGAAAATCGCGATCCCGGACGAGCATGGCCGGCCGAAGTATCTGCTCGGCATCTCCGAAGACATCACCGAGCGTAAGCGCACCGAGGGCCGCATCACCCACATGGCGCATCACGACTCGATGACCGGGCTTGCCAACCGCGTGCTGCTGCGCGAGCGGCTGGAGCAGGCGCTCGGACGCATGCTCGAGCAGGAGAGTCGGCTCGCCGTGCTCTACGTCGACCTCGAT
>Ga0306923_10007419_pt1 | contig 10918 bp, 7 predicted proteins | sample sta12Can44000108_FD_203841 | JGI IMG/M metagenome (GOLD analysis project Ga0306923, IMG submission 203841) | Lab enrichment of tropical soil microbial communities from Luquillo Experimental Forest, Puerto Rico - statanox.12C.anox.44.000.108 (v2)... | ecosystem: Environmental > Terrestrial > Soil...
CGCTCGAGCGGGAGGCCGGCGTCGAGGAGAAGGAGGCGCGCGTGCTGGCGGCACTTTCCGCCGGCTCGCTCGCCCGGGCACTGGCGATGCGCGACGCCGACATGAAGTCGCAGCGCGACGCCGCGCTGGCGCTGCTCGGGCCGGCGGTCGAGCGCCGGCCCGACGTGCTCTGGCGCGGCATCCAGCAGGCGACCGGCTTCGGCAAGGCCGGCCGCGAGCGACTCCGGCTCATGCTCGAGTTCCACCAGCTCTGGCTGCGCGACGCGCTCCACCTGCGCTACGGCGCCGCGCCGGAGAGCCTCGTCAACCGCGACCGGGTCGCGCTCCTCCGGGAGTTCGTCGCGCGGCTCGACGCGGCCGAGATCCGCCGCCGGCTGCTCGTGCTCGAGGAGGCGCTCCGGAGCATCGACGGCAACGTCTCTCCCGACCTGACGCTCTTCTCGGCGCTCTCGCGCGCGGCGGGCGACCGGCTGGGCGAGGGCGCCTGGCCCGCCCACGCCACGGCGCGCTGGGACGTCTAGCGCTCTTCGGCCGCTAAGGCTTTCTCCCCGTCACCCACGAGCGCGAGCACGGAGGCCCTGTCCAGCCGGTCGACCTCGGGCGGCTTCGCGGGCCGCCGCATCGCGGTAGCGAGGTAGACCGCCGGCAGGACCAGCAGCGTCAGGATCGTCGCCGAGAACAGCCCGCCGATCACCACCACCGCCAGCGGGCGCTGGGTCTCGGAGCCGATCCCGCGCGAGAGCGCCATCGGGAGCAGCCCGAGCATCGCCAGCAGTGCGGTCATCATCACCGTCCGGAACCGTGTCGTGGCGCCCTCCCACACCGCGTCGTGGACCGGGAGGCCCTCGGCCCGGAGCTGGTCGAAGCGCGTCACCATCACCACGCCGTTCAAGACGGCCTGCCCGAACAGCGCGATGAACCCGATCGCCGCGGACACGCTCAGCGGGATGTGCGTCAGGAGCAGGGCGAGCACGCCCCCGATGAGCCCGAGCGGCACGTTCATGAGGATGATGAGGGCGCTTCGCAGGGAGCCGAACGCGTTGAACAGCAGCACGAAGATCAGGAACACGCTGATCGGCACCACGATCGCGAGCCGCGCCATCGCACGCTGCTGGTTCTCGAACTCCCCGCTCCACGTCAGGTGCCAGCCGGGCGGCAGCGACACCCGGCGGGCGCGCGCCTTCATGTCGGCCACGACGCTGCCCATGTCGCGGCCGTGGATGAACACGCTGACGGCGGAGAGCCGCGTGCCGCCCTCGCGGCTGATGTTCATGCTGCCCGACGCCTCGCGGAAGCTCGCCACCTGCTCGAGCGGGACGTGCATCCCGTCGGGCGTGTCGACCAGGAGCCGCTTCATCTCGGCCAGGCTCCGCTTCGGCTCCGGCAGGCGCACGACGACGCTGAAATGGCGCTCGCCCTGCCACAGCTCCGTCGCCTCCCGGCCGGCGAGGCCGATGTCGATGACGTCCTCGATGTCGCCCACGTTGAGCCCGAACCTCGACGCGCGCTCGCGATCGATCTCGATCAGCGCCTGCGGAACCTCGCCGGCGCGGTCCACGGCGACCGTCGCCACGCCGCGCACGCCCGCGATCGCGGTCATCAGCTCGTGAGCCGTGGCGCGCAGGCGTGCGCTGTCGTCCCCGAACACCTTGAGCACGACCTGCCCGTCGATCTGCGAGATGCTCTCGAGCACGTTGTCCCGGATCGGCTGGGAGAAGCTGATGTCGACGCCGGGGATCGTCGCCAGCTGCCGGCCCATCTCCTCGATGAGCCGTTCCTTGGTCCAGCCAGGGCGCCAATCGCGCTGGGGCTTCAGGTCGACGAAGATCTCCGCCATGTTGATCGGCTTGGGGTCGGTGCCGTCCTCGGGCCGTCCGGCCTTCGACACCACCGTGCTCACCTCGGGAACCTTGAGCAGGGCCTCGCGCATGCGCCTGCAGTACAGGCGCGCCCCCTCCACGGAGATGCCGGGAGGCAGGTTCGCGTTCACCCAGATGCTGCCCTCGTTCAGCTCGGGCAGGAACTCGCTTCCGAGCCGAGGCGTCAGCGCCATGGTCGCGAGGAACACCCCCAGCGCCAAAAGCACGACCCGGCGTGGACGCGCGAGCGCGAGCCGCAGCGCCGGGGTGTAGGCGCGCTTGAGCCAGCGCACGACGCGGGTCTCCTGGTGCGGCAGCCGCCCGCGAAGCGCCAGCAGGCAGAGCAGGGGCACCAGAGTGAGCGAGAACACGAGCGAGCCGATCAGCGCGCTCGTCACCGTCCACGCCATCGGCGAGAAGATCCGGCCCTCGTGACGCTGCAGCGTGAAGATCGGGATGTGCGCCGCGATGATGATGAGCATCGAGAAGAATGCCGGTCGCCCGACCTCGGTGGCGCCCGCCTCGATGATCCGGAGCAGCGCCCCGTGTTCGCGGTCGTCGTCGGCCGCGAGCCGCCTGAAGATGTTCTCGACCACGATCACGGCGCCATCGACGATGATGCCGAAGTCCATCGCGCCGAGCGACAGCAGGTTCGCCGGGATGCCGCGCCACGTGAGCCCGACGAACGTCGCCAGCAGCGACAGCGGGATCACGCTGGCCACGATCATCGCCGCGCGCAGGTTGCCGAGGAACACGAGCAGCACGAGCGTCACGAGCATCGCGCCCTCGACGAGGTTGTGGAACACCGTCTCGAGCGTCGTGTGGATCAGCCACGTCCGGTCGTAGTAGGGCTCCAGGCGCACGCCCTTCGGCAGGATCGTGTCGTTGAGCAGCGCCACGCGCTGCTTGAGCGCAGCGAGCACCTCGGACGGGTTCTCGCCCTTGCGCATCAGCACGATGCCGGTGACCACGTCGTCCTCGTGGTTCACGCCGACCACGCCCTCGATCGGGACGTTGCCCGGCTCCACGTCGGCGATGTCGCGCACCCGCAGCGGGACGCCCGCGCGCGCGGTGACCACGATGTCGCGGATCTCCGCCGCCGATCGCAGCAGGCCGACGCCGCGGATCAGGTACTGCTGCTCGCCCTGCGTCACCTTGCTGCCGCCGACGTTCGCGTTGCCGCGGCTCAGCGCGTCGTAGAGCTGCTGCAGCGACACGCCGTAGAAGCGGAGCTTCGCCAGGTCGGGCTGGACCTCGAACGTCTGGATGCGGCCGCCCAGCGCGACCACGTCCGCCACGCCCGGCACGGCGCGCAGGTTGCGCTCCACAACCCAGTCCTCGAGCGTGCGCAGCTCCCGCGAGTCGTGGCCCGGACCGACCACGCGGTAGCGGTAGATCTCCCCGATCGCCGTCGACAGCGGCTCCAGCTCGGCGTGGAGGCCCGCGGGCAGGTCGGCGGTCGGGAGCCGCTCGAGCACCTGCTGGCGCGCGGCCGCGTCGGTGATGCGGTCGTCGAACGTGAGCATGATGAACGAGAGCCCGAACTGGGTGTGGGAGAACATCCGCACCATGTGCGGCAGCCCGTTCAACGCCGTCTCCAGCGGCATCGTGACCTGCTGCTCGACCTCCTCCGGCGCGCGTCCGGGGTAGAGCGTGATGACCGTGGCCTGCGTGTCGGAGACGTCCGGGAACGCCTCGATGGGCAGACGCAGGAACGCCGTCACGCCCAGACCGACGAACAGCACGGCGATGAGCGCGACGAACAGCGGCTGCCGCAGGGCGAAGGCGACGACGCGCTGGATCATGGGAGGCGCACGCCCGGACTCAGTCGAACAGCTGCTCCAGCAGGACGCAGCCCTCCGTCACCACGCGCTCGCCCGCGTGCACGCCCGCCGAGATCAGCACACGGTCGTCGTGTTCGTCGTGGACGTCGACCTGGCGGCGGACGAACGTGCCCGGCTGCTCCTCGACGAACACGTAGTGCCGGTCACCCTTGAGGAACACGGCGGGCGCCGGCACGCTCACGTCCGCCGAGGCGCGGGTCGGCGCATGGACGCTCACGAACATCTCCGCCTTGAGCTGCCGGTCCGGATTCGGCACCGTGCCGCGCGCCCGGAGCGTGTGCGTGACCGGGTCGATCGCCTCGGAGACGACGTCGAGCCTGCCCTCGAAGTGCCGGTCCGTGAACGCGCTCGAATCGATCTCGAGGCGGGTTCCCGGCGCCAGCGCGCCCAGGTCGGCCTCGCTGGCGTCGAGTTCGATCCACAGCCGGGTGGGGTCGCTCAACACGAACAGCGGCGAATAGAACTGCGGCGCGTTCGCGAGCATCTGGTCGGGCCGGGTCTCCTGGCCGGGGGTGACGTTGCGCTCGACGAGCGTGCCGGCGATCGGGCTCCGCAGCAGGAACACGCCGTCGACCGAGTCGGCCGGGGCCCCGTAGGGGGCCAGCCGCGCCTGTGCGCGCTCGCGCTCCGCGGTCGCCCGCGTGGACTCGGCCTCGGCCGCCTCGAGTTCCTTGAGCGGCGCCGCGCCGTTCTCGTACAGCTCGCGCAGCCGTGTCAGGTTGCTCGCCGCCAGACGCTCGGCGCTCTGGGCCGTGCGCGCGTCGGCCTGCGCCTGGCCGTAGTCCGGCGACTCGATCTCGGCAAGCGCCGTGCCCTTCGCCACGGCGCATCCCGTGCCCACGAGGACGCGGCGGACGCGCCCGGCGAACGGCGTGAACACGCGCACGGTGAGATCCTCGTCCCAGACGAGATGACCGAAGAAGCGCGCCGTGCGGACTCCTTCCGGGTCGGCGTTCACGACGCTCAGCGCCCCGAGCTGCGGGGCGTCCGAGGGGAATACGATGCGGTCGCCGACCACCCGGGGATCGGGGATCGGGGTGGCCACCTGCGTTCTATGGCAGCCGGTGGCGAGCAGCGCGGTCGCGGCGAGGACCGGCAGCATGCGGCCACGTGCACGGGTCATCGAACCTCCATCGAGGTCGTGGTCATCGCGGCACGCAGCCGCGCGGCAGCGATCACCTCGTCGCTCGCTGCCTGCATCGTGGCAAGGCGGATCTCGTTGTCGCTGCGCTGCGCGCCGAGCAGGTCGACGAGCGACGCGCCACCCTTCTCGTAGGCGAGTGACACGCTGCGGCGCACGGTCTCGGACCGCGGCCGCAGCTCGTCCCGGTAGACCTGCCAGCGCGCCGTGGCCTCGTCGTAGGTGCGCTGCGCCGCCGCGAGGTCGGCGGCCACGCTCGCCGCGGCGCGCGCGGCCGCGTGCCGCGCCTGGTCGCGCGACGCGCGGGCGGCCGCGATCGAGCCGCCGTTCAGGTTCCACAGCGGCAGGGTGAGCGCGAGCCCGACCCCGACCGAGTTCGATCTCACCGGCGGCTCGTGCTCGACCTGGAACAGCAGCGTGGGCTCGGGGACCCGCTTCGAGCGCTCGAGATCGAGCGCGGCGTCGGCACGGCGGGACTCCGCATTCGCGGCCGCGAGGTCCGGGCGCACGCCCGCGGCTGGATGCAGGGGCACCGCCCGGGTGGTGCGCTCGACGAGCGTCTCGAGCGAGTCCGCCAGCTCGATGGCGCCCACGGGCGCCGGCTCGCCGAGCAGCCGCTCGAGCGCCAGCCGCTGCACGAACGCCGTGCTCGCGGCGCTGTGGGCGTCGAGGTCGAACCGCGAGGCCGCGATCTCGATCTGATCGAGATCCGAGCGCGAGATGTCGCCGGAGCGCCATCGCACCTCGGCGATGCGCGCCTCGTCGCGCAGGTATCCGGCCGATTCGTGCGCGATGCGCGCGTTCGCCTCGGCCAGCGCCGCGCCCGCGTACGCCTCGACGACGTCGTCCTCGAGCGTGCGCCTCAGGTCCGCGAGCTGCGCGCGCGCCGCGTCGACCGAGGCCGAGGCGGCGAGCTGTCGCGCGTGACGCAGGCCCCCGAGCTCGTAGGGCTGCGCGATCTGCAGCACGTTGTCGTACTCCCGCGCCCACAGGTCGTTGCCGAGCTCCGTGCCGTCACCCCCCGAGAGGTGGATGCGGGAGCTGAGCCCGGAGACCGACGGGTTCGGCCACTCGCGCGCCGCATGGAGCCCCGCGTCGGCGATGCGCGTATCCTCGCCCGCCGACAGCACGTCGAAGTTCTGCCGCAGCGCCAGCGCGAGCGCGTCGTCGAGGTGCAGCGCCACGCCCGCGGGTGAGGGCGGGGCGGCCGGCACGTCGGCGCGGGCGGGCACGGCCAGCAGGATCACCGCGGCCATGCACGCGACGCGGGCACCTTCTGACGAGCGTCGATCGGGGAGAGTCGGTTTCACCACGATGCGATGCTAGGTTCGACCGAGGGCGCTCGTCTGCGGAGTCGGGCCTGTTTCTGGTGTAGGACGCGAACCTACGCAACCCGCCGGGACGGGTCGTGCGGGTCAAACGTACGTCAAGGGCCGTTGTGGTCCGCGAGCCAGCGCACGGCCTCGCGCAGGAGCTCGTTGGCGCTGTTGAGACCGAGCTTGTCCTTGATGCGCGCACAGTAGGCCTGCACCGTCTTCATGCTCAGGTGCAAGGCGTCGGCGATCTGCCGTGTCTGGCGTCCCTGGCCCAGGAGTCGGAACACGTCCAGCTCGCGGTCGCTGAGCGTTGCCACCGGATCCGCCATCTCCAATGGACCCGCGACAAGCTTGGCCGCGAGCGTCTCGGCGAGATCCGGCGTCAGCGCCATCCGGCCTTCCCGCACGCGTCGGATCGCGTCGAGCACATCGCGACTCGCAGCGCGCTTCATGACGTACCCGCGGGCCCCGGCGCGCAGCGCACGCTCGGCGTACCAGCTCTCGTCGTGCATCGACAGCACCAGCACGGCCACACGCGGATGCAGCTTCCGCAGATCGCGGATCAGGTCCAGGCCCGAGCCGTCGCCCAGCGAGAGGTCGACGACCGCCACGTCGGGCTGAAGCGTGGCGATCGCGGCGAGCGCGGTCGAGGAGTACTCGGCTTCGCCGCAGATGCTCATGTCGGGCTGCTGTGCGATCAGGTTGGCCAGCGATTCGCGCACGAGCGGATGGTCGTCGACGATGAACACGCGGGTCTTCATGGGGTCGATCACGGGCTCGGCATGTCGCAAACGACCCGCGTTCCCCTCGGGCCCTCGCGCCTCACTTCGAAACGGCCGCCCATCACCGCAGCCCGGTGCGCCATCACGCGCAGCCCCATGCCGGGGTTGCGGCGCTGAGGCTCCGGGATGCCGACGCCGTCATCGCGCACGGTCAACCGCAGTCCGTGGTCCTGGCGGGCGAGGTCGACGACGATGTTCGCGGCATGTCCGTGCTTGATCGCGTTCGTGATCGCCTCTTGAGCGATCCGGTAGAGATGGGTCGCGATCGCGCTGTCCTCGATGGCGATCGACTCCGCGCCACGGTACTCGCAGCGCGTCGTCGCCAGCGTCGTGGTCGTGGCGACGAGCTTCCGGAGCGCCTCGGCGAGCCCGCCGCCCTCGACCTCGACCGGGTCGAGGCCGTGGGACAGGCTCCGCGTCAGCTCGATCGCCTCCTCCACGAGCGACACCATGCGCGCGACGCCGGTCGCCTCGGCCGAGCCGCTGCTCGCGAGCCGCTCGTGAACCGCCTGCCCGGCCAGCGCGGTCCCCGTGAGGAGCTGGCCCAGGCTGTCGTGGAGATCGCGTCCGATCCGGCGGCGCTCGCGCTCGCCCGCGTCGAGGATCTCCCGTTCCAGCCGCTCCCGCTCGGCGATCTCCTCGGTGAGCGCGAGCGTGCGGTCACGCACCCGCACCTCGAGGTTCCTCTGCATCGTCCGCAGCCGGACGATCAGCATCACGACGACCACGTAGAACGCGAGGATGATGGCCGAGTTCCATGCCAGGACGAACGGCCGGGCGAAGACGGCGCCCGAGGCGAGATCGCCCACGAGCCAGATCCCCACGCTGAGCGCGGAGACGACGAGCGCGAAGCCGCGGCCGACCATCCAGGCGGCCATCGCCACCGGGATCAGGTAGAACGTCGAGAGCAGCAGCTCGTGCCCGGTGACATAGTCCACGCCGCCGACGACCCCGAGCACGAGCAGCGCGCCCGGCACCGCGAGGTGCCGCGACCGTGCTTCGGTCATCCCCGCGGGGTGGTCCGGGGGACCGGATGTCTCCTGTTGGAGCTGGATGGCCGTCATGGACACGGACGCTGGCCGTTTTCGGCCCGAATGGGTCATCTCACGCGGCACCACCATCTTGAGCACCGCGCGCGGCACTGTCCAGCACGTGCGATCCAGTATGACGGCCCGGTTGCCGATTCTGCTACAGTCCCCGACGACGAGCCCCGCTGATAGGGGCCTTTCGAATAGCCCGCCGGATGCTGAAGATCCAGTCCGCCGGGATCCTCCCGCAGCAACCGAATACCCCAGCCGCACGTGCACACGGCGGCGTCAGGCGGACGTCCGAACGGTCCGCCATAGAGGCCGGTCATGTCGGAGATCGTCCAGGTCTCCCTGCGCGGAACGCGCCGGGAGTTCTACTTGAACTCACGCAACCTGTGGCTGCGTCTCCGCGACCGGGTCATCGTCCAGGGCGAGCACGGCGAGACCCTCGGCACGGTGTTCCTCAAGGACCCGACGCTCATCGACCTCAAGCGTCCGGGCAACGTCACGCGCGAGATCATCCGCAAGGCCGAGGAGGAGGACCTCGACCAGGAGGACCAGAACACCGCGCTCGAGACCGAGGCGTTCGACTACTGCCGCCAGCGGGTGGAGCTCCGGGAGCTGAAGATGGAGCTCTCCGAGGTCGAGGTGGCGTTCAGGCGCAACCGGATCACGTTCTTCTTCACCGCCGAGCAGCGGGTGGACTTCCGCGAGCTGGTGAAGGACCTGGCGAGCCGGTTCCAGACCCGCATCGAGCTGCGCCAGATCGGGGTGCGCGACCAGGCGAAGCGGCTGGACGGCTGCGGCCCCTGCGGGCGCGCGTTCTGCTGCTCGACGTGGATGAAGGGCTTCCACCCGGTCACGCTCAAGATGGCGCGCGAGCAGAACCTGTCGCTGAACCCGACCAAGATCTCGGGCGCCTGCGGCCGGCTCATGTGCTGCCTGTCCTACGAGCTGGCGCAGTACCGCGACAGCGCCACCCGGATGCCGCCGGTGGGGACGAAGATCTCGACGGGGAAGGGCGCCGTGGTGGTGACGCGCAGCGATTCCTACCGTGAGACCGTGTGGGTACGGGACGACGAGGGCGCCGAGCACAAGATCGCCTACGACGACCTGCCGCCGGGGCCCTACCACAAGTGCGGCGACTGCTCGTGCGGGAAGAGGGCACCCGGCGAAGCCGGGTCCGGCGGTGGCGGGGCGGCGGCGAACGGCCACGATACGCCGCCCGCGAACGGCGACGACCTGCCGCCAGCGAACGGGGGCTGACGCGGGCGGGCCAGCGCCCTGGTGAGCGCCGACTACTCCAGCGTGAAGCGAACCGGCACCGCCACCCACGCAGCGACCCTCTCGCCGTGACGCTCGGCGGGTGCGAAGCGCCACTTCCAGACCGCCTTCAACGCCTCGTCGCGCAGCAACCGGTGGCCGTGGATCACGAGCGCGTCCTGGACCGAGCCGTCGGCGCCCACCTTCACCCGCACCATGACCAGGCCTTCGATGCCCAGCTCCTGCGCGGTGAACGGGAACTTCGGCGCCACCGTCTCGATCGGATCGGGGACCACGTCGACCTGCACGTCGTCCCCGTGCAACTTGGCAAGGGCCGCGCCCGTCGGCGCCTGCGGCGGCTCCTTGCGAAGCAGCGGGTCGTCGTCGAGCAGCTGGGCCAGCGCCGTCCACACCGAGTCCGCCCGGTCGCCCATCGGCTCCATGCCCAGCGGCACCTCGGCGTCGAAGAACAACGCCACGCCGAGCTCGAACCAGACCACCGCGTACGTGGACTGCTTCCCGGCGTGGAATTCGAGCAGGTACATCGGCTTGGCCGCGCTCGGGTCGCACTCCACGCGCGTGGACGGCACCTCGGTCGCGGTGTCGATCCGCGCGTCCTCGATCAGGAACGCGGCCAGCCGCCGGGCGAACGTGCTGTCCGCATGGTGACGACCGTAGCTGCGCATGGTCAGCTCGCGTCCGACCTGGCCGCGGTACGCCCACGGCCAGCTGATGTTGCCGCAGGCGCGCGAGATGTCCACGGACTGGACGTGCTCGAGCCGGAGGTTCAGCTCGACGGGGTCGCAGCCCGACGGAGTCTCGTCCCGGCGCGGTGGAGCGGCCGCGATCGCCAGCGCGCCGAGCGCCAGGGCGAACACGAGCTTCACGGGAGGGTTCATGACCGGGAGTGGCATGGGGCTTCGGCGGAGTGTACGCCCTGACCCGCACCCTACAATGCGCGCTTGCGGAATCCCTGCACGCCGGCGAGCAGCGCCAGCGCTGCATAGAGCGCCGCGTACCACACCATCGCCACGCTCGGAAGCGACGCCGGCGAGAACGGCGTCATCTGCAGATCGCGCATCACGCTGGGCTGCATGTAGTACGCCGCGCGGTGCCAGAGCGCCTCGGTGGGCATGACCAGGCTCGCCACCGTGCCCACGTTCTCGGCCGCGAGGTTGCCGAGCATCGCCCCGACCTGCTCGACCCAGCCGCCGATGAACGCGATGCCGTAGAGCCCGAACACGAGGATGCCGTTCGTGACCGTGGCGAGCCGCGCGCCGCCCGCGATCGAGAGCGTCACGAACACCACCGCCTCGAGCGCCATGAGCGGCAGCCCCAGCGACAGGCCCGGCGGCGTGAAGTGCCCGATCGCGCGCGCGATCACGAGTACGCCGCTCGAGACGAGCGCGAAGTAGGCGACCGCGACCAGCGAGAACGCGAGCCACTTGCCGAGCACGATGCTCGAGCGGTTCACCGGCTTGCTCGCCACGGTCTGCACCACGCCCGAGGCGATCTCGCCCGAGAGCGTGTCCACGGGCAGCAACACGGCCGTCATGAGCGTGAGGAAGTGCGTGGCGTAGAGCCCCGCCAGCGTGAGGAAGTTGAGCGCCATGCGCCGGCGCAGGAAGTCCATGCCCTTGTCGTGCTCCACGTTCAACGCCACGAAGTGGAACCCGACGCCGAAC
>Ga0306923_10007421_pt1 | contig 10917 bp, 10 predicted proteins | sample sta12Can44000108_FD_203841 | JGI IMG/M metagenome (GOLD analysis project Ga0306923, IMG submission 203841) | Lab enrichment of tropical soil microbial communities from Luquillo Experimental Forest, Puerto Rico - statanox.12C.anox.44.000.108 (v2)... | ecosystem: Environmental > Terrestrial >...
GCCCCTCGACCCAGTTGCTCAGCACGGCCGCACCGGCGTCGCCGCTCTTTTCCGGGTGGAATTGGGTTGCGGCCAGCGGACCTTCCTCGACCGCGGCGAGAAACGGTACGTGATGGGTGGCCCACGTGAGCACCGCTTCCGGGGAACCCTCCCACCGCTGCGCGGCGTAGGAGTGCACGAAGTAGAACCGGGTGTTGGCGTCCAGCCCCTTGAACAGCGCGCTGCCCGGCCCGGAATGCACCACGTTCCAGCCCATGTGCGGGACCACAGGGGCGTCCAGCCGGGTAACGGCCCCAGGCCACTGCCCACAACCTTTCGTCTCCACCCCGAATTCGACGCCGCGGGCGAACAAGATCTGCATGCCTACGCAGACGCCCAGCACCGGACGTCCGGCGGCGACCCGCTCGGCGATGATCCGCTCACCGGCGATCTTGCGCAGGCCCGTCATGCAAGCCTCGAAAGCGCCGACGCCGGGTACCACCAACCCGTCGGCCGCAGCCGCGGCGTCCGCGTCGGCGGTCACCTCAACCGACGCGCCGACCCGCTGTAGGGCGCGTTGCGCCGACCGTAGATTGCCCGAACCGTAGTCCAAAACGACCACCGATTTTTGCCGAAAAGGGTGGGTCACAGAACACCTTTGGTGGACGGCACGCCCGACACCCTGGGGTCGGGTTCGACCGCCCGACGCAACGCGCGAGCCACGGCCTTGTACTGCGCTTCGGTGATGTGGTGTGGGTCGCGCCCGTACAGGACGCGCACGTGCAGCGCGATGCGGGCGTTGGCGGCCAGCGTTTCGAACACGTGCCGATTCACGACGGTGTGGTAGGGCACCGAACTGCCGGCAATGGTGGTGTGCTGCAGGTGATCCGGCTCCCCGGTATGCACGCAATAGGGCCGGCCGGAAACGTCGACCACGGCATGGGCCAGCGTCTCGTCCATGGGGATGAAGGCGTCGCCGAACCGGCGGATGCCCTTCTTGTCGCCGAGGGCCTGCCCGAGTGCCTGACCCAGCGCGATGGCGGTGTCCTCAATGGTGTGGTGCCCTTCGATCTCGACGTCGCCCGCGGTGCGCACGGTCAGGTCGAAGCTGGCGTGCGTGCCCAGTGCCGTGAGCATGTGGTCGTAGAACGGCACACCGGTGTCGACGTGAACCTGCCCGGTGCCGTCGAGGTCGAGCTCAATGACGATGTCGGATTCCTTGGTGCGACGTTCAATACGCGCGCGCCGCGTTGCTTTGCCTGTTTCGGTGGCGGTCACGGGGCTCCTACTGGGGTGACTGGGGCTAATTCGGTGGTCGCGATCTGGGCGCTGGCCCGCAGGAAGGCATCGTTCTCGTCGGCCAGCCCCGTGGTGGCGCGCAGGTAGCCGGGAATCCCGACATCGCGGATCAAGACGCCCGCGTCCAGATAGCGCTGCCAGGTGGCCGGCGCATCGGCGAATTCCCCGAACAGCACGAAGTTGGCATCGCTCGGGATCACCCGAAAGCCCATGCCGCTCAGAGCTTTTGTGACGCGCTCGCGTTCGGCGATCAGCGTCGCGACGCTACCCAGGGTGTCGTCGGCGTGCCGCAGCGCTGCCCGGGCCGCGGCCTGGGTGACCGACGACAGGTGATACGGCAGCCGCACCAGCAGCATCGCGTCAATCATCGCCGGTGTGGCCACCAGGTAGCCGAGCCTGCCGCCGGCGAAGGCGAACGCCTTGCTCATCGTGCGGGTGACGACGAGCTTGGCCGGATACTCCGCCACCAGCGCCACCGCGCTGGGCTGCGACGAGAACTCGCCGTAGGCCTCATCGACGATCAAGATGCCCGGCACCGCGTCGAGTAGCCGTCGCAGATCCGGCAGCGAAACGCTCTGGCCGGACGGGTTGTTGGGGCTGGCGATGAACACGACGTCGGGTTTGCGTTCGACGACGGCGGCGACCGCCGTATCCAGGTCGAGGCTGAAGTCGTCGGCGCGGGCGGCTTCGAGCCATTCGGTCCGGGTGCCATCGGCGATGATCGGGTGCATCGAGTAGGAGGGAACGAACCCGATCGCGGTGCGCCCCGGCCCGCCGAACGCCTGCAGCAGCTGTTGTAGGATCTCGTTGGAACCGTTGGCGGCCCAAAGGTTTTCGACACCAAGCTGAGTACCGGTCTGGACCGTGAGGTAACCGGCGAGGTCACGGCGCAGGGCCACCGCGTCGCGATCGGGGTAGCGGTGCAGGTCCGCAGCCGCCCCTCGCACCGACCCCACGACGTCGTCGACCAGGGCCTTGGTGGGTGGGTGCGGGTTCTCGTTGGTGTTCAGCCGCACCGGAACCGCCAATTGCGGTGCCCCGTAGGGCGATTTGCCACGCAGGTCGTCGCGCAAGGGCAGGTCGTCGAGCGTGGGCTTGGTTTTTTGGGGGTTCGCGGGTCCGCTCATCGTTCGAACCTCCGCCGCACCGCCTCGCCGTGCGCCGGCAGATCTTCGGCTTCGGCCAGCGTGACCACGTGTCCGGAGACGTCTTTGAGGGCCGCCTCGGTGTAGTCGACGACGTGGATGCCGCGCAGGAAAGTCTGCACCGACAGGCCGCTGGAATGCCGGGCGCTGCCCGCCGTCGGCAACACGTGGTTAGATCCGGCGCAGTAGTCACCGAGGCTCACCGGCGACCACGGGCCTATGAAAATGGCTCCGGCCGAACGTATTTGGCCGGCCACCCGCGGCGCGTCGACGGTCTGGATCTCCAGGTGTTCCGCGGCGTACGCGTTGACGACCTTGATACCGGCGGCCAGGTCGTCGACCAGGATGATCGCCGATTGGCGCCCGCTCAGCGCGGCCGTCACCCGTTCGCGGTGCACCGTCGTCTGCAGCTGGGCGGCCAATTCGGTGTCGGTGGCGGCGGCCAGCTTCTCACTCGGCGTCACCAGCACGCTGCCCGCCATCTCGTCGTGTTCGGCCTGGCTGATCAGGTCGGCGGCCACGTGCGCGGGATCGGCGGTGTGGTCGGCGAGGATGGCGATCTCGGTCGGCCCGGCTTCGGCGTCGATGCCCACCCGTGAGCGGCACAGCCGCTTGGCGGCGGTGACGTAGATATTGCCGGGCCCGGTGATCAGGTCGACCGGCGCGAGTTCCGTTCCGTCGGTGTCGGTACCGCCGTAAGCCAGCAGCGCCACCGCCTGCGCACCGCCCACGGCCCAGACCTCGCCGACGCCCAGCAGCCGGGCCGCGGCCAGGATCGTCGGATGCGGCAAGCCGTCAAAGCGGGCCTGCGGCGGACTGGCCACCACCAGCGAGCCGACGCCGGCGGCCTGTGCCGGCACCACGTTCATCACCACGCTGGACGGGTACACCGCGTTGCCGCCGGGCACGTACAGGCCCACCCGCTCGACGGGAACCCACCGCTCGGTGACCGTCGCGCCCGGGCCGAGCGTGGTGGTGACGTCGGTGCGGCGCTGATCGGCGTGCACGGCGCGGGTGCGTTCGATCATCAGCTGCAGCGCTTCGCGGACGTCGGCGTCCAGCCCGGCCAGCGCCGCCTCCAGCGCGTCGTCGGGGACCCGGACGGCCGCTGGCCGCACGCCGTCGAACGACGCCCCGAACTCCAGAGCGGCCTCGGCTCCGCGGTCGGCGACGGCCTCCACGATCGGGCGCACCTTGGGCAACACCGTCTCGACGTCGGCACCACCGCGCGGTAGGGCGGCCCGCAAGCGGGCGGCCGTCAACTCCGCTCCCCGCAGGTCAATGCGGGCCATCACGGGTGGCGGTGTGGCAGTCACAGGGTTCATTGTCCCAGAGGAACTCAAGTCAATATCCGACCGGTACAGTGCCGTCATGTCCAAAAAGGATCATCCCAACAACGCCCCGGGCGTCCCGATGGTCTTTCCGGTCTGGTTTGAGAACTTTCAGGTCAAATACCTCAACAAGGCGCTCAAGCCGATCGCGCGCTACCTGCCGGGAACGGCAACCATCGAGCATCGCGGTCGCAAGTCCGGCAAGCCATTCAAGACCATCGTGACCACCTACCGTAAAGGCAACACGCTGGCGATCGCACTGGCCCACGGCAAAACGGACTGGGTCAAGAACGTGCTGGCCGCCGGCGAGGCCGACGTGCGCTACGCCCGCCGCGAGGTGCACATCAGCAATCCACGGATCTTGCCCGCCGGCTCCGGCGATGGCGAGGAGCTGCCGCGTATGGCACGCGTCCAGCTGCCCCGGATGGCCGTTTTTGTGGCCGACATCACCTGAGACCAGGACGCACACTAAGCCCTGGTGAAGACGGTCTTGCCGGTCATCGTCGGCCAGGCGGCGGGCGCGTCCTCCCAGGCGACGACGCGGTCGACGGCCGGCGACAGGTCCAGGCCGTCGGCGAGCAACTCGAGCACCTGCGGGATGACCGTGCGCGCACTGACGCGTCCGGTGATGAACTGCACACCGCGGGTGTACATCGGCAGCAACGGCATCTCGACCTTGTATTCGGGGTAAATCCCGGTGTCGGTGCACACCCCGTCCGGCCAGGTCGCTCGCAGTGTCGCCGAAAGCAGCGCCGAATCGCCGGTGGTGTGCACAGTGACCGGATAGGGGTCCCACGACTTGTCCGGCTTGGCCCGGTCGTGGACCACCGCGCCGAGCTTCTCGGCGGCGGCCAGCCGCTGCGGATCGGTGTCGACGTAGTCGACGTGGGCGCCCAACGCCGCGGCGAAGGCAGCCGAATACAGCCCGATCGACAGCCGTCCCATCACGAGGACACGGCGATCGACCGGATCGAGCGTGTCCAGCTCCTCGCTGAATGGCCCGACGGTGCGCCAGCCGTCGGGAATGTTGTCTGACAGGGACGCGATCGAGATGGGTTCCACGGCGTCCGGACACGCGATCAGCATCGCGTCGGCGTACGGCACCAGCACGAGGTCGGACATGAAGCCGCCGCCGTCCAGGCCGGAGATCGGTGCCATCCCATAGGCCGCCATCAGCGGCAGCGAGCCGCATGAGCCGGTCACGCCACGACGGCATTCGCGGCAGGTTCCACAGTTGATCTGAAATGGCACCACGACGCGGTCGCCGATCTGAACGCTTTTGACATCGTCGCCGACCGCGACGACCTCGGCTAATCCCTCGTGGCCCACCGCGTATCCCGGCGGCAACGGCAGCCGCCCGTGGCACACCGCGACGTCGAGGTCGCAACAAGCCACCATGAGCGGCCGAACCAGCGCCTGCTCGGGCGCGGTGATCTGCGGTTCCGCCACCTCGCGCCACGCGTATCGCCCGGTGTCTTCGTACGTCAACTGCCTCATCTCAGCATTCTTGAGCGATCTTTCAAGTATTGTCAATACCTATGCCCAGACCAGATCGCAGCCGCGCCGCACTCATCGACAGCGCCGCGACCCTTTTCCGGCGTCAGGGCTACGCGGCAACCGGGCTCAACCAGATCCTCGACGAGGCCGGCGTCCGGCCGGGCTCGCTGTATCACCACTTCCCGCAGGGCAAGCAACAGTTGGCCGCCGCGGTGGTGGACATCGAGGGGACCGGCATCGAGCAGCTGCTGCGCCGGTTCCTGGCGACGGGCCGGCCGGTGGCCGACATCGTCGATCGCTGGGTCGACCTGCTGGCGGCGGGGTTGGCCGGCGACCAGCGCGACGGCTGCCCCATCGAGCCGATCGCCACCGAGTCGGTCAACGCGAGCCCGCTGGTGCGCGAGGCGTCGGCACGCGCCTTCAAGGGTTGGTGTGCGGCGATCGAGGACCGGCTGCGCGCCGACGGCCGGCCACCGGCGGAGGCGAAACAGGCTGCCCTCGCGGTGATCTCACTGATCGAGGGAGCCCTGATCCTGTCGCGAATCGCGGGCGACGCGGGCGCGCTCATCGCCGCCAAGCCCGCGGCGCGCCTATTGCTGAGCTGACGGACCTACATATCGAGGCCGATGTCGAGCGCGCGCACCGAGTGGGTGAGCGCACCGACGGCAAGGTAGTCCACCCCGGTTGCGGCGTAGGTTGCCGCGTTCTCGAGGCTGAGCCCACCGGACGACTCGAGCAGAACGGCGGGCGCCCGGGCGTCCCGGCGCTGCACGGCCATCTGCGTCTGCCACACCGGAAAGTTGTCCAGCAGGATCAGCTCGGGCTTTTCGGGCAACACCGCATCGAGCTGCTCGAGCGAATCCACCTCGACCTCACACGGCAGATCGGGGGCGGCTTCGCGCACCGCCCGCAGCGCTTCGACCACCGATCCCGCGGCCGCCACGTGGTTGTCCTTGATCAGCGCCGCGTCGCCAAGCCCCAGGCGGTGGTTGACGCCCCCGCCCACTCGCACCGCGTATTTCTGCAGCGCCCGCAAACCGGGCAGGGTCTTGCGGGTGTCGCGGACCCTGGCCTTGGTCTCCCGCACCGCCTCGACCCAGGCCGCGGTCGTTGTGGCGACCCCCGACAAGTGACAGATCAGGTTCAGCATCGTTCGCTCCGCGGTCAACAGCCCACGGGTTTCCGCCTGCACCGTCAACAGCGACTCACCCGGCTGCACGCGGGCGCCGTCCTCGACGCGATCGAGCACACGATAAGCGTCGGCGCCGACCACCTCGTCGAGCACCAGCAACGCGACGTCCAGCCCGGCGATCACGCCCGGCTCGCGGGGCACCATCGACGCTGTGGCCACCGCACCGGCCGGCACCGTGGCCGACGTGGTGACGTCGGGACCGTAGCGCAGATCCTCTTGCAGTCCGCGCCGAATGGTGTCAAGAGCGGCGTCGAGTTCGCCGTCGGACAGCATCGTCAACCCACCACCGCCAGCGCCTCCACCAGCACCGAGTTTTGGTCGTCGGCCAGCCGGAGCACGCTGCTGCGGGCTTGTTCCGGCGCGGCGTCCGCGTACTCCGCGCGGTGGTGGCAGCCCCGGCTTTCGTTGCGCGCCAAGGCCGCCGCGGACACCGCGCGGGCCGTCACCGTCAATGCGACGTCCTCGAAATCGCGACGGCCGGCCAGTTTACGGACACGCGCCCCGGACAGCTTGTCGGACAACCGGTTTAGACCAGCCACGTCGCGCACCACTGAGGCGTCCCGGCCCATCGCGCGTTGCAGTTCGCCGCGCTTGGGCGCGGTGTGGGTTATCGGCTCGGGTGCCACGGCGCGCGAACGCCCCATCGCCGCCGCATGCGCGGCCGCGGCCTTTCCGGCGCGCCCACCGACCACCAAACCCTCCAGCAAGCTGTTGGACGCCAAGCGGTTGGCACCGTGCATCCCGGTCCGCGCCACCTCGCCCGCCGCGAACAGCCCGGGCAGCTCGGTCTGGCCGTCTACATCGGTGACGACGCCGCCGCAGCTGTAGTGCGCGCCCGGAACGACCGGGATGGGTTGACGGACGGGGTCAATGCCGGCGGCCCGGCAGGCGGCGGTGACGGTGGGGAAACGAAGCTCGAAGCCCTCGATGCCGCGCGCGTCGAGGAAGACGCACGCATCGCCGGTGGCCTTCAGCCGCGCGTCGATGGCTGCCGCGACGACATCGCGCGGGGCCAGGTCGCCCATCGGGTGAGCGCCGGCCGTTACCGAATTACCCTTCCTGTCAAGCAAAATCGCGCCCTCACCGCGGATGGCCTCGGTGACCAGCGGACGCCGTCCGCCGGCTCGGCCGCCAAACAGCATGGTCGGGTGGAACTGGATGAACTCGAGATCGCTCACCGCGACACCGGCCCACAGCGCCAACGCGATTCCGTCGCCGGTGGAGCCGTCGGGATTGGTGGTCGCGCCGTACAGGTGCCCGAGGCCGCCCGAAGCCAGGATCACCGCGGGCGCGCTGACGATCCCGCACCCGTCCGAGTTGCCTACCAGCACCCCGGTCACCGCGCTGCCGTCGTGCAGCACCCGCAGGGCCACGTGGCTGGTGCGGACATTCAGCATGGCCGCGGCGTTGTCGAGCGCGCGCTGGACCTCGGCGCCGGTCGCGTCACCGCCGGCGTGCACGATGCGCCGCCGCGAGTGGCCGCCTTCGCGCGTCACATCCCAGCGACCCGGGACGGATTCGTCGAACCGGGCCCCGTCACCGACCAATTCGGACACCGCGCGGTAGCCGTCGGCCACGATCGATCCCACCGCGTCGGGATCGCACAGGCCCGCGCCCGCGGCCAGGGTGTCGGCGACATGGGCGTCGACGGAATCGTCGGAGCCCGGCAGGACGACCGCGATGCCGCCTTGCGCATAGTGCGTCGCTGTCGCCCCACGCGCCTGGTCCGCCTTCGACAGCACGACGACATTGCGGCCGGCGCGATGGGCGGCCAGCGCGGCCGCCAATCCCGCTACGCCCGTGCCGATTACGACGACGTCGGCAGTATCGGTCCAATCGGTATGGATCGTCATTCGCCGCCGCCCGGCTGCCCGATTTCGATCATGCGCTGCACACTGCGCCGGCCCGCCGTCGCGATCTCCGGGTCGACGTGAACTTCGTCCGCGCCCTCTACCAGGCAGCGCAACAGTGCGGCCGGCGTGATCATCTTCATGTACTTGCACGACGCCCGGTCGTTGACCGCACGGAAGTCGACTTGAGGTGCCGCCCGACGCAGCTGATACAACATTCCGACCTCGGTGGCCACCAGTACCTTGCGTGCCCGCGTCTGGTTGGCGGCCTCGAGCATGCCGCCCGTGGACAAGATCTTCACCCGGTCCGCGGGGAAGGCGCCCTCGCCGGCGAGGTACAAGGCCGAAGTGGCACAACCGCATTCCGGATGCACAAAGAGTTCGGCATCGGGATTCGCGCGGGCCTGCTCGGTGAGCTCGTCACCGTTGATGCCGGCGTGTACGTGGCATTCACCGGCCCACACATGCAGGTTCTTGCGACCGGTCACCCGACGAACATGGGCGCCGAGGAATTGATCCGGGCAGAACAGCACCTCGCGGTCCGGGTCGATGGACTCGACCACGTCGACCGCGTTGGACGAGGTGCAGCAGATGTCGGTGAGCGCCTTCACGGCGGCCGTGGTGTTGACGTAGGAGACGACGACGGCGCCGGGGTGCTCGTCCTTCCAGGCCCTCAGGTCGTCGGGGGTGATCGAATCGGCCAGCGAACAGCCCGCCCGCTGATCCGGAATCAGCACGGTCTTGTCCGGACTGAGGATCTTGGCGGTCTCGGCCATGAAGTGCACGCCGCAGAACACGATGGTGTCCTCGGCTGCCTCGGCCGCGATCCGCGACAGCGCCAGCGAATCCCCGACGTGGTCGGCGACGTCCTGGATGGCGGGCAGCTGGTAGTTGTGCGCGAGCAGGGTCGCGCCGCGCAACTTCGCCAGTCGGCGAATCTCGTTGGCCCACCGCTCATCCGCGTCCACACCGCCGTAGCCGCCGGGCGTGTTCGTGATACGGGCAGTCATGTCATCCGCGAGCGCGTCCATGCGATTACAAACCGTCATGGCGGTTCCTTTCGTCCCCGGAAGGTTTTCGACTTACAATCGAAAACATGGCCAATGGTAGCACCGCCCACGAAGTGCTTGCGGTCGTGTTCCAGGTTCGGCAGGTTATGGCGGGCCCACGCGCGGGAAAACCCCAGCTGAACGTGCTGTTATGGGAACGTGCCCGCGATCCCCAACGCGGCTCGTGGTCGCTGCCGGGTGGCCGGCTGCGCAACGACGAGGACCTGACCACGTCGGTGCGCCGCCAGCTGGCCGAAAAGGTCGATTTACGAGAGCTGGCTCACTTGGAGCAGCTTGCCGTGTTCTCCGACCCGAACCGGGTGCCGGGCACCCGGGTGATCGCGTCGACCTTCCTCGGGCTGGTGCCCTCCCCCGCCACCCCCGAACTGCCGTCCGACACCCGCTGGCATCCGGTGAACGCGCTGCCGCAGATGGCGTTCGACCACGGCCCGATGGTGGCCCACGCCCGCACCAGGCTGGTCGCCAAGATGTCGTACACAAACATCGGATTCGCCTTGGCGCCAAAGGAATTCGCGCTGTCCACCCTGCGCGACATCTACGGTGCCGCACTGGGCTACCAGGTTGATGCGACGAATCTGCAACGGGTTCTGGCCCGACGCGAAGTCATCACTCGAACCGGCACCGTCGCACAGTCTGGCCGCAGCGGCGGGCGGCCGGCGGCGATGTACCACTTCACCGACTCTGCGCTTCGGGTAACCGACGAATTCGCCGCGTTTCGGCCACCCGGCCAGCTTTGAGTCCCCAGTGATTCGGCGCCGAATTCGGCGCCACCGTGGCGCCGGTGACGTCTATCCACTGACGAGAACTGGCTCACAATGCGGCGATTACGCTTTGGCTACCGCCCGTTCATACGCGAGAATGCCGGATGGCCACGAAGGGAGTCTCAATGGCTGAGCTCGGCAATCTGGCAGGGACACGCGACGCGCAGTGGATCGGCCGGCCGCAGCACGAGGACCTGCAGCGCAAGGTGCGGCCCCTGCTGCCCACCGACGACCCCTTTTACCAGCCGCCGCCCGGCTTTCAGCACGCCGCGCCCGGCACGGTGCTGCGCTCGCGCGAAGTCGAACTGGCGTTTTTGGGTCTGATACCGCAACCCGTTAAAGCCACTCAGCTGCTGTACCGCACGATGGACCTCAACGGTCAGCCCGAGGCGACCGTCACCACGGTGATCGTCCCGGCGGAGCTCGCTGAGGGGCAGATCTGCCCGCTGCTGTCGTATCAATGCGCCATCGACGCCGTGTCGTCGCGCTGTTTTCCGTCGTATGCGCTGCGCAGAAAGGCCAAGGCGCTCGGCTCGGTGGCGCAGCTCGAGATCGTGTTGATCGCCGCCGCCGTCGCCGAAGGTTGGGCGGTCTCGGTGCCCGACCACGAGGGTCTCCTGGGCGCCTGGGGCGCGCCGTACGAACCGGGGTACCGCGTCCTGGACGGGATCAGGGCCGTGCTGAATTCCGATCGCATCGGCTTGTCCCCCTCGGCGCCGATCGGGCTGTGGGGCTACTCCGGCGGTGGCCTGGCCAGCGCCTGGGCTGCCGAAATGTGCGGCGAGTACGCACC